>Ga0335084_10008775_pt1 | contig 10079 bp, 7 predicted proteins | sample Lox_Sample_44_FD_206721 | JGI IMG/M metagenome (GOLD analysis project Ga0335084, IMG submission 206721) | Soil microbial communities from Loxahatchee National Wildlife Refuge, Florida, United States - Lox_Sample_4.4 | ecosystem: Environmental > Terrestrial > Soil > Wetlands | place: USA: Florida... | reverse complement strand
GCGTACTTCGTTAGAAAGGCGAGCGTCTTCTCATTGAACGCGGGCACGTTCTCATACAGCGTCGCGTGCGAGCAATCTTCGAAGATGTGCAGCTCGGAATTCTTGATGCCGTTCTTCAGCGAGTCGGCGAACCGGGTGGAGGTAACCATGTCGTGGCGCCCGAAGGTGATTTGTGTCGGAGCGCGGATCTTGCCGAGTTGCGCTTCGGCGTCGTGAGTTATCACAGCATCGGATTCCTGGACAAATGCGTCGAGCGGTTGCTTGGGGCGGCCGCGCACGAAGTCGGACAGGGCTTGGATGTAATCGGGTTTCTGCGCATACAGTTCCGGCGTGAAGCACCAGGGGAAGATCCCCTGGATCACCATCTCCGGCATGCTGTTCATCGCCTTGGCCATCACCTGCCAGCCCCGTACGACGGTCTTGAGATAGGCATCGCTCTTGGGCCAGCCGCTGTGCAGCGAAAGCGACTTGACGCGGTCCGGATACTTCCCGGCTAACCAGATACCGGTGGCCGCCCCCAGGGAGAGCCCGTAGATGTGCGCCTTGCCTATGCCAATCGCCTGCATGAGCGCGGCGACGTCGTCCGCAAACATCTCGGTCGAGTAGACGCCGCCCGGCTTATCCGACTCTCCGGTCCCGCGCAGATCGACGGAGATGCAGGTGAAGTGCTTCGAATAGTCGGCCACCTGGAACGCGTAACAGGCGTAATCGGCCGCCAGGTAGGGTATGAGCACCAAAGGCTCGCCGCTGCCCTGCTGGTCGTAGTTCATCGTGATGTTGCGGGCTTGAATCTTGGGCATAGTCTCCTCCTCGTCGAGATTTTCCTTCCAACGCATGGCCGACGGCCAGCTTCCGCGTGCGGTCGAGCGCAGCAGTTCGGATCAGCATACTCCCGTTGGGCTGGTTAGTGAGGGTCGCATGCGACGAGATACCCTGCAGGGCAGGGGGCCTGAGCCATCGCATTGGCTCGTCGTCCGCGATTCGCGTACCGCGACGCTAACGGGCTCACACAGGTCATTGGCATCGACTTCGATCTGAACGCGTCGAGTGCGTCGCGCATAGTCAGTCCATTCGCTTGTTCGGGGAGGTGCTGAAACTGTAGTTCTCCGCTCAATGATGTGGAAGCCGCCCATCGGCAGCGCTCTCCGCCTGATCAGGGCGACCAAGATTCCAAGAGCTACGAACACGGCAGAAGCGGGTTCCCGGACCTGCACCACCACGGCCTCGAACGGCGCCTGTATAGAATCGCTCCCGGTCAGGGTAAAGCCGGGGAACGCAACACCAATTGAGCTGGTCACCACCGGCATTCACCCTAACGGCGCTTACACGAAGCCGCTCGTCGCCTCACGCGGCAATCACGCGAATCGTCCAGATGTCGTCCGCCAGATTGTTGTCGGTCAGGTAGGCATAGGGCATGGTGAAGTAGCCTTGCAAGCCCCAGGTCTTGCCCCATGAGTTGCGCACGATAAAGCGCTGCGCAGTGTCATCGTAGCCAACCGCAAGCACGGCGTGGCCGCCGAGCACCTTCTCATTCGGGGCGGGCATCGGCACGGCGCCGGACTTCGCTACGGCGTCGCTTTCGAAGCTTTCGTACACCGTGAAACCGAATACGAACGGATAGCCCGATGCCAGGCAGCCTTTGAGTTGCGACAGGGTCTGTACCACGCGTTGATAGGTGAGAGCCTTGTACTTGACGGCATCCTTATAGCAACCTGCAGCCGGTTTGACCGTAAACTTCGCGATATCGTAGGGCCACTCTTTCTCCGGGCAATCGCCATCGTGCGCCACGCTTTTGATCCCGTCACGAATCTGAGCGCCGCTATCTGATTGGACCGTGCCCTCGATGACGCGCTCGTTGTAGTAGATGAACAGGCGCGAAGGAACGAAGTTGTTCTTCAACTTCTGCTTCATGCGGTCAAACTGGATCGCACCGGCGATGGCGTTAGCGGTACAACTACCCAACTGACCCTGGTCGTAGGGCGCCGGACACTTGCTGCGTAAATCCACCTTCGGCGGCAACTTCGCCAAGTGCACCACGGGCGCTGCATAAAGGTGGTCGCGCTGATCAGGAAGGTCAGGAATCCAGCCGTAGCGCTGAATCCGTTGCGTTCTGAGAGCCATGCCTACTCCTCCTCGTTTGTGATGGGACTTCGTGGCAATGATCGACGTCGAAGCGACGTTGCGTGGGGAGGGCGCTGATCCCAAAGCGCCCGCCTGCATGAAAGTGCGCCTGCTGTGCGCAGTGTAGGCACCGATTTCTGACAAGAAACTTACAAGATATAGCTAACTCCTTGTCGCGGCTGATCTGTCAGCCGTATTCGATTTGTAAGTGACGCAATGTTACCCTGCGATGATGCAAGCGTACCGATCATTGCTGTTTCATCGTTGCTGGCTTCGAGCTGCCGAGCTAATGGGTATCTCGACATTGGTAGAGGCGCGGCTTTGTGGCCGTATAGCCAACGATGTAATATGAGCAGATCGAATTTTCTCGACACCGATCGCTCCTCGCCGCGCGCAAATGCTCGATGCGATATTTGTCGCGACTACAATATGATATCCAGACGGACTAGAAGGCCGTCTTGATCATAACATTCCAGAAGACTCTAATTGCCAGGCTAGGTCACGCGAGGGGCCATGCATACCGTCAGGCAGTGGCTTGAGCAGCTTGGGTTACCACAGTATGCGCAAATGTTTGAGCGCAATGCCGTCGACCCTGATCTGCTGTGCGAACTCACGGACGGGGACCTTGAAAAGCTTGGTGTACACGCACTGGGCCATCGCAAGAAACTCCTCAAGTCGATCGAGTCGCTGCGCAGTGCTGGCGCGATTGCGCCGCAGCGTTCTCCAGAATCCTACACGCCGAAGCACCTCGCCGAGAAGATCCTCACCTCGAAGAGCGCGCTCGAAGGCGAGCGCAAACAGGTAACTGTCCTGTTCGCTGATCTCAGAGGGTCGATGGAGCTGCTTGCTGAGCGTGACCCCGAGGAGGCGCGTCGGCTCCTGGATCCAGTCCTAGAACGCATGATGGAGGCGGTCCATCACTACGAGGGAACCGTCAATCAGGTGATGGGGGACGGAATCATGGCCCTATTCGGCGCGCCGGTGGCCCACGAAGATCACGCCGTGCGTGCCTGCTATGCCGCACTCCGAATGCAGGAAGCGATCAAGCGCTATGCAGATGACACCCGCCGTGCGCACGGCGTGGAGGTGCAGATTCGCGTGGGACTCAATTCGGGAGAAGTGGTCGTACGCTCGGTGGGCAGTGATCTGCGCATGGATTACACCGCAGTGGGCCAGACTACTCACCTCGCCGCGCGGATGGAACAGCTGGCTCTGCCAGGAACGGTTCGCCTGACCGCAGATACCGTGCGACTCGCCGAGGGGTACGTCGAAGTAAGATCGCTCGGACCCATCCCCGTGAAGGGCGTCTCGGAGCCGCTCGAGATCTTCCAATTGACAGGTGCGGGTCAGGCGCGCACGCGGCTGCAAGCCGCGGCCCTTCGAGGCCTCACGCGTTTTGTCGGCCGCGACGCGGAAGTGGAGCATCTGCGCCGGGTCTTGAGTCAGGCTGGTGCGGGACACGGCCAAGTTGTCGCCATCGTCGGCGAGGCCGGAGTAGGCAAGTCTCGGCTGGTCTACGAATTCACCCACTCGCATCGAGTAGAGGATTGGCTGATCCTGCACGGCTCCTCGGTCTCCTACGGCAAAGCGACCAGCTACTTGCCGGTGATCGACCTGCTCAAGGGCTATTTCAAGATCGGCGACCGCGACGACCATCGCGAGATGCGCGACAAAGTCTTAGGCCGTGTGTTGGGCCTCGACCGTGCACTTGAGCCGTTGCTGCCACCGCTGCTCGCTCTGCTCGATGTGCCCGTCGAGGATCGCGTTTGGCAGAACCTGGACCCGCCGCAGCGCCGCCAGCGCACGCTCGAGGCGGTCAAGCGACTGCTGCTGCGCGAAAGCCAGTTGCAACCACTTCTTCTCGTCTTCGAAGACCTGCACTGGATCGACGGTGAGACGCAGGCGCTACTCGAAGGCATCGTAGAGAGCCTAAGTTCCACACGCTTGCTGCTGCTCGTGAACTACCGCCCCGAGTACGAGCACCACTGGGGCAGCAAAACCGCGTACTCCCAGCTACGCCTTGACAGCTTGCCCGCCGAGAGCGCACAAGAATTGCTGGCCGCGCTGCTCGGCCCGGACCCTGGGCTCAAGCCACTTACGCAGCTGCTAGTAAAGCGCGGAAATCCATTCTTCCTAGAGGAGACGATACGTACACTGGTGGAAACCGGGGCGCTGCTCGGTGAGCGCGGAGCGTACCGGCTGACGCGGTCGATGGAGGCACTGCAGGTTCCCGCTACGGTGCAAGCCATTCTGGCATCGCGCATCGACCGGTTGCCGCCAGAAGAAAAGCAGCTGCTGCAGGCCGCCTCGGTGATTGGCAAGGACGTACCCTACGCGCTGCTCACGGAGATTGCGGACCAAGCGGAGGAGATGCTGTTGCGTGGGCTTGCGCATCTGCAAGAAGCTGAGTTTCTCTACGAGACACAACTCTTCCCCGACCTGGAGTACACCTTCAAACACGCGCTAACGCATGAGGTGACCTATGCGAGTCTGCTGCAGGACCGGCGCTGCCAGCTGCACGCCCAAATCGTGATTGCAGCGGAGCGGCTCTACGCGGATCGTCTGAGTGAGCAGGTGGAGCGGCTGGCGCACCATGCGGTGCGCGGGCACTTATGGGATAAAGCGGTGCGCTATAGCCGGCAGGCGGGGACCCGCGCGCTGGACCGTTCGGCGGTTCGGGAAGCCCTTGCCGCCTTCGAGCAGGCGCGAGCCGCACTGCAGGAGCTCCCCGAGAACCGCGAGCGGACCGAGGAGCGCATCGACCTGTGCTTCGAACAGCGCAGCGCCCACTTTCCCATCGGCGACTTTGCGCGGCTAGGCGAGTTGCTAAACGAGGCGCGTGAGCTAGCCGAGGCGCTTGGGGACCAGCGACGGCTCGGTTGGGCTCTCGGATATCTGGCGCACCTTTACAGCTTGCTCGGCGAGCACCGTCGCGGCATCGAAGCGGGGGAGCATGCCTGCGCTATCGCCGAAGCAGTTGGTGACCTAGGACTTCGCGTGGTCGCGAACTTTCATCTCGGCGCGGCGCTCTTCTGGGACACAGGCGACCTACGCCGGGCGGCCGACTCCTTGCGTGCAGCTATCGCCTTAGTGGAGGGCGCGCCACTAGGGGAGCGCTTTGGGCTCGCAGGGCCGCCCGCGGTCTTTGCCCGCGCATACTTGGCATGGGTCCTCGCCGAACTGGGAGAATTCCCGCAGGCCATAGCGGCAGGGGAAGACAGCGTACGGATCGCGCAGTCCGCCGGCCAGCCTTATAGCGAGGTGTGGGCCCGCCAGGGCCTTGGGTACGCTCACCTCCGCCATGGAGACTTTGCTCCGGCAACTCGGGTTCTAGAGCCCGGGCTTGCACTTTGCCAGGGGATGGAGTTTCGCGCAGCGCTACCATACGTCGCGGCATATTTGGGGTCTGCGTACATCTGGCTGGGGCGCGCACCCGAGGCCGTGCCGTTACTAGAAACAGCGGTCGAAGCTCTAACGGCAATGCGAACCCTCGGCGTCCGTTCGTGGATCATCACGTTCCTGGCCGACGCCTATCTCGTCCTCGGACAAGTCACCGAGGCGCGGAATCATGCGGAGGAGGCCGTGTCGCTGGCGCACGTGCACCAGGAGCGGGCCTGGGAAGCCTGGGGTTTGAAATTACTCGGCGACGTCCACGCGCACGTGCCTGCCGAGGCAGAGCAGGCTGAGGATGCGTATCGAAGAGCCAACGCACTGGCGGTCGAACTCTCGATGCCTCCGCTTGTTGCTCACTGTAACTTGAGCCTCGGCAAACTATGCACACAGAGGGGCAACCGAGAACAAGCACGACAGCATTTCTCCAGTGCCAAAACACGTTACCGCGAGATGCAAATGCAGTTTTGGATACAGAAGGCTGATGCGGCTCTGCACGAGCTTCCAGTCCCATGAATTACGTGCTGCTCGGCAGAGTCACATGCATTGCAGCGAAGCCAGAAGTCATATCGATTTGCTTGCAGCGCGGCATCCCCTTGTCCCCATGGCGCTTGCGTCTTCGGGCGTTTGCCTGCTAGGCCGATAGAAGATAGCGGGCACCTTGAGTTCCGCCTTACTTTTACTAAACCCTCAACGCCTCTCAATCACCGGGGGCTAGCAGCGTGATCGACTTGGATTCTTCTGCGGCGGAGGTCACAATTGCTTCCAGGACCCGGATGTTGTCGAGGAGCTGCTCGTGTTTGTAGCGGTACGTCCCATGCCCCAGCGCCGCCTGCGCCCACGATTCAAAGTTCGCGCGCACCGTATTGATCGCGGCGTAGGACTTCATCGTTCGCTTTCCATGTGCGTCCGCGATTACCATATCGGTCGGCTGCCTCTGGTCAACGTTACCATTCTCGCGCACCTCGACCCAGCCGAGTGTGCCAAACACCGCCATCCGACCGTAGAAGGGCGTGGAAGACAGGCATGTGAGCGCTGCGGTCGCGCCGCATACGAAGTCAATTTGCGCCGACACGTGATCCACGCCGGGGAACGTCTGCATCACCTTCCCCGTCTTCGCTTGGACCCTCTTCGGCCGCCCAACGAACGAGATGAACAGATCAGTCACGTGAATGCCGAGCGCCGTCAAGGCGCCCGCGGGAGCATCCCGTTCACTCACGCGCCAGTTCGCTGCACTCAGACGCGCGAACAGGTCGTGGCTCATATTCGCCTCTAAGTGCAGGATCTGCCCCAGTTGCCCATTTCTAATTGCCTGCAGCAGATGCTCCATCGCAGGCTCGAAGCGGCGCTCGTGCCCAATGCCGAGCACAATGCCGGCCTTTTCGCACGCGTTCAGCATGCGCTCGGCGCCGGCCACAGTAAGTGCCAGTGGCTTCTCGCAGAACACCTGCTTCCCGGCAGAAATAGCGTTCAGCACCTGAGCCTCGTGTTGGCTGTGCGGCGTCGCGACAATCACCGCCTCGATGGTCCGGTCGGTCAGAAGCTGGTCGAATGACGTAGTCAGCTGCACGCCATGCTCTCGTGCGAAGTCGACCACGTTGGTCGGCGCGATATCCAAACCGTGCGTGACACGGATATGCTCGCTGTCCTTCAAACAAATAGTGATTTGCTTGCCCCACCAACCGAGGCCCACGATCGCTGCCGTTAACATCTGCAGAACTCCCTACTGATGGTCATCGAGGGGAAACGCATTACCGCCGATTGTCAACATGACTTCCACATACAGCAGGATGGATTCGCTCAATGGTACAAAGGTTCTGGACGAGCACTCGCCGAGACTCCATTCCACGCTATCCCCTGCCTACCTTCCGCTTGAGGACGAATAACATCTCGCTGTATTCACGCCTTCACTCCTTCACTCCTTCACTCATTCGCCCTTCACCCTTCACGCGGAGCTACACACTCAAATGATCCCCAATGCTCCTCTCCGCACCGGGATCGGTCACCACGCCGCGGTCCACGATCTCGCCCAGCTTCAGCACGGCATAGCGATCCGCTACCGCGAGCGCGAACTTTACATGTTGTTCGATCAATAGAATCGCGGTCTGCGACTGCGCGCGCTCGGCCTTGAACACTTCGGCTAACCGCTCGATCACGGACGGCTGCAGGCCCTCGGTGATCTCGTCGACCAGCATCAGCCGCGGACGACTCATCAGCGCGCGCGCGACCAGGAGCATCTTCTGCTCGCCACCCGAAAGCGTTCCTGCGCGCTGCTTCAGCCGCTGCGGAATGAACGGGAAATAACCACCGATGCGCTCGAGGCCAGGTTTCAGCAGCGCGTCATCGCGTAATGCGAGCCGCAGATTCTCCTCGACGCTCAGATCCTGGAACAGCGCCTGCTCCTGCGGCGTGTACGCGATGGCCTGGCGCGCGATGCGATGTGGCGGCTGCGCACTGATCTCTTCCCCGAAGAGCTTGACGCTGCCGCCGAGCTTGGGCAGAAAGCCCATCACGGTCTTGAGCAGCGTGCTCTTGCCCATGCCGTTCTTACCAAGCAGTACGAAAATCTCGCCGCGCTCGATCGCGAGCGTTACATCGCGCACGACCACGGCCTCGCCGTAACCGCTGCGCACATCGCTCAACTCCAGCGCGCTTGCGCTCATGCGTGGCCTCCCGTCATGGTGCCGCCGCCGGCGTAGATGGTGCGTACCAGCTCCGACTCCACGACTTCCGCCACGCTGCCGTCGAGCACGAGGCGTCCCTGATGCAGCACGATGACACGCGAGCTGATCTCGCGCACGAAGTCCAGATCGTGCTCGACCAGCACAATGCACAAGCCGTGCGTGCCGGTGAGCTGCATGAGAATGCGGCCGATGAGCGTCCGCTCGGGCTTGGTCAAGCCGGCGGTGGGCTCATCCAGCAACAGCACGCTCGGCTCCAGAGCCAGCACCATGGCGAGCTCCAGCGCCTGCTTTTCGCCGTGCGACAGGTGACGCACGTGGATGCCGAGCTTCTGATCCAATCCGGTGGCCTGGAGTACCTGCAGCGCTGCGCCAGGCAGATCGAGCTCTGCGGCGCGCGTCCACAGCGATGGCCGCTCGAGCCGTGTGCGCGCGATGCGCAGCGATTCGGCTACGGTGAGCGCGTCGAACGTCGTGGCATTTTGGAACTTGCGCCCCACACCGAACGCCACGCACTCGTACGGCGGTTTGCGCTCGATGTCGTGATCATTGATCAATACGCTGCCGCTGGAGCGCTCACCCCCGTCGCTGATACAGCGCATCAGCGTGGTTTTGCCTGCGCCATTCGGGCCCACCAGGCTGAGCAGCTCGCCGCGCCGGGTGTTGAAGTCGATGCCGTCGAGCACCTGCAGGCTGCCGAAATGCTTGCGCACACCCTGCAGCGCCACGGCATGCTGGCCTGCAGCCGCGAGACCCGCGAGCGGTGCCTCGATCGCCGGGCGCAAGATGGGGATCTCGGCCTGCTCGCGCGCGTCACGCCCGCCCGAAAGCACGCGCTTGATGAGCGGCGCGATGCCTTGCGGCAAGGCCACGATGACGACCACGAACGCGAGCCCGATGATGAGCTTCCAGATGAAGGGCAGATTGCCCGACAGATAGGCGGTGCTCACATCGATGAGCAGCGTGCCGATCACCGGCCCAATCAGCGTCCCGCGGCCGCCGAGCGCCACCCAGATCACCAGCTCGGTGCCGAACACGAAGCCGGCATACTCGGGTGCGACCACCATCTGTACGCCCGCGAATGCATAGCCGGCGATCGCCGCAATCACCGCGGAAACCATCAGCAGGAGAATCTTCACGCGCGAGACATTGATGCCCAGATATTCGCAGCGCGATTCGTTCTCGCGGATCGCGACCAGGATGCGCCCGGCATCGCTGCGCACGAAGAGCCATGCGCCGGCGGTGACCATGATCAGGAAAGCGCCCGCGATCCAGAACCAGGTGTTGATCTCGATCGAGAAGCTGTCGAATCCCGACAAGCCGCTGCTGGAGCCGGTGAAGGTGCCCCCCGAGTACAGGATCTGCGCGACGATGATCGGCAGCACCAGCGTGACCACGGACGCGTAGAGCGGAGAGGCGCCGTGATAGAACGCAAGCCAGCCGACCAGCATCGCGACCACCACGCTTACCGCGATGCCGGCGGCGAACGCGAGTGCCGCATGCTCCGGAGTGAATCCCATATGCGTGAAGATCAAGCCGGCGGAGTACGCGCCGATGCCGAAGAATGCGGATTGCCCGAACGTCAAGATGCCGGTGTATCCCCACAGAATATCCACGGTCAACGCCACCGCCGCGTAGAGAAACGCGCGGATGAGATTGTTCACCATGAAATCGGGGAGAACATACGGACCGACGGCCACCAGCACCAGAGCCGCAGCACCGAACATCAGCACGCGTCGAATGTCCGAGCGGCGCCGCGAAACACGGGAGGCTACGGCGGGAGCCCCGGCGGCCGGCACGCTACTCACGAGCGAAACCCTGCGGCCGGAAGCGGAGGATCAACGCGGCGAGAACCACGATGGTGAGGCCGCCGAGAATCGGGTTGCC
>Ga0335084_10008774_pt1 | contig 10079 bp, 11 predicted proteins | sample Lox_Sample_44_FD_206721 | JGI IMG/M metagenome (GOLD analysis project Ga0335084, IMG submission 206721) | Soil microbial communities from Loxahatchee National Wildlife Refuge, Florida, United States - Lox_Sample_4.4 | ecosystem: Environmental > Terrestrial > Soil > Wetlands | place: USA... | reverse complement strand
CGAAGTGGTGGTGCTCTTTGATGAGCCGCCCCGACCCCGTGGCGCGCGCGCCTTCGAGGAAGCCGCGGAAGTGACGGGAGAGATAGAAATCCGCGCCGGAGGTGACGTCGCTCTCGATCAGCCGCGCGGAGAAGCCGAAGTTGAGCGCCAGCGTGTTGATCAGGAAATGGGTCCCCGATCGGGGATGGCTGGCGACGATGACGTTCGAGGCACGCGCGGGCCGCCCGGACGTCATGGGAGTCGAGCAGGCTCCGGGCGCGTCCTCACGCCGATCGCGCGGGGGTGAGTCCGACGAGAGACGCCAGGCGGCACAGGGCGCTGTGCCGGACCTCCTCCACCATGGCGAGGAACGACGGGCGAAGGGGCTCGGTCTTCCATCGCAGGTAGCGGGCGTAGGCGGCCTCGTCGGCGGCGAGCGCCAGCAGGTGTTCCGCGAGCGCGCGCGGACTCGGGTAGTGCGTCGCGTCGATGAAGCAATCGTTCCCCGGCGCGAACGCCTCGGCGTTCGGCGCGCCCAGATAGACCGGCACCGAGCCGGCGGCCAGCGGGTCGAAGAACTTCTCGGTGACGTAGTCGCGATCGATGGCGTTCTCGAACGCGAGCGTGAACCGGTAGCGCGCGATCGTTCGCCGCTTGCTCGGCGCCCCGTCGTCGTTCGCGATCGTCCGGTTGCGGTGGAGCGCGCCGTACGAGTCGACCGGCATGTGTCGCATCAGCTCGGCCAGCAGCGCGGCGCGGCCGCTCCCGTCCCAGGCGCTCGAGATGAAGGCGGCGGCGGGAACGGGTTCCCGCTTCTCCGCCGGCTCCGACGCGAGGGCGGCGGGGGTGTTCGGTCCGAAGTACGGACACCAGACGTCCGCGTCGCGCTGATAGGTCATCCAGAGGTTGAAGACCCCGCCCAGTTGGGCGCGGCTGGCCAGCAACGGATAGTGGACGGCGCTCTCCACGCACAGGGCCACCCACACCTGGCCGCGCCGCTTCCGCGGGGGAAGCCCGCTCGTCCGGAGCTGCGGGAGATGAAAGACGATCGCATCCGCCGCCTCCCACTGCGAGCGGTCGCGCGAGACCTCGACGGCGCAATCGCACCGGCCGGTCCCGGACATGCCGTTCCACGAATCCTGGTAGATGAGGATGCGGACGGGCCGATCGCGCACGGCGGCTAGTCTAGCCTGGACCATTCGCGAATGGGGGAGGTCAGAGCGCCAGACCGCGCTCCGCGAGGAGTTCGTCGAGGATGCCGACGAGCCGGGTGCTCGCGTGGTCCCAGGTGAACCCCGCGGCGAGCCGCTCGCGCGCCGTCCGGAGCGGGCGATCGGCCCCGCTCACCGCCCGCCGCACGGCCTCCGCGGCGGCCGCCTCGTCCGGCTCCCACCACTCGGCGCCCTCGAACAGCGCCGCCTGGTTGGAGCGGCCGGCGACGCGCGCGGGGACCTGGCGGGCGGGGATCAGGGTCGCGACCGAGTCGTCGAGGTACGCCGGATAGGCGCTGTGCCGCGGGGCGATGAGGGCGAGGCCGGTGGCGCCCGCCTCCGTCATGGGCTGATCCCACGCCTCGCCGTGCGACATGCTCCAGTAGTGCGTCGCCGCGGCGAACAGCCCGGGCATCTGCCGGTCGGGCAGGATCGCGTCCAGGAAGAGCACCGGCGCCGACTCGCGCCGGGTCTTGCCGAGGGCGCGCTCCGTCGCGTCGAGGTCGCGCAGGAGCGCCAGCACGCCGCTCGGGAGCAGGCCGCCCAGCTTCACGACGAGGATCGCGTCGTCCTGGCGCGCGGTCGCCTGGATCCAGACGCGCAACAGTCCCATCAGGTTCTTCCGGGGCCCGAACTCGGAGACGTTCAGGACGCGCGCGCGATATTCCCGCAGCGCGCGGCCCTGGCGGTCCGTCAGGTCGAGCGGTTCCGCCCCGGGATGGAACCGGGTCACGTCGACGCCGAGCGGGCAGATCCGGATCTGCTCTCGCGGGAAGCCGCTCTCGACCCAGGCCGACTCGCACGAGGCGACGGGCAGGACGACGCGATCGTGCCGGCGGTTGTGCGCGACCCAGTCGCGGGGAATGCGGGTCGCCTCGAACATCGTGTAGTCGACGTTGAGCCGGTCCGGCGCCACCCGGACCTGGTGGGGCATGCAGAAGTGCAGGACGGCGCTCGCGTCGACGGGCGCGCCGAGCGTGTCGAACCACGGATCGCGCTGCTCCTCGCGGAGCTTCACCGGACTCCACTCCGGCATGTCGACGAGCTGGATGGCGATCCCCCGCGCCGCGAGGTGGCGCACGAACTCGCGGACGTGATGGTCGTGCCCGCTCTGGCCCTTGTACGGGCCGCGGACGGTGAGGGCGCGCATTGAGGTCGATCTCCCATCGAGTACACTACCCGCGACGAGGTCGGACATGGAACCGCGCCCGCAGCGCACCAGCGGCATCGAGATCAAGGAAGTGGACGACGGGTTCGTCATTCACGAGCCCGCGCGCGACCGCCTCCACTACCTGAATCACACCGCCGTGGTCGTCCTCGAGCTGTGCACCGGTGCGCACACCGCGGCGCGGATCGCCCAGCTCGTGCAGGCAGCCTACGCGCTGCCCGCGCCGCCCGACGCCGAGGTGGCCCTCGTGCTGGACCAGCTCAGGGATGAGGGCCTCATCCGGTAGTCGCGACGGGCGGCCCTCGGCCCCGTCGCTCACTCGTGACGCCTGACATCGCACCCGCGAGGCGGGACAAGGAGACCGACCCATGACGCACCGCCACCTGGCCGCCCTCGCGGCGGCCGTTGTTCTCTGCGCGGCTCCCGCGCTCGCCCAGGACAAGCTTCCGCCGCTCCGCACGGGCGTCGACGGCACGTTCGCGCCGCACGCCATGCCGAAGCTGGGCGGAGGTGTCGAGGGCTTCCAGATCGACCTCTTCACCGAGGTCGCCCGCCGCATGAAGCGCGAGATCACGATCGACGCGGTGAGCTTCTCGACCCTGATCCCGGGCATGCAGGCCGGCCGGTACGACTTCATCGCGGCGCCCACCACGGTGACCCGGGAGCGGGCGGAGAACATGCTGTTCACGGCGGGCTACCTCTGGACGGCGTACCAGTTCGGCATCAAGCGGGGCTCGGAGCCGATCAAGGACTGGGCCGACCTCAAGGGCAAGTCGGTGGCCGTCAACAAGGGCACGCCCTACGAGACCTTGTCCAAGGCCAAGGCCGCCGAGATCGGCTTCACCGTGCAGGTGTACGACACCCAACCCGACGCCACCCAGGCGGTCCTCTCGGGCCGCGCGTACGCGACCCTCGGGGGCAACACCACCATCGTCTACGCCGCCTCGAAGAATCCGCAGTTCGTGGCCGACCTCGAGCTGAAGGACACGCGCGCCCACTGGGCGGCGCCGGTGCCCAAGAGCAACCCGAAGCTCCGCGCGGAGCTGCAGGACGCGCTCGACTGCATGAAGAAGGATGGCACGATCGCGCGGCTGTCGGAGAAGTGGTTCGGCCGGAAGCCGCCGCCCGACGGCCTCGAGGTGGTGATCACGCCGGGGTACGGCGTGCCGGGCATGCCGGGCTACGACCCGACGCCGCACGAGCTGCACTGCCACTGACGCGGGCGGCCGCCTCCCCGGGCGCATGGACCGGCCGATCGTCGACGCGCGCGGCCTGCACAAGCACTTCGGCGCTCTCCACGTCCTGAAGGGGGTCGACCTCCGCGTCGCCGAGCGCGAGCTGGTGTTCGTCATCGGGCCGTCGGGCTCGGGCAAGTCCACGCTGCTGCGCTGCCTCAACCGGCTCGAGGAGCCGTCGGCGGGCAGCGTGGTGGTGGACGGCATCGACATGCTCGACCCGCGGACCGACATCAACCACGCGCGCCAGCGCATCGGCATGGTCTTCCAGTCGTTCAACCTCTACCCGCACATGACGGCCCTCGGCAACGTGACGCTCGCGCTCCGCAAGGTCGCGGGCAGGTCGCGCGCCGACGCCGACGCGCTCGGCCACGCGGCCCTCGAGCGGGTGGGCCTCGCCGACCGCGCCGGCCACACGCCCGGCCAGCTCTCCGGGGGGCAGCAGCAGCGGGTGGCCATCGCGCGCGCGATCGCGCTCGAGCCGCGCGTGATGCTGTTCGACGAGCCGACGAGCGCCCTCGACCCCGAGCTGGTGGGCTCGGTCCTCGGCGTCATGCGCTCTCTGCGCGAGAGCGGCATGACGATGATCGTGGTCAGCCACGAGATGGGCTTCGCCCGGAACGCCGCCGACCGCGTGGCGTTCATGGACGAGGGCGCCATCGTCGAGGAGGGCCCGCCCGCCGCCATCTTCGAGCGCCCGGCCCACGAGCGCACGCGCGCCTTCATCGGCCAGATCCAGCGGCATTGAGCGGATCGCGCTGGGACCGCTTCGCCGAGACCTTCCTCAACACGAAGGTCATGCACAAGTACCTGCCGGACATCCTGTCCGGCATGGTGGTGACGATCGAGCTGGCGCTGCTCATCGTCGCCACCGGCCTCGTCGCCGGCCTCGCGCTCGCCCTGCTCAGAAGCCTCGGGTTCCGCCCGCTCAACTGGCTGATCGTCTTCGTGGTCGACCTGTTCCGCTCGCTCCCGCCGCTCGTCGTGATCGTGCTGATCTACTTCGGCCTGCCGGCCGTCAACGTGTCGCCGTCGGGCTTCGCGTCGACCTGGCTGTCCCTCGCGCTCGTGCTGATGGCGTTCTCCGAGGAGATCTTCTGGGCCGGCATCACGTCGGTGGCCAAGGGCCAGTGGGAGGCGGCGCGCTCGACCGGCCTGTCCTTCGGCCAGACGCTCATGAGCGTCGTGCTGCCGCAGGCCCTCCGGCTGACCATCCCGCCGCTCACCAACCGCACCATCGCCATCACCAAGGGGACCGCGCTCGGCACCGTCGTCGCCGTCACCGAGATCCTGGGGCAGGCCAGCTCGGCGATGTCCAACTCCTACAATCCCTCGCCGCTGATGATGGGCGCCGCGGCCTACCTCGTGCTGTTCTTCCCCGTCGTCGTGGCGGCGCGCTACGTCGAGACCCGGTTCGCGTGGAAACGCTGATCCAGACCTTCTTCAATCCGGGGATCATCGCCGCGGCCTGGCCGATCGTGCTGGCGGGGCTCCGGAACACCGTGCTGCTGTCGCTGCTCGTGGTGCCGCTCGGTCTCCTGGGCGGGCTGATCCTGGCGCTCCTGGCGCGCATCAGGCATCCGTGGGCGCGCTGGCCGCTCATGGCCTGGGTCGATTTCTTCCGCGCGTTCCCGCCGCTGGTGCTGCTGGTGCTGCTGTTCGCCGGGCTGCCCTTCGCCGGGCTGGAGCTGGGCGGGTTCGTCTGCGTGGCCGTCGCCTTCTTCCTCAACACCGGCGCGTACTACGGCGAAATCCTCAGGGCCGGCATCGATTCCGTCCCGGCCGGACAGGTCGAGGCCGCGCGCTCGACCGGGCTCTCCAATCTGCAGGCGATGGCCTACGTCGTGCTGCCGCAGGCGGTGCGAAACGTGCTGCCCGACCTGCTCTCGAACACGCTCGAGGTGGTCAAGCTCACCTCGCTGGGCAGCGTGGTGGCCGTGCCCGAACTGCTCTACCAGGCCCGCCAGGCGCAGAGCATCACCTACAACCCGACGCCGCTGGTGGTGGCGGCGATCATCTACTTCCTGATGCTCTGGCCGCTGGTGCGGCTCCTGAGCCGGCTGGAGAACCGCGCCCTCGCCGGCCGGTGAGCGCGGCGGCGCGGCGGTCGTGACGCGTTGCGTGCGCCTCGAACGCGTGGATCGGCGATGGCGACGGAATCGGGTTGACCCCGGCGTGTTCAGGGCGTGCAATGGAGGGGCACGAGCCGCCGAGGAGAGGGGGTGAGAGCCCGTAGACGCGATCGAGCCAGGTCAGTCGAGCAGCACAGAAGGTCCCGGCACAATGTCGGGACGCGCGGGCGGTGAGCCCGCCGCATCGAGGCCCGGATGGCGAATGACTCGCCCCGGGCCTCTGACCGTCCGCGGAGCGTTCGGGGACGCCCGCGCAACATAGACACCCGAGGAGAGCCATGGCCGAGACCATCGTGTTCGCGCAGGGAATCGAGATGCCGGCGCACATCCGGGCGCTGGCCGAGTCCATGAAGCCGGCCGGCTTCACGCTGCGGGCGCTGCCCGCCACGGCCAAGGCCGACGAAGTCGCGGCGGCCATCCGGGACGCCGAGTACCTCGTGGGGTTCCTGCGATTCCTCCCCAACGAGGCGTACTCCGGCGCCACGCGGCTCAAGCTCGTGCAGGTGCTGAGCGCGGGCTACGACGCCGTCAACATCGAGGGCGCCCGCAAGGCCCACGTCCCCATCTGCCAGAACGGCGGCGCCAACTCCGTCGCCGTGTCCGAGCACGCCGTGCTCCTGATCCTGGCCGTCTACCGGAAGCTCGCGGCCTTCCACCAGAGCGTGGCGGCGGGGCGGTGGCACGGCGGCATCCCGCGCATCGTCGACGTGCTGGAGCTCGAGGGGAAGACCGTGGGCATCGTCGGCCTCGGCAACATCGGCGAGAAGACGGCCCGCCGGCTGCGCGCGTTCGACTGCTCGATCGTCTACTACGACATCGCCCGGCGCAGCGCCGCGGAGGAGGAGCGCCTCGGCGTCCGGTTCGTCCCGTTCGAGACGCTGCTCGAGACCTCCGACGTCGTGACCCTGCACGTGCCGCTGAACGCGGAGACGCGGCACATGATCGACGCGCGGGCGCTGGGCCGCATGAAGCCGCGAGCGGTCCTGATCAACACGTGCCGCGGCGAGGTCGTGGACGAGGCGGCGCTGATCGCCGCGCTCCGGGAGGGCAAGCTGCTGGGCGCCGGGCTCGACACGTTCGCCGAGGAGCCGACCAATCCCGACAATCCGTTGCTCAAGCTCCCCAACGTCACGCTCACGCCGCACAGCGCGGGGCCGACGGAGGAGAGCTTCACCAAGCGCTTCCGGAACGGCTACGCCAACGTCCAGCGCGTGGCGTCGGGCCAGAAGCCGCTCTGGGTCATCCCCGAGATGAAGGACCTGTTCCCGGACTGAGGCCGTCGGCGGATCGGAGGGCGAGCGTGGCGCGCGACGCGTGGGACCCGTTCACGCCGGTGGCGGCCGGCGCGGGAGAGCCGTACGTCGAGCGCGCCCGCGCGCTCGCGCCGCTCATCGAGGACGCCGCCGACGAGATCGAGGCGACGCGGCGCCTGACGCCGGCCGTGCTCGACGCGCTGCACGGCGCCGGGTTCTTTCGCCTGCTCCTGCCCCGCGGGCTCGGCGGCGCCGAGGTGGACCCGTGCACGTTCGTCCGCGTGATCGAGCAGGTCGCCGCCGCCGACGCCAGCACGGCGTGGTGTCTCTGCCAGGGGTCGGGCTGCTCGATGGTCGCGGCGTACCTCGAGCCCGGCGTGGCGCGCCGCGTGTTCGGCGACGATCCGCGGGCCGTGCTCGCGTGGGGGCCGGGCCCGGACGCGCGCGCCGTCGCCGTCGACGGCGGCTATCGCGTGAGCGGGACGTGGAGCTTCGCCAGCGGCTGCCGCCACGCGACGTGGCTCGGCGGTCATTGCCCCATCGTCGAGTCGGACGGCACACCGCGGCGCCCGCGCCCTGATGGGCCAGCGGCGCGGACGATGCTGATTCCTGCCGCGAGCGCCACCATCGTCGACGTGTGGCACGTGAGCGGGCTCCGGGGCACGGCGAGCGACGCGTTCACCGTGTCGGACCTGTTCGTGCCGCGCGAGTACGCGGTTGCGCGCGACGATCCGGCCGAGCGCCGCGTGCCCGGCCAGCTCTACTGCTTCCCGCTCGGCAGTGTGTACGCGTCGGGGTTTGCCGGGCTCGCGCTGGCGATCGCGCGGCGCGAGCTGGATGCGCTCGCCGACCTCGCGCGGGAGAAGACGCCGCGCGGCTTCAAGCGCCCGCTCGCCGAGAGCGCGGTGGTGCAGATGGAGATCGGCCGCGCCGAGGCGCAGCTCCGCTCCGCGCGGAGCTTTCTCCTCGGGTCGCTGGCCGAGATCTGGAGCGCGGTCGAGCGCACGGGCCGCCTCGATCTCGACCAGCGCATGCTGATCCGGCTGGCGGCGAGCCACGCGATCCAGGAGGCCAAGGACGTGGTCGACACCGCGCACCACGCGGCCGGGGCGACGGCGATCTTCACGAGCGGCGCCTTCGACCGCCGCTTCCGCGACATGCACGCGGTGAGCCAGCAGCTCCAGGGCCGGCGGACGCACTACGAGACGGTCGGCCAGTTCCTCCTCGGCCTCGACGCCGACACCACGTTCTTGTAGGGCCCCCGCGCTCAGCTCCGCGGGGGGCCGCTCCAGAGGCGATCGTCGGCCGCGATCTGCTCGCGCGACTCGGCCTCGCGAATCGCCCGCATCACCTCGCGCGCCATCATCTCGTACCACTCCGCCACGTCGGGCGGATAGTCGGCGTGGCTCTCCAGATCGGCGAGGATCGGCCCCTCGACCGTCGGGATGTCGTGCTGGCCGTCGAACTCCTGCGTGTACGGGCGGCCCTTGGCCTCCGCGGTGGGCGCGTCGATGGTGGCGTCGAGCTTGAGCCACTTGCCGTCGAGGTAGGCCTCGCCGAGCGAGTGACGCGGCAGCGTGCGGTCGCCCCAGAGCCGGCGCACCTCCTCGGACATGAACGGCTTGTCGGGGCAGTGGAGCTGCTGGAAGCCGATGCGCGCGGGGATGCCGACGGCGCGGCACAGCGCGGCGAACGAGCTGGCCTTGCCCATGCAGAACGCGTGGCCGGCGTGGAGCACGTCGCTCGCCCGGCGCTTGCCCTCGGCGAGGTAGCGGAACGACGCGAGGATGTCGTACGGCATGTCGCGGACGAAGTAGTAGATGCGCTCGAGCTTCTCGCGCTCGCTGCGGCAGCCCTCGGTGAGGCGCCGCGCCTGCGCGATGACGTCGGGGTGGTCGGAGTCGATGGTGGACGTGGGGCCGAGGCACTGGCTCGGATCGTCGGCGTTCATGGGGCTCCTCCCGGCGGGAGATTCACCGGAGCGCGTGGCGCAGGGCGGGCAGCACGTCGCGGCTGGCCAGCTCGAGGCCGCCGCTCGACGCGACGTCGGGAATCGTGAACAGGAAGTGGCGGACGCCGGCGGCGGCGTACGCGCGGACGCGCGCGATGCACTGATCGGGCGTGCCGGCGACGTGGCCCTCGGCGGGGATGACCGCGAAGCGCGCGCGCGTGGCGGCGGCCCGCGCGCCGTCGCGGTCGGCGACGAGCAGCGCGGTCACCGAGCGCTGCACGGCCCGCGGGTCGCGCCCGGCCCCGCGGCACGCGGCGTCGAGGTAGGCGTGGCGCGCGGCCCAGCGCTCCGGGCCCCACCAGCGCACGTTGACGCCGTCGGCCGCCCGCGCGGCCAGGCGGTGCACGCGGTCGCCCTCGCCGCCGATCCAGATGGGCGGATGCGGCCGCTGGCGCGGCGGCGGGTCGCACACGGCGCCGTCGATCGCGTAGTGGCGTCCCGAGAACGACGGCCGCTCCTCGGTCCACATGCGGCGGATGATCTCGACGCCCTCGGCGAGCTGGTCGATGCGCTCGCCGATCTTCGGGAACGGCAGGCCGTAGGCGCGGTACTCCTGCTCGAACCAGCCGGCGCCCAGCCCGAGGTCGAGCCGCCCCTCGCTGATCACGTCGAGCGTGGCGGCCATCTTGGCGAGGACCGACGGCGAGCGATACGAGTGGCAGAGCACGCTGGTGCCGAGGCGGAGCCGCCGCGTGTCGCGCGCGAGCGCCGACAGCGCCGTCCAGCACTCGAGGAGCGGCATCGAGCGCCCCGCGCCGTCGCGCGCGCGGCCGTCGCCGCGCCCGGCGATCCCCGCGTCCTCGACGTAGGCCTCGGGCGCGAGCGTCAGGAAGTGGTCGCAGAGCCACACCGAGTCCCAGCCGCCTTCCTCGGCGAGGCCGGCCACGCGCCGCATCTCGTCGTAGGACGTGACGGCGAGTCCGCGGATCGTGAGGGCGAGGATCAGGCCGACGTGGAGATCGGAGCTCACGCGCAGGAGCCTACCACAGCGCTCTTGACCCTCTCCGCTCCTCTTCTCCCTCTCCCCCCGTTCTCGGGGAGAGCAGCTGTCATGGCTGTCAAGAGAAATCTTAAGTGGTGGCATGCCACC
>Ga0335084_10008772_pt1 | contig 10079 bp, 9 predicted proteins | sample Lox_Sample_44_FD_206721 | JGI IMG/M metagenome (GOLD analysis project Ga0335084, IMG submission 206721) | Soil microbial communities from Loxahatchee National Wildlife Refuge, Florida, United States - Lox_Sample_4.4 | ecosystem: Environmental > Terrestrial > Soil > Wetlands | place: USA: Florida... | reverse complement strand
GGACGCCCAGGGCCTCGAGCCCGGGCAACTTGCCGCTGGCGACGCTGTCGACCTGCAGCGAGCGCAGGTTGTCGCGCGACATCAGCGTCGGACCGGGCAAGCGTTCCAGCAGCCACGCCTGCGCCTCGCCCAGCGCACGAGGCAGCGGCCACACCGGACGCTCGTGGCCCACGCGCCGCCCGGCCAGCCGCACCAGCTCGGCCAGCGTATACACCTGGGGCCCGACCGCCTCGAACACGCTGGTGGTGCCCGCTGCGCGCTCGACGCAGGCCCACAGCGCCTGGGCGACGTCGCGCACCCACACCGGCTGGAACCGTGCGGAGGCGCCCGCCAGCGGCACGATCGGCGACAGCGCCTGCATGCGCGCGAACAGGTTGAGGAATCTGTCCTCGGCGCCGAACACCACCGACGGCCGCAGCACGCTGTGCGGCACGCCGCCATCGCGCAGTGCGGCTTCGCCGGCGGCCTTGCTGCGCAGGTACAACGACGGCGCCGCCGCGTCGGCACCCAGCGCGCTCACCTGCACGACGTGGGCAACGCCGCCGGCGCGCGCCGCGCGCGCCACGCGACGCGGCAGCTCGGCGTGCGCCCGCTCGAAGTCGGCCGCGCTGCCGTGCAGGATGCCGATCAGGTTGACCACGACGTCGGCGCCGGCGAGCAGCCGCGTCAGCGTCGCCTCGTCGTGCACATCGGCGCGCACCAGCGTCATGCCGGGCAGCGGCCTCAGATCGGCGCCGTGCGCCAGCGAGCGCGTCGGCACCGTCAGCCGGGTCGCCAGCCCGTGCGCGGCGCAGCGCCACGCAAAGGCCCGGCCGATGAAGCCGGTGCCACCGAGCACGACCACGTGCTGCGTCATGGTGTCCGCCTGTCAGTCGAGTTTGAGCTTCTGCGCCTCGACGATCTTCCTGTAGATCTCGAACTCGGCCTTGATCTGGTCGGCGAACTCCGCGGGCGAGTTGGCGACCACCAGCGAGCCGGTCTCCTCGATCCGCTTGCGCACGTTGGCGTCCTCGAGCGCCTTCTTGGCGGCAGCCGACACCTTGTCGACCACGTCCTTGGGCGTGCCCTTGGGCGCGTAGATGCCGTAGTACGCCATGCGGTTGACCGGCTCGAGCCCCACCTCCTTGAAGGTGGGCACGTTCGGCAGCGCGGCCAGCCGCTGCGGCGCGGCGACGACGATCGGCACCAGCCGGCCGTCCTTGATGAAGGGCAACGCCGAGGGCATGTTGTCGAAGATCATCGGCACCTGCCCGGCCACCGTGTCGTTGAGCGCCGGCCCGGCGCCGCGGTACGGAATGTGCGTGATGAAGGTGCCCGACAGGCTCTTGAACAGTTCGGTCTGCAGATGGCCGATGCCGCCGGTGCCGGAGCTGGCGTAGCTGTACTTGCCCGGGTTCTTCCTCAATTCGGCGATGAAACCTTTGTAGTCCTTGGCCGGGAACGACGGGTGCACGGCGATCACGTTCGGCGTGGCCGCCAGGTTGATGATCGGCACGAAGTCGGTGATCGGGTTGTAGCCGATGCGCGAGTTGATCGCCGGGTTGGCCGCAGTGGTCGACACCGTGGCCATGCCAAGCACGTAGCCGTCGGGCGGCGCCTTGGCCACCTCCAGCGCGCCCACCGCGCCGCCGGCGCCGGCCTTGTTCTCCACCAGCACCTGCTGCCCGAGCACGGCGGTCATGCGTTCGCCGACGATGCGCGCGACGATGTCGGTGGTGCCGCCAGGCGCGAATGGCACGATCAGGCGCACCGGCTTGCTCGGATAGGCCTGCGCCGCAGCCCACAACGGCAGCGCGCCGGCCAGCACGGCCAAGCCGAATCGCAATCGTCGCAACATGTTGGTAGAGCTCCTGGAAAGTTGAACCCGGTGCACGAAGCACGAACGCGCACATTGTGCCGCGTCCCGCACCGCCGAGTGACCGACGACACGCGTTTGGCACACTGCGCGGCTTGATCGACATCCTCGTGCTGCTGCCGGACTTCAGCCTGATCGCGCTGGGCTGGGTGCTGTGCCGCCACACGCCGCTGAACCGCGCGCTGTGGGACGGCGTGGAACGGCTGGTGTACGTGCTGTTGTTTCCGGTGCTGCTGTTCGGCTCGATCGTGCGCAACCCGACGCCGGCCGACGCGCTGCTGCACCTTGGCGGCGTCGGTCTCGCAGTGGTGGGCGCCGGTATCGTGCTGGCGATGGCGCTGCGCACCTGGCCGCAACGCGATCCGAGCCTGCACGCATCGGGGCAGCAGATCGCGTACCGCTTCAACTCCTACGTCGCGCTGGCGCTGGCCGAACGCCTGGCGGGTGCGCAAGGGCTGGCCTGGACCGCGGTGTTGATCTCGGTGTGCGTGCCGTTGTGCAACGTGGCCGCCGTGTGGCCGCTGGCGCGTCACGGCGGCCGCGGCTACTGGCGCGAACTGGCGCGCAACCCGCTGATCATCGCCACCGTTGCCGGGCTGCTCAGCAACGTGGTCTCACTGCGGCTGCCGGAGTTCGCCGCGACTACGCTGCAGCGCATCGGCAACGCAGCGCTGCCGCTCGGCCTGATGGCGGTGGGCGCCGGACTGCGCTTCGGCGCGCTGCGCGAAGGCCCTGGCCTGGCCGCCGCGCTGCTGGCGATCCGGCACCTGGTGCTGCCGGCCTGGGCCATCGCGCTCGTGCTCTGGCTCGGCCTGCCCGCGGCGCAACAGGCGGTGGTGGTCGCCTTCGCCGCGTTGCCGACATCGGCCGCCTCGTACGTGCTGGCGGTGCGCATGGGCGGCCACGGACCGTACGTGGCCGGGCTCGTCACGGTGTCGACCTTGATCGCGATGCCCGGCCTGCCGTTGGCGCTGGCGGCGTTGTCGGCCGTGCGGTGAGTCAGCCGGCCTGCGCCAGCGCCCAGTCGATGTGCTCGCGCACGGTGTCGTCCGCGGCCGGCCGCGCCTCGCGCAACGCCTCGACGATGGCGGCATCCGGTTGGCCGCGCAGCGCGTTGCCGAGTGCCACGGCCAGGTTGCGGCGCCAGCGCGCGTAGCCGATGCGCCGCATCGCGCTGCCCTCGGTGTGGCGCAGGAACGCGGGCTCGTCCCAGGCCCACAGCGCGAGCAGGTCGGTGCCGGTCCAGGCTGCGCGGGCGTCGAAGTCCGGCAGCGTCGCCCGCTGCGCATACTTGTTCCACGGGCACGCCAGCTGGCAATCGTCGCAACCGAAGATGCGGTTGCCCATCAGCGGCCGCAATTCGGGCGCGATGGGTCCATCGTGTTCGATCGTCAGGTACGAGATGCAGCGCCGGGCGTCGAGCCGATACGGCGCGACGATGGCCTGCGTCGGACAGGCCTCGATGCACGCGCTGCACGTGCCGCAGTGGGCGCTGGCGGCCTCTGTCACCGGCAGCGCGAGGTCGACGTAGATCTCGCCGAGGAAGAACAGCGAGCCCGCGTCGCGCGACAGCGCCAGCGTGTGCTTGCCGCGCCAGCCGAGGCCGCTGCGTTGCGCGAGCTCCACCTCGAGCACCGGCGCCGAGTCGGTGAACACGCGATGTCCGAACGGACCCACGGCGTCGGCGAGACGGTCGGCCAGCTGCTGCAACCGCGTGCGCAACACCCTGTGGTAGTCGCGGCCACGCGCATAGAGCGACACCACCGCCGTTTGCGGCCGTTGCAGGCGCTGCCATTCGAGCGCGCTCCACGACGCGTCGGTATCGCGCGGCAGATAGTCCATGCGCGCGGTGATCACGCGCACCGTGCCCGGCACCAGCTCGGCGGGTCGCGCGCGACGCATGCCGTGCGCCGCCATGTAGCGCATGCCGCCGTGGAAACCCGCGGCGAGCCAGTCGCGCAGACCCGGCTCGGCGGCCCGCAGGTCGACGTCGGCCACGCCGATCTGTGAAAATCCCAGCTCGAGCGCCCAGGCGCGCAATTGTTCGAGGGCTCGTCGCCCATCGACCGCACCCGAAGCGACCTCGTGACCCATCAGTCGATTCTAGGAAGCCGCACGATCACCTGGACCACCGAGTCCGATTGCGCCGCCTTCGCTGAGTCGCTGGCCCGCAAGCCGGGTCTGCGCGACGCCTTCATCGCCCTCGAGGGGCCACTGGGCGCCGGCAAGACCACCTTCGCGCGCCACCTGTTGCGCGCGCTCGGAGCCAGCGGGCGCATCAAGAGCCCCACCTACGCCCTGCTCGAGCCGTACGACCTGCCAGGCCTGCACGCGGCCCACCTCGACTTCTACCGTTTCGACGACCCGCACGAGTGGCTCGATGCCGGCTTGCGCGACGTGTTCGAGCAACCGGGACTCAAGCTCGTGGAGTGGCCCGAACGAGCCGGGGAACTGTTGCCGACGGCCGATCTGCGGCTGCACATCACGCCGCGCGACGACGGTGCGCGCGACGTCACCGTGCACGCGTGCACGCCGCGCGGCGTTGAAATGCTGGCATGACACGCGAACCCAGCACCCGGCGCATCTGGCTGCAGCAAAGCGGCTCCCTGGTGCTCCTGCTGTCCGCGCGCCATCTGGCCTGGGGCGCCAGCATCGTCGCGGTGCGGGTGTGGCCGGCCGCCGACTACACGCGCGTCACCATCGAGTCGGACCAGGCACTGGCGGCCAGGCACTTCATGACCGACAACCCGCCGCGGCTGGTGGTCGACATCGACCAGCTCGAGCTGAGTCCGACGCTGCGCGAACTGGTCGGCAAGGTGAAGCCCGACGATCCGTACATTGCCGGCGTGCGCGTCGGCCAGAACCAGCCGCGCCTGGTGCGACTCGTGGTCGACCTCAAACAGCCGGTGCGGCCACAACAATTCACGCTCGATCCTGTGGCCGCATACGGCCACCGGCTGGTGTTCGACCTCTACCCGCTGCAGGAGCGCGACCCGCTGCTGGAGATCATTCGGGACAAGGACCGCGCCGACCAGCGCGCCGACCAGGCGGTGCGCGACTCGTTGGGCGATTTGATCGGCCGCATCGAGCGCGGTCCGGCGGCCTCCGCGCCGGCCCCGGTGGCGCGCGCGTCGGCGCCCGGGCCGGTGGCACGGGCGTCGGCGCCGAGCCCACCGGCTGCTGAAGCGTTACCCAGTGTGCGCGCGCGCCGCGAGGTCGAGCGCCTGACCATCGTGGCGATCGATCCCGGCCATGGCGGCGAGGACCCGGGCGCCATCGGCCCCACCGGCCTGCGCGAGAAGGACGTCGTGCTCGCCGTGGCGCTGAAGCTGCGCGACCGCCTGAATGCGCTGCCGGGGTTACGCGCGATGTTGACGCGCGACGACGACTTCTTCGTGCCCCTGTACGACCGGGTGCGCAAGGCCCGTCGCGTGCAGGCGGACCTGTTCGTGTCGATCCATGCCGATGCGTTCCTGACCCCGCGCGCACGCGGGGCCTCGGTGTTCGCGTTGTCCTCCGGCGCGGCCACCAGCGCTGCCGCTCGCTGGATCGCCGACAAGGAGAACGAGGCCGATCTGGTGGGCGGCGTCAACCAGCGTGCGGTCAAGGACGCTCAGGTGCTGCGCACAATGATCGAGATGAGCACCGCGGCGCAGATCAAGGACAGCCTGCGCGTCGGCGACGAGATCCTGCAACACATCGGCCGTATCGGACACCTGCACAAGGGCCGGGTCGAGCAGGCCGGCTTCGCGGTGCTGAAGGCGCCGGACATCCCCTCGGTGCTGGTGGAGACCGCGTTCATCTCCAACCCGGACGAGGAGGCGCTGCTGCGCACCGCCAGGTACCAGGACAAGCTGGTCGACGCGCTGGTCACCGGCATGCGCCGCTACTTCGCCAAGCACCCGCCGCAAGTGAGGCAGCGCGTGCTGTAGGCGCGACGCCTACGGCTCGAGCGTCACGCCGGCGCCAGCCCGAGGGGCTGCGCCCTTGGCGCGCCTGGCGCGCCAGGCGCCGAACAGCGCCAGCAGGCCGGGCAGGATGATCATCGCCCAGATGATCTTGCTCATGTGGGCCTGCACCCACTCGAGGTTGCCGAACAGGTAGCCGGCGGTGACGATCGACACCACCCACAGCGTGCCGCCGGTGACGTCGTACAGCGTGAACTTGGCTCGCGTCATCTGCGCCACGCCGGCGACGAACGGCGCGAACGTGCGCAGGAACGGCAGGAACCGCGCCGCCACCAGCGTGATGCCGCCGTACTCCTCGTAGAACGCGTGCGCGCGCTGGAAGGCGTGCTTGTTGAACAGCCGAGAGTGCTCCCACTGGAACACGCGCGGCCCGACCGCCGCGCCGATGGTGTAGTTGGTCTGGTTGCCGAGCACTGCGGCGCCGATCAGCAGCGGCACCGCCAGCGAGTAGTTCATCAGCCCGGCACCGCACAGTGCACCGACGATGAACAGCAGTGAGTCGCCGGGCAGGAACGGCATCACCACCAGGCCCGTCTCGATGAACACGATCAGGAACAGCAGCGCATAGACCCAGGCTCCGTATTGCTCGACGAACTCGCGCAGGTGCACGTCGACGTGCAGCACGAAGTCGATCAGGAAGGTCGCGATTTCCATGGGCGGCCATTATCCAGGCGAGGCTGAAGCGAGCCTTCTACAATCGAACCATGCAGGCCCTGTTGGACAGCGTCGCGCGCCGGCCGATCCGCGACCTGCCGGGCGAGCTGGTCAGCCAGATCGCGGCCGGCGAAGTGGTCGAGCGTCCGGCGTCGGTGGTGCGCGAGCTGGTCGACAACGCGCTCGACGCGCAGGCCACGCGCATCGTCGTGCGTCTGCGTGGCGGCGGCGTGCGCATGGTGGTCGTCGAGGACGATGGTCTGGGCATCGCCGCCGATCAACTGCCGTTGGCGCTGAAGCGCCATGCCACCAGCAAGATCGCGTCGCTCGAAGACCTCGAGCGGGTCTCGACGATGGGGTTTCGCGGCGAGGCGCTGGCAGCGATCGCGTCGGTGTCCGAGTTGACGCTCACCAGTCGCGCCGAGGGTGCGAGCCAGGCGTTTGCGTTGCACGCCGCCTCGGGCGAGCTCGCGCCGGCGGCGCGGGCGCGCGGCACCACGGTCGAGGTGAGCGAACTGTTCTTCAACACGCCGGCACGACGCAAGTTCCTGAAGAGCGACGCCACCGAACTCGCGCATTGCACCGAAGCGCTGCGCCGCCACGCGCTGGCGCGGCCCGAGGTCGAATTCGCGCTCTGGCACGACGGGCGTCTGCAGCACCAGTGGCGCGCCGCCCCGCCCGAGCAGCGTTTACGCGACGTGCTCGGCGACGACTTCGTCGCCAACAGCCGCGTGCTGGCCGGCGAGGTGGGCCCACTCGCACTGCACGGTCGCGTCGGTCTGCCCGACGCGGCACGTGCCCGCCCGGACCTGCAATACCTGTTCGTCAACGGTCGCCACGTGCGCGATCGCTTGGTGGCGCACGCGGTGCGCAGCGCCTACGACGACGTGTTGCACGGGCAGCGACAACCGGCGTATGCGCTCTTCCTGCGCATCGAGCCGTCGCTCGTCGACGTGAACGTGCACCCGACGAAGACCGAGGTGCGGTTCCGCGACGGCCGCGCGCTGCACCAGGCGGTGCTGCGGGCGGTGGAGGCGACGCTGTCGCTGCCGCGCAGCGGTGGACCGGGCGCCGCCGCGCCTGCCGCGGCAGGCCCGGCGATGGCGGCCGGCGTGGCCAGGCCCTACGCGGCCCAAGGTTCGTTGAACCTGCCGCCGGCCACACGGCTGCAGGCCTTCGAGCCGCTGACGGGCTGGTCGGCCGCGACCGCCGCCACGCCCCGGTCTGAGGCATCCGATGAGGACGCGACCTGGCCGTTGGGCCGTGCCCTGGCGCAGATCGGCGGCGCCTACGTGCTGGCCGAGAATGCGCACGGCCTGGTGATCGTCGACATGCATGCCGCGCACGAGCGCATCGTCTACGAGCGGCTGAAGTCGCGCGGCGCCGCGTCGTTGCAGGCGCAGCCGTTGCTGGTGCCGCTGACGTTCGCGGCGTCCCCCGCCGAGGTGGCCACGGCCCAGTCGAGCACCGCCGCGCTGGCCGCGCTCGGACTGGAGTTGACGTTGCTGAGCGCGGCGACGCTTGCGATCCGCAGCCGCCCTGCGGCACTGCCCGAGGCCGACTGGGTCGGGCTGACCCGCGCCGTGCTGGCCGAGCTCGCCGAGACCGACTCGGGCCGCGTGGTGCAGCGCGCGCGCGACGACCTGCTCGCAACCATGGCGTGCCATGCCTCGGTGCGTGCCAACCGGCGTCTGACGATCGACGAAATGAACGCGCTGCTGCGCCAGATGGAGGCCACCGAGCGCGCGGATCAGTGCAACCACGGACGTCCGACCTGGCGCCAAGTGACCTTGAAGGAACTCGACACGCTGTTCATGCGCGGTCGGTGAACTCGGAGATGGCGTTGCGTGCGAAGGGCATTCGTTGGATCGCTGGGTTCGTGGTGGGAGCCCTGGCGGTGCTGGGGGGCTGCGCGACGCTGGACGAGCAGCAGCGCAAGTGGATCTTCCAGCCCAGCAAGACCGAGTGGCGCGGTGCATCGGCCGACGGCATGGAAGACCGCTGGATCGAGTTCACGCCGCCGGACAGCGCCGCACCGGTGAAGCTGCATGCGCTCTGGCTGCCGCAGGACAACGCCGATGCACCGGTGATGCTCTACCTGCACGGTGCGCGATGGGGCGTCACCAGCAGCTCGTTTCGCATGCGTCGCCTGCACGCACTGGGCGTCTCGGTGCTCGGGGTCGACTACCGCGGCTTCGGCCGCAGCACGGACGCCTTGCCGTCGGAGCAGTCCGCCTATGAGGACGCCCGCGCGGCCTGGGATTGGCTGCGGGCGCAGTATCCGACACTGCCGCGGCTGATCTACGGCCACTCACTGGGCAGCGCCATCGCCGTGCACCTCGCGGCCGAGGTCGACGACGAGGCCGGTGTGGTGGTCGAAGGCGCATTCACGTCGGTGCCCGATGTGTTCTCGACCATGCGCCTCGGCTGGCTGCCCCTGGCACCGTTGATCACCCAACGCTTCGACGCGGCTCAGCGCATTGCGTCGATCGGGTCACCGGTGCTCGTCGTCCACGGCGCGAACGACCGCATGATCCAACCTGAACTCGGCCGCGCGCTCTACGAGCGCGCGCGCGAGCCCAAGCGCTTCATCCTGGCCGAGAACGGCACTCATCACAACGCGCAGGCGATGGTCAGCGACGAAGTGCGCGAGGCGATCCACTCGCTGTTCGGACTGTCGGTGGACGCCGGCGCGCAGTGAGCGCGCAACGACGCGCGGCTCACTTTGGAGCCCGTGGCTCGCTCGGTGCATCGGGGCCGGCGTGCGCGTGCAGCGCCGCGAGATCGTCGAGGGTGTCGACGTCGATCAGCACGCCCGGGTCATCGACCTCGACACCGACCGACGGGTAACGCGCCACCAACCGACGTGCACCCTCGTCGCCGGCCAGCTGCACGAGCTCAGAGTACAGCTCGGCCGCAAAACCCACCGGGTGGCCGCGGCGCCCGATGTACTGCGCATACACCACGGCATGCTGCGGCAGCCTTGCCGCAACCGCCAGCAGTGTGGTCGGCTTCACCGACGGCATGTCGCCCGGCAGGATCAACCAGCCGCCCGCGTCGGGGCTCGCGGCCACGCCACTGGCGATCGAGAAGCCCATGCCCAGCGTCTCGCCGCTGTGCCCGGTGACGACGGGCAGTTCGACGATGTCGCGCTGGGCCACGTGACGCCGGGCTTCGGCACTCACCGCCGCGGTGGTGACGACGCGCAGTGGCAGCCCGGTCTCGATCGCGTGCTCCAGCGTCGTGCCCAGCACCGAGGAGCCCGCGACTGCCTGCAGCAACTTGTGCTCGGGCGCCCTGAAGCGGCTGCCGCGGCCGGCGGCCAGCACGATGACGGTCGGGGGCTTCTTCATGACATCGCCCTGCCGCGCGCGTGCCACCCACTCCCTGGCCCACGCTGACTGCAGACAGCCACAGCATCGTGTCGCGATCGCAGGCAAAACAGTGGGAGCTTCACTTAGGGCGTTCCACGTAGGGTGCAGTCCCGAGGTGTCGGCGCCGTGCATACTCGCTGCATGGACAAGCTGGCGCTGGCCGAACTGCGCAAGAGCTACGAGCGCGGCGAGCTCGACGAGACCTCGTCCGTCGACGATCCGGTGCGG
>Ga0335084_10008771_pt1 | contig 10080 bp, 3 predicted proteins | sample Lox_Sample_44_FD_206721 | JGI IMG/M metagenome (GOLD analysis project Ga0335084, IMG submission 206721) | Soil microbial communities from Loxahatchee National Wildlife Refuge, Florida, United States - Lox_Sample_4.4 | ecosystem: Environmental > Terrestrial > Soil > Wetlands | place: USA: Florida... | reverse complement strand
GAGGTTGAGAGGCTGCTAGTGGACCTTCGTCCCACGTGGAGGGGCCGCCTTTCAAGCTAAGAGGCGTGTGCACCCTGGACAGCGGCAAGCCCGCTAGAGCTCGTCCTTCAGTCCGCCCTGATGTTGCGCTCGCGGATGATCGCGGACCAGCGGCCGGTTTCGTGCTTCAGGTGTGCGGCAGGCTGATCAGGCGTACTCCCGACCGGTTCTGCGCCGATGGCTGCGAATCGCTCCTGTGTGGCCCAGCACTGATCACCGCGCGGCTGGCGGGGCGACCGTTTGGAATGTACTTTCTGACTTCAGGCGGGTCGAATCCAAACGAGTCGGCTACCGCCCGCTTCGACCGTCCGTGGGAAAAGCGGTTCGACTGCTTGCTTGGATACGAAGCGCGCTGCGCACCCGTATGCTTCGTCGCCATCGATTGCTCGCTTGATCATCTCGATCACAGGGCCGCGCAGATTGCAGATGCTCAGCGGACCGGCTTGGCGGGGTCGATCAGGCACGATGGATTTTCGGGAACGACACCTCTCCCGCCGGTCTGGGCAGCATTGCGTCTTGGCTGGTCGTGGCAGGTCAATGGTCGCTTCATAGCCTTCAGCTTCAGATGGCGTCCGGCGACGTAGGATCTCGGCCAAACGGTGGATTGATCGGCACGCCGTACCTGGGATAGGGTGTCCAGTGTGCGAGCGGGCTCAAGCAGGAATTGCTAGGCGTTGGCGGCATCGACAGGAGTCATCTTGGCGCATGGCGAGATTGATCGCACGATCTCAGAGCGCAAACTGGCAGCCGCTCGGGTCGCGCCCAGGCACGCTATGAAGGAACCGCTGAAAGTGCAAGACAAGGTTGCGCCTTTCGGCCTCGGATTCCGATTCACCAGTGCAATCCTGGAGATTGGAGCGACGCGATTGAACTCGGCATGTGTCGAACGCTTCGCGACGCGAACGTTCGACCGGCCGGATCGTCGGTGCAGTCGTCGGTCGCGGCGATCGCGCCGCGCTGATGATGCGCAGCCCGCCGCGGGCGCTGCGATGGGTCACCCGTGACGACGCAAGCGACCGGCACGATCGTCGACGAGGCCGGTCAGGGCCTGAAGGACGTCGTCGTTGTCGTCGAGAACGCGTCGAGCCTCAAGGAGCACGAAGAGCTCAACCGCACGACGACGAAGGAAGGCGGTGTCTTCACGCTTCATTACACGAACGACTTCGCCACCGGCGACGAGCCTGGCCAGCAGGTGCGTCAGTTGCGGCTGCGCGTGCTGCTCGGCCAGCACGTCCTGACCGAGGCCGTGAAGGCCGACCTGCCGAAGCAGGACTCGATCGCGTTCGATCCAATCCGCCTGACGCGAACCGACGTCACGACCCGCTGGGCCACGCTCGGCAAGGGCACGCCGTCACGCAAGACCGACGGCAACGCGGTCCGCTGGCTGGCCGACGACTTCGACGCATGGGGCCGCGTCGCGCACCTAATGCGGGCCGCGACCGTGCTTGACGTGATGCAGCTCGACATCCACGTCGACGAGTTCAAGCCGAACTTCACGCAGGAGAAGCCGCAGATCGTCCTCGAGTTCGATCCGACCATCCAGAAGCCGAACGACATCGTGCCGCGCAAGTTCGACGCGGCCGACGCGCGCATCGAGCGGCTGATGCTCGACGCCAGCAAGCGCGGCGTGCCGGTGCGAATCCAAATCCCGCGGTGGACCGTCGACGTCCACGGCGTGCTCGTGATCGGCACGCTGGTGCTCATCGTGCTGGGCGCGATCTTCGCGCCGCTGTTCCTGGTGCTGATCGGTGTGATCGCGTGGGCGGTGGGCGCGACCATCGCGATCGGCAACACGCTGTTGTCGCGCAGCTTCAAGGCGCCCGAGCTCGGCAAATGGTTCGCCGATGCGGGCAACGATGCGAAGCGCGTTCGCGTTCGCGAATGCATCCTGCGCTCGCTGATGGTCACGCACGCGAAGATCGTGATCGACCGCACCCGCGAAGGCGTACTGCTCGGCTCGCCGTTCGATCAGGACTACTTCGACACGTTCGAACACGTCATCGACGATTGGCGCCGCGGCAGCGATCCGTCGAAGGGACCGATCCACGACGTGAGCGTCGGCGTGCGCGGGCCCGCGGTCGCGCATCTCGAGGAGCTCTTCAATTCGCACTGGGCGATCGCGGCGCCCGACGACGTGCAGCCCGCGCCGGGAACGCCGCTGCCGATCGGCGACGTGCAGAAGGGCGAAGTGGTCGCCTCGGCGCAAGTGGTCCGCACGCTCGACCGGATGTTCGCCGAAGCAACCGATGGCGAGACCGGCGTGCTCGAGTCGTACCTGCGCGCTATCCATTTCGCGCGGCGCTTCATCTACATCGAGAATCAGTATTTCCACTACGACCGCATCATCGACGCATTGATCGAGTCGTTGAAGGCGAACCCTGGAGTCGAGCTGATCCTACTCGTCAACGTCGCGCCCGATATGCCGCTCTATCCGGGCTGGCAGCAGAAAGCGATCCGCCGCATCAAGGACGCGCTGGGCGCCAACGCGAAGAAGCAGGTCGGCATCTTCACGAAGTGGAGCCATGCGGTCCGTGACGACAAGCATCCGCGACCGCGGCTCGTCGACAACTATCTGCACACCAAGTCGGCGCTGATCGACAACGACTGGGCCTCGGTCGGATCGGCCAATCTCGACGGCGCTTCGCTCGAGCGCGTCGAATACGCGCGCGCCGCGCTGGACGGTGACGTGCGCAACACCGAGAGCAACCTGGTCGTGTGGGAGGAGACGCCCACTTCGCCGTCGCCGGTCGACGCGCTGCGTCGCCGATTGTGGTTCGAGCACCTCGGCCTCTCGGGGCCCGGCGATACGGCGCTCGACGATGCGCCGACCAAGAAGTGGCTCGACCTCTGGAACCAGCGCGCCAACGCCAAGCTCGACCAGCTGCTGGCCGATGCGAACGCGGTCCATCCGTCGACGATCCTCCCGTGGCCCGACGGCGACTTCGAGCGCGACTGCGGCAAGCACGTCGCCACCGGCAGCTATCTGCGCACGCTGTTCGACCAGAAGCAGAAGGGCCTCTTCGTGAAGGTGTCGAACTTCGACCTGGTGCCGAAGGGACCACCGGCGTTCCCGTTCACGTACTGATCGCACGAAGCGATCGACGACGCGCGAGCTTTCGATGGCCGACACGCTCCAGAAGCTGGCGTACGAAGGCGCGAACCTCTTGAAGCTCGTCGGTGCGCTTGCGGCCGCCGACGGCGGCCCGCGTGCGCTGTTGGCCGCGCTCGGTTGGGACTTGCCGTCGGGCGCGACCGACGTGGGATTGAGCGCGATCGACCTCTCGACGTTGATCGTGAAGGTCGAGGCGCTCGAGGCCGCGCTGTCGAGCGACGCCGACGAGATCGAGATCGACGGCCTCTTCGTCGACATCGCGATCGAACTCGAGCGCGCGTTCACGGACCTGCGCGCCGCGATCGCCGGGCTGTCGGCCATCGGCGACTACCTCGACAAGACGCAGATGAAGTCCGAGCTGCTGCCGCGCCTGTCGAGCCTTCTGATCGCGACGCGCATCGGCGGCGCGTCGCCGCTCGCGCTCCTCGTGCTGCAGTTGTTCGGCGTCGTCACCGTGCGGCCGATGCCCGCCGACCCGAGCATCTTCCAGGTCGCGCACGCGCGCGTGACGTTCGACTGGGACGCGCTCGGACGCCTCTTCAAGGACCCGCTCGGTCTCATCGAAGCGCGCTACGGATGGGGGACCGCGGGATTCGACGGCCATGCGTTTGCGGTCAATCTCTCGGCGCTGGTCGAGTCGCTGGGCGAGCCGATCCGCGTGCGGTCGCTGCCACGCCGCGTCGAAGAGCTGCTCTCCGGCCGGCCCGTTCCCGAAGCCGATGCTGCGCCCGGCACGCAGTGGATCGCGAGCTTGGTGCGCGGCGATGCATCGAGCGGACTCGACGTCGGCGTCTCGCTGTTCGTGCTGCGACCCACGTCGCCCGGCGCGGCCGACGGCGGGATCGCGCTGCATCCGTTCGCGTACGGGACGACTGACCTCGCGTTCACCTTGTCGGATCGGTTGAAGCTCGAGCTGGAGTCCACTGCGGCGCTCGACTCGGGAGTCGTCGTTCAATTCCGTCCGGGCACCGCCCCTGCGATTAAGGGCGGCCTCGTCGGAACCGGCGGGCTAGTCGACAACATCACCGGCAACGTCGTCGTACGCGTGACGAACACCGCGCCCGACGGGTCGCCGTACACGCTGCTCGCGATCCCTGGAGGCGGCATCGTCGAAGCGCAATCGCTGTCGCTCGGCGCGGGCGTGCAGGCGTCGGCCGGTTCGTTCGTCCCGAGCTTCGTCGCGAAGATCGGCGGCGGCCATGCATCGTTGACGAGCGACAATGCCGACTCGTTCCTCGCGTCGGTGCTGCCGGCCGGCGGGCTCGATGTGAAGTTCGACCTCGGGTTGCGCTGGTCGGGTGCGCAAGGCTTCTCGTTCGAAGGGTCGGTCGCGGCGGCGATCGACATTCCGCTGCACGTCGCGCTCGCGGGTTTGCGAATCGACAGCGCGCGCGTCGGGCTCGTGCCGTCCGATTCCGGGCTCGCGCTCGAGATCAGCACGGCCGGCGGCTTCTCGCTCGGCCCGGTGAAGGCGGCGTTCGATCGGCTGGGAACGATCGCGACGCTCGCGTTTCACGATGGCAATCTCGGTCCGGTCGACGTGGGTTTCGGATTCAAGCCGCCGTCGGGGATCGGCCTGTCGATCGATGCCGGCGGCGTGATCGGGGGCGGGTTCCTGTTCCACGACCCGGTGCAGTCGCTGTATGCGGGCGTGATGCAGCTGTCGTTCTCGGGCACGCTGACGTTGAGCGCCTTCGGCCTGATCGCGACTCGGCTGCCCGATGGCTCGCGCGGCTATTCGCTGATCGTGTTCATCACGGCGCAGGACTTCAAGCCGATCCCGTTGGGGATGGGCTTCGTGCTCTTGGGCATCGGCGGCATGGTCGCGATCAATCGCACCTTCGACGTCGAGGTGCTGCGCGCGGGCCTGAAGAACGACACGTTGGGCGCGCTGCTCTTCCCGCGCGACCCGGTCGGCAATGCGCCGGCGTTGATCCGCTCGCTGGCGACTGCGTTTCCGGCCCGGCCCGGCAGCTATCTGCTGGGTCTGCTGGTCAAGATCGGCTGGTTCACGCCGACCCTGGTGACGCTCGATCTGGCGTTGATCCTGGAGTTCGGGTCGAGGAAGCGCCTGCTGGTGCTGGGCCGCATCAGCTCGCTCTTGCCGTCTCCTGACAACGATCTCATCCGCTTGAAGCTCGATGCGATCGGGGTGCTCGACTTCGATGCCGGCACGACGTCGATCGATGCGGTGCTGGTCGATTCGCAGCTTGCGCACGCCTATGCGTTGACCGGCGCGATGGCGCTGCGCGCGCGCTGGAGCGCGGGCCCGGGGTCGAGCTTCGTGCTCGCGGTCGGCGGCCTGCATCCGCAGTTCCCGCCGCCCGCCGATCTGCCCAGGCTCGAGCGCGTCGCGATCGCGCTGGCGTCGGGCAACAATCCGCGCCTGACGTGCTCGTCGTACTTCGCAATCACCGCCAACACCGTGCAATTCGGTGCGCGCGCGCAAGCCTATGCGGCCGCCTATGGCTTCAGTGTCGAAGGCGACATCGGCTTCGACGTGCTGCTGCAGATCGCGCCGCTGCACTTCATCGCCGACTTCCACGCCAAGGTGCAACTGAAGCGCGGCTCGTCGAACCTGTTCTCGGTGTCGCTCGATGGCGAGCTCGAGGGGCCGCGACCGTTGCGGGTCTCGGGCAAAGCCTCGTTCTCGATCTTCTGGTGCGACTTCTCGGTGCGCTTCGACACCACGCTGGTCGATGGCGAGAAGCCGCCCCCGCCAGCGGCGATCGACCTGTCGGCCGAGCTGAAAAAAGCCCTAGCCCTGCCCACCAGCTGGACCATGCAGGCGTCGAGCGCGCATGGGGTCGCCCTGAGGCAGTTGCCTGCATCGGCCGCTCTGGTGCTCGATCCGTTAGGCATGCTGGTGGTCAAGCAGCAAGTGGTTCCTCTGAACACCGGGCGCGACATCGATCTCTATGGTGGCGCGCCGGTCAGTGGCGCGCGGCGCTTCGCGCTCGCGGCGACCTTGCAAGGCAATCCGCAGGGCACGAGTCCGGTCCGCGCGTCGTTCGCCCCGTCGCAGTTCTTCGCGATGAGCGATGACGACAAGCTCGCCGCGCCGTCGTTCGAAGTGATGGACGCCGGCATCGCGATCGGCAGCGGTGAGGTCGCCTTCGACGAGATCGTGCCCGCTCCGCTCACCTATCAGGCGATCGTGGTCGACACGATGGCGCAGCCGTCCACCCAAACCGACCGCTATCACCTGCCGCCGACGCGCCTGTTGTTCCATGCCCGAAGCGGCGCCGCGGCGCGTGCGCCGGCCCGGCGCGTCGGGCTCGCGCGCTTCGCCACCGCCGACGCACCCGCAGCTGCGACACTAAACCCCGAGCGCTGGACCATCCGCTCGTTCGACGAGGCCACCGCCGCCACCGTCGATCCCAACGTCAAGACCTGGTCCGACTACCGCGCCTCGCTCGCTCGTCTCAACCGCGCCGCTGCCAGTTGGCAGATGGTGCCGACTCATGAATTGGTGAATTGAGCCATGGCTGATCCCGCCGCGAATCTGAGCTTCGTTCCGTGGGTGCGCGAAGGCGCAGCCGCGACCATCGCCACGGCCGACACGCTCGGGCCGCAACGCGCGTTCGCCGACCTAGCGGTCGCGGTCACGGTCAACGGCGCCGATCCCGTTCCGGTCCCGGTGCGATTGCGCGGACCCGCCGACGTCGTCGGGCTCGATGCGCATCAGGTCATCCGCATGGATCCGCCTCCGGGCAGCCAGGACTTCGAGCCCAACTGCTTCCCGAGCGTCGAGTTCGATCGTCCCGACCAGCCGTGGCTCTTCACGCCCGCGCGCGCCGACGGCAACGGACGACTGCGCCCGTGGATGTGCCTCATCGTGGTCCGCGAGCAGGACGGCGTGAGCATCGGACCGCTCGGTCAGAGCCCGTTGCCGGCGCTCACGATCGCGCCTCCCGCGCGTTGCGTCGACGAATTGCCCGACCTCGCCGAGTGCTGGGCGTGGGCGCACGGCCAGGCCGCTGCGGTCGACTCGACGCCGAGCCAGGTGCGCGGCGCGCTCGGCGGCAACCCGGCACTGTCGCTGTCGCGGCTCGTATGCCCGCGACGCCTCGATGCGAACACGTCGTACATCGCGTGCGTCGTTCCCACGTTCGATCTCGGGCGCAAGGCGGGGCTGGGGATCGCGCTCACCGATGCCGACATCAACGCGCCCACCGCGCTCACGCCCGCGTGGTCGATGAAGCCTGCGCCACCGACGACCGTCACGCTGCCGGTCCTGCATCAATGGCGCTTTCGCACCGGCCCGGGGGGCGACTTCGCTTCGCTCGCGCGCGCGTTGAAGCCGCAGCCGGTTCCCGACGATCTCGGGCAACGTGCGATCGATATCTCGCATCCCGGCTTCGCGGTCGCGATCACCGACGGCACGACGGTGCAGCTCGAAGGCGCATTGCAGGCGATCGAGTCGGAGGACGCGCCGCCGCCGTGGCCCTCCGGAGTTGAGGCGCCCTTCAAGTCTGCGCTCGCCGCGATCGTCGACGAGCCAGGAGAGAGCGCGGCGACCGATCCGCATGCCGATCCGCTCCTCGCGCCGCCGCTCTATGGCCGTTGGTATGCGGCACGCCCCACGGTCACCCCAGGCGCCGCACCGTGGTACGACCAGCTCAACCTCGAGCCGCGCTATCGCGCGATCGCCGCGTTCGGCACCCAGGTCGTGCAAGAGCAGCAGGAATCGTTGATGGCGTCGGCGTGGCAGCAGGCCGCGACGCTGCAGCAGGCCAACCAGCGGCTGCGTCAACTGCAGCTGAGCGTCGCGGTGGGAAGAAGCCTGTACACGCGCCACTTCGCGCGGCTCGATCCTGACGCGACGCTGCGCGTCGCCGCGCCGGCATTCGGCCGGCTGCGCACCGTGGCCACCACCGGCCCCACCATGACGACGCTGTTCGCGCAGCTCGCGGCGACGCCGATCCCGGTGCAGGCCACAAGCACCGCGATGCGACGCATCGGCCGCGCGCGCGGCCCGCTCACGCGACGCGTCGCGACGCAAGGCGTGACGCGATCGGGCACCGCGACATGGATTGGAACGCTCAACGTCTCGACCGCGGGGTTCGTCGCGCCGCCCGCCGTGACAGTCGCCACCGTCGACGCGGTGCGCCAGAAGCTGCCGAACACGACGGTGATTTTCAGCACCAACGCGGTCAACGCGATCACGCTCGCGAACATCAAGGGACGACCGACGTTCCAGGTCGCGGCCGAGGGGCAGCCGGTCGCGGTGCCGGCGATCCAGAACCTGCCGCCATCGGCCGACAGCGTCACCGCGCATGCGTTCCGCGTCGCCGCGAGCGAGCACCTCGCGCGGGTCAACCCCGGTCGATTGATCTTCCTGCCGCCGCTGCGCAAACCCGCGCAGTTCCCCGACCTGCACGCGGCCACGATCACCGCGCTCGAGCCGCGTGCCAACCTCACCGGGCTCGCGCGCGCGCTCGTATCCACCGGCGTCAACGCGGCGCCACCGGTCGACACGCCGGCGGCCGCGCCGGTGGGGATCGACACCGTGATGGCCGCTCCGCACTTCCCGCAGCCGATGTACGAATCGCTGCGCGACCTGTCGCAGGACCTGCTGCTGCCGGGCCTGTCGCACGTGCTGCCCGACAGCGTCCTCGGCCTGAAGACCAATCGCCGCTTCGTCGAGGCCTATCTCGTCGGGCTCAACGTCGAGATGGGTCACGAGCTCCTGTGGCGCGGCTTTCCCACGGACCAGCGCGGAACGTACTTCGACCAGTTCTGGGACACGAGCGCCGCGCCGTCGCCACGACCCGACATCGCGCCGCTCACCGAATGGGCCGATCGCGTGCTGGGCGATCCGGCCGGTGCGCCGTCGCGCGAGCAGTTCGTGATGCTGATGCGGAGCAGCCTGCTGCGCCGCTATCCGAACGCCGTCATCTATGCGACGCCCGCGATCGTCGCCAACGGCACGCGCACGCCCAGCCTCGTCGAGGCCGACGAGCTGATGCCCGCGTTCCGCGGCTCGATGCAACCCGACCTGTCGTTCTTCGGATTCGACATCACGACCGACGCCGCCACCGGCAAGGGCGGCACGCCCGGCTACTACATCGTGATCCAGGAACATCCCACCGAGCCGCGCTTCGGCCTCGACGCGGGAACGCCAGCGGGCGCCGGCACGCACGTCAGCATCGCGAGCGGGCCCCCGCCCGGCGTGAACCCGGAAACGCTGCAATGGGGTCGCAATGCCGCCCACATGGCCGCCATCGTTCGGCGCCTGCCGGTGCGCATCGCGATCCACGCGTCGATGTTCGTCAAGTCCGCTTGAGGGGAACGACATGGCGACGATCAAGCGGCCCCCGTTGTTCAAGACCGAAACCAGGTTGCCGCGAATCGGCGTCGTCACGCTGCCCCCTGCGATGCAGGAGCGCCTCTGCGCGAGCGATCGGCCGCTCGCGCTCCTGCCGGTGCGCCTCGAGACGCGCTTTTTCGCACAGCCCGACGGTTCGAGCGAGCTGCGCGTGCGCGTCTATCCCGACAAGGTCCATCTCGATTCGCACGAGCCCGAGCTCACGCCGGACGAACGCGACTGGGGCCGGCACACGTGGGAGCTCGTCTGGCGCGCCGGCAACGATGCACAGGGGCAGGCGACCGCGTGGCGCCAGCTCGCCGATCGCTTCGGCGATGCGCGCGCCGCGTGGATCGTGCGCGCGCTCGAGCCCACCAATCCCGCGGCGCGTCCAACCGCGCCGATCGCTCCCGACGAGCCGCTGCCGACTGCGCCCGCGTTCCCCTCGCCGGTCGTGATCGACGATGGTCAACGCGCCGCGTGGCGCCGCGCGCCCGCGGCGCGCTTGATGCCCGACCATTGGATCGCGATCGTGCAGTCGGGCGGTCGGCCGGTGATTGCGGTGCGCGGCCGCGAAGTCGTGCGTCCGCTCGCGGTCGGACCCGACCCCAAGGCGCCT
>Ga0335084_10008770_pt1 | contig 10081 bp, 8 predicted proteins | sample Lox_Sample_44_FD_206721 | JGI IMG/M metagenome (GOLD analysis project Ga0335084, IMG submission 206721) | Soil microbial communities from Loxahatchee National Wildlife Refuge, Florida, United States - Lox_Sample_4.4 | ecosystem: Environmental > Terrestrial > Soil > Wetlands | place: USA: Florida... | reverse complement strand
CGTCGGGCGTGTGCTGGCCGACGTGACCATCGCACCCTCCCCGGCGTGGATGCAGCAGCGCTTGCGCGCCGTGGGCATGCGGCCCGTCAACAACATGGTCGACGTCACCAACTACGTCATGCTGGAACGCGGCCAACCGTTGCACGCCTTCGACTACGATCGCCTGCCGAGCCCGGACATCCTCGTGCGGCGCGCCGGGGGCGACGCACGGTTCACCACACTCGACGGCCAAGAACGGGCGCTCGTGCCTGACGACTTGCTGATCACCAGCGGCAACGTACCCGTGGCCATCGCCGGGATCATGGGCGGTGCCGACACCGAGGTGACCGACAGTACGCGGCGCGTGTTGTTGGAAAGCGCCTGGTTCGCGCCCAGCAGCGTGCGGCGGACCGCGCGGCGCTTGGGCTTGCGTTCGGAAGCGTCGTACCGTTTCGAACGCGCCACCGACATCGAAGGCGTGCCGCTCGCCGCCGACCGCGCCGCAGCGCTCATCGCCCGACTCGGCGGCGCGAGCGTCGCGCGGGGCCGAGTGGATACCTATCCCTCCGCGCAGCCCCCGGCACCGATCTCGTTGCGCATGAAGCGGGTGCACGAGCTGCTGGGCGTCAGCATCAGCCGCGCCGACGTGACGGCACGATTGAAGGCCTTGGGGCTCACCGTATCGCCGGCAACCGGAGGAACGCTCACGGTGCTCTCGCCCTCGTACCGCTCAGACTTGACGCGCGAGATCGACGTGATCGAGGAGATCGTGCGGCTCGGTGGGTACGAGAACGTGCCTACCACCTTGCCCGAGTGTGTGCTCTCCGCAAGCGTCACGGAGCCAGGCGTGCGCGCCCAGCGGGAGCTCAAGCGTCTGCTCATCGGGTTGGGGCTCAGTGAAGCCGTGCTGCTCAGCTTCTGCTCGCGACGCCTGAACGCGCTGTTTCCCGGGCTCGAAGCGCCCGCCTCACCCGTCCCCATCCTCAATCCGGTGACGCAGGACGAGCCGGAGATGCGACTGAGCCTGCTGCCGGGCTTGTTGCGCGCGGTGCATGACAACCAAGGCCAGGGCACTGCCGCCGTTGCCCTGTTCTGCCTCGGCAAGGTGTTTTGGAAGGATGGCACGTTCAAAGAAGCGCTGCGCCTGACGGCGGCAATCGCCCGGAAAGTTCCAACCGCAGGCCTGGGTGGCGCCGCCACGGCCGAGTTCACCGACGTCAAGGGACTGGTCGACGCCATTGGCGATGTCCTCGGTATCCCGGAGCCGCGTTGGGTACCGGCAACCGATCTGACGGCGTTCCATCCGGGCAAGTCGGCGCGCGTCGAGATCGACGGCCGCGCCTGCGGTATCGTCGGCTGTTTGCATCCAGCAGTCGAAGAAGAACTCGCAGTGGCAGGACCTTGCTGGATATTTGAACTTGACTTACAGCGCTTGCTTGAGTATTGTCCGCGCCGCATCATCTACAAAGATCTTCCACGATTTCCCATGGTTGTGCGAGATCTGGCGGTTGTCAGTGAGGTGAGTTTTGCATCCGATCAAGTGATTCGTTTCGTCAAGGCATGGACCGGGGGGGAACAGTTGATCGAGGATGTGTTCTTGTTCGACCAGTACGTCGGGCCACCGATCCCTCCGGGCAAGAAGAGCCTTGCCTACTCCATCTGCTATCGCGCCCCGGATCGTACGCTGACCGATGCCGAGGTGAACGAGTTGCACGGCCGCTTGATTGCTGCCGTGCGCGACGCTTTGCACGTTGAACCGCGCTAAGGCACTTGCCATCGGGAGGGTCCGGCGTGACGATGACCAAGGGCGACATTGTCGAGCGTATCTATGAGAAGGTGGGATTCTCGAAGAAGGAAGCTAGCGATGTCGTCGAGTCGATCTTCGAGATCATCAAGAGCCGTCTCGATCACGGCGAGAAGGTGAAGATCTCGGGGTTTGGCAACTTCGTCGTCAACCGCAAGCGGCCGCGCAAGGGGCGCAATCCGCAGACAGGCGATGAGATCACCATCTCCGGGCGCACCGTCCTCACGTTCAAAGCCAGTCAGGTTCTGAAAAAAAGCATGAACCCCGGAACGTAGAGTGTGAGCGTGGCGGACGCCCCAGCACAATTGCCGGACAAGCTGTACTTCAAGATCGGTGAGGTCGCGGCAATCGTCGGCGTGCAAGCGTACGTGCTGCGCTACTGGGAGAGCGAGTTCAGCGTCATCCGGCCGAGCAAGACGCGCTCAAAGCATCGCCTCTACCGGCGCCGCGACGTTGAAACCTTGCTGCAGATCAAGCGCCTGCTGCACGATGAACGTTTCACCATCGAAGGGGCACGCAGGCGGCTCAAGACGCTGCAAAAGGAAGAGCGCCATCAAACGGAATTGCCACTGGGTGACCGCGCCTACCGCACAATCCTCACTCAACTGCGCAAGGAAATCGAATCCCTGCACCGCATGCTGACCTGATCCGGTTCGCGCGCGCGGTTGCCGCGGTTGCTGTCAGGGAATTGGCGATCGCACACCAAAAGCGTACACTGATACCCGCCAAGTCGATGCATCCAGTGCAATTTCATGGCATGCCCGTTGCTCGACGATACAGGCAGAGATTAATCAGACATGACGTCGGAAACCGTACACGAGCGCTCGGCAAGCGAACTGGTCTTTAGTCTCTTGCGGACGTTGATGACTGGTTATCGGCTGTGGGGATCAGCGAGTGGCTTGGAACTCGCCCAATTGCCGGCGGCGTTGCACACCACCGAGGGCCGCATTGCGACGGCGTTGCGCTTCTTGTCCGGTGAGGGACTCGTCTGCGTGGACCAGAGGGCGGGGACGGTTCGGCTCAGCGATTCCGGAGCGCGTCATTTCCTTCGTCCGCCCAACCTCTCAGGGGCTGGGCGGCGACATGGTTGTGTTTCTCCGAGCAACGTGGCACTAGGGGCGTACGCCGCGCGTTGCAGGCGTATGCACTGATTTCGGGGCGTGGCGCAGACTGGTAGCGCACTCGCTTGGGGTGCGAGTGGTCGTGGGTTCAAATCCCGCCGCCCCGACTCTTCCCTTTGCCGGGGCAGCACGCGACACCTTCATGCAAGCCCGCCGTGTCCACACTAGGCGCGCTCGCTACGTGGTGATAGAAAGGGTGCGAAAGGTCACCGGTGCAAAGGCCGTAGACCCATGCCCTGTTGCGCGTTCGCAGCCTTCCTCTTCAGCCAGCTGATCCTGGGAGTTGCCGCAGTCAGGCGGATCGTGCTCGGCGCTCGCGCGGAGAGCCGATCACAGACAAACGCGGCCGTCGAGTGGCGGCTCCCGGAGTCCGGCGGCGCCGCAGCAGGGTCAGTGATTCGACCGACGTCTCGGCGTCCCCGCCGCCTGTCGGTGCCGATCTTCGCACTGGCGGCGCTGATCGAGTTGGCCGTGCTCTGTGGCGCAATCTACGGCGTGCGCGCGCATCTCGGGCACACACACCACGAGAGCGTCGACGCGACCGACACGCGCTGATTTGCGGGAGGTTCGGATGACAACTTCCTCACAAGAGATCGCAAGCACCTACGACCTCGCCGCCCCCCTGATTCGCAAACGGCGCAGCGCCGGACCGATCACCGCGGCGCGCCAGCGGCGGAGCGCTCTCATCTACGCGACGCTGTGCTTTGTCGGTCTGCTCCCTTTGTTCACCAAGATGTCCGCAGGCGCGCGTGCCGCAGGGCTCGGGCTGTGGTTTCCCGGAGCGGGGTTCCTGGCCGTGGGGGGCTGGGCAGTGCTGCTGTTGCCGGTGACCTTGGTGTTGTTTGCTCTGGCGCTCTTCGCTTGGTTCGGCGCGGGAATGGTCGTGGCGCCGATCATCGTCTGGATCGCCGCCGCGCTCGGCGCCGGATCGATGGCACGCGGAGAGATCGCGGCCGCCTCGCCCTACGTCGTGCCCGCGCTGGTGGCGCTGGCGTTCGCCTATGTCCACCGCCGCACGCAGCGTCTCAAAAGGGTCGGCCTTGCCAAGCTCGACGAGCGCAATCGCTACCTTCCGTCCGCCATCGCCGAAGTGGTCGAGCGAGCCACACCGGTGGCATCGGCGGCGCAGCGCGAACTCGCGGCCGACGATCTCGCGGCGCTGCGCTACGTGCTGGACCGCGCGCTGCAGCCCATCGGCGAGCTGGGCGGGTTCGACAAGATCGACCAGTTCCAAACCGCGTCGCTGCGCTACCAACTCAACCACCTCGGCTACACCCTGGCGCTGGCGCAGTGTCACTACACGCCGAGCTTTCACGGCTATCTGTCGCAGGCGCAGCGCAATCTCATCGAGCAGTACCTGCAGAAGCCGATCTGGGACTATTGGCTTTACGAGTCGGCGTGGGGCCATCTGAACTTCACCAACCCCGACCCGGCGAGCAAGGACAACATCATGCTGACGGGATGGTTCGGGCTGCACGTCGGCATGTACACGTCGGCCAGCGGCGATCGACGCTACGCCGATCCGGGCAGCCTCACTTTCCGGCTGAGCCGCCACCGCGCGTTCCATCACGACCTGCACAGCCTGGAGCGCTCGGTGCTGCAGAACTTCCAGGACTCCGAGTTCTGCCTCTACCCGTGCGAGCCCAACTGGGTCTACCCGATCTGCAATCACTACGGGATGACTTCGCTCGCCCTCTACGACCGCCTCTTCGAGACATCGTACGCGGCCTTCACCCTCAACCGCTGGCTCGAGAGCCTCGATCGGGAATTCACCGACGACAGCGGCAGCGTCATCGGGTTGCGTTCTGCGCTGACGGGAATTCGCTTCCCGTTTCCTGCCGCCGAAGCCGGGTTCGCCGACTTCACGAACTGTTTCGCACCCGAGCGCGCACGTCGCATGTGGGCCGTGGCCCGCCACGATATCGAGCCGCTGCTCACGAAGGACGATCAGGGCAACGCGCGAGTCACGCTGCCGGGCAACGGATTCGACTTCGGCAACTACCGGCAGGGCTGGGCGGGAGTGTATGCGACGATCTTGAATGCCGCGCACGAGTTCGGCGACGAGGAGATCGCCGCTGCCGCGCAGCGCAGTCTGGACCGTGACTGCGGCCGCCGTGACGATGGCGGGATCGTGCGCTACACGAAGGCGTCAAATCTCTCGAACACCTTTGCCGTGCGCGCGCGAATCGTTCGCCGCGACGATTTCCGCAATGCCGTCACCCAGGGACCATCTGCTGCCGTCTTCACCGGGCCGATCCTCGCCGAGGCGAAGTATCCCGATGTGCTGGTGGCGCGGGCGCGCAGTCACGGTGACGACCTCGACCTCGTCCTGTATCCCGGCGCGCAATCCGGTCCGCAGACGTTGCGCCTCGAGCGCCTGCGCCCCGGCGCGCAGTACGCGTTGATCGGGGCGGGCGAAGGAGTGTGCCGGGCCGACGAGACCGGCGCGGCGTCCATCCAGGTGGACCTGCGAGGGCGCACGCCGGTGCAGATCGCTTTGCGCGACTAGCCCCAAACAGAAAATACTGAACCACAGAGACACGGAGGACACCAAGGTCTGCCACAGAGAATCACCGCAAGTATCGTCCATCGGCAACCTCATCGAGATGCTGTTCTTCACCTCCATGCAAGAATGCTCTGCTCCTTGTCCTCTGTGTTCTCGGTGCCTCTGTGGTGAACTCTTTTTCTTCGGATTGAGGCTAGAAGCCTCAAGTTGGCTGCAATTGAAACACTTCTCCTTCAGTTGAATTGCATGAGCATCCGCACAGCCGGCTCGGGTTGTCGGTGCGAAAAGTCCGGGGACCCGCGCGCGGCAGGTCCCCGGAAGAGATGGTCGCGTCAGGCGATGACGCTGCGGATCACCTCGCCCGCTTCCATGGCGCGGAAGGCGTCGTTGACGCCTTCGAGCTTGATGGTCTTGGACACCATCGAGCCGATGTCCAGGCGGCGGGTTTCGATCAGCTCGACGAAGCGCGGGAAGTCGCGCCGCACCTGCGCCGAGCCGTATTTGCAGCCCTTCACCGTCTTCTCTTCGAAGAAGATGCCGAATGCCGGCAGCGTGAACTGCGCGTCGAAGCGCGCCATGCCGACGATGATCACCTCGCCGCCGCGCCGCGCCAGGTTGTAGGTGGTGAGGATGGTTTCCGGAAGACCGATCACTTCGAAGGCGTAGTCGGCGCCGCGCCCGCCGGTGAGCGCTTTGACCTGCTCGATCGGGTCGCCTTTGGAAGGATCGACGACGTCGGTCGCACCGAGCTTGGTCGCTGTCTTGCGCTTCAGCTCCTGCGGATCGATGGCAATGATGCGTCCAGCGCCGGCGATGCGCGCGCCCTGAATCACCGCCTGGCCGACGCCCCCGCAGCCGAGGACCGCAACGCTCGCTCCGGGCCGAATCTTCGCGGTGTTGAGCGCCGCACCGACACCGGTGGTCACGCCGCAACCGATCAGCGCAAGCTGTGCGTCCGGCAACTCGGTCTCCACCTTCACCACCGACGACTCGTCGACCGTCATCACGTCGGAGAACGTGCCGAGGCCGGTCATGCAGAAGTACATGCTGCCGTCCGGCCGCGTGCCGCGCATCGCCATCGACACCTCGTTCTCGTGCTCGCACAGCTCGGACTGATCGCGCAGGCAGTGCCAGCAGGCGCCGCACGCGGGCACGAACGAGGCGACGACGCGGTCGCCCTTCTTCACGCGCGACACCTCGGCGCCGACCTCGACGACGCGCCCGGCACCCTCGTGGCCGAGTACCATGCCGGGGGGCACGGGCACATAGCCACGCATGATGGAGAGATCCGAATGGCAGACGCCGCTCGCACCGACCTCAACGACGACGTCGCGCGGCCCGGGCGGATTGGGCTTCAATTGCTCGATGGCAAGGCTGGTAGCATCACCGACATAAACAGCAGCTTTCATTGGCATCCTCCGATTAGTGGGGAATAGTATTCGGCACCTTTTAGCTCATGTCGGCACCCAAATGGTAGAGGCGCCCGCAATCCGAGTCGTGCGAGACATGACTCGAACGCCCATCCGCTCACCGGTGGCCCAGACCCTGCGCACCGAGTGCCGCACGCAAGAAGGTGGTCAGCTCGCTGCGCTGGCGCACCAGGATCGCCGCACCGAGCGCAGCGTATGCCAGGGCGAAGCCGTAGCGCACCGCCGTGCTCGGGAAGAACAGCTGCGGGATGAACAACGCCGCCAACACCCCCGCCTCGAACAGCGACAGTCGCAAGTTGCTCAATACCGCCACCGCAAGCAGCGACTGTGCGGAGGTCAGCAGTATCTCTTCGACCTGGCGCGCGTCGAGATGCAATGCCCCTGGGTGGCCGAGCGCGACGCTGTAGACCAGCGGCAAGGTGCCCACCAGCAGCGTCCACTGATTCACCTTCGAGGATACCATGGCACCCATCCCCGCCTGCGCGTCGCCCTTCAGCGTCAGGATGCAGGCGATGACGATCTCGGGAGCCTCGGACGCCAGCGGGGCAAGCCACTGCACGAGCAGGAACTCGTCGATCCCGCGCCGCCGGCCCAGGTGGACCAGGGCCTCCGCAAACGGCTCCGCCGACCCGAGAATCACCGCCGCCGAGAAGATGAAGAATGCCACCACGAGTGCACGTCGCAGCCGTGGACGCAGCGCCGCCAGTGCTAATGCCGGACCGACAAGATCCGGCTCCGCCGCCTCGGAACGCGCGACGCGCCACATGTAGGCCACGAAGAGGCCGACGAAGACGACGGTATCGAGCAGCGAGAGCGTGCCCTTGAACGGGATCACGAACGAGTAGACCGTCGCCAGCGACAGGAACAGCAGCTCGACGGCGCGGGCGTCCGGCAGCTTCAGCTCGCGGCGGCCGCCACGCGCCCAGTAAAGCAGCACGATGAGCGGCCAGGCGATACCGATGAGCAACCGATTGGCCCCGGTCATGTTTGCCGTGGCGTAGGCGGTATACTCCGGATGTGTCGCCGCCTTCGAAGCAAAGTACAGATCGACGGCGTACTCGGGAAGCACTGCTACCAGTGCCAGGAACGACAGAGCAAGCCCCTGCGAGATATCGAGCTCGGCCACCTCGGCAGCCCAGGTCAGCAGAAACGCACCGCCGAGAATCGCAACGCCGAACGTTGGGGCCTCGAGGCCAGGCCCCAGAGCGGCGTGCGTTCCACTCAGCCGCAACGCTATCGCCGGCACGGTGACCGCAGCCGCCGCTACTATGAGCAACCAGTAACGCGTCATCGGCCGGCAATGCTGCCTACAAGTCTCTCGTCGTGCAAACTGAAGAGAAGGTCTCTGGTCTCTGGTCTCTAGTCCCTGGTCTCTGGTTTTGAACCAGGGACCAGAAACCAAGGACTAGGGACCTCGAATTGGCTACTCGACGCGCAGTGTCACTTCGACGAAGTCGCGTGTGCCCTCATCCCATGCGAACGCCTTGGTGGCGCGTACCTCGCGGCCGCGTACCGACATGACGATTTGCACGGCCTGCGGATAGTTGGGTTCATCCCAGCCGCCCAGCGCTTGCTTCCTGTCCTCGGCGGAGAAATAGGCCTCGTGCTCGGGATGCGAATGATAGAAGGCACGCAGTGTCAACTCGCCATGTTCCGCTGCGATGAGGATCGGCGCCGACTCCGTTCCCATCGTATACGCGATCGCCGCCGTACGCGGATATTGTTCCGGGTCTTTGGCGTGCAGCTCGTTTTGAACGTTGGCAACGCGCACGACCTCCTCGCGGCCATCCCGTTCGACGACCATGCCGCAGCATTCCTCAGGGTAGGCATCGCAGGCGTGCGCGTGCAGCGCCGCAAGGCTCGCTTTCGTCATCGTAAACGTCATCGTCGGCTTCTGCCTCCTAGGAGCCTGTCGGACTTGGAACCCCGCAGCGACCCATCGGGGAGCGGGCCATAGAAATGACGCCGACCGCAGGTCCTAGCGCTTCGCGCGCGTGCACGAGGCGCGTCAAGAGTTCATTCGCCGGCGTGACGATACCGTGCGCCACGCCGCGCTTCCAGACCTCGCCGTTGATGGCGTCGATCTCCGTGGGTCGGCCGCGCTCGAGGTCTTGCAGCATCGAAGAGCGGTGATGGAACGTCGACGGCAGCAGGCGATCGTAGAACACGGCCCGGTAGTCCGCCGCCGATGCCCAGGGCAGCGCCACCTTCTCCGCGACCGCGACGCCGAATGCCTCTTCGATGACCGCGTCCATGATGGCACGCGCGTTCACATCCTCTCCCAACGCGCCATAGTGCACGCCGAGCAGGGCTCCGAGCGGGTTGAGCGCGGCGTTGTACAGCACCTTGCCCCACAGCGCCGCTTCGATGTCTTCGCTGTACGCACTCGGAATGCCGGCCGCGGCGAAGCGCTCTGCCCACAGTCGCGCCAGGCTCTCGAGGTGAGGATGCGCATCCCTTCGGCAGACGCCGATCAGCACCGGATCGGCATACACCGTGACCTGCACACGACCCGGCGCCACTGCCTCGGCACCGAAGATCACCCGCCCCGTCAGCACACGCTGCGGCCCGGCCGCCGCAATCAGCGCCTCGACGTTGCCCAAGCCGTTCTGCAGCGAAATCAGTACTCCATCCTTTGACAGGAACGGCACGACGGCAGCACCAACCGTTCGTGTATCGTACGACTTGACGGTGACCAGGACGGCGTCGAACTGGTCGCGCAAATGGCTGAAATCGGTCGCCAACTCGAAGCCGGAGGCGACGTGCTCGCCCCACAACCCTTCGACGCGCACACCGTCGGCTGCCACCGCATCGGTGTGCACGGCGCGCCCCAGCAGGGTGACCGCATGGCCCGCCCGTCGCAACAGCGCTCCGAAAACCAAGCCCAACGCACCGGCGCCGGCAACGAGGATACGCTGTGTGTCGTTTGCTCGAGTCATCGAACGGCGTCCCGTCGCCAGTCGCCTTAGATACACGACCGCCCGAAAATCTCCACCCCCGTCCCAATCACCCCGTTCATCCCTTATCATGCTGCTCATGATGGCTGTGATTCTCGCGGCCGGACGCGGAACGCGCATGGGTGCGCTGACCGCGCACACCCCCAAGCCGCTGCTCGGACTGAAGGGACGGCCCATCATTGAGCACATCATCACCGGGTTGCAGGCCGCTGGCGTCGATGCGGCCGTCATCGTCACCGGTTATCGCGGCGAGCAGATCGAGGCGCGCCTCGGCGATGGCAGCC
>Ga0335084_10008769_pt1 | contig 10085 bp, 2 predicted proteins | sample Lox_Sample_44_FD_206721 | JGI IMG/M metagenome (GOLD analysis project Ga0335084, IMG submission 206721) | Soil microbial communities from Loxahatchee National Wildlife Refuge, Florida, United States - Lox_Sample_4.4 | ecosystem: Environmental > Terrestrial > Soil > Wetlands | place: USA: Florida... | reverse complement strand
GGAATGTTATCGCCTCCCGGTACCGCTGGAACATGATCGAGGTGCTTCCGATGTGGTAGCACGCGTACGCGTCGAGCGGATTCTCCCTGAGTCTCTCGTGGAGAAGAGCCAGGTTTCGCTCCGCTTTCTTCTGCAGGGCATCCATACCCTGTCCGTATCCCAGGTGCTCTATGATGACTGCCGAGGGGATGACCTTCCCCCCTGCCCGCGCGATGGAAGGAGAGATCTGCTCGTGTACCGTCCCCTCAAATCGGAACCGGGGATCGTTCCTGAACAGACGGGCATACGGCATCACCTGTACGGAGACGCCCGTGGGCAACGTCGAGCGGCTCCGCACCAGGAGCGTGTGCGCGGCCGCGGTTTCATCCCCGCAGCACCGGCGGAGAGCCTCCTCCTGAGCCGGCGCAAGGCGCTCGTCGGCGTCCAGAATGAGCACCCATTCAGAGGTGCAGTGCCGGAGAGATTCGTTCCTGGCCGCCGAAAAATCATTCTGCCACGCATGGTGAAGAACCCTGGCCCCGCGCGACCGTGCGATCTCCGCCGTATCATCGGATGACCCCGTGTCGACGACGATGACATCATCGGCGACGCCGCGGACGCTGTCCAGGCATCCGGCAATGAATTTCGATTCGTCCCGGACGATCATGCAGAGAGAGAGGCGCGTCCGGGCTTTCCCGTTGCTGTTCACGGTCTCATTCACGGTCCTGTTCACTGTTCAGTGCCCTGCAAGGCGGAGCAGGTTCCTTCTGACCTCGCTGATGACCCCCGGCCAGTCAGCGTGCGAGCCCTGGCGGAAGAGCTTCATGCCGGGATACCAGGGGGAGTCCGTCCGGTCAAGGAGCCAGCGCCAGTCAGGCCTGTACGGAATAAGCGTCCAGACAGGACGACCCATCGCTCCGGCCAGGTGAGCGACGGACGTATCGACGGCAATCACGAGATCGAGGTGCGACAGGACCGCCGCCGTCACGGAGAAATCGGTGAGCAGGGGCTCCAGATTATCGATGCGTGATCCCCCGGGAAGCGATTGGAGCTCCGACGCGGGCTTCCCTTTCTGGAGGCTGTGGAACCGGACTCCGGGAACGTCGAGCAGCGGGAGGAATTCACCCAGCGAGCATGACCGGTTATGGTCATTCCTGTGCACCGGGTTCCCTCCCCAGGCTATCCCCACATGAAAGGCATCGTCGTCGAACCTGCCGCGAACGGATTCTGCGACGGCCGGATCGGCTTTTATGTACGGGCCGGGCCAGGGGATCGATTCGACGGCATGTGTGCCAAGAAGGCCCGGGAGGCTCAGGAGCTGGACGTACCGGTCGAATGGAAGCGAAGGGGGCTCCGCATGGAATTCGATCAGCGTCCCGACGCCCGGGAATCCCCTGAAGAGCCCGCAGAGCTCTTTCGGACACTCGAACAGGACATCCGCTCCCCGTTCAGCAAGCAAAGGAATGTACCGGGAGAACTGGATGGTGTCGCCAAACCCCTGCTCGGGGCGGACGAGTATCCGCTTCCCCCGTATGTCCGAACCATCCCACCGGAGATCTTCGGGTCCCGGGGGGACGTAGATGCGCCGGGGGTCCTTCACGTGGAAACGGCATTCGTAGTCCCGCCACCCCTCCGCGAGCTCTCCCCTGAGCAAAAGGACAAGGGCCCGGTTGAGCCGGGCCTCGGCATAGGCCGGTCGAAGCCTGAGCGCTTCATCGTACCCGCGGATGGACTCTTCAAACCTGTGTTCATGCTGGAGCGCAGCCGCAAGATTGAAATGCACTTCGGGGAGCGTTGGATCCTGAGCGATCACGCTCCGGTAAATCTGCTTTGCCTCATGGAAATTCCCGAGACCGGAGAGTGCATTGCCCAGGTTATTCCATGCCAGGTAAAAGTCCGGCGACAGACGAACCGCCTCACGGAACTGTACTTCAGCGTCGGAGAACCGGGAGCTCTCCAGGAACAACGTCCCCAGGTTGTTGTACGCAGGAGCATAGTCCTTCTTTGCACGGAGCGCCATCCGGAAGCATTTTTCCGCGATATCGGACTGTCCCCGGTCCTTCATCACCATCCCGATGTTGTTGAGGACTTCGGGGAAATCGGGCTTTATGCGAAGCGCGTTCTCCAGGGCCCTGTACGCTTCTTCGGGAAGCTTCTTCAGGACGAGGGCCGTCCCGAGCTGTGCCCAGGCCTCGGCGTGTTCAGGGTTCAGTTCGACCGCGCGGCGGTAGCAGCGGATTGCCTCCTCCAGGTCCCCCCGCCCCTGACGGAGCGAGCCGACGCGGTGGAACAGGTCCGCATCGAGGTGACCCGCGCCGATCAGCCGCTCAAACGCCCGGAGCGCTCCCTCCTCATCGTGCAATGCCTGGGAGAGCATTCCGACCTGTTTCAAAAGAGGAGGCGAGGTGGGGTCGAGCGAAAGCGCGTTCCTGTATTCCTCGAGGGCGGATGCGGCATTTCCCTGCTCCTGGAGAACGCACCCCAGGTTGACATACGCGCGCAGGAATCCCGGGTCCCTGGCGAGCGCCTCCCTGTAGCAGGAGACGGCCTCGCGGGGATTCCCCTGCTCCTTCCGGAGGTTCCCCAGGTTGTACCGGAACTCGGCATTCCCGGGATCGAGCGCGATTGCGGAGGCGATCTCGGCCGCGGCGGATTCTTTGTCGCCCGTTGCGGAGAGGACGACGCCAAGCGCGTTGCGGTACTCCGCATTGCTGAGGTCTCCTGCCACCGCATCGCGGAAGGAGCGCAGCGCCTCATCCATATTGCCGGACCGGAAATGAGCCGATCCGAGCGCGAAGAGCGAAGCAGCCGACGGCGGATTCCCCAGTTTCTGTCTTGAAAGCTCACCAAGCGCAGCACGGACGCGCGCCATGACGTCCGGCCAATCCCCGCGGATTGATTGCCTGAAGAGCTTCATCGCCGGGTACCATGGCGAGTCCTCACGCACGAGCTGCCACCGCCAGTCAGGCACGTGAGGGAGCAAGACCCAGACCGGTTTCCCCATCGCTCCTGCCAGGTGAGCGACAGCCGTATCGACGGTAACGAGGAGATCGAGGTTATCCAGTATCGCGGCCGTGGCGGAGAAATCGGTGAGGGATCCGGCAAGATCTATGATGTTTCCTCCGGGCATGCGACCTGCCGGAGAGTTCTTCTGGAGGCTGTAAAGCTGGACCCCGGGGATCATCGACAGCGATTCGAAAACTGCCCCCGGGCAGGATCTGTTCCCATCGTTCGGATGAGCGGGGTTTCCGGCCCAGGCGATTCCCACATTGAATTTTCCGGCATCAAAACTGTTTTTGAACTGAGCTGAAAGTGCCGCATCCGCGCTGATATAAGGACGCCTGCACGGTATGGTCTCCTCTTCCGTCCCGAATATGCCGGGAAGACTCAGCAGTGGAACCGCGAAGTCGAAATCCTCTTCGGCACGCGATGGCCGGACTCGTCCCTCAACCGTGTGCGCCAGCGGCGTGATCCCCCGTATGGACACTGTCGGGCCATCCTGTCCTGATCCGGCCCGGCCGGCTGAGAAGTTCCTCCCGATGAGAGGGAGAATCTCGTCCTGACACTCGAATATGACGTTCCCCCCCAGCTCTGCGGCCATCGGGATGTAACGGACGAACTGAATCGTGTCGCCGAGCCCCTGCTCTGAGTAGACGAGGAGCGTCTTTCCCCGGAACGGGGATCCGTCCCACCTGAGCCGGATTCTCCCGGGATCAGGACGCGACGCGTTCTTCCCGCGTATTCTGAACCGCTGTTCGTACCCGGGCCATCCCTCCCGGAGCCTGCCCAGGAGCAGGAGGAGGTTCCCCCTGTTCCAGAGGCCGTATGAATGGGACGGATCGAGGGCCAGTCCCCTTTCGAACCAGGCCAGTGCTTCCTCTGTATTCCCGGATTCAAGGCTCAGGACCCCCAGGTTGACGGGCGGATCAGGAAGGCCGGGATTGATGGTGATCGCCTCGCGGTAGCAGGAGGCGGCCCGTTCGTCGTCCCCGCGTGCGCGGAGAGCATTTCCCAGTATGACAAGTGCGGGGGCATGAAGCGGATCTGCCTCGAGCGCACGGCGGCTGAATTTTTCCGCGGCGGAGGCGTTCCCCAGTTCTTCCAGAAGGAGTCCGGCAAGATCGGTGAGCGCGGGGGCGCAGCCGGGTTGAAGCCTGACGACGTTCTGGAAAGCTTCCAGTGCGGATTTCAGATCTCCGCGGCGCCACTGCGCCCTGGCGAGGAGATAGTACGCGTCGGGGTTGTCCCCTCCTTCAGCGACCGCCCTTTCAAGGTGACAGGCCGCCCCGGTGTAATCCTTTGCGTAGTAGCGCGCGTGCCCCGCCAGGTATTCATCGGTCGCTGACCCGGCACTCTGCACACTGCCGCCCTGTGCGACGGGACGAGTCACGTCAGGGTTCCTTTTCTTCAAGGCTGTTGTGTCCGACGGGGAGTCCGAGCGCCTCGTTGGATTTTGCAAGTCCGGCACGGCCGAACTGGTTTTCGCTCCCGAGCGCCACCGCGTGCTCGAACATCACTTTGGCCTCCCGGTCGAGTCCCGCGAGATAGAAGACTTCGCCGAGCCCTGCGCAGGCCTGAGAGGAACGGGGCTGGATCCTGAGAGCCTTTTCGAATGACTCTTTTGCCTTTTCGAGATCGCTCAGACCGAGGTAGCTCATCCCCCTGACGGTCTCAATCCCCGCGACCGCTTCCGTGCGCGGGGCTGATGCGGGTATCGCCGTGACAATCCTGTCCACGGTCTCCAGTGTCTCCAGCGCTCCGCTGAACTCCTTCCTGCGGAACTGCTCACCGGCCTGCGAGAGCCGCCCCGCAACATCGGAGATTTCGTCAACGGGAGCAGGCGTGAAGTGTGCGATGCAGAACCCGGCCTTTTCTCTCACCGCCGCAACGATTTCGAAACGCGGATCCGATTGCATCCGGGTGAAGCTTCCGTGGTGTTTTATGTGAAATATGTCGTCGAGCGCAATATAGCACTCACCCTTCAGCCGGGAGAGGAGATAGTTGAACTCGATGTTTCCCATATGCCCGCCGCTGTCGAGAAGCACAAAATCGGGCCTGAATTCGAACACGCCCAGGACGCGGCCGATCAGATCGTCGGCGACGCCGGGAAAGTCAGTTTCGCGGTAATACTTCTCGACCCGCTCTTCGGGCGAATGATCGACGTACACCCCTTCGGAACCGATCTCGGTCACAGTCCGCTTTTCGATATCCTCCCTTCCGGGAAGGAGCGCACGGGGGACCGAGAGTCCGTTCAGGAGATTCACGTATGAAGTGAGCCCGGCTTTCTCCAGGTTTCTCCGTGCCAGCGTGTGAAGACCGGGGTTGACTTCGACGGAATAGAACTTCGCACCCCCGATCCCCAGGTCCCGGATTGCTGAAGCGATGACCGTTGTCGTGCCGTTTCCTATGAACGTGCCGGTCTCAAGTATCTTCACCGGGCGAACGCGCGCGAAAAGGCTCCTGACCTCGCGCGCAAATGCGGAGTCGGTCTTGACCGCGGTGATGTCTTCCACGACATCAGGCACCGGGCCGGCTTCCAGCGAAGTGTGCGAGGGGTCGAGTCCGAGCGTCCGGTTGACAGTCGAAAGCCCCCGGATGCCCGCATCACAGGAGGGGTCGTTCTTCAACGCCCATTCATACATCGTCTTTGCCTGGTCGGCGAACCCCGCCAGGCGGAACACGTCCCCGAGCCCCGCGCATGCGCGGGCGGAGGAGTTGTCCGCCTCGAGTGCTTTGCTGAACGCCTCTTTCGCCGATTCAAGATCACCGAGGCCGAGATGACAGTATCCGATGAAATTTTCCACTCCGCAGAGCATCGAGGGAGCCGCCTCCGACTGACCGGCAGACTTTTCGGCCAGTATCGCGGAGGCGAGCGCTCCTTCCACATTTTGGTCTTTCATGAGCCGTTCAGCATTCTGCATGTGAGACACGACAGAATCCTGCCCATCCGGAATCAATGGATCGACACCCGCCAGGGCGGGAAGCTCCCTCCCCGCGAAAGTGAGAAGGAGCCGTTCGAGCTCGTTCCATTCCCTCTCCTGCGGGAACCGGCAGGCGGTCCCGCGGCCGGAGAGTGCGATTCTCGCCCGGAGTCCGGCGTCGTGAATGAGCCGGCGAACGGCCAGCGCGATATTCTCCGGCGACCCGGGCGGAACCAGGAGGGCATTCTCGCCGTCCCGGCAGTATTCTCGTGCTCCCGCCGTCGAGGTACAGACGACGGCAACTCCGGCCGCCATCGCCTCCAGGGGGGGACGGGGGCAGGAATCATAGTGGGACGCATATATGAGTATATCCGCCGTACCGAAGAGCGTCCTTTTCCCCTCATCAGACGGAGCTGCGTGAAATTCACACGGGAACCCTTTGAACACGGAGGGAGGTGTATTCGAGATCCTCACCGCGGTGAAATTCTCGCCCCCCTCTTTCAGAATCTCCAGCGCCCTCCTGGCATCGGCCATGCCTTTGAACGCAAGCGGCTCGATATCGCTCCCTGTCTCATCAGGCCCGACAATGAGAATGCGCGGGACTCCTCCCGGGGGTGCCTTTTTCAGGGGGGTGAAGACATTGAGATCAACACAGACCGGAAGATAGGCGTCCGCCTGCCGGCCGTACAGCTCTTCAACCCTTGAGCCAAGAGCATGGGAGTTCGCCACGAACCGGACACCGGGGAGGAGATAGGAGATCCTGGACATCTCTTTCATCATGGCGTGAAGATTCCTGACGTCCGGCCGGGAGGAAGCGCAGACGTCGTCAAATATAAACTGGTCCCCCTGCGCGAAGTATATCTTCACCTGTGCCCTGCAGGAAGCGAGCTCCGCTGTATTCATGAAATGCGTGCTGATGACGACGTCAGAGTGCGGGACCGACCGCCAGAGAGGATCTTTCTCCCCGACCTGTATGACCTGCGCGCGTATGTCGAACCATGCCGGGCGGGGCGTGCGGGTGACAATTGTCACCCGGTGCCCCCGGTCGGCAAGCGCATTGGCCTGGCGCAGGAGAGTCATGTTCCCTCCCGTCACGCCGAGTATGCTTGTAATCAGGTATGTCACGGAAAGCCGGTCATTCTCTCCCCTGCCGCCTGCGCGCGCCGGATCGGTGGATTTCGTGTCGTTCATGGACGGCTTCTCCCTGTTGCCAGTGCGCTGCAATGTCTGAATTGCGAGCCGGATCCCGGAGAGAGGAAATGATTTTTCCCCCTTCTCCAGGTGCGCGATCGCGCCTCCGGTATCACCATAGCCGGCGAGGATTTCCGCCACTTTCATCTGCGCGAGGGCTTCGGTCCGCGCGCGCTTCCCCTTCTTCCACCCGAGACCGGGGAAAAGCTCTTCCAGAGGATGGGCGCGGAGGAGCCCCTCCACGATGCGCGCCTCGAAGCTCAGGTCGACTTTCCTGCCGGACCCCGCACCCAGGTTTCCGCCGTGCCAGCGCCACCGGTACACGGTGGAGTCGTTATACTTGAAGAGGGCCTTTCCCGTCAGCCGGGACCACCATTCGTAATCGTGCGCTCTGCTGAACTGCGTATTGTACCCGCCGATCCTGTCGTAGCATTCCTTCCTGATGAGCGTCCCGCCGTCGGGAATGACGTTTGACCGGATCATCGCGGCGGGGAGGTAGCGGTTGCGGCGGAACCATTCCTCGTACCGGAGAAGCTGCCTCTCACCGAGCCGGGCGTCGCAGAGCATGATGTTGCCGTAGATGACGTCGGCTGAGGGATGAGAACCGAGCATGCGGATGTGGGAGGAAAGGCAATCCTTCTGCAGCACATCATCGGATCCCAGCCAGACTATGAAATCTCCCTTTGCCTCGGCGATGCCCCGGTTCCGCGCCGAGGGAGCCCCGCCGTGCGCCTGGCGGACGTAACGCAGACGGGGGGATGAGATCGACTTCACGATTTCTTCCGTTTCGTCCGTCGAACCGTCATCGATCACGATCACTTCATAATTGTCGTAGTCCTGCCCGAGTGCGCTCCCGATCGCCTCCGCGAGATAACGGGCTCCATTATAGGCAAAGAGTATGATGCTCACAGGCGGATGCTCCAGAGCAGCGGCCCGGAGACTTCCGCGCCCGGCAATGCTCCTCAGATCTTCAGGGTTTTCCAGGTAACGGAATATGTTCTCCACCAGCGTCGCCGGCGACGTGAACCTGACGGCCCCATCGCCGAACCGGGTCTCCATCAGGGGATGCGACTCGGCGAGGAGGAGGGCGCCCGATTTTGCGGCGCTTATCGCACTGCGGAGGTCGGGCTCCCCCTCCGGGGTGAGAAACAGGAGCACGATATCGCCTGAGACGGGTGTTCGCGCCGGCGCGCCCCCTTCGCCGTTGTACATCGCCACGCCCGCAGGGAGAAGTTCCGGCCGTTCTGTCTTCACCGAAAACTCCGCGTTGAATTCTTCCCCCCAGCGGTATCCCCACCCCAGCGTCGAGCGGGCGACAGACCGGAGGCATTCCCTCTGCGCCCCGGAGAGCCGGTCCCAGTCAACCGAAGCGAACACAACGGGTCCCCCGGGTCTGTTCATGAGAGCTCCAGCCGTTTACGTTCCACAAACAGGGAGTGCCAGAGGAGGAGATTCACCATGATCGAAAGCTGCACGACTTCCCCCCAGTCACTGTACCGCCAGGGGCCTGAGCGGGTCCTTTCCCGGAAGAGTCGGGCCATAGTCTCCCCGTCCCAGAACGGATTGTCGTTCCAGAAGGGATGACGGGTGAGTCTGTCGACGACACCCGACATCGGGCCGTTGAACCACTCGATAAGGGGAGCGTTGAACCCGATCTTGGAACGGCGCGTGCGTATCGGTTCGGGGAGTATCCCGCGCAGGGCGTCGCGCAGAACCCGTTTCGTATATCCCCCTCCCATCTTGGAGGCCGGGGGGAGGCCGAGAGCAAACGTCACCAGCCGCCAGTCCAGAAGAGGCATGCGTACCTCCACGCCATGCGCCATGGAGCACCTGTCGTAATTCCGGAGTATGGAAGGGAGCATCGTCCTGTGGACGTCGCTGTAGAGCCTCTCGTTGATCTCCCGGACGGGAACATCCATGTACCCGGCGTAGCCCCCGAGCAGCTCATCGGCGCCGTGGCCGTCAATGGAGACGAGCACGTTGTTCCGCCTCATCTCCCTGTAGATCCCCCAGACCGGGGAAGCGAGGACACCGTGAACGTATTCGACGGCCCATACCGCATCCTGGAGTGTCGTGACCGCCTCATCGGGGTCAAAATCGCGGTAGTGGACACTCACGCCGGCCTCCCGGGCGGCTATCTCGGCAAAGCGCTTCTCATCGAGACTGCTTCCCGGAAACAGTGCGACGAACGCTTTCTGCCAGTCGGAAGGACATCGTTCAAGGTCGGCACCTGATTCTCTGTGGAGCCAGGCCATCGCAGTGGCCACCGCGCTGGAATCGACCCCCCCGCTCAGAGAGGTTCCCACGGGAACGTCGCTTCTCATACGGAGCCGGACGGCATCAAGGAAGAGACCCCGGAACTGTTCCACCTGCTCATCGTAGCGTTCCGGAATGAGGGGGATATGATCGCGCGACTCCCACCACCTGACCACGTTCTGCCGGCCGTCGGCTTCCACGGTCATGCAGTGCCCCGCCTGGAGAGAGCGGACGCCGCCCACCATCGTCTCGTCGGTTAATCCCTCCCAGGGCTCCGAAGACTGCATGATGCGGTGGACGAGGGGCTCGTTCATGACGACCTGGAACCCGTTGAGGGCGGTGAACGCCTTCAATTCGGAGGCGAACGAGAGCCGGCCGTTCCGGTGATAGTAGAGGGGCTTGACGCCGAACCGGTCTCTCGCCAGGAAGAGCTCCCGACGGCCAGAGTCCCAGAGACCGAACGCCCACATCCCGTTGAACTTTCCGAGACAGCTCTTTCCCCACTCGGCATAGGCAGCGAGGACGACCTCGGTATCGGTCTCGGTGCGGAACCGGTGTCCCCGCCCCTCCAGCTCCCGCCGCAGCTCGATGAAATTGTAGATTTCCCCGTTGAATGTGATCCGGTACAGATTCCCGCCGGGGGAGGTGTATTCCATCGGGTTCTTCCCCGCGTCGGTCAGATCGAGTATGGCAAGGCGGCGGTGCCCCAGACCCACGCTGCCATCCAGGTCCACTTCC
>Ga0335084_10008768_pt1 | contig 10085 bp, 8 predicted proteins | sample Lox_Sample_44_FD_206721 | JGI IMG/M metagenome (GOLD analysis project Ga0335084, IMG submission 206721) | Soil microbial communities from Loxahatchee National Wildlife Refuge, Florida, United States - Lox_Sample_4.4 | ecosystem: Environmental > Terrestrial > Soil > Wetlands | place: USA: Florida... | reverse complement strand
CCTATACACCCGTATGGCGCGAGGACAGACAGACCAAACGCCCGTCGTGCGAGTGGGCCATGCGTTTCGCCGCTCCTCTCATTGCGTACTGCCTAGTGGCGGCTGTTCCTTCCATCCATGCGGAAGTCTCCATCTCCGGTGCAAGACGGGGCCAGCCTTTGAGATTTGTGACGTACAATCTGTTCCACGGAGGGCCTTCGTCGGGTCTCCTGGGGAACGCGCGCGACCTAGACCGGCGCCTGGACATGGTCGTGGAGGAGTTGCACGCCGTGGACGCGGACGTCGTCGCGTTACAGGAGGCGTCCGCGGGGCGCCATCGGGGTAGCGTAGCGGAGCGGTTGGCCAATCGGCTCGGGTTCCATCACGTGTATGCACCGGCCAATCCCCGCCTCCTCGGCAGCGATGGGGTCAGCCGCATCGTTGCAGGCCTCTTGCACTTCAGCGAGGGACCTGCAATCGTGAGTCGATTCCCCATCGTGGCCTGGCATGGCTACGAGCTGCCGCGCTGCGGGAAGCTGTTCGAGCGGCGGATGCTCCTATCCGCGACGGTGGAGTCGCCGTGGGGACACATTCGCGTCTTCTCGGCCCACACGCGCGGCGACGTCTGCCAGACGCGCGCGGTGGCCGAGATCGTCCGGTTGGCCCGCAATCGGCTGCCGAGCATCCTGATGGGCGACTTCAACGCACCGGAAGAGTCGCCGGCGATCGCCGTGCTCGCGAGGCAGCCGGGGTTTCTCGACGCGTTCCGAACGGCGAATCCGACACAGCCCGGCTTCAGCGTTTGGCAACAAATGAATGTGACGGCCCCAACGGTGCGCCGTCGGGTGGATTACGTCTTCGTGGTGGCGGGGACAGACGCGCGGGGGACCATTCTGTCGAGTCGGCTGGTCATGAACGCGCCACGGTTCCTGGCGGATGCCAAGCCCCTCTGGCCGTCGGATCACTACGGGGTGTTGGCAGATGTGGACATCACCCCGTCGTCAGGCCCGACACCTGCCTCCGAGTGAGGTGTGCCCACCCGACCGGGCCATCTGCGACCCCAGGGTCCGACGCCCCCATGATACCGCAGCAGCCTCCTCGAAACTCGCGCCATACTGACTTCGTGTCATTCCCACCGGTCGCATTTTGCAGGGAGACCAGCCGACCGCGGAGCAGGTTCCATCCCACGCCGAGGGAATAATCCATTCCATTCTTGCGGCCTTCCGATCCCCACTCACCCGTGCAGGGAGTGGCGCGGGTCTTGGAACGATTGGTGCATGACAGGGCCGCGTTCTTCAATAGTCAATAGATGGCACAGGCCGACACCATGCAGAGACCCCTCCACCGATCACGAACCTCACGGGATGCCTCAGCGGTAGGATACCGTAGGAGAACACCTTAGGGCGAGCGACTGTAACCTCTTCTGGCAAGTTTTGGAGACCTCGGCCATGCTGAAAACGCTGTTCGGACTCGCGACCCTCGTCGGATTGCTGTGCCTTATCGGTTACGCGGCCACGGGTGCATCGCCCGACTCCAATGGATCGGATCTCGGGCTCACAGCCTCCGCCGTTCGTGAGCCGAATGGCCCGTGGCGCCTGCAGTTCGAGCTGCGGTACACGGGAGACACTCCCCTCGCCGTAACCGAGGGGTCGCTTCCCTGGAAGAATCCGCACGACCTCCTGCTTGTGGCTCGCAAGCTGACGGGCGCCGGTGTAAGCCTCTCCGAAACCAACTCGCCCCCGCGAGATCTCCCGTCAAGCTCGTTCACTCTGAACCCGGGCGACACGCTTTCGGGGAGCGTCAACCTGTCCGCCAGGCTCCCCGAATTGGCGACGGCGATTCGGGAAAGCGATGTCATCCTCTTCTGGAGTCACGAGGTAAAGTCTGCGGACAGCCAGGCTCTGCCACGCCTGAATGGCGGTGTCGTTATCCCGCGGCAAAGCTGAGCCAAACCAGCGGATTTGTCCGTGTCCAGGCCCTAGGCGGGTCGGCAGAATCTGCCGCTTTCCTTTCCTTCCGCGTGACGCCCCTCGGACTCCCGGCCACAATAGTTGTAACCTTCTGATTCTGTTGTCCTTGTGTCTAAGACGCGCCTCCGGGGCAGGCCCGTATGTTGAAGGCCGCACGAGGCACCGGAATACCCGCATGGTGGGGGCAGGGAGTCTGCCGCGAGGGGCCTGCATCTGGTATATAATGGGTCTCGGCGCTTTCTGAATCGCGAGGTCGTGACAGGCGTTGCCCCTAGACCCGGCGTCCCAGCGTGAGGTTTTCAAACAGCCATGGCGTCCAAGCCGCGCGCGCGTACCCCCAGACGCACGACCCGACGGCCGCGCAGGCGTCCAGACCGGGTCCCGGCCATCCGGCGGTTCGCGCGCGCGGGACGGCGGGCGCTTGGGGCCGTACGCGCCCTGCCGCTGCCACTTCGGCTGCTCGTCGGGGCGGTCGGCATCCTTACGGCGTGGGCGGCGGTCAATTGGGGATACCAGGTGTTTCGCAAACCGACCGAGCTGTTCTTTCCGGTGAGCGATACCCTCGCCAAGAGCCCCGCCGAGACTTGGCGGACGTACGGGCCGCTGTTTACCGCACATGCGACCGCCGTCATCAGCCCCGAACTTCTGGCCGCACTCGCCCAGGTCGAAAGCGGAGGCAATCCCGTGGCACGGACGTACTGGCGGTGGCGCCCAACGGCGCATCCTCTGGAGGTGTACCAGCCGGCGTCGAGCGCGGTCGGCATGTACCAGCTCACCGATGGGACGTTCGAGGAGGCCAAGCGCTACTGCATCCACGACCACGTGGTGGTCGAGGACGGCCCGTGGAACGACGTACGCTCGTGCTGGTTCAACCGCCTCTATTCACGGGTCGTGCCGAGCCACGCCATCGAACTGACCGCGGCCCTGCTGGATCGCGGCGTCGCCCAAACACTGGAGAGCCGGCACTCCGCGACGGCCACGCTTCGCCAACAGCAGGATCTGGCCGCCGTGATCCACCTGTGCGGCGCGGGGGCGGGCGATGCCTATGCCGCGCGGGGCTTCCGGCTGACCGCCCGCCAGCGGTGTGGCGACCACGACGTCCGCGGCTACCTTGCGCGGGTCAACGCGCTGAAGGGCGAGTTCGCGCGGCTGGCAGCCGCCGCCGACTAACTGTCCACGTTCGTCAGTCCCCCGGGACGGACGCGCGCCACGTTGGGTCATCAGCATCGCGCGTCGGGGGCTGGGGACGGGTTGCGATTGACAGCAGGCACCGCCTTCGCGTAGGCTCTGTCCTACCCCTCCCAACCCTCAGGTGGATCCTCCGGCGGCTCCTGATCCGCCGTGCAGAGCGCTTCATGGATGTTCCTGCTGCAGCGAAAGAACGTATATGAGGCACGCTCGGAAGGAGGGCTCATGTCGAGGCGGAATTTCTTGAAGACTTCGGCCCTGATTGGAGCGGGCGCGCTGGCCAGCGATTTGGCGGCTCCCGCTGCAGCCAACACGGCGAGCGCGGGCGAGACCCAGAAGGCGCCAACCAGCGCTATGAGCAAGCCGATCCGGATTCGTATGGGCGGCTACGGGCCGCCGACTACCGGTTTTAGCCTGGCGCTGAAGAGGATCGGCGACCGGCTCAAGGCCAGATTCGGCAGCGACGTCGATGTCAAGTACGTGTACAACATCATGGATCTGGCGTATCGCGGCGAGGATATCCTGTGGCTGGTCGAGGACGGGGTGCTGACCCTCGGGTATCAGTCCAGCAGCTACATGACCGACCGCGTCCCCGATATGGGACTGGCCGATCTTCCCTTCCTCTTCCCTAGCGCCGAGAACGCGCGCGCCGCCATGGACGGACAACTCGGCCAGGTGCTGAGCGCCAAGATCGAAGAGCGTATGAACTATCGCATCCTGGGTTATTTCGAGAATGGCTTCCGCCACGTGTCCAATCGGGTCAGACCGGTGCGCACTCCCGCGGATATGAAGGGAATGACCATTCGCGTTCTGCCCAGCAAGGTGCAAGCTCGGACCTTCGAACTGCTGGGCGCGATCCCGAAGATCCTCGACCTGACCGAAGCGATCCAGGGAGTCAAGGACGGTACGCTGGACGCGCAGGAGAATCCCTTCGCGAATACCGTCACGTATGGAGTGCACAAGTTTCATCGCTACCACACGATGACGAATCACTTCTACCTTTCGCGGCCGATTTTCTTGCATCGGCAGTCGTTTGACGCCTGGCCACGGGAGCTTCAAGTGGAGATGCGGGAGGCGGTGCGGGACGCCGTCGCCTTCCAGCGCGACCTGCACGTCAAGGAGGAGGAAGAGGCGGCCGCGGCCATTCGAAAGGACGGAGGCGAGATCATCGAGCTCACGCCCGAACAGCACAAGGCCTTTGTCGCCGCCGTCAGCCCGATTTATGCCGAAGCGCGGAGTCAGTATAGTCCGGAGCTGCTGGCACTGGTGAATATGTAAAAGGCACCGCCGCTCGGATCTAATTCACTCTGCACGTCTCGGCGCGAGGCCGAGCTCCGAGCGTCGGTGTGTTTTTCTTCCGTGGCTCGGAGTCCTTTCGCTCCCCTGGGCGTCCATTTCCCTCTCCCGGCTGCAGATCGAACCATCCCAACCGACTCCGCCCCGACGATCGTAGGTCGGCCGTGTGCCGCGACGGGTGTTTGGCTCGCGTAAGCCCTTCAACCCCCGGCTCTCCGCGACGCGTCGGCGAGATACGGTAAGGGCGGGGGTGCGGGGCGGGGCAACGAACTCCCCGCCGGGAACCGCGGGCCGCGCTGGGACGTTTAATAAGACGACACCAATGCTCGGCCACGGTCGGGGCGGTGCCTTCTTGGCGATGATGTGACGACAGCCCCACGCTGTCGGCGAATGGAGTGGAGGGAGAAAATGGGAGAGCCGATACGCACGTTGTCTATGGTCCGAAGAATCCTCGCGGCCTTCACGATCCCCGCGATCGGTGTGGGGTTGATCGTCACAGGAGAGCCCCGTGCCTCTGCCGCCGACCCTGTCGCCGACAAGGACTATGTCGTCATCTACGAGCGCGGGAGCGACGCTCGGCCCTTTGCCGTCGTCGAAAAGCCCAAGAGCGTACAGACCGGCGCGGGCACAAACATCGAGATCGAGGCCTTCGGGCTCCGCGTCTCGGCGGTTGACGCTCCCCACGCGGGGCCACTCCTCCGCCGACTGCCGGAGCTCGACAAGGCCAAGAGCCGGGAGCTGCCCCCAGGTTTTCGAGTGTATGCCGATGGTCGCTATGTCGCGCCGTCCTACGCGGCCGGGTCGCATAAGTACAAGATCGCTTTCACGGACCCGGCGGATGCCGTAGGGATGGGCAAGGGCGGCGATGGCGCTGGCGGAGGCGCAGGCGGAAGCGGGGGCGGCTCCATGTAGAGGAAGCCGCTTGCCGACGGCCGCCGCGCTGGCGAGGACGACGGCGCCTGGCGGAGATGGCCGGTCTGGCAAGTCAATACCTGGGGTCGGGATCTCTGAAGGTCCGTACGACGAGGGACCAGCAGCCGCCGATGAGCAGACCGACGGTCACGGAGAAGCCAAGGTAGGCGAACGTGGCCACGAGTGAGAACTCCATGGGAGTGATGCCCGGCGGCTGCACGCCGTAGCGGCTGAGGATGAAGGGCGCGACCATCGCGAGGCTGGCGAGGGCCGTTCCGAGAAACGCCCCCACGCCAAAACGTCGCCGCTCGCGGGTGAACGCGGCGCAGGCGACCAGCGCGGCAACGGCGGAGAGGAACATGGCGTAGTTCCCGTACTCTTTCTCGATGACCACGTTGAGGGGAAGCCAGTTGACATAGCCATATCGTTGGGCAGCGGCCACGCCGACGGCACACGCAGCGGGGATGCACAGGTCGACCAGGAACCTCATGAGCTTGCGCAGGGCTCCGCCTTCGATCGGATCCGGTGGGCGCATCATTGTGGCTCCTCTGGCGCAGCCGCCAGGCCGTGCGTGGTCTACATGATCCCGGCGCGGCCGACCTCTTCCGGCGTGATCCGACTACAGACCCCACGAACACTCGACAACCGTCGGTCCGGAAGGACCCACGAAACACTGGAGACCGCCGCAGTCGTCATCCTACGCCCGCACCTTGATCTCGCGGGACGGTTCCGGGCGAAGGATGTACAGATCCCGCGACGCTCCGTTGCCATTGGCGCCGGCGCGCGGAACACGCATGGCGTAGCGGACGGGCTGGCGGTGGTCGGCGAGTTGTCGCTCTGGATTGTAGACGCTGTTGAACCTCCACAGCATACGAATGAAATTGGTTTGACCGCGGAGGAGAAGCCGCGCCGTGAGCAGCGCCGTCTGTCTGAGGGCGGCAAATCCCAGGTGTTTGGTGTTCAACACCTGCTGGGTTCTTACCAGCTCGCCGTAGAATCGGTCGAGCGGAAGCCTTGTCGGCATGACGGCGTGCTGGATGTCGAAAAGCCGATAGTCGCGTGTCGTGAGCTTACTCGACTCTGTGAGGAAGCTTTCCGTCCCGGGATACGGCGTGTTCACGCTGATGTTGACAATCTCCGGAATCGAGAGGGCCCACTCCCGAATGACCTGGAATCGCCTCTCATCCCAATCCGGATCGGCGATGATGTTGACCGCGACCGTGATGCCCAGGGAGCGAGCGAACTCCAACGCCTCGAAGTTCGTCGAGAGCTTCACCCGCTTTCGGCTGAGCCGCAGCCCCTCCTCGTCGATGGCCTCTACCCCCAGGAACATGGTCCTCAGGCCCAGGCGTCTCCAGTATCGAAACACCTCCTTGTTTCGAAGGAGCACGTCGCCGCGGGTCTCCAGGTAGTACTGCTTTCGGATGCGCCGCTTCTCGATTTCGCGCCCGATGGCGAAGCCGTGGTCGGCGTGAATGAAGGCCACATCGTCCACGATGAAGATGCCGGGCTCGTGGATCTGCTGGAGCTCTTCACCCACTTTCTCCGGGGTGGCCTGCCGATAGCTCCGGCCATAGAAGGTCCAGGCACTACAGAAGACGCAGTCCCAGGGGCAGCCGCGTGTGAACTCGATGGACGCGGCGGGGTCCAGGACGCCGATGAAATACTTGCGGCGCTTGGGCAACAGATCGCGCGCGGGGACGAGGGCGTCCAGACTGGCCACCAGCGCGGGCGGCGGTCCCTGGCCGTCCCGCGTGACGATGCCGGGCAAGGTGGACAGCCCTGTCGGATCATCCGCCACCGCCTGAAGGAGCCGGGGAATGATCTCTTCCCCTTCGCCTCGTATCACACAATCCACGGCGCCGTCCGCGTGGTCCAAGATCTCCTTCGCGGTGAACGAGGCGCTATGGCCGCCGATGCAGAAGAAACAGCGAGGGTGGCTGCGCTTGGTGGCCCTGGCGAGATCGATGACCTCGGGGATGTTGGCGAGGTAGTTCACCCCGAAGCACACGACGTCCGGCGCCCAATCGTCCACAAGGCGGAAGTAGTCGGCGTGACCGAACACCTGAAGGTCGAGAATCCGCACGGCGTGGCCGGCGGCGCGGGCCGCCGCGGCCACAAGTTCCACGCCGAGCGGCTCGAGTCGCAGGAAGATCTCCGTGTACATGAGACCGCTGGGGTGGCAACAGAGAACCTTCATCGACGTCCCTCCCTCTAGGATCCGTGCGTCATGACGGTGACGCCCGGGTGCTTTCCAGTTGCTCCAGCGTCCGCGGCCAATCGCTTTTCAGGAGACGGGACAGCATTCGGTCGGAGAGGAGCCTCCCGCCGGTTTGGCATCGGGCGCAATAGTTGGTTTCGTTTTCCGCGTACACGATGCGCTGGACGGGTGATCCGCAGTCGGGGCAAGGCTTCCCGTAGCGTCCATGGACGGCCATCTGATCGTGGAATGCGGTGACGTGCTCCGGGAAGCCGTCGCCGGCGGCGCGGCGACGTCGCTCGAGCCACTCGGACAGCACGCCCCGGACGGACTGAAACAGCCGCGCGACTTCGTCCGGCGATAGGTCCTGGGTGAGTCGGGCGGGGGAAAGCCGTGCGCGGTGGAGGATCTCGTCGGAGTACGCGTTGCCAATCCCGCTGAAGAGGCGCGGGTCCGTCAGGGCACGCTTCAGCGTGTGATTCTCTCGGGTCAGGACGGCCTGGAACGCCGACGGGTCCGCCTGCAACACCTCGAGGCCGCCCGGATCATGCTCGCGGATGGCCGCCTCTCCGGCGACCACATACAACGAGGCACGCTTCTTCGAGCCCGCCTCGGTGACGAGCAGCGTGCCGGACGGGAAGTCAAAGGCGGCGAGGCCGATTCTGCCAGGAATCCCCGCGCGGCCTGCCTTCCAGTGGAGGCGTCCAGCAACCATGAGGTGCAGGACGAGGAAAAGGCCGTCGCTCAGGCCGAAGACAATGCGCTTCCCCAGGCGCCGAACGTCGCGGACCACCTTGCCGTGTGTCTCCTGGATGGGCGGGTGGACGCTACGGAGGAGGAAGGGGCTGGCCAGCCGAATCCGTTGCAGCCGTTCGCCAACGACCCGCGTCCGGAGGGCTTCCAGATAGATGACGATGTCGGGCAGCTCGGGCATGACATCCCCGAACCCCCATCGTTCGCGAACATGGCTCGCGAACGATGGGGCAATGACCAAATCCCAATGGCAAATGACCAATGGGAACCCGACAATGGGTTGTGCGTTCTGCTACGGGATGAGCACGATCTTCCCGTGTGCGCCGGGGGCGAGCACTTGGACGTGGGCTTTGGCTGCCTCCCGCAAGGGTAACTCCGTTCCGACAACCGGCTTCAGGACGCCACCGGCCAAGCCGGCCCCGATCGCGGCGTGGATGGACGCCAGCTCCCGGTCGGAGCTATTCCAGAGCGCCATGCCGTGCACCGTCGCGTCCCGGGTCATAGCGTCCCGCGCGTTGATCTCGACCGTGCCACGATTGCCGATGACGACAATCCGGCCGAACTTGGCGACCACGGTCAGATCTTTGGCGAGATTCACGTTGGCGAGCATCTCCAGAATCACGTTGGCGCCACGGCCATCCGTCATCCTCATCACATCGTCCAGATAGTCCGCTTTGGTGTGATCGAGGACGTATTGTGCGCCCTGCTCCCGGACCAGTTGTCGACCGCGTTCGCTGCCGGCGGTGCCGATGATCCGCAGCCCGTGTGCTCGGGCGAGCTGCGCCGCGGCCAACCCGACGCCACCGCTTGCCCCGTGGATGAGCACCGTCTCCCCAGGAATCGCGTGGGCCTTGTGGTGCAGAGCCCGGGTCGCAGTGGCATAGACGACGCCCACCGCAGCGCCCTGGGAGAACGTCACCGACGAGGGAAGGGAACACGCCAGGTCCGCATCGCAGGCAACCAGTTCCGCGTAACAGCCGTTGAGCAGCCGGGCGTTCCCTCCGGCGGTGTACACGCGGTCGCCGGGCTTGAGCGTCTTGACCTCCTTGCCGACAGCCTCGACGACACCTGCGGCGTCGCCCCCGGGCACGTACGGCATGGCGGGCATCTGGGCGTATCGCCCGGCTCGGATGTATGTGTCGACCGGATTGACCCCGGCGGCCCGGACCCGGATGAGGACTTGACCCGGTCCGACCTGGGGGTCCGGCGCGTCCTCGTACTGCAGAACGTCGGGTTCGCCGGTCTTGTGAACGCGGATGGCTTTCATACGCCGCTCCTTTCGGCCTCGGCCGGACATCCCAAAGCCTTGGCAAGAGAGACAGTTAGGAACGCGTCGAACGGATACACGAGACACTGCGGGCAGCGTGTGGTCGTCCGGGTTGTCACTCGCGGCGCGACGTCACGCGCACCGCCGCGTGGCCGATCTATGTTTTGGAGGCGACCCTGATCCGCGCGATTTGCTCCGCATGGGTCTCGGCGTGTTTCGCGAAGATCTCCAGCCACTTCTCTGCGGTGTAGCGTCCGCTCTCGCCGTGCACACCCTCCCGCGCCCAGTCCGCCTCGGTCATCCGCTCCAGGATCTCTGCGGTGGAGATCCGGACGGCTCGGAGCAGCTCCAAGGAGCCCCGCACAGGCCGGTCATAGAAGAGGCGTCGCACATAACCGGTGAGATCGGTGGCTCGGAGTCCCGGGCTGTCCTCTGCGACGAGACGCCGGAGGCGGACCGCCGCCACCATCTCACTGTCCGCGAGATGGTGGACGATCTGGCGGATGGACCACTTCCCAGG
>Ga0335084_10008767_pt1 | contig 10085 bp, 13 predicted proteins | sample Lox_Sample_44_FD_206721 | JGI IMG/M metagenome (GOLD analysis project Ga0335084, IMG submission 206721) | Soil microbial communities from Loxahatchee National Wildlife Refuge, Florida, United States - Lox_Sample_4.4 | ecosystem: Environmental > Terrestrial > Soil > Wetlands | place: USA... | reverse complement strand
ACGGTGACTTGTGAGGGCGAAGTGGTTGAGCTGCTGCCCAGCGCGGTGATCCGCGTGAAGCTGGCCAATCAGGATCTGGTGCTGGCCCATGCGGCCAGTGCCTCGAAGCTGAACTTTGTAAGGGTCCGGCCGGGTGACCGCGTGCAGGTGGAGATTTCGCCGCATGACCGGACTCGCGGGCGAATCGTGAAATTACTGAAGTGAAGGCGACAAGATGAAAGTACGGGCTTCCGTCAAGAAGATGTGCGACAAGTGCAAGATTATCCACCGGTACGGTGTCGTCCGCGTGACCTGTGTGAATCCAAAGCACAAGCAGCGGCAGGGATAAGGAACAGACTCTATGGCGCGTATTGCTGGCGTTGATTTGCCGAACAAGAAGCGGGCCGCGATCGGCCTGACCTACATCTACGGGATCGGGCGCACCCGTGCGCTCTCCTTGTTGCACCGCGCGACGGTGGACCCGGAAAAGAAAGTGGCTGACCTCACCGAAGATGAGGTGAACCGGCTTCGTACGCTCATCGAAAACGAAGGGGCCATCGAGGGCGACCTGCGCAAGGAGCTCTCTCTGAACGTCAAGCGCCTCATCGAAATGGGCTCCTACCGCGGCCTGCGGCATCGCCGCGGCCTGCCGGTGCGCGGCCAGAGGACTCACACCAACGCGCGCACCCGCAAGGGACCGCGCCGCGGTACGGTGGCCAACAAGAAGAAGGCGACGTCGAAGACGTAAGGGGAATCCGGCGACATGGCGAAGGCTCAACAGAAAACGGCTGGCAAGAAGAAGACGTTCAAGAAGCGCGAGAAGAAGAACATCCCCGTCGGGATCGTTCACGTGCAGGCGTCGTTCAACAACACCATCATCACGTTCACCGATCAGACCGGCAACGTGGTGGCGTGGTCGAGTTCGGGTTCGCTCGGGTTCCGCGGTTCGCGCAAGGGTACGCCGTTCGCCGCTCAGCAGGCGTCGATGACGGCCGCGAACAAGGCGAAGGAAGTGGGTATGCGCGTGGTGGAGGTCCGGGTGGCCGGGCCCGGCGCCGGGCGCGAATCGGCGGTGCGCGCGCTTTCTACGGCGGGCATCGACGTCCGCGGCATCAAGGATGTCACCCCCATTCCGCACAACGGCTGCCGTCCGCCGAAAAGGCGTAGAGTTTGACAAATGGCCACGAATGAACACGGATTTTCCGACCCGTGTTCATCTGGTTTATCTGTGGCTAGTTGATGTAGTAAGCAGGACGAAGGCGGGTTCCGCCGTAAACTGCACCTTATCGCAGGAGAAGGTATTGAATGGCTCGATATAACGGCCCGGTCTGCCGGCTTTGCCGCAGGGAGGGCATGAAGCTTTTTCTCAAGGGTGAACGTTGCCACACCGAGAAGTGCGCCATCGAAAAGCGCAACTTCGCACCCGGTCAGCATGGCAAGGATCGCCGTCCCAAGATTGTCGGATACGGACTCCAGCTTCGCGAAAAGCAGAAAGCGCGCCGTTACTACGGCATCCTCGAGGGCCAGTTCCGCAATCTGTTCGAGAAGGCCGCCAAAATCAAAGGCGTCACCGGCGACAACATGCTCAACATGCTGGAGCGCCGTCTCGACAACGTCATCTACCGCATGGGCCTCGGCACCAGCCGCGCCCAGGCGCGCCAGATCGTCCGCCATGGGCATATTCAGGTGAACGGCCGCAAGGTCAATATCCCCTCGTTCATGGTGAAGGTCGGCGATCTGGTGGAAGTGCGCGAGAAGAGTCGCCAGAATCCCACGATTCTGAGCGCGCGCGACGCTACGGCGCATGCCCCCTCGCCCAACTGGATTGAAGTGGACCGCGAGAATCTGAAGGGGCGCGTGCTCACCACGCCGCGCCGTGACGAGCTGGTGCAGATCCAGCTCAACGAGCAGCTCATCGTCGAGCTGTATTCGAAGTAATTTCACAACACAGGGAACCGGTGGAGAACGGAAACTAATGTTCAAAGGTTTTCAGAAGCCGAAAAGACTGGTAGCGAACACCGAAACGTTGACCGAACGATATGGCATGTTCACGGCGCAGCCGTTCGAACGCGGGTTCGGTTCCACCATCGGGACCGGCCTGCGCCGCGTCCTGCTCAGCTCGATTGAGGGCGCCGCCATCACTGCCGTCCGTATCGAAGGCAGCAACGGTCTGGTCGCTCACGAGTTCAGCCCCATTCCGGGCGTCGCCGAGGACGCCACCGACATCATCCTCAACCTCAAGCAGGTGCCCTTCAAGATGATGGGCGAAGGCACGCGCACCGCGCGCCTCACCGTCGATCAAAACGGCGAGGTGCTGAGCGGGCAGATCGAGACTGATCAGGACGTCGAGGTGCTCGACCGCAACATGCACATCGCCACCATCGGCGAGGGCGGCCGCCTCCACATCGAAGTGCGCCTCAAGAGCGGACGCGGATACGTCGCCGCTGACCGTAACTACGACGAGGATCTGCCGCTCGGCTACATCCCCATCGATTCGGTTCACTCGCCCGTGCGCAAGGTTAACTTCTCAGTGGAAGCCGCGCGTCTCGGCCAGATGACCGATTACGACAAGCTGACGCTGGAAGTGTGGACCAACGGCGCAATCTCGCCGCAGGATTCCGTCGGCCAGGCCGCCAAGCTCCTCAAGGACCACATGGCCATCTTCATCAACTTCGAAGAGCTGCCGGAAGCCGCCGAGGAACCGGCCGAGCGCGCCATGAACCAGATGAACGAAGTGCTGAATCGCTCCGTCGAAGAGCTGGAGCTCAGCGTTCGCTCTTACAACTGCCTGAAGAACGCCAACATCCAGACCATCGGCGATCTGGTGCAGAAAACCGAAGCGGAAATGCTGCGCACCAAGAACTTCGGCCGCAAGTCGCTCAACGAGATCAAGGAAATCCTTGGCAACCTCGGGCTGAGCTTCGGCATGAAGTTCGACGCGCAGGGCCGTCTGGTGGCCCCGGCCGGCGGTCCCACGCCGCCGCTGCCTATTGGCGCCGACGAGAACGACGAATTCGACGAGGTGCAGGAGTAACGCATGAGACACAAGGCCGCGGGATATAAACTGGGGCGCGACAAGGCCCACCGCAATGCGTTGCTTCGCAACTTGGTCACCAGTGTGATCGAACGCGAACGCGTCATCACTACCATCACCAAAGCCAAAGCCGCCCAGCCGCTCGTGGATCGCATGATCACGCTGGCGCGCGAAGACAGCCTGCACTCCCGCCGTCAGGCCGCGCAGTTCCTGCAAACGCCCGACGCCGTCAAGAAGCTCTTCGATAAGCTCGGAACCCGCTTCGGCCAGCGCGCCGGCGGCTACACGCGCGTGGTTCGCCTCGGCTTCCGTCCCGGCGACGGCGCAGAGAAGGCCATGATCGAACTGGTCGGCTCCGAGCTCGTCAAGCGCGCCGCCGAGCGCGCCAAGCGCCGCGAAGAACGCCTCAAAGCCATGCAGCAGGGCAAAGAGGACGAAGAGGGCGGCGAAGAAGCAAAGTAAACACCGATGCCGTCTGCCCAACCGGGCCGTGGCAGACCCCCGCAGCATCGACGGCGTAGCGATTCCGGTCGCTACGCCGTTCGCGCTTTTTGCAGCTGCACCCACGCGATCGCGGCAAGGCTCACCGCGAACCCCGCGATCGCATCCACCGCGTAATGATAGCGCCCGTAAATCGTCCCGATCGCCACGCTGACTGCGTATACCAGCATCCCCCAGCCTTCCCTGCGCCGCTCCTTCACCAGCAGTAGCAACGCCCACGCCGCCGCGAATGCGGAGGAGACGTGCGCGCTCGGGAACACGCCCGTATGCACACCCGCATCGTTGACAATCAGCAGATTCAGCCGCCGCCGTGGCGTCATCACCGTCGGGCCCGAGTCCGTGTACAACGACCGCGGCGGAGCCGAAGGAAAGAACGGAATGATTGCATACGCCAGCAGCGCGCCCAGCAGATAAACGAACAGCACGCGGTGCGCGATGTCCCTCCGCCTCGCTCGAAACACCGCCAGCACCAGAAAGAACCCAATCCCGTACACCAGCAAATACGTCAGCTCGAAGTAGAGCGGCAGCAGCCACCCCGCGCTCTCGATAGCCGCCCGCAAATGCCACCCGTTCAGCAGCACGCGGTCGATCGCCTGCCATCCCTGCTCCAGCGGATGCCCCGGCACGTCGTGCGCGAACAACTCCAGCTCGCGATAGGCGGCCAGCAGCACTAGCGGCGGAGCCCAGTCGCGCAGCACGCTGCCACCTCCGCGGAATCGTCCCATCCACAGGAAGAACGCGCCCGCGACCACCAGCACCACGCACGCCTTCGCCACCGACGCTGCCCCCAGTCCAAACGCGACCGTCAGCGCCGCCGAATACAGGAAGTAGCCGAGCAGTAGAAGCTCAGAAGATCGCAGCCGCAAGCCGCAGAATAACAAAGCACGCGATACTATTTCTTTACGCCCCGACAAACCCAGCCTGCCGGCCCCGTCCTCGACGTCGGATGCGGCATCAACAAATTCCCCGGCGCAATCGGCCTCGACCGCAATCCCAACACCCGCGCCGATGTCCTCACCGACCTCGACCGCTTTCCCTACCCCTTCCGCGATTCCGCTTTCGCCCAGGTCCGTGCCATCCACGTGATTGAACATGTCGCCGACGTCATCCGCACGATGGAGGAGTTCCATCGCCTCACCCGCGCCGGCGGCCGCGTCATCATTGCCACGCCCCACTACACCGACTTCAGCTCCTTCTGCGACCCCACCCACCGCTGGCACCTCACCAGCTTCTCCTTCCGCTACTTTGGTGCCGACAACGCCGGCTTCGGCTACTACTCCGCCGCGCGATTCCGTGAGATTTCCATCCGCGTCCGCTTACTTGCCTTCTGGCGCTGGCTCGGGTTCGAGCTCCTGGTGAACCACTCCACCCGCTTCCGGCGCTTCTGGGAGTACTACTTGTGCTATGTGGTACGCGGTAAGGTGATGGACTTCGAGTTCGAAGTCATAAAGTGATTGTCAGAACAGCCGATCTCTATTACAGTAGACGGATACCCGCCGGAGCAGCACGTTATGCTCGGTCTGTTGTACGAATTCGCTGACGGCCTCCGCCATCAGGCACGCAGGCGACGCTGGCCCGCCACCCAGGCCCTGGGCCGCCGCGGTGAAGACATCGCCCACCGTTTCCTCCAGCGCGCCGGCATCATCGTCGTCGCCCGCAACTATCGCCTGGCATCCGGCGCGGGCGAAATCGACCTGGTCGGCTGGGACCACGATACCCTCGTCTTCACCGAAGTGAAATCCCGCGCCACCGACGAATTCGGCGCTCCCGACCGCGCCATCGATTCCGAAAAGCGCCACCGCATGCTCCGCGCCGCCCGCGACTTCGCCCGCCATTCTGAAGTCCCCTGGGACAAAGTCCGCTTCGACGTCGTCACCGTGGTCTTCACCACCCCGCCCGCCGTGAACCACTACCGCGACGTCATGAAGCCGTAGGACAGCGCCATGCGCTGCACGCCTGTAACTACAAAACGAGCTACGATTGAGATGAAGTACGAATGGGACGAAGCAAAGAACCGGAAGAACCTCGCCAAACACGGCCTGAGCTTCGAGGACGCCGGGCGAGGTATTAGCCGGTGCGTGCGTGACGTTCGAGGATGACCGTTTCGACTATGGAGAGGAGCGGCTCATCACCCTCGGCCTGCTGGTCGGCCGCGTGGTTGTCATCGCCCACTCACCGCGTGACGAGCGCACGCGCATCATTCCATGAGAAAGGCGAACCGCCGTGAGCAGGAAGCCTGTCAAAAGCGACTTGAAACGAATCGACCGGATGCGTGATGCCGACATCGACTACTCGGACATCCCGGCGCTCGACAAGGCTTTTCTGGCAAAGGCGACCGTCGCCTGGCCGCCTCCAAAGAAGCAACTCACCATTCGCCTTGACGCCGATGTCCTCGACTGGCTGAAAGGTTACGGCCCGCGGCTACCAGACGCGGATCAATCGAATCCTGCGAGTCGCAATGGAGAGCCAGCCGCGGAGAGGCACGCGGCGGCGGGCTTCGTATTAACCTACCTGCCGGGTACGAGTCCTTATTCGTGTGAATTCGTGTTCATTCGTGGCCTGATCTTCATCAGGAAACGGGCGTCATGGCCACAGAGTGCCCTCTTACCCCTTCTCCTCCAAAAGCACCTTCAGCCGGTCATACCCCGCCCGGCTCACCGGCACCTTCGTTCCATCCGCCAGAATCGCCACCCGGCTGTCCTTGCTGTACGGCTCAATCCGTGTCACCCGCTCGAAGTTCACAATCCACGAGCGGTGCACGCGGATGAACTGCTGCGGGTCGAGCGTCGCCTCCAGACTCGTGATCGTCTGCTGTTTCAGCCACGTCTTGCCCTGCGTGTGCAGGCCCACGTAATCGTCCTGCGCTTCCACGCAATCCAGTTGTGCCACCGGAATCACGTTCACGCGCGTCCCGTCCTTCACCACGATGCGCGTCGCGTACTGCTGCGGAGGTCGCGCCGCCGCCGCCAGCTCCTGCGCCATCGGACGCGCTGCCGTGTGCCCCACCTTCTCGCGTACCCGGTCCACCGCCGTCTGGAACCGCTCCAGCGTGAACGGCTTCAGCAGATAGTCCAGCGCGTGCGCGTCGAACGCCTTCATCGCGTATTGATCGAATGCGGTGCAGAACACCACCGCCACGTCGTCGTCAATCAGCTCCAGCACTTCGAAGCCGTCCAGCTTCGGCATCTGCACGTCGAGGAAAACCACGTCGGGCTTGTGCTCGGCAATCGACTTTACCGCCTCGAACCCGTTCGAGCACTCGCCAATCACCATCAGATCCTTGGTCGCGCTCGCGAACTCGCGCAACACCGCGCGCGCCAGATCCTCATCGTCCACAATCATCGCGCGCACCACCGGCCGGGCCGCCTCGCTCATCACGCTCACCGGACCCGACCCCCGATCCCGCTCCAGATTCCTCAGGTCCACGATCAGGTCACGCGCCGATTGATACCGCCGTTCCCGATCCTTCTCCAGGCACTTGCGCACCGCGCGCTCGAACTCCACCGGCAGTGAGTAGTTGAAGCGTGCCATCGCCTCCGGCTGATCGTTCAGAATGCGCGCGATCACCTCCGGCGTGCCTGGACCCGCGAACGGCAGCCGCCCGGTCGCCATCTCGTACATCACCGTTCCCAGGCTGAAGATGTCGCTGCGCCCGTCCACATCGCGCCCCAGCGCCTGTTCCGGGCTCATGTAATGCACGGTACCCATCAGCGCGCCCGCCATGGTCACCAGTTGCGTCGGCTCGGTCTCCGGCTCCATCACGCGCACGCGCGCCAGCCCGAAATCCAGCACCTTCACGTGGCCCCGCGGCGTCACCATGATGTTGGCCGGCTTGATGTCGCGATGTACAATTCCGCGCGTGGATGCCGCCTCCAGCGCATCGGCAATCTGCAGCGCGATGGAAACCAGCTCGTCCACCGGAAGCGGCGCTCGCGTCGAAATCACCCGGGCCAGCGATTCGCCCTCAATGTATTCCATCGCGATGTATGAGATGTCGCCGGCCTCGCCGATCTCGTGCAGGTAGCAGATGTTCGGGTGGCTCAGGGACGACGCGATGCGCGCCTCCTGCAGGAAGCGCTTCAGACGGTCGGCATTGTCGCGCAGTTCCAGCGGCAGCACCTTCAGAGCAACCTGGCGATCGAGTTTCGTATCGCGCGCCAGCCACACCTGCCCCATGCCGCCCTCGCCCAGCCGCGAGACGATCTCGTAATGTCCCAGCAGTGTGCCTGGCTGAATCGATGTGTTCATGCGCGCTCTATCTTCGCCGCTTGTGCCGGACTTTCCGCTGCCGTGTTCACGGGCATCACAATCTCCACCCGAAACCGGTCGCCCTGCGCTCCGGAGTCCATGCGAGCATCCCCATCGTATCGCGCCTCCAGCCGGCTGCGTACGTTCGTCAGCCCAATGCCGCTCCGCCGCAGCGCCCGATAGCCCGGGTCGAAATTGTTCTCCACGGTCAGCCGCAGAAACCGCTCATTGGCCCGCGCGCGCACGCTGATGAGGCCGTCCTCCGTGAGCCCGCTAATCCCGTGCTTCACCGCGTTCTCAATCAGCGGTTGCAGCAGCAGCGGAGGCAGCAGGCATCGCTCGCAGTTCTGCTCCACGTCGATCTGGAACGAGAGCCGCTTGCCGAAGCGGATCTGCTCCACCCCGAGATAGGTCCGAATCAGCGCCATTTCGTCGGCCAGCGTGATCGTGTCCTGGTCGCCTGCGCTGAGCGTCTTGCGCAGGAAGTCGGAAAGCAGCACGCACATATCGCGCGCCCGGCCAGGGTCCACAGTAGTGAGCGCGCTGATCGAATTCAGGCTGTTGAATAGAAAGTGCGGGTTAATCTGCGCTCGCAGCGCGCGCAGTTCAGCCTCGCGCGCCAGCACCAGCGCCTCGCCCTCGCGCGCAATCGCCTGCTGCGACTCCTCCACTGAGAGCAGCACGTAATGCAGCGCAATGGCCAGCAGATAGGTGATTACGCCAAACGCGAACACCAGTGGCAGAACGTGCGGATGGCTGAAATGCTCTCGAATCTGTGGCCACCAGTAGCCCAGCCCCGTCGCCAGCCCGCGCGCCGCAATCACCAGCAGCAGCGCGCTCGCAAACGCCGCACCCACCAGATTCAGCAGCAGCTTCACCGAACCGGCCTGGCGCGGCGGCAGTGAGCGGCACAAATACCACGGCGAAAGGCAGATGAACGCGTCGAACCCCACCAGCGGCACCACCATCGCCGCGGCTTCCAGCCACGTCACGTGCCCGGACATCCACAATAGATACACCAGCACGCTGGCGATGGGCACCCACGCCAGCAGGTACACCGTCAGTCTTGTGGATTTGGCGAGGATGGGATGCATCGCTCTTTCCAGGGATACGCGGCGCAAGCCGCGTTCAGGCTCAGCTCTTCACTACAATACCGCCGAAAGCGGCGAATCCGGTGATAATCAGCTTCGGCGGAGTCTTGCCTTCCACGGCTCGCGGCGGCACGGTCTTGTCTTCGACGCCGCCGAAGATCGCACTGGCCCGCACTTCCACGCGCCAAGTATCGGGCACACGGATATCGATGCCGCCGAACAGCGCGTTGACGTCGATGGTAGCGCTCTCGCCGGCTATCCCGGCATCGCGCAGGTCGATATTGTAGCCGCCGAACACCGCCACCGCCGACCCGCCGCGAAATTCCTTCGATTCGATCCGCCGCCGCCCCCCGCCGAACACCGACACGTAGTTGAAGTCGCTGTTGATGTCGCGCCCGCCCGAGTTCATGCCCTGCGGACACGACCATCCCCTGCCCGCAGAGGCGCCGCTCACCCCGCGGTACAGCATCATCCCGCCGAAGTAGATAATCAACAGCGGCCAGACCAGCTCCCAGAAACGAAGGTGAATGCCCGGAAAGATCTCCTGCAGCAGGTGCAGATTATCAGCCAGGAAGGCGCAACCCAGCAGGAACAGAAAGCCACCCCACATCTTCCCACTGGCGACCGGCGAATCCATCATCTTGGATGCGCCCATTACGATCAGTATGACTGGCCAATAATCCCAGACGTTCCCGATCCGGAAACCCATCGTATTCAGGAGCAGACCGACGCCTATGGCGACGATGAAGAGTCCAACGAGCAGGTGCGAAATACCCGAGCGGTTCTGGCGGCGCTGCCAGCGCTCGTCGATCCGGTCATGGATATCCTGCCGGATCCGGTCCTCCCACCGCGTGTTGTCCCGCCGATCCTCTTCCATGTCTAGAGCTTAGCAGCCCCTTATTGCAATCGGCACACTCGGTCGGCGAACGTCGTCCAGGAATCGGCGAAGTCCGGTATATTGAACGCAGGATGACACTGGAAGGGAAGGTCGCACTGATCACCGGCGCTGCTACCGGCATTGGCCGCGAAATCGCCCTGGAGCTGGCCCGCGCCGGCTGCCGAGTGCTTGCGAATCACCTGGATAACCCAGCCGGAGCCGCCGAAGTAGGCCTGCCGGTTCAGGCCGACGTGGGAAACCCCGCCGACGTCGAGCGCATGTTCCGCGAGGTCGGCAAGGTCGATATTCTGGTGAACAACGCCGCCGTCCAGACCGCCGGTCCCCTGCTGGAAGT
>Ga0335084_10008766_pt1 | contig 10086 bp, 7 predicted proteins | sample Lox_Sample_44_FD_206721 | JGI IMG/M metagenome (GOLD analysis project Ga0335084, IMG submission 206721) | Soil microbial communities from Loxahatchee National Wildlife Refuge, Florida, United States - Lox_Sample_4.4 | ecosystem: Environmental > Terrestrial > Soil > Wetlands | place: USA: Florida... | reverse complement strand
GTAACTCGGCGTGAAATTCGTGGCGACGTCGTATTCGCGCCCGAGGTAGGCGCGCACGCCGCCGAGGATGAGCTTCCTTGCGCGCGCGGGATTGCGCCGGCAGAGACTGAAGAAGTATTGCTGCAGCAGCACTTTCTTCCAGCGCGTTATTCCGTAGGCGATCCCCGCGGGCAGCCATCGCCGGAGCCAGTTGGCCATGCCGTCTTCGGAGGGCCGTGCGACGACCCATGTCGGCGAGCGCTGCAGCATCGTCACGTGCGCGGCTTTCTTAGCCAGCTCGGGCACCAGCGTCACGGCGGTCGCACCGCTGCCGACCACTACGACGCGCTTGCCCTCGTAGACGATGTCTGCGGACCAATGCTGCGGATGCACGATGCGCCCGGCGAAGCGCGCCATGCCCGGAAATTCCGGCGTGTAGCCTTCGGAATACTTGTAGTAACCGCCGCACAGGAAGAGAAAATTGCAGGTGAAGCGCGCCGGTATCTTCGCGCCGCTGCGCTCGGCCTCGACCGTCCAGAGCGCATCCTGCGACGACCAGGACGCGCGCTTTACCTGCAGACCGAAGCGGATCCTGCGATCGATGCCGTACTCGCTCGCCGTGTCGCGCACGTACTTGAGGATGGACGGCCCGTCCGCGATGGCCTTGGCCTCCTGCCACGGACGGAAGGAATAGCCCAGCGTGTACATGTCGGAATCCGAGCGGATGCCGGGATAGCGGAACAGGTCCCAGGTGCCGCCGATGGCGTCGCGCCCCTCGAGGATGGCGTAGCTGCGCCGCGGGCAGCGCGTCTGCAGGTGATAGCCCGCGCCGATGCCGGAAAGCCCCGCGCCGACGATCAACACGTCGAAATGCTCCATCGCCCGATTATAGGAGAGCGCTGCACTAGAATGCCGCGATGCGAGACCAGGCCTCCAAAGCGGCAACATTCCGGGAACTGCACGCGCGCCCGCGCCCGTTCCTCATCCCCAATCCGTGGGACCGGGGATCGGCGCGGATCCTGGGAAGCATGGGATTCGAAGCGCTCGCGACGACCAGCCTTGGCCTCGCGAACATGCTGGGGCAGTCGGGCGTCACGCTGCAGCAGGTGCTCGACAATTGCCGGGACATCTGCGAGGCGACGGACCTGCCGGTGAACGCCGACCTGGAGAACTGCTTCGCCGACCATCCGCGCGAGGCGGCCAAGGCGATCCGGCTCGCCTGCGAATGTGGCGCGGTGGGCGGCTCGATCGAGGATTCGACTGGCGACGCACAAAGGCCGATCTACGACTTCAATCTCGCCGTCGAGCGCGTGCAGGCGGCGGTCGAGACCGCCAGGTCGCTGCCCGTGCCGTTCACGCTGACGGCGCGCGCCGAGAATTTCCTGCATGGCCGGCGCGACATGGACGACACCATCCGCCGTCTGCAGGCCTTTGAGGCCGCGGGTGCCGACGTGCTCTACGCGCCCGGGCTGCGCAGCCTGGCGGAGGTCCGCGCGGTGACCTCGGCGCTGAAGAAGCCCTTCAACCTGGTGATGGGATTCGCCGATCCGTCGATTACGCTGGAGCAGCTGGGCGAGGCCGGCGTGCGGCGCGTCAGTATCGGCGGCGGGCTTTCGCGCATCGCCCTCAAGGCGTTCATGGACGCGGCGCGCGAAATGCGCGCCGGCCGGTTCGGCTTTCTCCCGGCGATGGCTTCCATTGCCGAGCTTCGGGGCGCATTCCAGCGCCCCAAGGACGCCTAGCCCCCGCTGATCGTGCGCGGGTACTGGATTGGCGCGTTCCGAACCGGCTCCGCCTGCTTCTGCGGTTGCGGCTGCGGACGGTGATGGGAGTGTTGCGGTTGGCTCGAATGCCGCTTCTGCGGCTGGGAAGGGTGCCGCCCTTGCGGATTGCGCGGGTGCGGCGCGTGGGGTTGCTGTCGCTCCTGCGATCGTCCCGTCTCGAACCCGGAAATCACCCTAGACTCAACCTTCCGGTTCATCAGCTTCTCGATCGCGGCCATCAGCGGACGGTCCTCGTGGGAAACGAGCGACACGGCCTCGCCCGACGAACCCGCGCGGCCGGTGCGGCCGATGCGGTGCACGTAGTCCTCGGCGACGTGCGGCAAGTCGAAGTTGACCACGTGCGGCAGCTCGTCGATGTCGATGCCGCGCGCGGCGATGTCGGTCGCGACGAGCACCTGCAGCTCGTTGTCCTTGAACCTCTTCAGCACGCGCGTGCGCTGCGGCTGGCTCTTGTTGCCGTGGATGGCGTCCGCCTCGATGCCCGAGGCGTTCAGCTGCTTGGCGAGGCGGTTGGCGCCGTGCTTAGTGCGAGTGAAGACGAGCACCTGGTGCCAGTTGTTGTCCTTGACCAGGTGCGCGAGCAGCTCGCGCTTGCGATCCTGCGCCACCGGGTGCTGCACCTGGGCGACGAGTTCTGCGGGCGTATTGCGGCGCGCCACTTCCACCAGCTGCGGGTGTTGCATGAACGTGCCGGCGAGCTTGCGAATCTCTTCGGGGAACGTCGCCGAGAACATCAGGTTCTGGCGTGCTTTGGGAAGCAGGCCGATGATGCGACGGATGTCGTGGATAAACCCCATGTCGAGCATGCGGTCGGCCTCGTCCAGCACCAGGATCTCGACGTGTCGAAGGTCGATGGTCTTCTGCTGCACATGGTCGAGCAGGCGTCCCGGCGTGGCGACGACGATGTCGACGCCGCGGCGCAGCTCCTGTATCTGCGGGTTGATGTTCACTCCGCCGAAAATGGTGGTCGAGCGCAGCGGCTTGTACTTTCCGTAAGTGCGCACGCTTTCCTGCACCTGCGCCGCGAGCTCGCGCGTAGGCACCAGGATCAGGCAGCGAACTGTCTTCGAAATTGCTTTTTTCGAAAGCAATTGCAACAGGGGCAGCGTAAATCCGGCGGTCTTGCCGGTGCCCGTCTGCGCGGCGGCAAGGAGGTCCTTGCCCTGCAACACGACCGGGATCGCTTGCGCCTGGATGGGAGTGGGGACCGTGTAGCCCTGATCGGACACAGCACGGAGCAGCTCGGCCGAAAGGCCAAGGGAATCAAAAGACGTAGTAATGGTATTTCTCCTGAACGATCGGCCTGGGAGGGTTCAAATCCTCCAACCGGTTCAGGACGAAATGTCTTTGTAAGCTAAGGAAACGCTAACCGGATGACGCGAGAAAACTACGAACTGACAGACGCATTCTACCACAATCGACGAGCGCGCTCAGAGCCGGCCGATCGCGAGCCACCAGAGCGGTCCGGCGGTCATCCAGATAACGAGGTACGCGACGCTCATCACGAAGCCCGCGATCCACCATTCGCGCTGCGTCACGTAGCCCGAGCCGAACATCACCGGCGCCGAGCCGATCGCGTACTGCGTCAGGCAGCCGTTGATGCTGCTCAGTGCGCCGAGCGCGAGCGCGGCGGGGAAGGCGGGCACGCCCACCGCCACCATCAGTGCGATGCATACCGGGAACAGCGCGCTGATGTGCGCGGTGGCGCTGGCGAAAAAGTAGTGCACGTAGAAGTAGATCAGGCAGACCAGCACGAAGATCGAATATTTGGTGTAGCCCTCGAGAAGCGGTCCGAACTCGGCACCGAACCACTTCACCATGCCGAATTCATTCAGCTTTGCGGCGAGCATGATCAACAGTCCGATCCAAATCATGGTGTCCCATGCCGATGTCTCCGCGAGCGCGTCCTTCCAGGTGAGCACGCCGGCGACGATCATCAGCGACACGCCGACCGCCGCCGCTAGCGTCGCGCCGATCCCGAGCCATTCGCCGAGCACCCAGCAGAGAAGCAGCCCGAGGAAAATGAGCGCCATCACCCATTCGTCGCGCGACACCGGCCCCATTGCGTCGAGCTCGCGCTGCGCGAGCGATACGGCGTCGGGCGTCGCGAGAATTTCCGGGCGTGCGATCCAGAGCAGCAGGATCGGGACCACGGCCAGACAGAGCAGGCCGGGCACCGAGGCCGCGATCGCCCAGTCGGTCCAGCTGATCTCGACGCCCTGGTCGGCCGCCAGCTTGACCGCAAGCGGATTGCCGGCCATCGCGGTGACGAACATGCCGGCGGTGATGACGTTGGCGTGAAAGGCGCAGAGGATCAGGTAGCTGCCTACGCGCCCGCGCGTCGCGTCATCGGGCTGGCTGCCGAGCACTTCGGCGATCGCGCGCGTGACTGGCAGCATGACGCCCCCCGCGCGCGCAGTGATGCTCGGCATCGCGGGCGCCACGATAAGCTCGGTGAGCGCCAGGCCGTAGCCCAGGCCGACAGTGCGCCGGCCGAGCAGCCGCATGAACAGCAGCGCGACCCTCCGCCCGAGCCCGGACTTGATCACGCCGCGCGAGATGAAGAACGCGAGCATGATCAGCCAGACGAGGTCGGTGCCGGTCGACTGGACCACGTCCTTGAAATCGACGAGTCCGAGCAGCGCCGCCGCGGTCGCCGCGACGAGCGCGACCACGGACATCGGCAGCGGGGCGGCGATGATGCCCGCAATGGTCACGACGAAGAGCGCGAACATGTGCCAGGCGCGCGGCTCGAGACCGGCGGGAACGGGAAGGAACCAGATCAGTACGCCGAGCGCGAGCGGAATGGCGTACCGGAGGAGCATGGCCAGAAGTATCCCCACTCCGCGCGGTACGCGTCAAACGGGTGTCCGGGGCCGCGTCAGCCCGCGGTCAGGCGCTTTTCAGTGTCGCGGATGACTTGATTCGTCGTGGCGTTGTCGCTGCCAGTCACGCGTACCCGCGTGGATGAGGCGCCCAGCCGCTCGAACTCGATCTCGACGCTCCGGTCGGCCTTCCTCGCCTTGATCACTTCGTTCTTGCCGCGCACGTCGAGTGCGGAGATCGGCATGCCCATCTGACTGAGCGTCGACACGAAGGCGGGCTTGACGTGCGCGATCGGTGCGTTGAAGGTGCGCTCCACGTGTGCGCCCGAAATGCTTTGCCAGGAGTTGTCGATTGACGAACAGGCGGCGATAAGCGCCACCCCAGGCAGTGCGATAGCGCGCAAGCAATGCGCGCAAGAGCGGAGGATGGTGCTCATACGCGCCGATCATCCATCAGTCCGGTAGCTTCCGCAAAGCGATGTGCGTCGCTGTGGCCCGACATGTCGATGCGCGAAAGCGGGATTTCTTCACGGCCCGCTGCGAAATTGCATCGTCTTTTGGGACGCACCGATAAAACCCGCATTACCCCTTCTGATAGCCTGAACTCTTCCATTCAGCAGATCTCGGGCGCGACTTCCTGATGCCTGGCGGTACCCGTATCTCCTCTTCCCGGTGGTTGCAGCTCGTCGTCGGAATCGTCTGCATGGCGATGATTGCCAACCTGCAGTACGGCTGGACGCTGTTCGTCAACCATATCGATGCCAAGTACCACTGGGGGCGCGCCGCAATCCAGGTGGCGTTCACGATCTTCGTCCTGCTGGAGACATGGCTGGTCCCGGTAGAAGGATATCTGGTCGATCGATTCGGCCCCAGGCTTGTCGTATTGGGCGGCGGAATCCTGTGCGGCATCGCCTGGTCGATGAATGCCTTCGCCGATTCGCTGACATTTCTCTACGCCGCCGCAGCCATAGGCGGTTTGGGCGCCGGCGCCGTCTATGGAACCTGCGTGGGCAACGCATTGAAATGGTTTCCGGACCGGCGAGGACTGGCCGCCGGCCTCACGGCGGCCGGCTTCGGCGCCGGTTCGGCGCTGACGATCATCCCCATTTCCTCGATGATCAAGGCCCGCGGCTACGAGGATACCTTCCTGTATTTCGGCATCGGCCAGGGCGTGATCGTCGTCCTGCTCGCGCTGATCCTCGCCGATCCGCGCAAGGGCGCCGCGCCGGAATCCTCCAGCCGAGTCCTCCAGACGCGCCGGCAGTTCAGGCCGATGGAGGTCGTGCGGCAGCCCGTCTTCTGGGTGATGTACCTGATGTTCGTGCTCGTCGGCGCCGGCGGGCTGATGGCGACAGCCCAGCTCGCCCCGATCGCCAAGGATTTCAAGATCGCCGATGTCCCGGTAAGCCTGGCCGGCCTCACCTTGCCCGCGCTGACGTTCGCGCTGGCCATCGACAGGGTTCTCAACGGGATCACGCGACCGTTTTTCGGCTGGGTGTCGGACCATATCGGCCGCGAGAAGACGATGCTGATCGCCTTCGGCCTCGAAGCCGTCGGGATACTGTCGCTGTCGATTTACGGGCGCGATCCCGTGGTGTTCGTCATTCTTACGGGCCTCGTGTTTTTTGCCTGGGGCGAGATTTACAGTCTTTTCCCGTCGACCTCCGCCGATACCTTCGGGACCGAATACGCCGCGGCGAACGCCGGATTACTGTACACGGCCAAGGGAACCGCGTCCCTGCTGGTGCCTTTGTCCAGCGTTCTCGTGAGCGTCACGGGCGGGTGGCACGCAGTCTTCGTGGTCGGCGCAGTCATGAATGCGATCGCAGCCGCCATGGCCTGGACCGTGCTTAAGCCGATGCGGCAGCGCTTTCTGGATCGAGTCAATCTAGGCCAGGAAACCGAAATGCGGCCGCGGCAGGCCTCGCCAGTGGGGGAGACTCGCTGGATCGACAGAACTCGATCCGCCTTCGGATTCTCCGCCATGGCGACGCCATCCGGGGCGATATTGGCACGGCAGTGGGGCATGATCGTCGGCCTCGTGGCGGCATACCTTCAGTATTATTTTCTGGACGTTCATCTGCAAATAGCGCGCCTTCCGCATACCGTCCTTATCGGAGCCGGCTGAAGACGCATCTCCGCGGCGCCATTCGCCCCTAAACTAGGGTGACCATGGCACTGCGATTCGGCATCGACCTGGGCGGCACCAAGATCGAGTTGCTAGCGCTCGACGCATCGGGCCGGGAGGTGTTCCGCCGGCGCGTGCCGACCCCGCAGGCAGACTATGAGGCCACGGTGCGCGCAGTCGCTTCGCTCACGGAAGACGCGGAACGGGAGTTGAAGGCAACCGCGACGGTGGGAATCGGCATCCCTGGTGCGCTATCGCGCGCAACGGCGCGCGTCAAGAACGCGAATTCGACCTGCCTGATCGGCCACGATCTGAAGGGCGACCTCGAGAAGGCGCTGAATCGCGAGATCCGGCTCGCCAACGACGCGAATTGCTTCGCGCTTTCCGAGGCGGTGGACGGGGCGGGCGCGGGTGCGGAGGTTGTGTTCGGCGTGATTCTCGGCACCGGCGTGGGCGGCGGGATCGTGGTACGCGGCGAAGTGCTGACCGGGCCGAACTCGATCGCGGGCGAGTGGGGCCACAACCCGCTGCCGCTGCCGAGCGTCGAAGACCTCCCGCTGCGTGACTGCTATTGCGGGCGCAGGGGGTGCATCGAGACTTATCTTTCCGGGCCGGCGCTGCAGAAAGACCCGGACATGGGGCGCTACGAGAAGCGCCTGGCGCGCGCGCTGGCGGGCGTGATCAATATCCTCGATCCGGACGTGGTCGTGCTCGGCGGCGGAATATCCAACATCGCTTCGCTGTATACGGACGTACCGGCGCTATGGCAGCCTTACGTGTTTTCGGACGTGGTGCAGACCAGGCTGGCGAAGCCGGTGCATGGGGACTCCAGCGGCGTGCGCGGTGCGGCATGGCTCTGGGGGCGCTGAAACCAGCCGTCAAGGGAGGAGTCAGATGAAGAGAATTCTCGGGTTGTCCGCGTGCCTGGCGCTCGCGCCGGTTGTTCATGGCGCCGATCTAGAGGCCGGCAGGGCGAAAGTCGCGGAAGTCTGCGCCGCCTGCCACGGACTGAACGGCGTGAGCGTGAGCGATGCCATTCCGAACCTCGCCGCCCAGCGGGCGGCGTACCTGGAGGCGCAGCTGAAGGCGCTCAAGGAGGGTACGCGCAAGAACCCGTTCATGAATGCGATGGCCGCGCAATTGAGTCCTGCCGACATGGCCAACGTCGCCGCCTATTTCGCCTCGCTGCCGGGGGCTGCAGGTGCGGCAAAATCGGCGTTTCTGCCGAATGTCGCCAAGTCGAGCGTGACATTCCCGGAGGGCTACAAGGACGCGTTCAAGAAGTATCACACCATCAATTTCCCCGCGACCAAGCAGGTGCGCTACTACTACGCGAACGCGGCGGCACTCGAGGCCGCGAAGGCCGGCAAGCCGCTTCCCGACGGCTCGTACCTGTTTGCCGAGGTCTACGCGGCGAAGCTTGATGCGGAGCAAAAGCCCGTGATGGGCGGCGACGGCTTCTACGTCGCGGACAAGCTCATCTTCTACACGGCGATGGCGAGCGGCAAGGATTGGGGCAAGGACGTGCCGGCGATGCTGCGCAACGGGAACTGGAATTACGCGGTCTTCACGCTGGACAAGCAGCATCGCCCCGGTGTCAACCAGGCCGAATGCTTCGCATGCCACAAGCCGCTCGACAGCGCGAGCTACACCTTTACTCTGAAGGAACTCGCAGCCGCGAAGTAACGAAGCGAGAAAAGGGGGTCAGACCCTCTTTTTGCCTTGCAGGACGATGCGCGCGTTGCGCTGGAAGGTCCAATAGGCCCAGGCCCAGTCGATCAGCACCATGATTCGGTTGCGGAAGCCGATCAGGAAATAGATGTGGGCCAGCAGCCACAGCACCCACGCCGGGTATCCCGAGAGATGCATTCCGCCCAGCACGGCGACCGCGGAATTGTGTCCGATCGTCGCGAGCATCCCGGCGTCCTTGTACCTGAATGCCTTGCGCTGCACGTCTTTTAGATCATTGATGATATTCGCGGCGGCAAGGCGGCCCATCTGCTTCGCAGCGGGCGCCGTGCCGGGCACCGGCGGCACGTGCCATGGCAGCGCGGCGAGATCGCCAATCACCATGATTTCCGGATGGCCGGGTACCGATAGATCCTCGCCAACGAGCACGCGCCCGGCGTCATCGAGCGGCACGCCGAGCGTCGCGCCCAGCGGGGAGGCGGCGATGCCGGCCGCCCAGACCACGGTCTTCGATGCGAGGCGATCAGGGCCCATCTGCACGCCCTCGGCGTCGATGCCGGTGACACGCCGGCCCAGCCAGACCGTGACTCCCAGGCGCTCGAGCTGGCGTCGCGCCGCTTCCGACAAGTCCGGCGGATAGGTCGGCAGCACGCGGTCGCTGCCCTCGACCAGCACCACGCGCGCATTGCGGGGGTCGATGCGGCGGAATTCTCCGTGCAGCGTGTGGCGCGCGATCTCGGCGAAAGCGCCCGCCAGCTCCACGCCGGTTGCGCCCGCGCCGATCACGACGAAAGTGAGCAGCGCGGCGCGCCGGCCGGCATCGGTCTCGCGCTCGGCGATCTCGAACGACAGCAGCACGCGGCGGCGGATTTCGTACGCGTCCTCCAGCGTCTTGAGGCTCGGCGCATGCGCCGCCCAGCCGTCGTTGCCGAAGTAATTGTTGGCGGCGCCCGTAGCTACGACCAGCCGGTCGTAGGCGATTTCGTCGCCGCCGTCGAGCATCACTTTGCGGTGCGCCAGGTCGATGCGCGTTGCCTCCCCGTAGATCACGGTGGTGTTGTCCTGTTCCGCGAGGATGTGTCGGATCGGAGCGGCTACGGCCGGCGCCGACAGGCTCGCGGTCGCCACCTGGTAGAGGAGGGGCTGGAACAGATGGTGGTTGGTGCGATCGACCACCGTCACGCGCACCGGCGCGGCCGCGAGCGCGCGTGCGGCGAACAGGCCGCCGAAGCCGCAGCCCAATATGACGACGTGAGAGGCCATGAGTAACAGAGTGTAAACGGGGCCCGGATCTTCGGCCGAGTTGACTAGAATGGCGTCATGAAACATTCGGTCCTTGCCTTCCTTGCCGCGGCAGTCTTTTGCATTCCTGCGTTCGCGCAGCAGCCGGAGCGCGAGCGCAACCGGGATCATGACCGTCACGCAGACGGCGATCGCGACTCGCACCGCCACAGCCACCGCGGAAACCGCGCGCCGGCGGGCGCCACGAAGGTCGGCGAGCCGAATCCCTATGCCACCAAAGTCGGCGCGCCGAACCCCTACGAGACCAAGGTGGGCGCACCGAATCCCTACGCCACTCGTGTAGGCGACCCGAACCCTCTCGAGACGCGCGTCGGCGATCCGAACCCTTATGCCACGAAAGTGGGCGCGCCGAAGCGCTGAGTCGGCTACACTTTGCCGG
>Ga0335084_10008765_pt1 | contig 10086 bp, 7 predicted proteins | sample Lox_Sample_44_FD_206721 | JGI IMG/M metagenome (GOLD analysis project Ga0335084, IMG submission 206721) | Soil microbial communities from Loxahatchee National Wildlife Refuge, Florida, United States - Lox_Sample_4.4 | ecosystem: Environmental > Terrestrial > Soil > Wetlands | place: USA: Florida... | reverse complement strand
GGATCTTCACGTGGGCCGCGATCGCCGGACCGACGCCGCCGTGGCAGGGCTGGCGGGTGCGCTCCTCGACTCGGGCGTCGGAACCGTGCTCGTCACCGGCGACGTCACCCACCGTGGGCGCGACTCGGAGCTCGCCACCTTCGAGGCGCTGTTCGCGCCGCTGCGCGACCGGATGGTGGTCGTGCCCGGCAACCACGACCGCCTCGGCGAGGACTGCGCCCGGCTCCTGATGCCCGGGCGGCGCCTGGACGTCGCGTCCCGCCCCGGCCTGCACGTCATCCGCCTCGACTCCACCGCCCCGCACAACCGCGCCCTCCTCGCCGCCCACGGCGAGCTCGGCCGCGACGACCTCGCCGCGGTCGACGCCGCGGCCTCGGCCGCGCCTCCGAGGTCGCTCGTCGTCCTCATGCTCCACCACCACGTCCTGCCGCTCCCGGAGGATCACCTCTCCGAGCGCCTCGCCACCTGGCTCGGCTGGCCCAACGCGGCCGAGCTCGCACGCGGGGCCGAGCTCGTCGAGATCCTTCGCGGCCGCTGTGACCTCGTGCTCCACGGCCATCGCCACGCGGAGAGCGCGGTCATCCTGCCCGGCGAGGGTGGCCGCACGCTCCACATCCGCAACGCCGGCAGCACGCCCGAGCTGGGCCGGACCCGGATCTTCGCGCACCGCGACGGGCGCATCGTCGGCGAGCGCTGGCTCGACGTCCGGCGTCCGCTCGACCCGGGCCGCAGCCGGCGGCCCGCCCCGGCGGCGGCCGGCGTCGCGGATCCGGTCGAGACCCTCGCGGCCTGAGGGAGGCACGCCACGGAGCTCCCGCGCGCCATCGCCCTCCTCCTCCTCGCCACCTCCGCGGCGGGCCTCCTCCTGCTCGCGCTGCAGTACCTGGCGCTGCGCCGGCACCTGCGCGTACCGGTCCGCGCCCCGGCGGCGACGCCCGCGGTCTCCGTCCTGAAGCCGCTGTGCGGCCGGGACGACGCCCTCCTCCTCAACCTGGCGTCGTTCGCGTCGCTCGACTACCCGGAGTACGAGGTGCTCCTCGGCGTGCGCAGCGCGGCCGACGCCGCCTTCCCGATGGCGCGGGCCGCCGAGCGCCGGTGGCCCGGCCGCTTCCGCGTGGTGATCCAGCGCGGCGAGCCGGGGATGAACCCCAAGGTGAACCAGCTCGTCACCCTCGCACGCGAGGCGAGCCACGACGTGCTCGTGATCTCCGACTCGAACGTGCGCACCGGGCCGGACTACCTGCTCGGCATCGCGGCGCTGCTCGAGGACGAGGGCGTGGGCCTCGTCACCCACCCCATCGCCGGTCGCGGCGAGCGCAGGCTGGGGTCGGTGCTCGATCACCTTCACCTCATGGGCGCGATCGCGCCCGGCGTCGTGGCCGCGAAGTGCCTCTTCGGGCGCGACTTCGTGGTCGGGAAGTCGATGGCCCTGCGCCGGAGCGACCTCGAGGCGATGGGCGGCTTCGAGCGGGTGAAGGACGTGCTCGCCGAGGACTGGCGGCTGGGCGTCCTCGTCTCGAGCGTGCTGGGGAAGCGCGTGGCGGTCGCGCACCGGCCGATCGAGGACGTGAGCGCTCGGCGCACGTTCGGCGACTTCGCCCGCCGGTACGCGCGGTGGAGCGTGCTGCAGCGGCAGGCGGTGGGCCGGCTCGCCCACGCCGCCCAGATCGTGCTCAACCCGGTGCTCCTCGCGCTCCTCGCGACGCTCGCCGACCCACGGCCGGCGACGCTCGCGGCGCTCCTCGCGGCGTGCGCCTGCCGCATGGCCGTCGACGCGGCCTGCGCGGCCGAGCTCCGGCCGGGCGGGCTTCGCCCGCATCAGGCCGCGCTGGTTCCGCTGAAGGATCTGGTCGTGGGAGCCGCCTGGCTCTGGGGCCTCGTTCGGCGCGACGTGGCGTGGCGCGGCAACCGGCTGCTCGTCGGCCCGGGCACGGTGGTCGAGCGCCCGGGGCGTGGCGAGGAGTCGCTCGGCGTCGCCCGGGCCTGACGCCCCCAGCGACCGCTTGCCGGCCCGCGATGCGGAATGGAATCATGCCGGCGATCCGACGCGTCACCGCTCGCCCGTACGGGTGAGCGGAAACCGAGTGTCCGCTCGTGGTGAACCTCGAGGAGGGGGAGCCGCGGGCCGAACATGGGAGGCCACATGGAATGGTATCTCGGGGCGCTCAAGAAGTACGCGGAGTTCGGCGGTCGCGCCCGGCGCACCGAGCTCTGGATGTTCGTGCTCTTCAACCTCATCATCGGAGTCGTGCTCGCGCTCGTGGACGCCATGCTGGGCTCCCGGGTGTTGAACGGCGTGTACAGCCTGGCGGTCCTCATCCCCTCGCTCGCAGTCGGCTCTCGCCGCCTGCACGACACCGGCCGCAGCGCCTGGTGGCTGCTCATCGCCCTCATCCCGATCGTGGGCCTCATCGTGCTCATCGTCTTCTACGTGCAGGAGGGGACGAAGGGCGCGAACGCGTACGGTCCCGATCCGAAGGCCGCGGCCGCTCCCGGCGCCGCCACGGCCTAGCTTCGGCGGCCCGCGGCTGCCACGCGGCGGCCGCGGGCCTGCCTCTCCTCAGCGCCAGGCGTTTCCGAAGACCAGGTACACCGCCCACTCCTCGGGCCCCCGCGCGAGGTCGAGGCCCGCGCGCAGGCCGAACGCCCGGGCGAGGAGGTACCGGAACCCGCCGCCGACGCTCCAGGCCGTCTCGTTCCGGGGGGAGTCCACGGCGCCGGCGCCCGCGAAGCCGATCGCGCTCCAGCGGGCGACGACCTCCCAGCGCAGCTCGGCCTCGGCCACGAGCGCGGAGCTTCCCTGGTATCGCAGCGCGGGGATGCCGCGGAGCCGGATGAAGGGCAACGCGTAGAAGGGGACGTCGCCGCCCGAGAGCTGCGCGTCGACGCGCAGCGCCGCCGTGACCGTTCGCGCCACCGGGAAGTAGCCGAGCTCGTACGCGTGGAGCTTCCAGTACCGGTAGTCGCTGCCGATGGCGGGGTCGTACCAGAGCCACGAGACCTCGGCGCGCACGCCGGAGCTCGGAGTGAAGATGGTGTCGCGGCCGTCCCAGGTGAGCACCGCGCCGAGCCCGCTCACCACCGAGGTGGCCTCGCTCCCGAGCACGCCGTCGGGCCGCCCTCCGGTGAAGCGGACGTCGGTGTGCGAGAAGACCCAGCGGCCGCCCGCGTACAGGTGACCGTCCCCCACGCGGAACACGAGCTCCTGGACCACCGGCACCGGCTTCATGTCGAAGCGCCGCGGAGCGCCGGCGGCGCCGTAGAAATCGAGGTTCATGTCCGCGTACGCCGCGGCGCCGAGGTAGCGGATGGAGTCGCCGCGCCAGATGCCCATGTGGCCCGCGCCGCCGCCCCAGCTGCCGTTGTTCGTGCCGAAGGCCATCGCCACCGAGAGGCTGGGCGGCTCGAAGCGCCCGCCTTCGTCCGCCGGCGGCCGGCTCCTCGGGTGGAAGTAGACGAGGCCGCCGGCCGCGCCGTAGCCGACCGCGGGCTCGGTGATGGGCACGACCAGCGGGACGAACCCCGTCCGGCTGGCGAGCCAGGCGCTCGCGTCGAACGCCCCGTCGGTGGGATCGACGAAGGCGTCGCCGAGGCCGGCGGTCGCCGCCGACGGGTACGCGCCGGCGACCGCGCCGAGGGCGATGAGGAGGGCGCCCGCCCGTCGCAGGGGGCCGTGACGCGGCATGCGGTCCGTACGGTCGGGGCGCGGCGGATCCGCTGCAATGGGACGATGGTCCAGTTCCGGGTCCCGCCGCGAGCGCGGAGCGCGTCCCCGCCGCGCGACCCCGGGCGTATGATGCCGCCCATGCCCGCCACGGCTCCGGAACGAGATCTCGCGCGCATCACGCTCTCCATCCTCGGCCTCCTCCTCCTCATCGTGGGCAGCCTGTGGGTGCTCCGGCCGTTCCTGCCGGCGCTCCTGTGGGCCACCATGATCGTGGTCGCCACCTGGCCCCTCATGCGCGGCCTCGAGGCCAGGCTCGGCGGCCGGCGGTGGGCCGCGGTCACGGTGATGACCACCGGTCTCCTCCTCGTCCTGTTCGTGCCCCTGACGGCTGCCGTCGCCACCATCGTGGGAGAGGTGGACCGGCTCACCGACCTCGCGCACGCGCTCCAAGACATGAAGCTTCCGGCGCCGCCCGACTGGCTCGCCAGCCTGCCCCTCGTCGGCGAGCGGGCCGCGGCGGCATGGAGGGAGCTCGCCTCCATGTCGCAGGAGGACCTGGCGAGTCGCGTGTCGCCCTACGTCACGACCGCCATCGGCTGGTTCGCCTCGAAGGCCGGAAACCTCGGCGCGATGCTCGTCGAGTTCCTGCTCACCGTCGCCATCTCCGCGATCCTCTACGCGAAGGGCGAGTCCGCGGCGGACCGGGTTCGCCAGTTCTTCAGGCGCCTGTCGGGCGAGCGGGGCGAGGCGATCGTCGAGCTCGCGGGGAAGGCGATCCGCGCCGTCGCGCTCGGCATCGTGGTCACGGCGGCGGTCCAGTCGGCGCTCGCCGCGATCGGCCTCTTCGGCGTGGGCGTTCCCTTCGCCGCGTTCATCACCGCCGTCGTCCTCGTGCTGTGCATCGCGCAGCTCGGACCGCTGCTCCCGCTCGTGCCCTGCGTGATCTGGCTCTACGCGACGGGCTCGCCGGTGCGGGGGACGATCCTCCTCGTCGTGACCGTCATGGCGCAGGTCATCGACAACGTGCTCCGGCCCGTGCTCATCAAGCGCGGCGCGGACCTGTCGCTCCTGCTCATCCTGCCCGGCGTCATCGGCGGCCTCCTCTGGCTCGGCATCGTCGGCCTCTTCGTCGGGCCGGTGGTGCTGGCGGTGACCGCGAACCTGCTCGACGGCTGGATCACCTCCGGCCTCTCCCCGGTCCCCGCGGCGGCCGCGGGCGAGGGAGCGGCCGCCGGGGGCAGGGCTCAGGCGGGCTGACTCCGGCCGCGGGCTACATCGACACGGCGGCGCCGATGAGCGGCGTCCAGCTGTCGCACTGGTGGCTGCAGTTCAGGATGCGGTCGTAGGTCACGCCGAGCGACATGACCCGGCCGAGCGAGATGCCGAGGCGGGCGCCGACGCCGTTCTGGTCGGGCAGGTTGCCGCTCACGAACCAGTGCGTGTAGTACGCGCCGACGTACGGATGCAGCATCGGGATCTGCATGAACCAGATGAGGCCGGGCCGGACCGCCCAGAGCGTGGGCGTGGCTCCCCACGAGTAGGACACCTCGAGGTTGGGCGTGAGCCCGTGGTTCATGACGTAGCCCAGGCCGGCGCTCGCGTTCCCGTAGGTCTGGCCGTAGGCGAAGGTCGTCCCGACGGTGAGCCAGGGGTAGAGGACGCCGCGGCTCTCCTTCTTGGGAGCGGGCTGGGGCGCGGGAGCGGGCTGGGCCGCCGCGGGCGCCGGCTGCGCGGCTGCGGGCGCGGGTTGCGTCGCAGGCGCGGCGGGGGCCGACGACGGTGGAGGCGGCGGGGCCTCGGTGGTGGGCGGAGGAGGCGGAGGCGCCGGCTGCTGCGCGGTCTGCGCGAGGGTGGGCGGTGCGGCGAGCAGGGCAACGACGAACACGAGCGTGCGGGTCATGGACCCTCCCCGTCCGGCGATCCTCGGCGCGGCACGCCGGACACGCGCGCATCCTCCCCGCTCCGCCGTCGGGCCGCCAATGGGACCTTCGTCCCCATCCGCCCCCTCCCCCGCCCGCGCAGGGAGAGAGGGGAGCGAAACTCAGAGGAAGAAGCCGAGGGATGCGATGGAGAGGTCGTCGCCGCCGTCGTGGCCGTGATCGTCGTCGTGACCGTCGTGGTGGTCGTGGTGGTCGTGGTGGTCGTCGTCGCCCTGGCAGTCGGCCGGCGCGAGGGCCCGGGAGAGCCTGGACAGCGCCTTCGCCTCGTCGACCGTGAATGCGCGCGGCACGTGCTCCCAGAGCTCCTCACGGAACTCGTGCAGCTCCCTCCTCACCTTCTCGCAGTGCTTCGCCTTCCCGGCGCGGTCGAGAATCCTGCACAGCTCGTCGGCCGCCCGGGCCTTGTCGGAGAAGGTCCGCGCCAGGTTGCAGAGGCCGTCGAGGGTGACGTCGACCGTGAAGGTGGTCGAGGCGGACGCGGTGTTGCCGGCGACGTCCGTGGCGGAGGCCGACACCGTGTGCGGGCCGAGGCCGAACGTCCAGGAAGGGCCGTTCACGTCGGCGCAGGTGCTCGAGGCGACGCCCGACAGCGCGTCGGACGCGGAGCAGGTGATGGCCACCGTGGCGTCCACGTCGTAGGTCCCGGCGTTGCCCGAGAAGGTCACGACGGGCGAGGTGGCGTCGCGCATGATGGTGACGGAGGCGCTGCTCGTGCCGCCCATGCTGGTGGCCGTGCAGGTCAGGATCGCTCCGGGCGTGTCGAAGTCGATGGTGGTCGGATCACAGCCGACCTCCGAGCTGACGGTCGACTCGGGATCGGTCACGTTCCAGGTCACCGTGACGTCGCTCTGATACCAGCCGCCGCCTCCGGCCGTGCCCGAGACGACGGCCGCGATGTCCGGTGGGGTGACGTCGCTGCTGCCGGAGGCGAAGGGCACGCAGTCATCGTTGGCGTTCGACCAGTAGGTGTTCACGAGCTGGCCGTTCGACAGGCGCACGGAAGGCGTCGGCACGGCGCCGATGGGGCTGCAGATGTCGCCCGCCTCGCCCTGGCTCGTCCAGACGACGACGTCGCTGCTCAGGCTGTTGTCGATCCAGCCGGTGGGCGCGAAGGGGTCGGTCGTGGACTCGACGAGCTCGTGGCTGAAGTTGGAGGTGAAGTTGTCGAGGGCGGTGGCCGGGTCGGAGTTCTTCGCGCACTCGGCGGGCACGACGGTGAAGGGATAGCCCTCGATCTTGTAGGCGAGGGGGTTGTAGATCTGCGGGTCGGGCACGATGGCGATCGCCCACGCGTGGAAGGCGTAGTTGTTCGAGCAATCGGCGTTGAGCGCCCCCGTGATGGTCGCGCCCTCGGGGAGGAACACCGCGTAGACGGTGTCGTCGTCGGGGAGCGGCACGCCGGTGAAGAGGGTCTGGACCTCGCAGGTCAGCCACGCGTAGAGGGCGGTGACGTCGTTGGCGCCGCTCGGGCGCCGGGTGACGCACAGGGACGAGGAGCCGTGGCTGCTGTCGAGGCTCCCCCGGTTCACGCCGTACTGGTTGGCGAAGTCGAGGAACTCGCTGCGGGCGAGGGAGTCGACGGCCGAGTCGATGGTCGCCGAGCTGGGCGAGCTCGGGTTGTGGGCGTCCCAGTCGTCGTCCCAGTAGAGCGTCACGATCTTCGGGTTGCCGACGACGCGGCCTCCGATGTGTACCTCCGTGCACGCGATGGGCGGGCACACGAACGGCAGGAGCCCGTCCACCAGCACGGTGAGGGCCGGGTCGTACCCGGCGCTGCGGTTGTCGTCGAGCCGCGCCGGCGGCGGGCCGGGAGCCACGGCCTGGGCCACCGTCTGCACGTCGCCCCCGCAACCCGACGCCGCGACGAGCGCTCCGGCGAGCGCGAGCGAGATGGCATGGAGCCGGCGATTCCGGCCGTGGGAGGGGTCGCGCATGATCGGATCCTTTCTGCGCGGAGTCCCGGGGCACGGCGCCGCGCAGCGGGCGGAAGCCCATCACGATCCGTGATGGTCGATCGATGGCCGTAGGCGGGGCCCCGCCATCGCGGGGCTCTGGCTCGGGCGCGTCCGCTCCCCGGCCGGGGAGCGAGACCTGGAGCCCCCGGCCAGGGCGTCACCGGGAGCGAAATCCGCCGCCCCATGCCGCGGCGGGTCGAGGCGAGGGCGTCACCTCGAGCGGAACGCCACCCGCTCCGGCGGCGAGTGGAGCGCCACCGCGTGCCGCAGGTGCTCGCTCACCTGGGTGACGAAGGGGCTCCAGTCGCCGAGGGGGGCGAGCACCTCGGTGATGGGCGTTCCGTCGACGTTGACCTTCCAGGAGGAGCCGCCGTTCGGCGCCATGTTGAGGCGGATCCCGGTGACGTAGTGCGGGAAGTCGATCTCGACGCCCAGGGTGAAGCCCGAGCCCGTGTGCTCGATGGATTCGCCGATGGTGTGGCTCGAGTGCCCGCCCTTCAGCACCTCGCCGGCCGGGAGGAGGTGGATGGCGTCGTCCGGAGCGCCGAGCTGCTTCTCGAACTGCTCGACGAGGCGCATGGCGAAGTTCCTCGCCTGGCCCGTGTCCATCCCCAGCTCGTCGTCCTTCTCCTCGATGGCGTGGCTCAGCTCGTCGTACCCGCTCATCCCCGTACCCCCCTTGCACGCCTCTACCTCCACCGGGGCCTGGAAGGTGAGAGGGCACCGGAGCGCACGGCAACTTGACGCGGGCCATCGGCCGCACGCCCGGGGACCGCCCGTCCTGACAAGCTGCCTGAGGAGCGCACCATGGCGACCTCCGGAGGCGTCGAGCTCGTCGCGGCCGGATCGCCAGCCGATGGATGGCACGCGATCCCGGCCGAGGAATGCCTGGCCCGCCTGGGCTCGGCCCCCACGGGCCTCTCGCAAGAGGAGGCGGCGAGAAGGCTCGCGTCCCACGGGCCCAACGAGCTCGCCCCGGCGGAAAGGGTCGCCGCGCTGTCGATCCTCGCGAACCAGCTCCGGAACGTGCTCATCGTCGTCCTGCTCGTCGCGGTCGGGCTCTCGGCCTGGCTGGGCCACGACCTCGAGGCGATCGCCATCGCCGCCATCGTGATCCTCGCGGTCGCGCTCGGGTTCGCCCAGGAGTACCGGGCCGAGAACGCGCTCGAGGCGCTGCGGCGGCTCAGCGCCCCCATGGCCACCGTGCTCCGCGGCGGGAAGGAAGCGAGGATCCCGGCGCGCGAGGTGGTTCCCGGCGACGTCCTGCTGCTCCGCACGGGCGACAGGATCCCGTGCGATGCCCGCGTGCTCGACGCCGTCAACCTCCAGATGGAGGAGGCCACCCTCACCGGCGAGTCGACGCCGGTGACCAAGCGGACCGAGACGCTGCATCCCGGCCCGATTCCCGTCGCCGACCGGAGCGACCTCGTCTTCGCCGGCACCGCCGTGACCTACGGCCGGGGCCGCGCAGTCGTCGTGGCGACGGGCACCGACACGGAGTTCGGCAAGATCGAGCGGCTGCTCGAAACCGTCGAGCCCGGGCCCACTCCTCTCCAGGTGAACCTCGACAGGATGGGAACGGTCCTGGCTCGGGCCGTCCTCGTCGTCGTGGCGCTGATCGTCGGCCTCGGCCTGCTGCGCGGGCAGCCGTTCGTGGAGATGCTCGTCTTCGGCATCGCCCTGGCGGTCGCGGTCGTCCCCGAGGCGCTGCCCGCCGTGGTGACGATCTCGCTGGCCCTGGGCGCACAGCGGCTCGCGCGCGGCAACGCCCTGGTGAGGCGGCTCGCGGCCGCGGAGACGCTGGGCAGCACGTCGGTCATCTGCTCCGACAAGACGGGCACGCTCACCCGGGACGAGATGACGGTGCGCGCCCTGTACGCGGGCGGGCGGCGGTACGCGGTGACCGGCTCGGGCTACGAGCCCCGGGGCGAGCTCCTGCTCGACGGCGCCCAGGTCCCTGCACCCGCGGTCGTGCTCGAGGTGCTCCGCGCAGGCGCCCTCGCCTCGGACGCCCACGTCGAGCGGACGGCTCGAGGCTGGGAGATCCACGGGGACCCGACGGAGGGCGCCCTGGTGGTGGCCGCCGCGAAGGCGGGCATGGTGAAGGCCGATCTCGACGCGCGGTTCCCGCGCGTGGGAGAGATCCCCTTCACCGCGGACCGGAAGAGGATGACGACGCTCCACCGCGTGGACGGCGGCACGCTGGCCTGCGCGAAGGGGGCGCCGGAGGTGCTCCTCCCGGCCTGCACGCGGATCCACGGCTGGGAGGGGGAGCGTCGCTGCACCGGGGCCGATCGGGCAGGGCTGCTCGACGTCTCCGCGTCGATGGCGGGGGAAGCCCTTCGCGTCGTCGCCGTGGCACGCAAGCACGGCGCGAGCCTCGGCGACTCCGAGGAAGGCCTCACCTTCCTCGGGCTGGTCGGGATGATCGATCCGCCACGCCCCGAGGTCCGGCCGGCGCTCGAGCGCTGCCGCGAGGCCGGAGTGAAGGTGGTCATGATCACGGGTGACCACCCGACGACCG
>Ga0335084_10008764_pt1 | contig 10088 bp, 7 predicted proteins | sample Lox_Sample_44_FD_206721 | JGI IMG/M metagenome (GOLD analysis project Ga0335084, IMG submission 206721) | Soil microbial communities from Loxahatchee National Wildlife Refuge, Florida, United States - Lox_Sample_4.4 | ecosystem: Environmental > Terrestrial > Soil > Wetlands | place: USA: Florida... | reverse complement strand
GCGGCGAAGGGCCTGCCCTTCGCCACGGTCAAGCACGAGGCGAAGAACGTGGGCGCCTCCGGGCTGCAGCTGTCGTTCGTGATCGACGCGGGCCCGAAGGCGAAGCTGCACGAGATCTCGTTCGACGGCAACCAGGTGTTCTCGGACGCGACGCTGCGCGGGAAGATGAAGAAGCTCAAGGAGCCGGGCTTCTTCAACTTGAGCTGGCTCGGCGGCAAGACCACCTACACCGAGGACAAGTGGCTCGGCGGCCAGGACGATCCGCGCGGCGACCGCGGCCGGATCGAGGACTTCTACCTGAACCACGGCTACGTCACGGCGCGCGTCGGCCAGCCGAAGATCACCTACACCGACAAGCCCGGCGGCAACCCCAAGAAGCCCGTCAAGTACATGAAGCTCGAGATCCCGGTGACCGAGGGCGCGCAGTACAAGATGGGCAGCCTGAAGTTCGAGGGGCTGACCGTGCTCAAGGAGCCGTTCGTGCGGGCCCTCTTCAAGATGGACGAGGGCGAGGTCTACAACGACTCGCGCTTCAAGAAGGCCTACGAGAAGCTGCGCGACATCTACGGCTCGATCGGCTACTTCCAATGGACGGGCGGCACCGAGCGCAAGCCCGACCCCGAGCGCAAGGTGGTCGACGTGACGGTGAAGATGGAGGAGGACAAGCAGTACTTCCTCGGCAAGCTCAACTTCACCGGCAACGACTCGACGCGCGACAAGGTGATCCGGCGCGAGATCTACATGAACGAGGGCGACGTGTTCAACACGGAAGCCCTGAAGATGTCGATCAAGCGCGTCAACCAGCTCGGCTACTTCAAGCAGATGGAGAGCGCGCCCGACATCCAGCCGAGCCAGGAAGCCGACAACAAGGTCGACGTCACGTTCAAGGTGCAGGAGCAGAACCGCAATCAGTTCACCTTCGGCGGCGGCGTCTCTGGCTACGAGGGCGCGTTCCTGAACGCCTCCTTCTCGACCACGAACTTCCTCGGCGCCGGCGAGACGTTCCAGATCTACGTCCAGACCGGCAGCCGCACCAAGAACTACTCGCTGTCCGTGAGCGAGCCCTACTTCATGGACAGGCCGATCACGGCCGGCATCGATCTCTACAAGCGCAAGATCACCTACTACAGCTACGGCAACGTCTCCGGCTACACGCAGGAGAGCACCGGCGCCACCGCCACCACCGGCTTCATGGTCGGCAAGTGGTCGCGCGCGTACATGAACTACACCTACGAGGTGATCAACCTCTCGGAGGCCAACCCCGCCGACCTCACGAACCCCTTCTTCCCCGGGGGTACGAACGTCGTGAGCGGCCCTGCCTACAATCCGCTGCTGTTCGGCGACTACGGGCGCCGCACCGAGAGCCGGGTCGGGCCGAGCATCGTGTACAACACGGTCGACAACCCCTACACCCCGCGGGCCGGCATGCGCCACACGCTCTCGTTCAATTTCGCGGGCGGGCCGCTCGGCGGCACGGTCAACTACTACCGGCCCAGCATCGAGTCGATCCTCTACTTCAAGGTCGGCCGCAAGATGGCGCTCGGCCTGCGCGGCCAGGCGGCGCTCATCGAGCAGTACGGCGACACCCAGGTGCTGCCGCTCTACCAGCGCTACTTCCTGGGCGGCGAGACCCAGATCCGCGGCTACGACATCCGCAGCGTCGGCCCGGTCGACTCGCAAGGCCGCGTTCTCGGCGGCAACAAGTTCGGCCTGTTCAACGCAGAGTACTACTACGACGTGTTCGGGCCGGTGCGGGCGCTGCTGTTCTTCGACGCCGGCCAGGCCTTCCTCGAGGGCGACCCGATCCGCGTCAAGGACTTCCGGATCTCGACCGGGGCCGAGATCCGGTTCATCATGCCCGTGCTGAACGTGCCGTTCCGGCTGATCTACGCGTGGAACCCGAACCGCGAGACGCCGATCGAGAAGCTGTACACCAAGGAGTCGACCTTCAAGTTCGCAGTCGGTACCACCTTCTAAGGAGAAGACATGAAGAAGACGTTCGTGCCCGCCCTTTTCGCAAGCCTCGCCGCCGCGGCCGCGGTCTCCGCCCAGGAGCCGGCGCGCTCCCCGCGCGTGGCGGTGATCGACATGTCGCGCGTGTCCGCCGAGAGCCAGCTCGGCAAGACCTACGCGGCGCAGCTCGAGAAGCTGCAGAACGACATCAACGCGACGGCGACCCAGAAGCAGACCGAGCTCGGCAAGCTCGACGCCGCGCTCAAGACGCTGCAGGACGAGCTCGAGAAGCAGGGCGCGGTGCTGAGCCCGGAGGCGCGGGACAAGAAGCAGCAGGACATCGTGCGCAAGACGCGCGAGCGCCAGGCGTACCTCGAGGACGGCCAGGCCGAGATCAACCGCATGCGCGAGCGCGCGCAGCAGCAGGCGCAGGCGATCAACGGCGAGTTCCAGCAGAAGGTGCGGCCGCTCGTCGAGCAGGTGGCGAAGGACAAGGGCCTCGACCTCGTGCTCGACTCGCAGGTGGCCTACACGATCAACCGCGACTTCGACATCACCCGCGACGTGATCGCCAAGGCCGACGAGGTCGACAAGACGCCGAAGCCCGCGGCGGCCGCGCCGCCCGCGCCGCCCAAGCCGCAGCCGCAGCCGCCCGCGCCCAAGCCGCAGCCGCAGAAGTAGCGACCCGGAGCCTCAGCGCTGAGCTCAGGCGAGGTCGGCCGGCTCGTCCGCCAGATCCCGACGCAGTACCCGTTCGTGCTCGTGGACCGCATCCTCGAGCACGACGCTGGCGGACGGCTGGTCGCGACCAAGAATGTCACCGGCGCCGAGGATTTCTTCGCCGGGCATTTCCCGGGCCAGCCGGTGATGCCCGGCGTGCTGATCCTCGAGTCCCTGGCGCAGGCCGCCGGGATCTGGCTGCTGAAGACGGCGCCCGACCCGCGCGCGGTCGAGATCCGCGTGGTCGGCTTCGACGACGCCAAGTTCCGCAGGCCGGTGGTGCCGGGCGACCAGCTGCGGCTCGAGGTGAGGCTCGAGCAGCGGCGCGGCGAGCTGGCTCGCTTCAGCGGTGACGTGCGGGTCGGGGAGGCTCGCGCCGCGGAGGCTCGCCTGCTGCTGCAGGTCGCAACGCTGCCGCAGGCTCAGGTCGACCCGCTGGCGCGGGTGGCGCCGGGAGCCGTGCTCGAGCCCGGCGTGCGGGTGGGGCCCTTCTGCGTCGTCGGCGCGGGCGTGCGGCTCGGGCGCGGCAGCGTTCTCGAATCGCACGTCGTGATCGACGGCTCTACGCACGTCGGCGAGCGCAACCGTTTCTTCCCCTTCGCCTCGATCGGCCTCGTGCCGCAGGACCTCAAGTACCGCGGCGAATCGGCGCGCCTCGAGATCGGGGACCGCAACGTGTTCCGCGAGGGCTCGACCGTTCACCGCGGGACGGCGGGCGGCGGCTCGGTCACGCGGATCGGGTCGGACTGCCTGTTCATGGCGCAGTCGCACGTGGCCCACGACTGCCAGGTCGGCAACCACACGATCCTGGCGAACGGGGTCGCGCTCTCGGGCCACGTCGAGCTGCAGGACTTCGTCACGGTCGGCGGGCTGTCGGGCGTCCACCAGTTCTGCCGCGTCGGAACGCACGCCTTCGTGGGCGGGGCCACGGTCGTGACCAGGGACGTGCTGCCGTACTCGCTCACGGTCGGCAACCGCGCGCGCTTCTTCGGGGTCAACGTGGTCGGCCTGCGGCGGCACGGCTTCTCCGCCGAGACGATTGCGGCCCTCAAGCAGGCCTGCCGGACGCTCGCCTCGCCGGAGCTGCCGCTCGCGGACGCGCTGCGGCGGGTCGAGTCGGAAGGCCCGCTCACCGACGAAGTGCGCACGCTCGTCGCGTTCGTGCGCTCCTCCGAGCGCGGCGTGGTGCTCGAGCGGCGCCGCTCGGCGGCCGACGACGAGCCCGAGGCCTAGCGCCGCCGTGGTCGGCGAGCCGCTCGGCCTGATCGCGGGCAACGGGCGCTTTCCGTTCCTGGCCGCCGCCGGAGCGCGCCGCGCGGGCCGCCGCGTGGTGGCGCTCGCGATCAAGGAGGAAGCCTCGCCGGAGCTCGCGGGCGAGGTGGACGAGCTGCACTGGATCTCGCTCGGCCAGCTCGGCCGCGGCATCGACCTGCTGAAGGGCGCCGGCGCGCGTGAGGCCATCATGGCGGGGCAGGTGCAGCACCGGCAGCTGTTCTCGGACGTGGTGCCGGACCTGAAGCTGCTCGGCGTGCTCGCGCGGCTGGCGCTCCGCAACACGGACAGCCTGATCGGAGGCGTCGCGGACGCGCTGGCGCGCGAAGGAATCACGCTCCTGCCCTCGGTCGCCTTCCTGGAGGACCAGCTCGCCGTGGCCGGGCCGATGACGCGCCGGCGCCCCGACGGCGAGGAGGAGAAGGACATCGCCTACGGCGAGAGCGTGGCGCGAACGCTCGCCGGGATGGACCTCGGGCAGACGGCCGTTGTGAAGGGGCGAGCCGCCGTGGCACTCGAGGCGATGGAAGGGACCGACGAGACGATCCGGCGTGCGGGCCGCATCGCCGGGACGGGCACGACGGTGGTCAAGGTCTCGAAGCCGAAGCAGGACATGCGCTTCGACGTGCCGGTCGTGGGCGAGGGGACGCTCGACGCCATGCGCGAGGCCGGCGCGCGCGTGCTCGCCGTCGACGCCGGCCGCACGCTCTTGATCGACCGGGCGGCGTTCCTCGAGCGCGCGGACCTCGACCGCGTGTCGGTCGTGGGGCTCCTGCCGCCGCCGGCGGGCAAGGCCGATGCCTGAGGGGACCCTGCGGGCCGGAGTGATCGGGGTCGGCGCCCTCGGCCGGCACCACGCGCGCGTCTGGTCGCAGGTGGCGGGAGCGAGGCTCGTGGGCGTTCACGACGCGGACGCGGCGCGTGCGGCCGAGGTGGCGGCGCAGCACGGCTGCCGGGCCTATCCCGAGCTCGCCTCGCTGCTCGCCGAGATCGACGTGGTTTCGGTGGCGGTCCCCACGTCGCTCCACCACGCCGTCGCGAAGCAGGCGCTCGAGGCCGGCCGCGACGTCCTCGTCGAGAAGCCGATCACGGCGTCGCTCGCCGAGGCCGACGACCTTGTCGCGTGCGCGAAGAGCCGAGGGCGCGTGCTGCAGGTCGGGCACATCGAGCGCTTCAATCCCGCGACCGCAGCGCTGCTCCAGGCCGGCCGCGGCGCGCGCTTCGTCGAGGTGCACCGGCTCGGCTCCTTCTCACCGCGCAGCCTCGACGTGGACGTGGTGCTCGACCTCATGGTCCACGACCTCGACATCGTTCTCGCCCTCGACGGTACTCCGCCGGTCCAGATCGAGGCCGTGGGCGTCCCCGTGCTGACGCCGAAGGTGGACATCGCCAACGCACGGCTGCGCTTCGCCTCGGGCCTGATCGCCAACCTCACGGCGAGCCGCGTCTCGCTCGAGAAGGTCCGGAAGTTCCGGGTCTTCGCCCCGCGCACCTACGTCTCGGCCGACTTCACGGCTCGAGAGGCGCAGGTCTACACGCTCGAGACCGAGGGGGGCGGGGCCCCTCGGATCGCCGCCGCGCGGCACGGTGCCCCCGACCAGGAGCCCCTCCGCCTCCAGATCGAGAGCTTCGCAAGGGTCGCCCGGGAGCGCTCGGCACCGGCCGTTTCGGGGGAGGACGGGCGTCGGGCCCTGGCGCTGGCGCTGGCGATTCTGGAGCGCATGGACGCTCACTGACTATTGCGTCCTGGCCAGGACGATCGGTGGTAGGTAAAAACCTGCCAACTCCAAGATCTGGTAGGGATTAGTTGATGCAGGGTTTAGCGGCGTGCTACCCTGTCCCGTTCATTGAGGCAGGAGTCCCTTGGCGCGTAGTGTGCGGCGTTTCGACCAGCGCACCGGCTTCCTCGTCTCCCTGACCCTCCACCTCACGATCATCATGCTCCTTTTCCTGCATCAGCCTTCGCCGCACCGGGAAGACGAGATCGACCCTAACTCGTTGGAACGTAAGCAGGTCGTCTTCATGCCGCCGGCGGCGACGCTAAAGAAGCTGCTGCCGCCGCAGCCACGGCGTCCGGCCCCGGTCCCGGCGCCGGCGCCGACACCTCCGCCGACGGGCAAGAAGGACCGGATCAGCATCGGAGCACCCTCCGACGTCCGGCAGAAGGAGCTGATCCTCCGCCGCGAGGACGACCTGACGAAGACCGCGAAGGGCCAGAACGTCCCGCCGACGCCCCCGCCCGCGACGCCGCCCCCGACGCCCGCTCCAGTCCAGACGGCGCAGAAGGCCGGTGTCGAAGGGAAGGCCGGTCGCGAGGGGCTCAAGCTGCCGCCGGGCCTGCTGGGTCAGATGCCGGCGGGAGACGAAGGCCGCAAGCCGTTCGTCGGCCCGATGGCGCCCCAGATCGCCGACGCCGTCAACGGCGTCTCGCAGCGCGTGATGCGCGACGCGCGCGCGGGCATCCCGACGGGAACCAGCGAGCGGGGCATGGGCCCGCTCAGCTTCGACCCACAGGGAGCTGACTTCACGCTCTGGGTCAACGAGTTCAAGAACGAGGTCTACCGGAACTGGACCATCCCCAACAACGCCCTTTTCGGCGCCTCCCGGGGCCACGTCGACTTCGAGTTCGTCATCGAACGCGACGGGAGAATGTCGTCGATCCGCATGGAGAAGTCGTCGGGGACGCCGTCGCTCGACAAGGCGGCCGAGTTCGCGATGACCAGCAGTCGATTCCTGCCGCTGCCCGACGACTACGGCCCGCCCCGCGTCACGATGCACGTGAGCTTCCACTACAACGACGTGCAGGGCTCTTGAGGCGAGGTATGGCCGTTCGTCATGCCGGTGTCGCGTGGGCCGCGGCGCTGGCGGGGGCGTGGATCGTGGCGGCGAGCTGCCGCACGACGCGCGACGTTCCGCTCGCCGAGCTCGTGTCCCAGGCGCCCGCCCCGCCCGTGCTCGACGCCGGCACGTTCGTGGCGCGGCCCTCGCTGCGTGTGGGCGTCCGTGTCTCGGCAAGGCAGTCGTCGCTCCGCGCGCCCGGCGGTCTCGTCGTCCACGGTGCGGCCGTGGGGGAGGACGTGTGGCTGCTGCGCGAGCTCCAGCGCGCGAGCTTCGAGCCGATCGGCGACACGGGCCGGCTGCGGCTGCGCGAGACCGGCGACGAGCTCGAGCGCGCGATCGTCGAGCCCGCCTCTGCGGGCGAGCCGCTGAGCGTCGACGGCGCGGCCTACCGCGGCGTCGCGGAGGTGCTGCCGGCCGAGGACGCGCGGCTCACGGTGGTGAACGTCGTCCCGCTCGAAGACTACCTGCGCGGCGTCGTGCCCAACGAGCTCGCGCCCAAGGCGTTTCCGCAGATCGAGGCCCTGAAGGCCCAGGCCGTCGCCGCGCGGAGCTACGCGCTCGCGCACCGGGGCGACTACGCCTCGCGCGGCTACGACGTCTGCGCGACGGCGGCCTGCCAGGTCTATCGAGGAGTGGCCTCCGAGCAGCCGCTCACCGACCGGGCGGTCGCGGAGTCGCACGGCATCGTCGCCACCTGGCGCGGCCGGCCGATCCACGCCTTCTACACTTCCACCTGCGGAGGGCACACAGAGGCGGGGACAGCCGTCTTCGACGACGGCGCGCCGTACCTGCGCGGCGTCGCCTGCCCGACGGAGCAGGGCGTGCGGGACTACGACCGCGAGCGGGGAAAGGCGTGGCAAGTCCGGCTCGGCCCCGACGACGTGGCGCGGCGCCTCGCGCGCTACGGGAGCGTCGGCCGGGTGCTCGACCTGGTGCCGACGCGCGTGGGGGTCTCCGGCCGCGTCGTCGAGCTGCGCGTCGTGGGCAGCGAGGGGGAGCTCGAGCTGCACGGCCAGCGCGTGAGGCTCGGGCTGCGGCTGCGCGAGAGCCTGTTCGTGCTGCACAAGGAGACCGCCGAGGGCGAGGAGCCGCAGTTCGTGTTCACCGGGAGCGGCTGGGGCCACGGCGTCGGCCTCTGCCAGCTCGGCGCCTCCGGCATGGCGCGGGCGGGCGCGTCGTTCCAGGAGATCCTCAAGCACTACTACACGGGCGTGGCCGTCGCCTCGCTCGCGCCGGCCGAGGGCACGGGCATCGGTGCCCCGTAAAGCCACGCACGGCCGTTCTTTGACACCCGCCCGCGCCGCCTCCTAGAATCCTCCGGCCGTTCTTTCACGTATGAGCTCCCCCGCGAAGCGCCTCGAGCCGTTCGCCGTCCCCGGAGGTCTTCGGGGCACGCTGGCGCGCCTGCCCCTGCCCGAGCTGCTGCGCGAGCTGCAAGAGCAGGGCGCGACCGGGATCCTGGCGCTCACCTCGGGGGGCGCGCGCAAGGCGCTCTACCTGAAGGCCGGCCGCGTCGTGTTCGCAAGCAGCAACCTGCCCACGGACCGCCTCGGCGAAGTGCTGCTGCGCGCCGGCAAGATCACGCCCGCGCAGAACGAGGCCTCGGTGCGCGGCCTGTCGCAGGGGCGGCGCCAGGGGCGGGTGCTGGTCGAGAGCGGCGCGCTCTCGCCGGGCGAGCTGTGGTCGGCGGTGCAGAGCCAGGTGCGCGAGATCGTGTTCAGCGTGTTCCAGTGGGACGAGGGCCAGTTTCACTTCGAGGAGTCGGTGCTGCCCGAGAAGGAGCGCATCACCGTCGACCTCGACGTGACGGCGCTCGTGCTCGAGGGCATGCGGCGCATGGAGCCGCACGCGGCGCTGCGCGGGCGCGAGCTCGACGGCTACCTGGTGCTCGAGCACGGCACGCCCCCGCCCGACGGCCTGCTGCAGCCGTGGGAGGCCCACGTGCTGTCGCTCGTGGACGGCGAGAAGACGGTGCTCGAGCTCAGCCACGAGAGCGAGGCGGGGGAGGCGGAGACGCAGAAGGCGCTCGCCGCGTTCCTCGCGACCGGGGTGGTGCGCTCGCGCGGGCGCAAGGTGCGCGCGCTCGACCAGGACTTCGTGCCCGAGGACACCGAGCTCGCGCTCGTCGACTCCTTCAACAAGATGTACCGCCACGTGCTGGCGTACATGGTGCGCGAGGTGGGCCCGATCGCCGAGAGCGTCCTCAACAAGTACCTGGGCACGGTGCGCCAGGCGCGTCCGGAGGTGCTGCAGGACGTGGCGCTGCGCGCGGACGGCGCGCTCGACGAGGCGGCCGTCGAGCGCAACCTGGCGCGCCTCGCGCAGGACCGGAGGCGCCCGGCGCTCGTCGACGCGCTCAACGAGCTGCTGTACGCGGAGCTGCTCGCGGTGAAGCGGACGCTCGGCCCGGACCACGAGACGGCGCTCGTCCGGGAGCTGCGCCCGCCGCGGTGAGCCCGGACCTGCGCCAGCAGCTGACAGGAGCGGTCCTGCTGCTCGCGGCGCTCCTGCTGCTGGTGCTGTGGCGGCTGTGGCCGCTCCTCTGATCGCGGTCGTCGGGCCGACCGCCGCGGGCAAGAGCGCCCTCGCGCTGCGGCTCGCCCGCGAGCGCGGCGGCGAGATCGTCTCGTGCGACAGCCTGCAGGTCTACCGCGGCCTCGACATCGGCAGCGCGAAGGCCTCGAGCGAGGAGCGCGCGAGCGTCCCGCACCACCTGATCGACGTCGCCGCGCCGGACGCCGTGTTCTCGGCGGCCGACTACGCCCGCCTCGCGCGGGCTGTGATCGAGGACATCCGCGCGCGCGGCCGGCTCGCGATCGTCGCGGGCGGCAGCGGCCTCTACCTGAGGGCGCTGCTGCAGGGCCTGTTCGAGGGGCCCTCGCGCGACGAGGCCCTGCGCGCGCGCCTCGAGCGGATCGCCGAGCGCTCCTCCGGGGCGCGGCTGCACCGCCTGCTCGCCCGCGTGGACCCGGAGGCCGCGGCGCGCACCCATCCTCGCGACCGCGTGCGCGTCGTGCGCGCGCTCGAGGTCTACTTCCTGACCGGCCGGCCGATCACGGCCCAGCAGCAGGCGAGCGCCCGCCCGCTCGCGGGGCCCCGCGTGCTCGTCGGCCTCTGCCCGGATCGAGCCGCCCTGCGGGAGGCGGTCGTGGCCCGCACGCGGCAGATGCTGGAGCGCGGGCTGGTCGCCGAGGCGCGCGCGCTCGTGACCCGTTACGGCCAGCCGCTTCCACGGCCGCTCGCTTCGATCGGCTACCGGCAGGCGGTCGCGGTCGTTCGCGGCGAGCTTGCCGAGGGCGAGG
>Ga0335084_10008763_pt1 | contig 10088 bp, 9 predicted proteins | sample Lox_Sample_44_FD_206721 | JGI IMG/M metagenome (GOLD analysis project Ga0335084, IMG submission 206721) | Soil microbial communities from Loxahatchee National Wildlife Refuge, Florida, United States - Lox_Sample_4.4 | ecosystem: Environmental > Terrestrial > Soil > Wetlands | place: USA: Florida... | reverse complement strand
CGTGGCCGGGCAACGTGCGCCAGCTGCGCCACGTGTTGCGTACGCTGGCGGCGCTCTACGACGGCGACACGGTGACGCGCCAGAGCCTGCTGCAGCAACTGCCCAAGGAGCTGACGCAACAGACTCCTGAAAACAGCGCCGCTACGCCGGCTGCGCAAGGCGCCGCGACGCACCCACCCTTGAACTCGATCCAGGCGACCGAGCGCCAGGCGCTGCTGCGCATGCTCGAGGACCACCGCTGGAACGTCAGCAATGTCGCCAAAGCGCTCTCGCTCAGCCGCAACACGCTCTACCGCAAGCTCCACCGCCTCCACATCGAGCTCTCGAGCACCAAACGCATCGACTGAGGCGGCGGCCGCGGATCCGCGCATCAAGGCGGCGCAGCCGCGCACGTCGACGCGCGGGCGCAGCGACAAGCCGCGCTTTGCGTGGACGATCACCGGCTCGGGCCACATGCTCGAGGAGTCGCTCGAACTGGCGCGCGCACTGCCGAACGTCGATCTCTATCTCTCTGCCGCCGCCGCAGAGGTGCTGCCGCTGTACAAGATGTCGTTGGATTCGCTCAGGCGCGATTTCCGCGTGTTCCGCGACAACAGCCGCTCGAGCGTGCCGGTCGGCCTGTTGTATGCGGACTTCTATCACACGGTCGTTGTCGCTCCGGCGACCAGCAACACGGTCGCGAAGTGCGCGTTCGGAATCTCCGATACCCTTCCCACCAACATGTTCGCGCAGGCGGGCAAGCTGGGCATCCCCGGGATCGTTTACGCCTGCGACACCGAGCCCGTGGTGATCACGCGCAGCCCGCGCGAGTGGGTGGAGCTGCGGCCGCGCAAGATCGAACTGGAGAACGTCGAGCGCCTGCGCGGAATCGACTTCTGCAGGGTGGCAAGTTCGCTCGATGAATTGCGCGCCGCATTGGACCTGCGCCTGCGCGAACTGTCGCTGAGATGGAAAGAATCGTCTTCCTGACCGGCCGCCTGGCGCAAGCGAGCCTGCAACGCGTGCTGGCATCGATGGACGCGCCGTTCGTCTGGGAGGTGCGCGAGATCGGGCTGCAGGTCGCGGGTCTCATGACTGCCGACCTGATCCAGCGGCGCGTCGCGACGCCCGTCGAAGCCGATCGCATCATCGTGCCGGGCCGCTGCCGCGGCGATCTCGATGCGTTGACGCAGCACTACGGCATCCCGGTCGAACGCGGTCCCGAAGAGCTCAAGGACATCCCGCAGTTCTTCGATCGCGCCGCCAAGCCGGTCGATCTCACGCAGCACGACATCACGATCCTCGCGGAGATCGTCGATGCGCCGCAACTCGATCTCGCCGCCCTGCTTGCGCGCGCGAACTACCTGCGATCCGAGGGCGGCGACGTGATCGACCTCGGTTGCCTGCCGTCGACGCCGTTTCCGCATCTGGAAGATGCGGTGAAGGCGCTCAAGGCCGCAGGATTTTCCGTCAGCGTCGATTCGCTCGATCCGCAGGAACTGCTGCGCGGCGGACACGCGGGCGCCGACTACCTGCTCAGCCTGACGCCGGACACTCTTTGGATCGCCAACGAAGTCGCGTCCACGCCCGTGCTGGTCGCGCGCGAGCCCGCCGACGAGGCGGCGCTCTATTCATCCATCGAAACGCTGCGCAAGCGCGGGCGCGCATTTCTCGCCGACACGGTGCTCGATCCGATCCCGTTCGGCTTCACCGCGTCGATCGCGCGCTACCAACGGCTGCGCGAGCGGTTTGCCGACGTGCCGATCCTGATGGGCATCGGAAATCTGACCGAGCTCGTCGATGCGGACACCACCGGGATCAACGCACTGCTGTTCGGCATCGCGGTCGAACTGCGCGTCTCGGCCATCCTCACGACGCAGGTGAGCGGACATGCGCGGCGGGCGGTGCGCGAGGCCGACGTCGCGCGCCGCTTGATGTACGCCGCGCGGGAAGGCAACGTGCTTGCCAAGGGCCTGACCGACGACCTTCTCACGGTGCACGCGAAGCGGCCGTTTCCCGACACGCCTGAGGAAATCAGCGAAGTGGCGCATGCGATCCGCGATCCGAACTTTCGCATCCAGGTCGCATCCGACGGCGTGCACATCTACAACCGCGACGGCCATCACGTCGCGCAGGACATCTTCCAGCTCTGGCCGCGCCTGAAGCTCGAGCACGATGGCGCACACGCGTTCTACCTCGGCGTCGAGCTCGCGCACGCGCAACTCGCATGGCAGCTCGGCAAGCGCTATGCACAGGACGAGCCGCTTTCCTGGGGTTGCGCAGTTGACCGGCGGCCCCAGGACTTCACGGCTTGGCACGCACCCGGCCCGACCATGCAGAAGCCGCGCAACACCGCGGAAGCGCGCGACGATGCACCCGCATCCGGCGGACCTGCGCGAGAATCCGACGATGATCTTTGAGACGATCGTCACGACGCTTTCCACGGCGGGTGCGCCGCACGTGGCGCCGATGGGTGTGCGCTACGAAGGCGACCAGGTCGTGCTGATGCCCTTCAAGCCTTCCACGACGCTGGAGAACATCATCGCGTCGGGATGCGCCGTGCTCAACCTCACGACCGACACGCGCATCTTCGCCGGCTGCGTGACCGGGCGGCGCGACTGGCCGCTCGTGACCGCCGAAACGATTCCCTGCGTACGACTCGCTTCGAGCCTCGGACACGTGGAGCTGCATCTCGCGCTGGTACGCGACGATCCCACGCGTCCTGTGCTGCAGATGGCTCGCGGGTATGCAGCACGGCACGCGGATTTCGCCGGATTCAATCGTGCCCAGGCCGCAATCATCGAGGGCGCCGTGCTGGTGAGCCGGCTGCACATGCTGCCCGCATCCAAGATCGATTCGGAAATGGCCTACCTGCAGATCGCGATCGACAAGACCGCGGGTCCGGGAGAGCGCGAGGCATGGGACTGGCTGCGCGATGCGGTCGATGCGTTTCGCGCTCATCCGCGCAGGGGGAACGCTTCGTGACCGCTCTGCTTGCCAGCGTGCACACGCAAGAGGAAGCCGTGCTTGCCCTCGAAGGCGGCGCCGACATCATCGATCTCAAGGATCCGCGTGCGGGCGGGCTCGGCGCGTTGCCGCTCGCATCGATCGAAGCAATCCTCGCGCGCGTGCGCGCGAGCAGCGCGGTGCCGGTCAGTGCGACGATCGGCGATCTGGCGGACGACGCGCTCGACGAAATGGCGCGCCGGGTGCGCGTGACCGCACGCACCGGAGTCGACTTCGTCAAGGTCGGCATCCCGCGCGGACCGCACGCGCGCTCCGCGCTGGCTCGCCTCGCGCAATTGCCTGCGCGCATCGTGCCGCTATTCCTCGTCGATCGCGGACTCGAGCTCGACCTGGTCGAGGCTGCGTGCGTACACGGCTTTCCGGTCGTGATGGTCGACACGGCTGACAAGACTTCCGGCACGCTGTTCGATTGCCTGACGTTCGCGACCCTGGAAACGATGGTGCGTGCGGTGCATGCAGCCGGCACGCGCGCCGGGCTCGCCGGTTCGCTGCGTGCCGAGCACGTGCCACTGTTGTGCGCGCTCGAACCCGATATCGCGGGCTTTCGCGGCGCCTTGTGCGACGGTGCACGCACCGGCGGGCTCAATCGCGACAAGGTGCGCGCGTTGCGCGAGGCGCTGCCCGGCTTCATTCGTTGACCTGAACCGGCGGCGCTGGATCGTTCCAGCGGCGCGCCGGGCGCCGCGAACAATCGCGAACGACGAAGCCCGCGACCTTCGCGTTTTTCCAGCATGGCGCCGCTGTCCGAGCACTCATATCCCGGGCTTTGCACGGGGATTCCCGCGTACCAGACCGCTCTGTGTGAGCGGCCGAGGCCCTCCTTTAGCTGACAAAAACACCGGATTGGCGAGGGAATCGCTGTCTCTTCCTCCCATGCGTGGCATCGCGCGATGCGAGACTCTTCGAGCAGGTCCGCGCTTCAGGGCGTCTGGTCCGCTCATTCGAAGTCGGAGAGGTTCAGCAAATGCCAGGCAGTCGGTTCGGTCGGCCCGTTTGGCCTGCGCTGCGCACGATGTTGCGCTCGCTGCCGGGCAGCTCGCGCCGTCTGCAAACGCATCTCGTGCTGGTGTTCGTCGGCCTGTTCGTGCTGATCCAGGCGGTCGCGTTCGTCGCAACCGACTACGGTCGCTCACGTGTCGCGCGCAGCCACATCAGCCAGGAACTCGACTCCGGGGAAATCATCTTCCAGCGTCTGCTCGCGCAGGACCGCGAGCAGCTCGAGGGTTCTGCGATCCTGCTCGCCAAGGACTTCGGTTTTCGCGAGTCCTTGGCGAGGGCGATCGCCACTAACGACGTCAACACGATCGTCTCGGTGCTGGGCAATCATCGCGATCGCATCCATGCGAGCGTGATGCAGCTTGTTTCGCTCGACGGCCACATCGTCGCCGAGAGCAACGTCAAGGGCCATCGCGCCATGGGCGAAGCGTTCCGTTTCCCGCGGCTGCTCGAGCTCGCCGATTCGGCAGACAAGGCAACTGCGACGGTCGTGATGGCCGACCGGCTCGCCTACCAACTCGTGGTCGTGCCCGTGCGTGCCCCCGACCTCGTCGCCTGGGTTGCGATGGGTTTCCTGCTCGACGACAAGGCGCGCGACCTGCGCGACGCGATCAATCTCGAAGTCTCCTTCGTCGACCAGTCCGCGCCCGGCACGTGGCGCCTTCTCGCTTCGAGCCTGCGCGGCACCGGCCGCGAGGCAGTGCTCGACGCCCTGCGCGAGCAGGAAGGACTCGGCGAGAGCCTGGCCGCGAAGAACAACGCGCGTCTCGCCGTGACGCTGCCGGATGGACAGTACGAGTCGCGCATGCTGGCGCTCGAAGATGACGGCGGCGCCAGCGTCGTCGCAGTGCTGCATCGCTCGCTCGATGCCGCGCTGCGTCCGTTCGCGATCATGGGCCAGATCTTCTTCGCTATCGCGTTGGCCGGTCTCGCGCTTTTCATCGCCGGCAGCGTGATGGTTTCGCGCGCAATCGCCAACCCCGTGCACGAACTCGCCGCGCTCGCGAAGCGCATCGAAGATGGCGACTACGCCGCCACGGCGAAAGTCGATTCGGTGCTCGAAATCGAGGTGCTCGCGCGCAGCATCGACCGGATGCGCAAGGCGGTTTCCGAGCGCGAGGAACGCATCCTGCGGCTCGCGTATCACGACGCGCTGACCGGTCTCGCCAACCGGCCGCGCCTGCTCGATCGTCTCGACCAGCTGATCGCGCTCGCACAGCGCTCGCAGCAGCCGGTCTCCGTGCTGCTGCTGGACCTCGACCGCTTCAAGTACGTCAACGACGCGCTCGGACACCAGCAGGGCGATGTCGTCCTTCAGGAAGTCGCGCATCGACTGACCGGACTGCTGCGCGATTCCGACACCGTCGGGCGCCTCGGCGGCGACGAGTTCGCCATATTGCTCCCCGCCGCGTCATCGTCCGACGCCCAGTCGGCTGCCGCGCGAGTCGCGGCGGCTCTCGACCGGCCGATGGAGATCGACGGACAGAACGTCGATGTCGGCGCCAGCATCGGCATCGCGTCCTACCCCGAGCACGGAGCGGATGCGGCGACATTGCTGCGCGAGGCGGATGTCGCGATGTACGCGGCCAAGCGTTCGCATGCAGGCATGATGGTGTTCAGCGAGAGTCACTCGTCCGAACAGCAGAAGCAGCTCTCGCTGCTCAGCGATGTGCGCAAGGCGATCGCGCACGACGAGTTCGTCCTGTACTACCAGCCGAAGGTGGAGATCTCCTCGGGGCGCGTCGTCGGCGTGGAAGGACTGGTGCGGTGGCAGGACCCGCGCCGCGGCCTGATTCCTCCCGGCGAATTCATTCCCTTTCTCGAGCAGTCCGGCCACATCCGCAGCCTGACATGGTGGGCGCTGCGCGCGGGCGTCCGCCAGGCCGCGCGCTGGGGTGCAAAGGGCCTGGTCGTCTCGATCAACATCTCGGCGCGCGATCTGCACCATCCCGATCTGCCGCGCTACCTGCAGGACCTCCTGCAGGAGCACTCAGTGGCCGCTGAGCGGCTATGCCTCGAGCTCACGGAATCCGCGTTCGTCGATGATCCCGGCACCGCGTTCGCGACGGTCGAACGCCTGCACGACCTCGGCGTGAAGCTCTCGATCGACGACTACGGCACCGGTTATTCGTCGCTCGCGTACATCCAGCGCCTGCCGATGCACGAGTTGAAGATCGACCGCTCGTTCGTCGGCCGCATGCTTCACAGCCGCGACAACCAGACCATCGTGCGCTCGACCATCGAGCTCGGCCACAACCTGGGTCTGATGGTGACCGCGGAGGGGATCGAAGACGCCGAGGCGGTTGCCGTGCTCGCCCGCATGGGATGCGACACGGGCCAGGGGTTCCACATTGCACGGCCGCTCGCGGTCGCGGACTTCGAAGCATGGTGGACGCGCTACCACGCCGATCGCGGTTTTGCTTTCGAACCGTTGAAAGCGCAATCAGCGCTCGTGAGTTGAGCCGCGCCATGATCAAGCGCACGCTCGCCGGCCTGTCGCTGGTCCTCGCCGCGGCCGGCGCACGCGCCGACGACATCCTCGACGCGACGGCTGGTGCGCTATACGACAGCAACGTCCCTCGTGCGCAACTCGCAAGAGACATCAAGTCCGACACCGCTTTTCAGGGCACGCTGGCATGGGGGCGCTTCATTCCCCTCTCCGATGGCCTGACGCTGCGCGCGACGCTCGATGCAGGCGGCGAGGCCTATGCGCACTACTCCGGTCTCGACAACCTCGCGCTCGGCACATCGCTCAGCCTGCGACAGAAGTTCGGGCTTGGTGCGTTGGCGCCTTGGGTGAGCGGATGGGCCTCGGGCGCACGCCTCGACTACGCCGACAAGGCGCGCGATGGCTGGCGCTACGAGTTCGGGGTCGGTGCGGGCAAACGGCTCAGCGAGGTGTGGGACGTCGAAGCGACCTACCGATATCAGCATCGCACCCAGGATCATCCCGTCGCAGTGGTCCCGGGGATTTCCGGCGCCGTCTTCGACCTGCAGGCGCATCAGGCCGGCCTGCGCAGCGAATATGCGATGACCGACCGCATGTCGTTCGGAGCCGGTTTCGACTACCGGCGCGGCGACGTCGCTTCGACCACGCTGCGCAATTTCACGATCTTCACGAACTCGACGGCGATCGCGCTCGACCCGGTCTTCGGGCCGGATGCCGTCGGCTATCGGATCTACGCGATCACGCAGGCCTATCGCATCGGTCTCAGCTATGCGCTCGGCCGCAGCAATTCCATCACCACCGGCATCGAGCGCTGGATCAGCCGCGCGCGCGGCGGACTCGACTACTACAACACACTGGTCGGCGCATCATATGTGCATGCGCTTTGAACTCGTTCGTGGCGTGCTGCTGCTGGCGCTGCTCGGCGCCGGCGCCGCACTCGCGAGCGAGATTTCCGCTTCGGTCAAGGATGACGCGGGCGCTCCGATCGCCGACGCCGTCGTCATCGCGGTATCGGATGCGCCGGTCAAGTTGCCGGCACCGCGCCTCGAGTCGGTCGTGCAGGAGATGAAGGAGTTCAAGCCCTTCGTCAAGGCGGTGCTGGTCGGAACGCCGATCGAATTTCCAAACCGCGACGACGTTTTGCATCACGTCTATTCGTTCTCGCCGGCGCGGACCTTCGAATTGAAGGTCTACAAGGGCACGCCGCCGGAGCCGATCGTGTTCGACAGGCCGGGCCCGGTCGCGCTCGGATGCAACATTCACGACTGGATGTTGGCGTACGTGTACGTCTCCGAGAGTCCGTACTTCGGCGTGACCGATGCCGATGGACGCGTGCGGCTTGCCAACCTTCCCGCGGGCAAGTACTCCGTGCGCGTATGGCACTTCCGGCTGACGCAGCACGAGACCGATACCGCTCAGCAAGTGAACGCATCGGGCGCCGAGCCGGTTCAGGTCGCCTGGAACCTCAAGCTCAAGCGCGATTCGCGTATACGGCGCGCGCCGACCCGCCCGGGAGGCGGCTACCGCTGAGCGCCGCTACGGCGCGTCGTGGAACTCGACGACGCCGGTTTCCAGCGAATACTCGGCGCCGACCACGCGCAGCCCTTCGTTCTGGATCAGCTGTTCGAGGATCTCGGATCCATGCTTGAGCTGGTTCACGGACGCGCTCACGTTCGCGCGCACCGCATGGCGCAGCAGCACCTCGGGCTCGTACTTCAATCCTGTCCGCATCAGCACCTCGACGGCGGGACGGACCCGATCGACGATCGAGCGAAGATTCCGCGACTGGGTTTCGCCCGGCGTGCGGAGTTCTTCCAGCGTCGCGAGGATGGCACCGCACTGGGAATGTCCGAGGACCACGACCAGGCGGATGCCGAAACGCGCCGCCGCGAACTCGACGCTGCCCACCTGCGAAGGCGCCACGATGTTGCCGGCCACCCGGATGACGAACAGATCGCCGAGGCCCTGGTTGAATACGATCTCCGCGGGCACCCGCGAATCGGAGCAGCCGAGGATGATCGCAAACGGCGACTGCCCGTCGGCCAGCTGAATGCGCCGCGAGTACCGCAGGAAACTGTCGCGGCTCGGCAGGCCCGAGACGAACTCCTGATTGCCCTTTCTCAGACGCTCGAGCGCTTCTTCTGCAGGAATCATCGGAACATGCCTCGCTACTTGAGCGGTTGCAACTGGCGTGGATCGTAGAAGAACTTCTCCTCGACGATGCGTTCGCCCTCCCAGCGCTGGTATGCAAGCTCTTCCATGCGGATGCGCGAGTCATCGATGCGCTCGAACTCGAAGATCCAACGCACCACCACGTAGTCGCCGTTGACGAACACCGGCAGCACGCACTTCGACTTTACCCAGCGCGAGCGCGCCAGCACGGCACGCTCGTTGGCCACCAGCGTTTCGCGGCCGACGCGCGGCGGCAGATCGTTCTCCTGCATCGAGGCGCTGGCCGCATAGAACTCCTCGATCGCCTCGACATGGGCGTTTTCCTCGACTCTGGCGATGAATCGTTCCAGCGTGTCCTGCGATGGCATGGAGGCTCCGATGGTTTGCCGCGCCCGCATTGTGCCCGTTGGGTCAGATCGAGCGCTTCTCTCCCAGCAGGTGCTTCGCGATGATGAGCTTCTGGATCTCGCTGGTGCCGTCGAAGATGCGGAATGCGCGCACGTGGCGATACAGGCGTTCGACCGCCGTGCCCTGCACGACGCCCATGCCACCGAACACCTGCAGCGCCTGATCGACGACTTCCTGCGCCGCTTCCGAGCAATACAACTTCGCGATCGACGCTGCGCGCCCGCTCGACGCGTGGCCGGTGTCGTGCAGCCACGCGGCGCGATAAGCGAGCAGCGTCGCTGCATCGACCTTGACCGCCATGTCGGCGAGCTTTGCCTGGACCAGCTGATGCTCGGAGATCGGCTTCTTGAACGCCACCCGCTCCGTGCTGCGCCTGAGCGCTTCGTCGAAAGCGCGCCGCGCGAAGCCCACCGTCGCGGCGGCAACCGTTGGGCGAAACAGTTCGAGGACGCGCATGGCGATCTCGAAGCCGCGACCGGGCTCGGCAAGCAGGTTGGACGACGCAACGTGGCAGCCCTGCAAGCGCAGCGTCCCGACCGTGTGCGGCGGCAGGACACGCAACCGCTGCTCGAGCGCCACGCCCGGGTTGTCGCCGTCCACGATGAAGGCGTCGATGCCGCGCGTACCGGCCGCGCCGTCCATGCGCGCGAAGACCACATACGCATCGGCGAGCCCGGAGTTGGATGTCCATGTCTTGCGGCCTTCGAGCACGTATCCGTCTGCCACGCGCGTCGCAGTGGTCGCGATCGACGCGACGTCGGAACCGGCTTCCGGCTCGGAGAGCGCGAACGCGGGCAGCGTCCGCCCTGCGGCGTAGCCCTCGACATACTTCACGCGCTGTTCGGGCGAGCCGTAGAGCGCGATCGGCAGGACAGCGAGCCACGGCTCGGACAGGGCGACATCGGCCATCGCCGAGCTGAATCCGAGGACCTCGCGCATCAGGCAGATGCGTCGCAGGTCGACGCCGTCAGCGGCTGCGAGGCTTGCATCCAACCAGCCTGCCACGCTCAACAAGCCGAAGATCTCGCGTGCCGCGGATCCGTCGCCGCCTTCATCG
>Ga0335084_10008762_pt1 | contig 10089 bp, 10 predicted proteins | sample Lox_Sample_44_FD_206721 | JGI IMG/M metagenome (GOLD analysis project Ga0335084, IMG submission 206721) | Soil microbial communities from Loxahatchee National Wildlife Refuge, Florida, United States - Lox_Sample_4.4 | ecosystem: Environmental > Terrestrial > Soil > Wetlands | place: USA... | reverse complement strand
CACCAGCATGACCAGCGCCGCCATCACCACGAGCTTGTCCGCGAGCGGATCGAGGAACTTGCCGATGAGCGTCTCCAGCCCCCGGCGCCGCGCGATCCAGCCGTCGAGGAAGTCGGTGGCGCCGGTCACGGAGTACACGAGGGCGGCGATGAACGAGTCCACCCGCGACTCGTGGTAGGTGAACCACAGGAACACCGGGATCATCGCGATCCGCGTGAGCGTGATCGCGTTCGGGAGGTTGAAGAGCTCGCGGCCGAGCCTGCGGTCGCTCACGGAAGGTCGCCCCAGCCGGCGCCCGGATCGGCGAGCACGCGCCCCTCGCCGGTGAGCTCCACGGCCGCCGAGGCGGGGTCCTCCTCGTTGACGAGCGTGACCCGCGGCGTGAGGCCGCCCACCCAGCCGATCAGCGCGTCGAGCGGCAGGCGGAGCGGCGCGTCGGTGGTGACCTCCACGGCGATGGGACTTCCGCCCGTGGCCAGCAGGAACTTCCCGCCGCCGCGCAGGTGCACCAGGTTGAGGTCCACGTTGACGGAGGACGGGACCCGGCCGTTCTCGAATGCGAGGGCGTCCTCGAAACCGAACAGGACCTCCTCGCGGAAATAGGCGGCCTCGCTGCCGAGGTCGAGCACGGTGAAGCGCCGCGCCGGCGCGCGGATGAGCAGCGTGCCCTCCCCGCTCGCGCGGTGCATGCGCCAGGGCCCGTCGCCGAACGGCTTCTCCGTGGGGCGTCCGCGGAAGCGCTTCATCTCGCCGGCGAGCGTGACCTTGCCGCGCGTGGCGAAGAGACCGTCCAGCCGGACCCGCACGTCGCCCTTCACGTTCACCGACAGCACCTCCCCGGTGAGGAGGAACGTCGCCGCCTCCTTCGCGACCGGGATGACGCGCCCGGCGGCCCAGGTGGCGAGCCCTCCCGCCTCGGTGGCGGGGCGCGGCGGTGGGGGCTGCGGCGCGGGAGGCTGGGCCACCGCGGCGGGCACAGGCTCGGGCGCCGGCGCCTCGGCGGAGGCGGGCTCGGCGACGGGTGTGGCGCGGCCGGCCAGCACCTCGTCGCAGCGGGCGACCATCTGGTCGCTGCCGGCCTTCTTGAACCACTCCTTGGCACGCTGCGCGTCGCCGCTCTCGAGGAGGGCGAGGCCCAGGTAGCCCATCGCCTTCTTGTGCTCGGGGTTTAGGTCGAGCGCGATCTCGAGCTGCTTCACGGCGTCGGGGTAGCGGTGGCCCTTCAAGCGGGCGAGGCCGAGGTTCACCCGCGCCGAGGGCTCCACCGGGTTGTCGTCCACGAGCCGCTGCCAGACCTTGCCGGCGTCGTCGTAGCGCGTCAGGCGGTAATAGGCCTGCCCGAGCAGGCCCAGCACCTTCGCGTCCTTCGGCCTGAGCTCGAGCGCCTTCTCCAGCGACGAGCGCGCGGGCTCGGATTCACCCCGCGTGAGCAACTCGGAGCCGCGGTTGAGGTGGAACAGGAACTCCTCGTCCTGGCCCTCCACCTCTTCCTGTCCGGAGACGGCCTTGGCCACGGCTCACTTCCCGGCCTTGAACGCCTGGTAGAGCGCGACCACCCTGCGGACGTACGCCTGGGTCTCGGGGATGTTCGGCACCGCGTCCCCGGCGCGCCGCACCGCATCGGGGCCTGCGTTGTAGGCGGCGACGGTGAGCACCATGTCGCCCCTGTACTGGTTGGCGAGCACGCGCAGGTAGCGCGCCCCTCCGTCGATGTTCTGGTCGGGGTCCCAGGCGTCCGAGACGAACATCTCCGCCGCCGTGCCGGGCATGAGCTGCATGAGCCCCATGGCGCCCTTCTCGGAGACGGCGCGGTGGTCGAAGTTGGACTCCACGGCCATCACCGCGAGGACGAGCGCCTCGGGAAGGTTGTAGCGGACCGCGGCGTCGCGCACCTTCTGGCGCCAGCGGTCGAAGGCGGCGTTGCGCTGCGGCAGGCTGCTGGCGCGGACCTGGGCGTCGGCGGAGTAGAGGCTCGCGCCACCGTGGGCGCGGTTCACCTTGCGGAAACGTGGATCGGTGGGCGCGTTCGTGAAGTGCGCGACGCCGTCGGAATCGACGTACGAGTAGACGTCTCCCGCCTGCGCCGCGGGCGCGAGCAGGAGCGCCAGGATCGCGGCGAGGATGACCCGAAACCCGTACATCTCCACGGAAAAGCTAGCAGGAGCCCGCACTTGCGGCCAACTTTATTCCCCCCCCGCAGGGCGTTCGCCGCGCTAGGAATGTCTCATGAACGCGGTGCCTCGCAGGGAGCACGTGGACCACCTGGTGCTGGGCGGCGGGGTGGCCGGGCTCTCCTACGCGCTCGAGGCGGCCGGTCACGGATCGGTGCTGGTTCTCACGAAGCGCCAGAGGTGGGAGGGTTCCACCCAGTACGCCCAGGGCGGAATCGCGGCGGTGCTGGGCCCGGACGACGACCTTTCCCTGCACGTGCAGGACACGCTCGTGGCGGGGGCGGGCCTCTGCAAGCGGGAGGCGGTGGAGGTGACGGTCCGGGAGGGGCCCGAGCGCATCCGCTGGCTCCTCTCCCTCGGCGCCGACCTCGACCGTGACGGCGCGAACGAGGAGCGGCTCCATCTGGGCCGGGAGGGTGGCCATTCCCGCCGCCGCATCGTCCACGCCAAGGACACCACCGGCCGGGAGATCGAGCGGGCCCTCCTCGCCGCGTGCGAGGCGCGCGGCGTGCGCGTCGAGGAGGACGAGGTCGCGGTCGACATCGTCACGAGCGGGAAGCTGGGCCTCGGCGGGCCCAACCGGGCGGTGGGCGCCTACGTGCTCGACCGCGCCACGGGGGACATCGCCTCGCTGTCGGCGGGCGTCACCGTGCTCGCCACCGGCGGCGCCGGCAAGGTCTACCTCTACACCACCAATCCCGACGTCGCGACCGGCGACGGCGTGGCCATGGCCTACCGCGCCGGCGCGGCGGTGGCGAACCTCGAGTTCTTCCAGTTCCACCCCACCTGCCTCTATCACCCGCAGGCAAAGAGCTTCCTCGTCTCGGAGGCGCTGCGCGGCGAGGGCGGCATCCTCCGCAACGGGGCCGGCGAGGCCTTCATGGGCCGCTACGACCCGCGCCGCGAGCTCGCGCCGCGCGACGTGGTGGCCCGCTCGATCGACGCGGAGATGAAGCGGCGCGGCGACGACTGCGCCTTCCTCGACATGACGCACAAGTCGAAGGCGTTCCTCGTCGAGCAATTCCCGCACATCTACGGCACCTGCCGCGAGTTCGGCATCGACATGGCGGTGCAGCCCATCCCGGTCGTGCCGGCCGCGCACTACCAGTGCGGTGGGGTGGTCACCGACCTCGACGGCCGCACCTCCATTCCCGGGCTCTTCGCGGTGGGTGAGGTCGCCTGCACGGGGCTTCACGGGGCCAACCGGCTGGCCTCCAACTCGCTCCTCGAGGGCCTCGTGTTCGGCCGGCGAGCCGCCGTCGCCGCGCGCGCCGAGCCGGTGGCTGCCCCCGTCACGCAGTCGATCCCGGACTGGAACCCCGGCGACGCGCTCGCGCCCGAGGAGGGCGTGGTGGTGACGCACAACTGGGACGAGGTCCGCCGGCTGATGTGGAACTACGTCGGCATCGTGCGGACCGAGAAGCGGCTCGAGCGCGCCCGCACCAGGCTGCGCGTCCTCCGCGCCGAGATCCGCGACTACTACTGGCAGTACCGCGTGACGCCCGACCTCATCGAGCTGCGCAACCTGGCCGACGTGGCCATGCTCATCGTGGAGTCGGCGCGGCGCCGCAAGGAGTCGCGCGGGCTGCACTACCTGCTCGACCACCCCGCCGCCGACGACCGCTGGCTCCGGGACACCGTCCTCACCCGGGGTGACATGGAGGAGTAGCCGGAAGCGTGCTGGGCCGCACCTCACACGCTCATCAGCGGGGCCGGAGTCGAACCACGCGCCCAATTCGCGGGCGCCACGCTCAGGATGAGCGGCGGGTACGGCTCAATGCTCCGGCGGTGGCACGGCCTCCAGGCCGTTCGGCAGCCCGGGCGGCGCCGAGTAGTCGACGTCGATGCGCCCGATGCCGCTCGCGATGCGAAGCAGGAACGGCCGGCCCTCGAGCGCGCCCCCGGGCGGGAGCGGGAAGCTCACCCGGTAGAGCAGGTCGAACGGCCCGACCATCGGGAAGAGGTGACGCGTCGTCTGGTCGGAATCGAGGAGCCGGATCTTCGTCGGCAGGACGTCGGCGCCGTCCACGACGAGCGCCACCCGCCAGATGGTGTCGACGGCGCCGAGCGTGTTCGCAAAGCGGTCCACCGTGTAGAACGACACCAGGAACTCCTCGCCCGCGGCGGCCTCGGCGCGCTCCTTCGCGAGCGCCTGCTCGAGCTCGGCCTGGGTCCAGCCCAGCCACTCGGCGAGCCGGCGAGCGCGCGCCTCGCGCACCGCCAGCGAGAGGTGGCAGACCGAGGCGTTCGCCCGGTGCTCGACGCCGTCGTAGAGCTTCACCCCGCGCGTGGCGAGGTCGCGCTGCTCCGCCCAGACGCCCTCGGCGGGGCGGGGCTGGGGCTGACGCTCGTGGATGAAGCAGGCGGGGAGCGCGAGCGCGGCCGCGGCGATGAGGAGGGCGCGGCTCACGGCAGGAAGTCCTCGCGTGCGAAGACGGCCTCGAGCGGCACGCCCTCGGCCTCGATGGCCTCGCGCCCGCCCTCGCGCCGGTCCACGAGGGCGAGGCAGAGCGCCGGCACGAGCGACTCGGCCCGGCAGCGCTCGATGGCCTTGAGCGCACTGCCTCCGGTGGTCACCACGTCCTCGATCACCACCACCCGGCTGCCGTCCGGGACCGTCTTCCGCCCCTCGATCCACTGGCCGGTGCCGTGGCCCTTCGGCTCCTTCCGCACGATGAAGGCGTCCACGGAGTCGGGCTCGCCGTCCGGGGGCGGGCGGCCCGCGCTCCGGCGCGCCTCGCCGTCGAGGAAGCTCGCCATGGCGACGGCGCTCGCGATGGGGTCGGCTCCGAGCGTGAGCCCGCCCACCGCCCGCACGGCGGGCCGCACGCGGCGCACGCGGTCCCACAGCACCCGCCCGACGAGCGTGTGGCCCTCCGCGGTGAGCGCCGTGCGCTTGCAGTCCACGTAGAAGTCGCTCTCCTTGCCCGAGGCCAGGGTCACCTTGCGGCGCTCGAAGGAGAGGATCTTGAGCAGCTCCAGCAGCCGCCCCCGGTCGCGTTCCAGGCTCATCTTCCGCCCTCGAGGTGCCGCAGCAGCTGCGCCACCCAGCGCGCCTGCTCGAGCACCAGCCGCCGGCCCTCGCGCGGGAGGTCGTCCCATGCGTCGGCCGCCACGGCCAGATCCTGGTTCACCTCCCACATCTTGCGGGCGAGGTCGGCGGCCAGCTCCTCGGGCGTGACCTCCACCTCTTCCTCGCCCTCGCCTTCGTCCCCTTCCTCCCCGGCTGCGGGGCCGGCGGACCGCGGGGCGGCGAGCCAGGCGAGGAACCGCTCGCGCTGCCCGGGGTCCACCGGCGCGCGCGACACCGCGGCGTCCACGAGCTCGGTCGCCCAGGCGGCGGCCGGGACCTCGCCGAGCCGCTCGCGGAGCGATTCCAGCTCGGACCCGAGGAGCGGCTCGACGAGCAGGACCTGTGCGAGCGCGATGGCCCAGGCGTCCTCGTCGTCGAGGGCCGCGTGCACGCGGGCCAGCACCCGGTCGCGCTGGAGCACCCGCGCGGCGGCCACCCGGCGGAAGCCCGCCACCAACTGGAAGCGCGGTCCGCGGCCCAGCGGATCGGAGCCCGCCCACGGCCGGAGCTCGACCGGCACGAGCTGGCCGAGCCTGCCCATGGACGACGCCAGCACCGACACGTCGCCCTCGTCGCGCAGGCGGAAGGTGGAGTCGTCGGCGACGGCCGAGAGGGGCACGAACGAGACTGCGCCCGTCGCGTGCGCGGGCGCAGTCGTGCGGGGCTCGAGCTGCATCGCACCCTGAGCGTAGCCGCGTTCGGCGGCCAAGTCGAAGGGTACATCCTGAGCGCCCGCTCATCCCGAGCGCAGGTCGAGCGTAGGTCCGCGCCGCGGACCGGAGTCGAGGGACGCGACCCTACTTGCGCTTCACGATGACCTTGCGCTTCACCGCGCCCATGGCCACGGGCGCGGGGGGCCCCGGTGGCTTCGGCGCCGCGGCGGCCTTGTCGTCGGCCTTCTTCTCGGCCGGGCGCGCTGCGGGGCGGAGCGCGGGGCGCGCGGGGATGCTCGGACGGGAAAGCGCGCGGGTCGGACGCTCGCCCTCGACGTCCACCTCGCCCATGTCGATGCGACCACGGAACGAGGCGCCGTCCACGATGATCACACGCGGGGAGCTGATGTCCCCGACCATCCGGCCTTCCTTGGTGATCTCGACCGACTCGGTGGCGGTCACGTTGCCGACCACCGCGCCGGCGATCACGCAGTTCTTGACCTGGACCTCGGCCTTCACGATTCCGGTGGGCTCGACCACCAGGGTCTTCGTGAGGGTCAGCGTGCCCTCCACCCGGCCTCGGACCGTCAGGTCCTCGTCGCCGTTGAGGGAGCCGCTGATGAGGATCGATTCACCGATGATGGTGCTGCCGTCGATCGTGGCCACGGGTCACTTCCCCTTGCCTTCCTTGACGTCCATGTCGACGTTGCCCTTGAACTGCGCGCCGTCGGCGATGAGGATGCGCGGCGCGCGGATGTCGCCGACGACCTTGCAGTCCGCCTTCAGCTCCACCTTGTCGCTGGCGGCCATGTTGCCGGTCACCTGGCCGGAAACCTCGACGGTGGCCGTCTCGATGTCCGCCTCGATCACGCCAGAGCTCTCGACGTAGAGCCCCTCCTGCAGGCTGATCCGGCCCTTGACGGTGCCCTGGATGACGAGGTCCTCGTCACCCGAGATCTCGCCGTCGATCACGATGGTGCTTCCGATGACGGTCTGCGCACCGCTGCGCGGTGTCGGGACCTTCTCGATGCCAGCCATTCTTCCTCCCAGAGGACTTCAAGCCCTCGAGCGCTCTGCCGGACGCTTGGGGTGAAAGCGAGCGCAGGATAGAAGGCGCACGGCAGGGGCGTCAACCTTACGCTGCGTCCTTTCTTTCACGCAGCGTGGGCCGCCAACCACCCGACCGCCTCCGCGATCGGGCGGTCGCGATCGCGCTCGTTGAAGATCTCGTGTCGGAACCCCTCGTACACGACGAGCCGCTTGTCGGTGGAGCGCGACGCGTCGGAGAAGGCCCGGGCCGCGGTGGCGTCGGCGATGTGGTCCGCGCCGGCGGCCAGGACGAGCAGGGGGGCGGAGAACTCACTCGCCCGCCGGAGCACCTCCACCTGGGCCCGGTTGGACTCGTCGAACCACCGGGGCGTGGTGGCCCTCGCGTAGAGGGGATCCCGCTCGGTCCAGCGCTGGAGGTCGGGGTCGCTGGTGAGGTCCGTCATGGGGATGTTGGCGTTCACCGGCAGCCAGGGGACCACACGGCCCACGATGCGCGCCCCGATGACCTTGAGGAGGGGCGGACGCATGGCGAGGCGAAAGTAGGGCGAGCTGAGCACGTAGCCGTCGATGGCGCCGGGGTGGCCGATGGCCCACAGCGCCGCGACCAGGGCGCCCGCGCTGTGGGCGACCGCGAAGAGCTTCCCGCGCGCCACGCCGTCGGCGCGCAGCTTCGCCACGAAGGCGTCCAGGTCGCCGAGGTAGTCGGAGAAGGCGTCCACGTGCCAGCGCCGGCCGTCCGACTGCCCGTGCCCGCGCAGGTCGAGCAGCGCGACCTGGAGGCCCGCCCGCACGAGGCCGGTGGTGACGGCCGGGTATCGGCCCGAGTGGTCCCCTCCCCCGTGGAGGACCATCACGGTCGCCCTGGGGTTCGCCGGCGTGTAGCGCTGCCAGTAGAGGCGGAGGTGGTCGGCGGAGTTGAGGAAGCCCTCGTCGTGGCGAGCCTCGGCCTCGGTCGGAAAGGGGGGCACCGGCATGCGCGGACGCTAGCGACGGGTTGCTCCGGGTGTCAAGGAAACGCGGCGCGGCTCGCGTGCGCGCTCACGTCGTGCGGATCGCCGGGGCTCCGCGCAGCCTCCGCTCGAGGGCGGCGCGACGCCGCACCTCCTCGCCGGGGTCGCCGTCACCGGGCTCGGTGAGCGCGCGGCGCCAGGCCCGGGTCGCCTCCACCTTGCGCCCCTGCGCCGCGAGCGCGTCGCCGAGGTGCTCGAGCACGGTGGGCTCGGGGCCGCTGAGCGCCAGCGAGCGCTCGAACGCCGCCACCGCGCCCGCCGGGTCACCCTTCCGGTACAGCACCCATCCCAGCGTGTCCTGCACGTGCCCGGCCCGCGGTGCCAGCTCGAGCGCGCGGCGCACCAGCCGCTCCGCCTCGTCGAGGCGGATGCCGCGCTCTGCCCACTGGTACGCGATGAAGTTCATCGCCTCGGCGTTATCGGGGTCGAGGACGAGGAGCGCCCGCATCTGGGCGACGGCCTCGTCCTGCCGGCCCGTCCGGTCGAGGATGGCGCCCAGGCCGTAGCCGAGAGCGGCGTCCCGGGGCCGTGAGGCGAGCGCGTCGCGGACCACCGAGAGCGCCTCGTCCGGCTTCCCGGCGGAGACGAGCGCGTCGGCGAGCGCGGCGGTCAGCTCCGGCACGTCCCTTCCCGGGGCGTTCCGGTCGCGCCCGGTGAGCGCCGTCCTGAGGCCGGCCGCCGCCTCGGCGGCGCGGCCGGCCCTGACCCGGATGCGCGCGCGGGTGACGAGAACGCGCGTGTCGGCGGGGCGCGCCGAGACCGCCGGCTCGAGCGCCCGCTCGGCCTCGGCATGCCGGCCCGACCGCGAGAGTGCCTCGGCGAGCGAGGCCCGGGCCGGGATCCAGATCTCCCCGGCGGCGGGCGGCACGAGCTCGAGCGCGCGCACCGCCTCCGCGTGGCGGCGCAGGGTGAGGAGCCCGAGGCCCTCGGCGAGCCTGAGCCTGGGGTCCGGCCCGACGTCGGTGAGGCCGGCCCGGGCCGCCTTGACCGCCTCCTCGGCGCGATCGTCGTCGAGCCACTCGAAGGCGCATCGCACCTGCGCGTCGGCGGGGTCGGGGGAATCGCGCACGTGGCGCCGGAACCACTCGCGCGCCCCGTCCACGTCGTCCTCGCGGAGCGCGTACCGGCCGAGCGCCAGGGCGGCCTCCGGATCGTCCGGCTCGAGGCGCAGCACGGCGAGCTGGGCGTCGCGGGCCTGCGAGATGCGCCTCAGGGCCTCGTACGCTCCGGCGAGGAGGCGACGGCTCTCGGGGTCGCCCGGGTCGAGCGCCGCGGCCCTGAGGAGGTGACCTTCGGCCCGGCCCGGAGCGCCCGCCTCCATCTCCCGGCGCCCGAGCTCGCGGTGCCCGGCCGCGGCGTCCTCCGGGGCGAGCCGCGCCAGGTCGTCGAGCGTGCGCACGGCGGCATCGGGGTCGCCTCGATCGGCCTGGACGTCGGCGAGGAGCCGCCAGGGCTCGGGGTCGGGCGTGCCGCGCACCGCGGCCGCGGTCTCGATGCGGATGGCCTCGCGCAGCGCGAGCACGGCCGCGTCGGGCTCGTGTCGCGCCAGCGCGGCCCGGGCGAGCACCACCTCGGCGTCGCCGGCGGTGGGCGAGCCATTCGCGAGCTCGAGGCCCCGGCGTGCCTCCTCCTCGGCGGGCTCGACCCGTCCGGCCTCGAGCAGCGCCGAGGCGAGCGAGACGCGCAGCTCGGGACTCGCCTCGTCCCAGGTGACCGCCAGCGTCAGCTCGGCGATGGCGCCCTCCGGGTCGCCCGCGCGCTGCTTCCGGCGCGCCTCGAGGTAGTGGGCGATGGCGCGAGGGGAGGCGGATCGGGCGCCGGCGGCCCGGCGCGCCTCGCGGATCGCCTCGGGGTCGGGCCGCGGGCCCTGAGGCAACGGCGAGGAGGCGCCGGCGGCGAGGGGGACGCTGGCGAGGGCGACGAGGAAGGCGGAGCGCAGGCGGGGCATGGAGCGCGTTCGGCCCCGAGTGTAGACGCCCGGCCGCGCGCATGGAAACCGAGGCCCGGCCGTTCAGCGCCCGCGGCGGGGACGCGGCCGCCGACCGCCGGGCGCGCGCCGGGCGGAAACCTGGAACAGGCCCGCGACGGCTTCCGCCAGCGCGCCCTGGGGCGCGGGAACTCCGAGCGGGATC
>Ga0335084_10008761_pt1 | contig 10089 bp, 10 predicted proteins | sample Lox_Sample_44_FD_206721 | JGI IMG/M metagenome (GOLD analysis project Ga0335084, IMG submission 206721) | Soil microbial communities from Loxahatchee National Wildlife Refuge, Florida, United States - Lox_Sample_4.4 | ecosystem: Environmental > Terrestrial > Soil > Wetlands | place: USA... | reverse complement strand
GACACGGCGCCGCTTCAACCAACAAGATGCGGCGACCGCGATTTCGCGCGAATTCCCGAGGAATAGCCCTCGGAAAATCGCCATCCACTGCGAATAGCTGCCGCCGGACGAGCAAAATCGACCAAACAGCCAGAGCTACTTGATATAGGACCAACTTTGTCGTAATTTTTAGATGCAATATATTTGCAGTAGAACGGCTGGCGGATGGGAGAATCTCCGATGTGCAAGGGAACCGGAATCCTGGCGATGCGCGAGAATTTTGGCCACGTGGTGCAGTGCGGCTGCGGAACGCTCCACGTGACGATCGGACCCGTCACCGTGGCGTTCGATGCTCAAGCGTTGCGCAGCTTGCAAGAAATGGTGGGGCAGGCCCTTGACGCTCTGGAGATCAACCAACACGAGTTGAGTGACTCCGAGCCTTTCCTGATGCACGCTTCCCATCTGTCTGTCAGAAAAGTCCTGAAGATGAAGCACTGAACCCGCGAGCCAAGGTTTTCGAATCGCAGCCGGAGAGCATGGGGTCCGGCGAAAATCTTCTTGGCGAAGCGCCGCCGAACCTCCGCTGACAGGCTGCTAGCCGAAAAGTTCGCGATCAAGATTGTGGAGATCCCCGCTGTCAAAATAGCGGTTCGACCACGAATCGTCCGTCTGTAAGAAGAGGTGGACTTGAAGAGCGGCCCGTTGCTTGGATTGCGGCTGCTTATCGAGTGGCAGCTTTTTGCCCGAAGCCGTTGCTGGGGCCTTCTTCGCGGTGCGTGTCTTGCTCGTCTTCGATTTTGGCATGCTCGCTGCTCCTTATATGAGTCTTGGATAATCTCCGCCGATCCGCTGGCCGGTGGCCGGTGGCCGAATTACCAATCCCTGCCTTTCCGCTCACAGGCCTATTTTTGCGGCTTCTTCCGCGGCTTCTTTGCCTTACCCGCGGATCCCCTTGCCGGCGATTTTCCCCTGCCATTCTCGGCTTGCTTGGCCGCGTAGCGATCGAGAAAGCTGTAGTGATCAACCAGCAGGAGTGCCTCGATGGCAAAAGCGGTTGCTACGTCAGCGTCATGGATTTCCAGCAGGTTGTCACCGTTCGACTCCTCCCCTCCCGTGGCCAAATTGGACGAGCCGCAGTAAACAACCGGATCCTTTCCATTCATTCCACAGACCACGAACTTGTCGTGTATCTCGTGACCTGGAGGGCTCGGGACCTGATCGAAGGGCGGCGGCAGGGTGACTTGGCTGGGCTTGCCGGTAACCAACACGCCGCTTTTTGACCCGGCAGCATACAAATAAGTGCCGCCTGGGGCATCGGAAATGCCATAACTAAAAAGCGTCTGCTTCGCATGAATATTCTGGAGAGTTTTGTAGACCGGTGTCTCGCTTTGGGTCAACTGCATGACCGCAAACAACACGCTGCCGTTCGGCGTGGACGCTTCCTGAAGGACGCGATTCGAGATGGCGCCGAGGATCTTGTCCGTGTCCGCGGCGGTATGCGGCGAGAAAGTGATACTCATTTTCGGAACGTTGGAGGACTGATAGACATACGGCTGGGTCGCCAGCGGAGTGCTGCTGAACGCAGTCGCGGCAGCCTTGGTCGGCGACTTGAACTGGCTGAGGATTTGCCAGCTTTCCTGGAAAACACTGGCGTACTTTGCGGCAACATTCGAATCGTCGAAAATCAGCACGTGGTTCGCGTTGACGTAGAGACCGGTAATGGAAAAGTTGGTCGAGCCGGTCAGGACTCGGCTGGGCGTGCCATCCTTGGAGACGATGAAAACTTTGTCGTGGGAGTAGCGGCCGAACGAGCCGCGCAGGAGATCTCCGGGAGATTTCGCCTGCTGCTGGAACACGGCGGCGAACTGGTCCTCGGGAGTGGTCACGGTCTTTCCGGTCTTGGCATCCTTGTGCGTGACATGCAACTGTGCATTGTCGAGGATGATGCGAACTCGCCCCGCTTTGGCCAATGCCAGAAGTGTATTGAGCACGTCTGGCTCATTTAAATCGTAGGCAAAAACGGAAAGCTGCAGGCTCTGATCTCCCAGCACCTGACTCAAAAGCGTAAGCACCTGCTGGCGGGCGGTCCACCCCATCCAGGAATATTCATCCGCGAACGAGAACTTCCCGCCGGCCTTGTTGGTGCCGGCCGTCTGGCTGGTGTCGTATAGCAGCGGCTTCCCGGCAGGCTGCAGCAGGGCCTGCGCACTGAAATGGTGGACGAAGGCTTCCGACTGCATATACCCGCGGGTGAACCCGAGCGATAGGAGTCCCTTCTTGAAAGGACCAACAGGAACCGTCACCATCGCGCTCAACGAGGCATCCAGCGGCAGCATGTATTGATTCCCGTCAAAATAGCGCGGCGTAATGGTGTAGGTGTAATCGCCCACCACTGGATTCAGGCCCTGGTGGTTCAAGCCAGTGACATGAACCCATCGGTATTTCTGGATGGGAGCGTTGATCGTTGAGTATGGCTTTTCCGTCGAAACCTGCGCGTGCTTCGAGGGATTCTGAAACTGGAGCTCGTTGTAGAGATAGTACGGATTCACGCCGGGTGGGTGGCACTGAATTGTGAACCCTGCCAGGTTGCGCGCCGCGGCCTGCGTCGAAAAATTGAAAGCCAGCAGCGTCTTATTGTCGCCAACGTAAGCCTTAACGAAAAAGGAACTCTTGCTACCTGTAACAAATGCCATACGAACCTCCCGGGCGGAGGTCGTCGAAGCTGGTCCCCGAGTGTAGCAAGTTGTGTATCCGGCCGACAAGGAAAGTTTGTTAAAGGTTAGTTACTTTCCGCCTGTAGTACGCCTTGAGGATGTCCAACCCGCAAAAACCTGGGAATACGGCCCGGTTCGCTAGAACGTAAAGACGTTGGACCAAGACTGTCCGACCGGTCAGTAGATTCGGCGCGGGGAAGCTCGTAGCTTGTGAAAGGACCGGTAAATGACGACTTCTTCGGCCATCTCGCTCACCTTATCTCAACGGAGCCAAAAGCGCGTTCTCTCCCCCTTCTCGGGCGCTTTTCTCCGCGGCGCGATGGACCCCACCCGGCGACAGAAGTCGGACGCTTCCCGGGGAATCCTTGCCAAGAGTTGAGGTGGAGAAATGATGGATACGGAAGCCTTCCGAGAATTCAAGACTGGGCTTACCCTGCTACGAGACAATTACGCCAATCGGGCCCTGGGGCACATTCAGAAAGCCGCGGAACTCGAAAAGAACAATCCGTATTACATGTCCTACCTGGGTGTCGCTCTGGCGCGCACCCAGCAAAAATGGGGTGACGCCGAACGGCTGTGCGACAGCGCCGTGCGGATGAAGCGCAATCAGGCGCAACTTTATCTGAACCTGGCTGAAGTCTATCTATCCGCCGGGCGCAAGGAAGATGCCCGCGAGGCCCTGCTCGCCGGAATGAAGTTCGCTCGACGCGACGTGCGCTTGAACATCGCCATGGCCAAGCTGACACCGCGGCGCTCCCCGGTTTTTACCTTCCTGGAGCGCAGGCACCCCCTGAACCGCCACTTTGGCATGCTGCGCCACAAGACGCTCTCGGCATTGGGCAAGAGCTGATCGCAAAACGACTTTCCCCACCCCCAAACGCGGAAAGGGCGGATGGTTTCGGCCATCCGCCCTTTCCGTTTTTGTGCCGTTGGAAATGGAAACTACTTGCGGGTCAGTGAATAACCCGGGCCATATGCGTTCTGCATACCGAGTTCCATCAGGATCTTGAACCCCACGCCATACAGGCCGTTCGGGAGAGGATCGCGGCGCACGACCTCAGCCAGATACTCGTGGGACATCGTGGATGGTTCTTTGGAATAGGGCATGGTGATGAACAGGCGCATACCGACTTCGTAAGCCATCTCGCTGGAGTGAAAATAGACTCCCGTGCGAGACACGCTGAGGGAGCCGCGAATGTCGTCGAAATGATCGCGTTCCGGGTCTGATGGCCGAATGCGCATTAATTGGGTGATCTTGCAGCGACGGCAGCCTCGCCGCTCAGTTTGTCTGGGTCGGGGGGCCGAAACTCCGCTTGGATTGTTTATATTGTTCATCTGTTCTTGCTGGGCCGCCATGGAGTACCTTCTTCCGAGAAATCGGCAACTTACTGCTAAATCAAAGATAAGACAGCAGCTCGGGAAAACCCATAGCGAATCCGTACCTGGAGAAAAGTAGCACCTCACGGACTTGGATGGTAGTACGAAAGTACCAAAACCCGGCCAGCCTGTGGATTTCCATAGCCAGCCGGCGGCCGTCCAATACTCCGCGCACTTGGCATCTTTCCGATTCTTATGCGATTCTCTAGCTTAATTTTTCGAGGACTTCGCCCAGATGCTCAAACGCTTCAAGGATTTATCCGAACGTGAAATCATGGCCTTGGCCATCTCCAACGAAGAGGAGGATGGGCGAATCTACGGCGAATTTGCCGATGCGCTGCGCGAGTCTTATCCCGCTACCGCGGAGATGTTTGAGGCCATGCGCGTGGAAGAGGCTGGCCACCGGGACCGGCTCCTCACCTTGTTCCGGCAACGCTTTGGCGACCATATCCCCCCAATCCGCCGCGAAGATGTGCGTGGGTTCCTGAAACGCCGGCCCGTCTGGATGATGCGCCCTCTCGGCGTGAAGGTCGCGCGGCGCCAGGCGGAAATCATGGAGATGGAAGCAAGCCGCTTCTATTCGCGCGCAGCAAGCCGCACCTCGGACGCCGCACTGCGCGAACTCTTGAACATGCTGGCCGACGAAGAGCGCAAGCACACGCTGGCGGCGGGAGAATACGAAGAAAAGCACCTGACGGAAGCGGCCAGGGAGCAAGAAGAAAAATCGCACCATCGGCTATTTGTCCTGCAATTCGTGCAGCCGGGCCTCGCCGGGTTGATGGACGGCTCGGTTTCAACTTTGGCGCCGCTGTTTGCCGCCGCGTTCGCGACCCACAAGAGTTGGGACGCGTTCCTGGTCGGCATGGCCGCCAGCCTCGGCGCGGGAATTTCCATGGGTTTCGCTGAATCCCTGTCCGATGACGGCTCTTTGACCGGTCGGGGCTCACCTTGGATTCGCGGTACGGTGACGGGACTTATGACCACCGCCGGCGGCCTGGGCCACACGCTCCCCTTTTTGATCTCGGACTTTCGCCTCGCTACGGCCATCGCGATTTTCGTCGTCGCTATCGAGCTCGGCGTTATCAGCTACATCCGGCACCGCTATATGGACACCCCGTTTCTCCAAGCCGCATTTCAGGTAATCGTCGGCGGTATCCTGGTCTTTCTGACGGGCTGGCTGATCGGCAGTTCATAGCTGTAGACGGATTTGATGTCTCAACAGTTCTATGCAACCCGCGTTTCACATCTCAATAAGGCATCGATTAATTCTTCCGATGGCTGCAGTGGCTATTCTCCTCCCCTTGCCGGGGCGTTCCTACGCCGGAGTGCCACACACAAAAGTCAACCGCATCCTGATTGAGAAGTCCAAACGAACTCTGGAATTAATGGATGGAGCAATCGTTGTGAAAACCTACAAGATCGCTCTGGGGGGAGAACCAAAGGGCGCGAAAGAACGTCAAGGCGATCACAAGACACCTGAGGGTCTCTACGTGGTAGACGCAAAGAAGCCAAACAGCCAGTTCCATAAAGCCCTTCATGTCTCCTATCCGAATACGGAAGATCGGGAGCGCGCTAGAAAGCTTGGGGCTGACCCCGGCGGAGACATCGAAATTCACGGACTGGGGTCGAAGTGGGGCTGGATTGGATCGGGCCATCGCGCCATGGATTGGACAGACGGCTGCATTGCGGTAACAAACAAGGATATTGACGAGATTTATCCTCTGATTCGTGTAGGCACGCCGGTTGAAATCCGACCCTAGGTATTATGGAAGAAGAATCGGGCCCTCCCCAGATACCCGATGCAAAAGATCGAGGAAGCTCTTCGGGCGGTGCTACACTTCCAGCCTGTGAGAGTGCCCAGCTATCGAAGTGCCCATCCGCAGGGGAAGTGATAATAATTCGCCGGCCTACCTGTCCCATCCGGCGAGAACCCGGCCCAACAATTTAATAGAACGGGAGCATTGTCATGAGTTCTACCTGTAATTCGACCAATCCCCGGCTGGTCGTGCGCATAATCGGCATACTCTGTGCGCTGGGGCTCGCCGGTGTGCTGGTGAGTTGTGGAGGAGGAAGCACGACCACCACGATGACCTCAGCTACAACGGGGACCGTCAATGTTTCGATCAGTGATCCGCCTAGCTGCATGCCGCCCAATGGGCAATTCATGCATGTCTACGTAACCGTTCGTTCTGTTCAAGCGCACATCGACCCCAACGCCTCGGATGGCAGCGCGGGCTGGCAGGAACTTGCACCGCAACTCGCCAACGCTCCGATGCAGATCGACCTGTTCTCCAAGCCGCAGACGACTTGCGTGCTCGCGCAACTTGGGTCCGCAAGCCTTCCTGCGGGGAAATATCAACAGATCCGGCTCATCCTCCTCTCCAATACGCCGGGGGCGAGTGACGCCCTTCCTTCCACAAATGCGTGCGCGGGGCACGGCTACAACTGCGTCGTGCTGCAGGACACCACGATCCATCAACTGGAACTGAGCAGCGAAGACAAAACCGGGTTGAAGATTCCCCCGGGACAAATCGTCGGTGGACCCATTCAAGTGAGCGCGGGCCAGAGCGTGGATTTGAATATTGATTTCAATGCGTGCGCCTCCATTGTGAGGCAGGGAAACGGGAAATACCGCTTGAAGCCCACGCTCACTGCGGGCCAGGTCAGCACCAATAACTCCGGCATTGGCGGGCAGGTGGTGGATTCCGTTACCAAGCAGCCGATCAGCGGAAGTGTACAAGTGGCCATCGAGCAGCAGGATTCCAGTGGAGTGGACCGCATCGTGATGCAAATGGTGGCGGACGGCAACGGCAACTTCCGCTTCTGCCCGCTTCCTACGGGAATCTTCGACATCGTGGTTGTCGGCATCGGGCCGGGGAACCTGCCCTACAATGCAACGACCGTACTGAACATCCCGAACGGCACGAATCTGGGAACCGTTCCCCTGGTTGCCGAAATTGATGCCAGCGCTCCGGCCGTGTTGCAGGGGGTGGTTACCGCGACCAATGGAAGTTCACCCGCGACGATTGACGTAAGTCTTTCCGCGCTGCAAACCGTGCCTTCGGGTAACAGCTCCTCCTTGCAGATTACGATTCCGCTCCAAACGATTCCCGCAACCGATACGACTCCGGAAGTGGATTCGACCAGGACCATCGGCGTCTCCGATGCAACAAACTGCCCATCAACGGGTGTACCAGCCAACGCAAACTGCGCTTCCTATACCCTGGTGGTGCCAGCAAGTAATCCGAGCGTAGGACTCTATTCCTCCTCCGGCTTCAGCTACTCGACCCCCACAAGTGGCGACGTGCTCTTCGCCGTGGACGCGCGTGCGGCTCAGTCCAGTGGCGGAGGGTTGGCGGATTGCATGCCATCCGAACAAACCACCTCGAAAGACTCCATCGGCCAGCCTCTGAAGGCGCTTCCCGCTTCGGCGATAACCGTCGCAGAAATTGATTTCTCGGGCTGCACTTGAAACGCGGCATTACCCTGAGGCATTCCCTTCCCAGCTATACGTGAGTGCAGCTCCATGATGCGGCACAATCTGAAGGCTGTGCTTTGCACACGGGCCACCTGGGCCTAGTGTGGAATCAAGCCCTCGATTCCCAAGGAGAGAAGCATGAAGTCAGCGAAGTGGATTTCTGGGGTAATGCTCGGGTTCTGCTTGGCCACAAGCTATCCTGCATTGGCGCAAGGCAACAGCCAAGGTCATGGGCACGGCAATAGTCATGGCAAGCATGATGAGGATCGAGATGATTCTAGCTACTACGGGGCCAACGAACATCAGATTCATGAATGGTACGAGGCACATCTGTCAAATCTGCCGCCGGGGCTGGCCAAGAAGGATCGCTTGCCCCCGGGGCTCGAAAAGCAATTGGTAAGAAATGGATCTCTTCCACCAGGGCTGCAGAAACGGGTTGAACCCTGCCCGCGGAGTCTCGAGCACTATTTGCCTCCGCCACCGCCCCATTGCTCGCACGTCCTCATCGGGGGACACATCGTACTTTTGAATCATAAAACGAATGTGGTTGTGGACATCTTCCGCGTCGAGCAGTTTTAACTTGAAGTTCTCCATTCTCCTAGCGGCCTCGAACCTGACCGGGCCTCTTTCTCTTGGAGGCGCCAGTTCAGTCGTCGGAATGAGCTGGGATGGGCCGGACCACGGGCCGCCGGAACGCATGGCGCAGGAAGCTCTGCAGGCGATCCATATAGATGTAAACCACCGGCGTCGTAAAGAGCGTCAGCATCTGGCTGAGAATCAGCCCGCCGACGATGGCAATGCCCAATGGCTTGCGAATTTCCGAGCCCGCGCCGGTGCCCAGCGCCAGCGGCAGCGCGCCGAACATGGCGGCCATGGTCGTCATCATGATCGGGCGGAAGCGCAGCAGCGCGGCTTTGTAGATGGCCTCATCGGGACGCAAATCCTCCTGGCGTTCCACCTGCACCGCGAAATCGATCATCAGAATTGCATTCTTCTTCACAATGCCAATCAGGAGAAGGATGCCGATGATGGCGATGATACTCAGGTCCATGTGGACCAGTTGCAGCGCCAGCAGAGCGCCGATGCCCGCCGAGGGAATCGTCGAAAGAATCGTAATCGGGTGAATGAAGCTCTCGTACAGAATTCCGAGAACGATATAAACCGCTCCGAGCGCCGCCAGAATCCACATCGGCAAATCCCTTAAGGAATCCTGGAAGGCCTGGGCCGTGCCCTGGAAAGTGGCGTGTACGGTGTTTGGAACGCCTAAATCCAGTTTCGCCTGCTCGATGTGCTGCACTGCCGGACCAAGCGAAGCCCCGGGAGCAAGATTGAACGACAACGTGATCGAAGGGAAGATGCCTTGGTGGTTCACCGAGAGGGCCGTATTGGAGTGCTCATAATGGGCGAAGGCGCTCAGAGGCACGAGCTTTCCCGAATTTGAGGGAACGTAGATATACTTCAGGCCCTCGGGATTTTCCTGATAGTCCGGCGCAACTTCCATTACCACATGGTATTGGTTCAGGCCTTTGTAGATATTCGAAACCTGCCGCTGACCGAAGGCGTCTCCAAGTGTGTTGTCAATGTCCTGGATGGAAACACCCAGTTTGCTGGCGGTGTCGCGATCGATGGAGATGTAGGATTGCAGTCCCTTGTCCTGCTGGTCGGAATTGATGTCACGCAGTTCGGGGATTTGCCGCATGCGCGCCATGATGATGGGCACCCAGTGGTAAAGATCTTCGAGATTGTCCGCCTGCAAGGTGTATTGGTATTGCGCCCCGCCAAAACGTCCTCCGACATTGACGTCCTGCGCGGACTGCATGAATAAGGACGCGCCGGGAATGTCCGCGGTTTTCTTGCGCAGGCGGGCGATCACCAGGTCGGCGTCAATCTTGCGTTCTTCGATCGGCTTCAGCTGGACGAACATCCGCGCGGTGCTGGTTCCGTTGCCACCGCCGGTGAACGAACTGACGGTGTCGACAGCCGGGTCAGCGAGAACGATGTTCGTGAACGCACGCATTTTCTTCGACATTTCATCGAAGGAAGTGTCCTGGTCCGCTTGAATCAGGCCCATAAGGCGGCCGGTGTCCTGCTGCGGAAAGAAGCCCTTGTTGACGTGGACAAACATGTACGCGCTGAGGAAAGCGGTGAAGATCGTAACGGCCAGAATTAACGGCTGTTGGCGCAAAACCCACCGGAGGGCGTGATCGTAGCCCTTGAGCATCCCGTTGAACGCGCCCTCCGAAATGCGGTAGGCGAGGCCGTGCTTCTTCCCAACATCGTGCCGCAGGAACCGCGCGCAGAGCATTGGCGTGGTGGTCAGCGAAACAAACATCGAAACGGCGATGGCCACGCTCAGCGTAACCGCAAACTCGCGGAACAATCGCCCGACGATTCCACCCATCATCAAAATCGGAATGAACACCGCCACCAGCGATGTGCTCATTGAGAGCACCGTGAAGCCGATTTCGCTGGAGCCTTGCATGGTGGCCGGGTAGGCCCCCATCCCCGCTTCCATGTGCCGTGCGATGTTTTCGATGACCA
>Ga0335084_10008758_pt1 | contig 10091 bp, 9 predicted proteins | sample Lox_Sample_44_FD_206721 | JGI IMG/M metagenome (GOLD analysis project Ga0335084, IMG submission 206721) | Soil microbial communities from Loxahatchee National Wildlife Refuge, Florida, United States - Lox_Sample_4.4 | ecosystem: Environmental > Terrestrial > Soil > Wetlands | place: USA: Florida... | reverse complement strand
ACAGGCTTGATGCAGGACCCAGGCACCGAGGTCGATGATCAGGCCGTTCTCTTCCGCCAGGGGGATAAATTCCGCGGCGCGCAGCAGTCCTCTTTCGGGATGCCGCCAACGAATGATCGCTTCGACGCCGACGATTCGGCCGTCACCCAAGGCCACCTGGGGTTGATAATGCAGTTCGAGTTCGCCGTGGGCGAAGCCGCGCCGCAAGTCTTGGTCCAGCGAGAGGTAGCGCGCAGCCCTGGTGGTCATTTCGGGGGAGTAAAAGACATAGCGGTTGCGCCCCTTTTTCTTGGCCGCATACATCGCGGTGTCGGCGGCGCGGATGAGCTCGTCCCTATTGTTCCCGTCATCGGGAAAGAGACTGATTCCGATGCTGCCGGAAACCTCGATTTCTCGACCGGCTAGGGTCAGCGGCGCGGACAGGGTGCTGATCAGCTTTTGTGCAAGGTGAATGAGCTCGTCCATGCTTTCGAACTGGTCGGGGATCACCAGGAATTCATCGCCGCCAAGCCGGGCCACGGTGTCGGCTGCGCGGACGCATGTCCGCAGCCGCTCCGCAGCGGTTCGCAGCAGCTCATCGCCCGCGGAATGTCCCAGGGTGTCATTGATGCCTTTGAAATGATCGAGGTCGACGAACAACAGCGCGACCCGCTGCTGCCGGCGGCGCGCCTGCTCCAGGGCGTGGCCGAGGCGGTCCATGGCCACGATGCGATTCGGCAGGTCCGTGAGGCCGTCGTGGTGGGCCAGGTGATTGAGCCTTTCCTCCGCCTGCCGCAGGGCGCCGATGTCCGAGAATAGCAAAACGTAGTTGTTGATTTCGCCCGCCGCGTCGCGAACCGCCGTGACGCTGATCCAGGCATAGAAACCCTCACCATTCTTGCGCCTGCACTTGATCTCGCCCTGCCAGCGGCCGTCCCGCGCCAGGGCCTCCCACAGGGCCTGATGCAATTCAGGTTCGAGATTCGCGGTGCTCAGCAAATCGGGCTCCCCTCCTAGCACCTCTTCGGGCGAAAAGCCGGTCATGGCGCTGAATGCCTGATTGACGCTGACGACCAGGCGGGCCGCGTCGGTAATGATGATACCCTCCTGGGTGGACTTAAACACGGTGGAGGCCTGCGCCAGCCGTTCCTCGGCGAGCCGGCGTTCGGTGACGTCCTGCGCCACGCCGATCACCCGAAGTCCTTTCTCACCGGCGGCCAGAAAGGTCTTGCCCAGTGCCCGCGTCCAGCCGATACCGCCGTCCGGCCGCAGTTCGCGGAACTCGATCTCATAGGGGACGCTTTCCGCCAACGCGCGCTGCAGCGCCGCCCGCACGGCCTCGCGGTCGTCCACATGAACCCTGGCCAGGAAGTCCTCCGTCCCGCCCGAGAAAGCCCCGGATTCGAATCCCACGACTGAATCGATGCGGGCGCTGGCCCGGAATTCGCCGGAAACGGGCGTCCATTCCCAGATGTCCATTCCGGCGGAGTCCAGTGCGAGCCGGAGCCGTTCCTCGCTCTCGCTCAGCGCCGTCTCGGCCTTGTGTCGTTCCAGCGCTATCTGGATGGTGGCGTGCAGATCCCGTTCGAAGAAGGGTTTCAACAGGTAGCCGAACGGTTGGGTGGCGCGGGCGCGCTGCAGCGTAGCGTCATCGGAAAAGGCGGTGACGAAGACGATCGGGATGGAACTGGCGGCGCGGATTTGGGCCGCGGCTTCGACGCCGTCTATCTCGCCTTCGAAATGAATGTCCATGAGCACCAGATCGGGCTGGATTTCCAGGGTCTTGCGCACGGCTTCCTCGCCCGAGGTCGCAATCGCCGGGACTTCATAGCCCAGCTTAAGCAAGCGCCGCTGTAGATTGAGCGCGACGATGCGTTCGTCCTCCGCCACCAAGATTTTGGTCATGAGAAGGTTCTTTCCCCTTTGTAATATTCGCTTTTCGTTCCCGAATGTCTGGGCGAGTCGTAGGTAAGCAAAGGCGAACTGCTCGGCCGGTTTTAGCTGTTAAGCAAATAGCATTCTAATCATATGATCACGAAAAGGACTATAGAACCCTCAATGCAAACTCAGCGGGGGCGATGTGTGTCCGTCTCTTCAATCGTTCCCGTGGGCTCATCCTGCACCTGGAATGAACCCCGAATCATGCCCATCCAGCAGCTCCAGAGAATGGTGCCTCGCTCCCGGGGGGTGAATTCGATCACCTGCTCACCCGCCTTGATATCGAACTGAAGTCCGAGCTTGGGTACGGTGATGGCCCGATTGCATTCGTTGAGCTCCTTTCCGTCGATGATCCACTTCACCGGAACGCCTTTCTTGAGCACGAAACTGTTCGGCTGGTAGCCCTTCTTATTCACCTCCATGTGGATCACCTGGAAGCCCGCTTCCGTTTTCCCGGACGTCCCTTGTGTTTTTGCAAGAAACTCTATCCTGGCCGAAGTGGAAGCGATCAAGGACTTGAAGTCGTAACCGGAACCGCTCAGGATCAAACCACGGTTCACCATGATAAGTCCCAAGGCTAGCACTAGAACGCCGGAAGCCTGCAGGAAAACATTGGTCGCCTTGTGCGAGATCAGACTGGTGAGAAATCCGAAACCCAACAGCAAGGGCAATGTGCCTGCGCCGAACAGGAACATCATTCTGGCCCCTTCCAGCGAGCTACCGGTGCCGGCCGCCATGACATACATCGCCTGCAGTGGGCCGCACGCGATCATCAGGCCGTTCAGCAAGCCGATCAAGAACGGGCTCTTGTGCTTTCTGGATTCGGCGTACACGAATCGGTTCAGAAACGCAGGCATCCTGAAGCCGAAAATCCTCAAATGAGGAAACAGATGGAGCATGTTGAGGCCGAACACCACCAGGAAAATGCCCGCCACGATGGCGGTGGCGCTTCGGATCAAGGGGGTAAAGGTAATGAGGGCGCCGAAAAAGCCGAAGGCGCCACCGAGCACCGTATAAGAAATCGTCTTGCCGAAACCGTAAGCAAAATGGGAAAGCGCGGATCGGTTACCCTTTTGAGCGCTGCGAGTGGCGTATCCAACGATGAAACCGCCGCACATGCCAACGCAATGAAAGCCGGTCAGAAAGCCGACGACGAAAATCATCCCATAACTCAGATGCTGGTCGAACTGCGGCAAGTCATGGTTATGTTCCAGCCATAGGCCGAGATAGAAGATCAGCGCGATTCCGGTGAAGCCCAAAACAACCTCTATCAGCTTTATGAGCCTTTGCCGGACGGGATGCGTCCGTTGGATGAGCGAGCATTCGTAGCCCCTGAGCTCAACGGCCTGAAAAATCTTAAAAAGATTCGTTCTGGCGCCGTCGAAAGTCACCTCGACGGTTTCGGCGCCATAATCCGCCTCGACTTTTCGAATGCCGGCCAGCTCCTTGATCGCCCCTTCGACCACGGTTTCGCAATTGGGGCAGTGCATGCCCTTGGCTGCAAATATCTTGGTTTGGAGATTGCGCATGATTTCTTTGATTCAAGCCTTGTTGGCTTCTATCACATTGGACGTCAATATCACGAATACGATCCCAAGCGGCGAATGGCGCCAATCGGCCGAGAACCGGCCGGGAAATGTGACAAATTCGCTAGCTTGTAGACAAGTTTGCACCAGTTCGGCAAACTATCCGCGCTATTCTTTGCCTTTGCATCCGTCGGAAGGACAGTTCATCAATCATGGCAAGCATTTTGGTGCTTAACGGCCCGAACTTGAATTTGCTGGGCATTCGGGAGCCTGCGGTTTACGGCAGTCAAACCTTAAAAGACATAGAAGATACGCTCGCTTCGCGCGCGCAGGGTTTGGGGCATTCGATCGCTTTCCTGCAGAGCAATGCCGAACACGCGCTGATCGACCGCATCCACCTCGCTTTCCGCGAGGGGGTCGACTTCATCCTGATCAATCCCGGCGCATTCACCCATACCAGCATTGCCTTGCGAGATGCCCTGCTCGCCACGCGCATCCCGTTTATTGAAGTGCATCTGTCCAATGTCCATGCGCGCGAGCCGTTCCGGAAAACTTCCTATCTTTCCGACATTGCCAAGGGTGTGATCTGCGGGCTGGGCGCGCTCGGTTATGAGCTAGCGTTACAAGCCGCGTTCTGTGAATTAGAAAAATAGGTCAATAAATAATGGATATCAGAAAAATAAAAAAGCTGATTGAACTGATCGAAGAGTCCGATATCGTCGAAATCGAGATCCGCGAGGGCGAGGAGTCGGTGCGCCTTAGTCGTTATTCCGCCACTGTCCAGCCCGTCGCCGCAGTCGTTCCGGCACCGGTTGTCGCGGCGCAGCCAACCCCCGCTGCGGCTCCGGAAGAACCCGAGAAGATCAGCGGCCACATCGTACGTTCGCCCATGGTAGGCACTTTCTACCGCGCACCCTCGCCCGGCGCGAAGAGCTTCGTGGAAGTGGGGCATCGCGTCAACGCGGGCGATACGCTTTGCATCATCGAAGCGATGAAAATCCTGAATCAGATAGAAGCCGACAAGGCCGGCGTGATCGCCAAAATCCTGGTCGAGAACGCGCAGCCCGTGGAGTACAACCAGCCGTTATTCGTCATCGAATAGCGAGGCCAACCTTCTCGGTTGACGCTGTCCTGTCTATCTACTCAGGTGCTTAATCATGCTCGGTAAAATCGTTATCGCCAACAGGGGGGAAATCGCCCTGAGGATCCTGCGCGCGTGCCGCGAACTCGGCATCAAGGCGGTGGCCGTTCATTCGGAAGCCGACCGCGATCTCAAACATGTGCGGCTGGCGGATGAATCCGTCTGCATCGGCCCGGCGCCGTCCAGGGAAAGCTATCTCAACGTCCCGGCCATCATCAGCGCGGCGGAAGTCACCGACGCGGTGGCCATTCATCCCGGCTACGGCTTCCTATCGGAAAACGCCGACTTCGCGGAAAAGGTGATCCAGAGCGGTTTCGTTTTCATCGGGCCACGCCCGGAAACCATCCGGCTGATGGGCGATAAGGTGTCGGCCATCGAAGCCATGAAAAAGGCCGGCATTCCGTGTCTGCCCGGCTCGGACGGCTCCTTGGGCGAGGATTACGAAGAGAGTCTGAAAATCGCCCGTCGTATCGGTTTTCCCATTATCATCAAGGCGTCCGGAGGTGGTGGCGGCCGCGGCATGAGAGTGGTGCACAGCGAGGCCGCCCTGCACAGTTCGATCAGCCTGACCAAGGGAGAGGCCGCCGCGGCCTTCGGAAACGACATGGTATACATGGAGAAGTTCCTGGAGAACCCGCGCCATATCGAATTCCAGGTGATGGCCGATTCCCACGGCAATGTTATTCACCTGGGCGAGCGTGACTGTTCCACCCAACGCCGCCATCAGAAGGTCATCGAGGAAGCGCCGGCGCCGGGCATCACGAAGCAACAGCGTCACGAGATGGGCGAACGCTGCGTACAAGCCTGTCACGAACTCGGTTATCTCGGCGCGGGGACTTTCGAGTTCCTGTACCAGGACGGCCAGTTCTATTTCATCGAGATGAACACCCGCGTGCAAGTCGAACATCCCGTCACCGAAATGGTAACCGGCTTCGATATCGTCAAGGAGCAGCTGCGCATCGCCGCGGGCGAAACCCTGTCGATCCGGCAGGAGGATGTGAAAATGCACGGCCATGCCATCGAGTGCCGCATCAACGCCGAGGATCCGGTCAACTTCATGCCCTCGCCCGGCCTCATCGAACAGTTCCACATGCCGGGCGGTCCCGGCATCCGCGTAGAGACGCACATCTACAACGGCTATAAGGTGCCGCCTTATTACGACTCCATGATCGGCAAGCTGATCGCCCACGGCGAGAACCGCGCCAGTGCCATCGCCCGGATGCGCACGGCGCTGAACGAAATGTTCATCGGCGGCATCAAGTGCAATATCCCGCTGTTACTCGCCATCATCAACGACAAGTCCTTCCAGGAAGGCGGGCAAAACATCCATTATCTGGAGCAGAAGCTGGGGCTGAAGCACTAATGTGGCGTCAGCTTTCCGCAGTAACCGACGAGGCCTTGGCCGAACCGGTCTCCGATTTCCTCTCGCGTCTAGGCGCGCTGTCTGTCAGCTTTCAGGACGAGGGCGATCAGCCGCTGTTCGAGCCCAGACCGGGCGAAACCCCCGTCTGGAACAAAACCCGCGTCATCGCCCTGCTTGAACCCGAAACCGATACGGCACTGGTTCAGGCATGTGTCGTCAGCCGCTTCGGCTCTGAGAACTTAAGCGATTGGCGCGTCGAGGAAATCGAAGATCGGCCTTGGGAGCGGGCCTGGCTGGAATATTTCCAGCCGATGCGTTTCGGGGAAAAGCTATGGATTGTCCCTACCGGCTTCCCGGCGCCGGCGGAGCCCGATGCGGTTTGCGTCACCCTTGACCCCGGCCTCGCCTTCGGCACCGGCACACATCCGACCACCGCACTGTGCCTGCAATGGTTGGACAGTCAGGATCTGCGGGGCAAGAGCGTGATCGATTATGGCTGCGGTTCTGGCATCCTGGCGGTGGCGGCAGTGCTCTTGGGCGCGGAGATCGTTTATGCGGTGGACATCGACCCGCAGGCGCTGACGGCAACCCGGGACAATGCGCGCAAGAATGAGGTCGAACGGCACATAGTGTGTGGTTATCCCGGCGAGCTGGGGGACCCGCAGGCCGATCTGCTGCTGGCCAACATCCTCGCCAATCCGCTCATCGAGCTGGCCGAGACGTTCGCTTGGCACGTGCGGCCCGGCGGTTCGCTGGCGTTGTCCGGCATCCTGCATGCTCAGGTGGATGGCGTCCTGCGGGTTTATGAACGCTATTTCGAGATGCAGCCGCCCAGCTATCGGGAAGACTGGGCGCGCCTGAGCGGCGTTCGTCGCGCGGTTTGAACGCACATGTACACCCGATGCCCCGACTGCCGGACCGTCTATCCTGTCAGCGCCGCGCAATTGCGGGCGGGAGGCGGCGAGGTGCTGTGCCAGAATTGCCGGATCGCCTTCAACGCATTGAATACTCTGGCCGAAACCGCCGAAGAAGCCGTTCCCGATGGCGTTGCGACGGCGAATCCGCCCATGCTCGGACGTGGCGAAGTGCTCGCATCCCCCGGCATTGAGCAAGGGGCCTTCAACGGGCTGACGAAGAACGGATTGCCGAGCTTGTCTGCGGCACCTGGCGCGTCGCTCGGCGGCTATGACGTCTGGGACGAAGAGAGCGAGGTACGGCCAGCGTCGCGGGCGGGCCGAATGGCCTTCGGATTCGGCGTACCCTTGCTGCTGGCGTTGCTGGTGCTACAGATCGGCCTTTTTGAGGGGAATCATCTGGCGCAAGACGAGCGCTTGCGGCCTTGGCTTGAAATCGCCTGCGGGGAGCTTGGCTGTTCGCTGCCGCAGTACAAGGACGTTCGCCAAATCCAGATCATCGACCGAGCCTTGCAGCCGGCTCCGGATGACATCGACGGTTTGGAATTCATCCTGGTTGTGGCCAATGAGGCCAGATTCGCGCAAGCCTTTCCCGCCATCAAACTGGTGTTAACCGAAGTCACCGGCAAACCGGTCGCCGCCAGGATTTTCAGTCCGGGAGAATATCTCGACGAAAACCAGACCGGCCCCATGCCGGTCGGCAAACCCTTCGAAATCCGCCTCCTCCTCGCCAAGCCCAGCCGCGAGGTGGGCGGGTTCAACTTCGAACTGATCTGAGGCGGCCACGGGCCACGACCTCCTAAAGAGCGGGTCATCCTCGCTGGAACTTCTAATACGGCTTAAAATGGGCCTAACGGTCAGATCGCGCGCCGCCAAGACATGTTGCTCTCCACAACCGGTTCCCTTGGCCCGAGTCTCTACAGAGGGGCAAGCTAACGATGAGGACATAGCGATGAAAAAGACCCAGCCGGACTCGGAAAAGCTTGACCGGATCGTTGCCGAAGCTCGGCGAAACCGGGAGGAGCGGGAGCGGGGTTATCGGGAACAGGCGCTCAAGCTTTATCCCTGGATTTGCGGACGCTGCGCCCGCGAGTTCACCCTCAAGAACCTGCACGAACTTACGGTCCATCACAAGGACCATAATCACGACAACAATCCGCCGGATGGCAGCAACTGGGAACTGCTGTGTCTCTACTGCCATGACAACGAGCATTCGCGCTATCTCAATGCGAACATTTCAGGCGGGTTGACAGCCGGGGGACGGCAAGACTCGGCCGGCACGTTCAAGGCATTCGCCGAACTCGGCGCGTTGTTGAAAGACAAGAAGTAGTCGGGGCAGAATATGATTGAAAATCGGATTATCAACATCGAAACAAAGCTTGCGTACCAGGAAGACGCCGTCCGGGAATTGAACGATGTGCTCTGTCTGCAGCAAAAACAGATCGATCAACTGGAGGCGACGATCAAGCTTCTTCTCGACCGGATCAGGTATTTGTCGGCGGCCGGGGATCTATCCCGTGCGGCGGATGAGGAACCGCCCGATGATTAGCGCGCGCCGTACCCGTTGACGGGCCGGTGTTGGCGGTTCAGGTCGATCGCGACCAGGCAGACGTCATCGGAGAATTCGTTGGTCGCCGAGAACTGTCGGGCGTCTTTGAGCAGTGCTTCGAGGAGTTCTTCCGTCGGCTCGCCAGTCCTGCTCCCAATCGTCTTAAGCAACCCCTGCATGCCGAATTCCCGTCCACTCGAATCCAGGACTTCGAAAAGCCCGTCGGTGAAGAGAATGATCGAATCCGCGGGGTCGACAGACTTCTCGTGAGTGAGGAACACCGCGTCTTCGAATACGCCGAGGATAGTTCCCGGATCGGGATGATGCAGGGTTTCCGCGATGCCGGCGCGGCAACGGACATGAAGCGGAAAGGGATGTCCGGCCGTGGCGTAACGCACCGAATCGCCGGCGCCATCGACCAGGAGATAAAGCGCGGTGGCGAACATGACATCATTTCCCGCTTGGCCAAGGATCTGGGTCAACTCGCCGTTGAGATGCGCGAGCAGTTGCCCAGGATCTGTCACGGTCGGCCCGAGCTGCTCAAGTAACGCGCGCAGCATCGCCGTGATCAGCGCCGATCGGACGCCGTGTCCCATCACGTCGGCAATGAAGACGCCTGCCACCATGTCCGAAACCCGGGTGATGTGGAAGAAGTCTCCGCCCACGATGCCGTAGGGTTGATAGCGATGATGAAACCGCAGCACGCTGGCGGCAGGTTCCGTTTCAGGTGGAAAAACCGGATAGCGGTCGGGCAACAAGGCCTGCTGGAGTTCCCTTGACATGCACAGGTCGGCTTCGATTTGTTCGTTCTTGCGGGTGATCTCGCGCTGCTGTTCCTCCAGTAAACGTATGCTTTCCAGGTGGAACCGGGTTTGCAGCTTGACCAGGGTCTGGGTCTCAATGAGGCCTAGAAACTCCCGGGCAGGGCCGATGAGCAGTACATCATCGTAGAAGGCGCCGGCTTCGCGGGCGAAGACCGTGCGGAAAACTTCCGTGACCGGGGTCCCCGTCGCCACGCACGCCGGGTCGGGCTTGAGGTGATTGCGGATCGGCTTTTGCGCGAACAGGGAAAATCCATACCTCGAGCCCAGCAACATGCCGATCTCGCGCCGCGCGCACATGCCCAGCAAGCGTTCGCCATCGAGCACCGCCATGAATTCAAAATGGTGCTGCGCGAACAGTCGATAGACCGCCTCGACCGACTGATCCGCCTGGACCGACGTGCGATGACTAATCAAGTCGCGAAGGTCGGCTTTCATCGTGTGGCGGACGCTTGACCACTGCTTTCCGACCGTTGATCGATCAGTGCCTTGGAGAGGCGTTGCGGTCGTCGGTTCGAACGAAGAGACTGCAATCACATCCTCCGGCTCACGGTCGCTGTCGGTAAACGATCCGGGCTCCGGAGGAAAACGATTGTTCCGACCGTTTCACGCCGTCGCCGGGTATTGGTCGACGATGGCGGAATCTGGGTCATTTGGGGCTTGCGCCGTCATGGCGTGCGCTTGCCACTGCTGGAAGGACTCCTTGGCCGCTGCGGCGCCGTCTTGTATACCGTGGACCATGGCGTTGTCGGTGGGAATCCAGCGGGTGATCATCACCGCGGTAAACACAATGCCGTAAGAAGCACAGTAAAGCGTTTGATAAACGGCCCTGGACAACAATCGGCCAACGCTGGGAATGG
>Ga0335084_10008756_pt1 | contig 10092 bp, 10 predicted proteins | sample Lox_Sample_44_FD_206721 | JGI IMG/M metagenome (GOLD analysis project Ga0335084, IMG submission 206721) | Soil microbial communities from Loxahatchee National Wildlife Refuge, Florida, United States - Lox_Sample_4.4 | ecosystem: Environmental > Terrestrial > Soil > Wetlands | place: USA... | reverse complement strand
ACACTGCTGACCAACCGGATTCACCCCACCCGACAGAACGAGGCGATCAAGCAGTTCAGGCCAGTGCTCCACGAGCGCGTGGCCCAACTCTGGGGTTAAGGAGTGCGCATGAAGGTTCACCTGGTGGCGATCTGCGGAACTGGGATGGGCGCGTTGGCTGGACTGCTGAAAGAGGCTGGGCACGAGGTGAAAGGCTCCGACCGGGCGTTTTACCCACCCATGGCCGAGCGCCTGCAGGCATGGGGCATCCCCACCCTGCAGGGTTTCGACCCTGCCCACGTGGATGTAGACACCGATCTGGTGATCGTCGGAAACGTGTGCCGCAAGGATAATCCGGAGGCGCAGGCGGCGCTCGGGCGGGGGCTGAAGGTGATGAGCTTCCCGCAGGCGCTGTCGGAGTTCTTCATCGCGGGCAAGACCTCGGTGGTCGTGGCCGGAACCCACGGCAAGACCACCACCGCAGCGCTGTTGTCCTACGTACTGGTGGAGGCCGGGCTCGATCCTTCCTTCCTCGTGGGCGGCATCCCGCAGAACTTCGGCAAGAGCTTTCACCTCGGCCAGGGTGGGGTGTTCGTGGTCGAGGGAGACGAGTACGACGCCGCCTTCTTTGACAAGCGACCAAAATTCGTGCACTACCGACCAAAGATCGTGGTGCTGACGGCCGTGGAATTCGATCATGCCGACATCTACCCCAACATGGAGGCCTACCGCGCCGCCTTCACCACCCTGCTCGCCCTGTTGCCGGCCGACGGTCTGCTCGTGGCCTGCTCCGACGATCCTGAAGTGACGGCCCTGGCGAATAGCGCCCCCTGCCGCGTCGTCTCGTACGGGCTGGATCCGGGCGCCAACTGGAGTGCCGCCGACATTCAATCCAGCGAGGAAGCAACGCGCTTTGCGCTGATGCGCGACGGACGCCACGTCGCGTCCGTGACACTGCCGCTGGCCGGGCGGCACAACGTGGCCAACACTCTGGGAGTCCTGGCGGCGGCCGACGCTGTGGGCGTTGATCTGAAGCCAGCAACCGGATGCCTCCCCGGGTTCACGGGGATCGCGCGACGGATGCAAGTGCGCGGAGTGGTCGACGGGATCACGGTCATCGATGACTTCGCTCATCATCCCACCAAGGTCCGAGAGACTGTGCGTGCAGCTCGGGCGCGGTACCCACGCTCCCACCTCGTAGCGGTGTTTGAGCCGCGCACCGCCACCAGCCGTCGGAAAGTGTTCCAGGCGGCCTATCCAGCCTCGTTTGCGGCGGCCGACGAGGTGGTATTGGTCCCGCCATTCGACGCGGAGAAGATCCCTGAGGCTGAGCGATTCGACTCCACAGCGCTCGTTGCCGCCCTCCGAGAGCGGGGCCAGAAGGCGGCGTTATATCGGAGCGCCGACGAGGTCGTGGCGGCCCTGTCTGCCCGGTTAAGGAACGACACGGTGGTCCTGATCATGTCCAACGGAGCCTTCGACAACATCCACGAAAAGCTCTTGTCGGCGCTGCGCCACCGCTAGAGGTGAGGCACCGCGGGCCGTGGCCCCACGCAACCGGGAACGCTGAGTCTCCTTGAACGGCTGGGCAACCCCGCCCGCGGGCCGCCTCGGAAGAGACGCGATTCCTCTCGCTGTCCATCTCGTGCACCGCGCTTCTTGACAAGGCGTGCCAAGTCTCTTACCGTTTGAAGGCATCCCAGCAGGTATCAGATGCCGCAAAGGGCGACGCTGTCTCCCAGCCATTCCACGAGGTGGCATGATGTCACTAGCCGAAGAGCAACGGTCCGCGCATTCTCCTAGCGGCACCAGTAGCCCACCGCCGGCGAACGGCGAGCGCGCCGGCCACAACCTGCCAGAGGCCACCATTGAGGTGATTGCTCGAAGCCTCTTCAAAGAGGGCCAACAATATGGGTTTCAGCAGGTAGACTATCTGCGCCTGGTCGGTCACCTGCTCGATCTCTCCGGACGAGAGGCGGAGAGACAGCGAAAACCCGAGGTGGAAGCTGACTTCCGCCAGCTCACGCTAACCCCGCGGTTGCCCTTGAGTGGAAACGAAATACGGATTCGGGAGTGTGACGCCGCACAGGACAGGAAACTACTCGCAAGATGGCTTGAGGACACCCACGGGAAATTCTTCCTTTTGTCTAGCATCACCGCAAAGACGATCGATATCGACCAGGTGCTGGGGAGTGGCCAGAACATACTCGGAGTCATCACCCTCACCGATAGCACACCGATTGGCATGATGGCATTTCTTGACTTTGACCGGCGGCAGCAGAAAGCGGAGCTCCGGAAGCTCATCGGCGAGCAACAATACCGAGGGCGAGGGCTTGCACGACAGGCCACCACCCTATGGATTCACTACGGCCTTCGGGGGTTGGGCCTGAAGAAGATCTACCTGAATACCATCCAAACCAATATCCGTAATATTCGGCTCAACGAGGCGCTGGGCTTCCGCGTCGAAGGAATTCTCCGAAAGGAGTTTTTCATCGACGGGGCGCACCACGACGTTCTACGCATGGCGCTGATTGATGAATAGGTTGGCCGACCCTTGGCGTCGGCACCTCGTGGCCAGCGCATCTTGCCTGATTCCCTCCCGATTGATCAAACCAAAGCCGGCCCCGACTTTTGTTTGCCCGTCCCTCGCTGACACCGGTAGCGTGATCCAAAGCGCGCAGTTGTCTCCGTCGCAAGCCATGGGAAACGACGGCCTCGCTCCACGGGTTGTAGCAGAGCGGCCTCCAGGGTGCGGGACTTCACACGGTAGGCGTGCCAGGTGTCGGCCGTTTGCGCGACCGGATAGAGGAGTGACCACCGCGGAGCCCATGGGAAGTCCCTGAGAATACGCGATTCGCCGGGATCTGCTCTCGGACCGCTGGGCTTGAGGATCTCCCGCGGATCCCATAATCGGGAGTGGACCCGCCTGGCATACGCATTGCTAGTCAGGAAAGTCGGGAATCACCACAGAGGGGAGGGGGCTTATGCCAACCATCGTCGAGTATACCGACAGCAAGACACCGTGGAACGCATATCCGGACCGTATCGTCTCACCGATCCAGGCGGGACCGTGCTGTTTTACAGATATGGAGAAAGTTGGGTCGCCGGAGCATGAGGGGCGCTACCGGTATCAATATCGGCGCTGCCGGGGGTGTGGCTTCACGGTGCGCGTAATCGTCGAGGAGTTGCCAAACCTCGAGGCGATCGCCCTGGCCCGTGCGGCACTCGACCGCATGTCCAACCGCAAAACGGACTCGTAATCCAAGAGTATCCGCCAGAGCCTGCACGTAGTCCTGGAGAGACGGAGACCGGTCCTTCCTCCTCTTCTTGAATTCGTATCCGATTGTTGTGTGCGAGTTTGCCGCCTGTGCGATAACCCGAAGGCGGCTCACTTTGCCACCACTCCTTCGGACTGCGTCACAGTATGGCGGGCGCGCACTGTGCCGCACAAAGATTTGGGCACGAACATTCCATCTTGACAATTGCATCGGGATCGCGGCAGACTCGGTGGCGCTGAGGGGCGGGTGGTCACGAATTGGGAGCCCGCGCCGTGGCTCAGCCAAAGAGAAGCCTTCTCCGTCAACTTTCACCTCCCTCGACATGCGACTACAAGACAAAGTGACCCTGATCACCGGCGCGGCCGCGGGTATCGGCGCGGAAATCGCCGCACGGTTTGCAGCCGAAGGCGCGCACGTGCTCATCGCTGACATCAACGCCGGCGATGCGGAAGAAACTGTCGGGCGCATTCGAGGATCCGGCGGCAGCGCCCGTTTCCTCCCGCTCGACGTCACGCAAGAGGAGAGCTGGCAGAAGGCGCTCGACGCTGTCCAGGCTACAGAGGGCCGAGTCGATGTCCTGGTGAACAATGCAGGGATTACCAAGCGGATTCCCATCATTGAGATGCCGGTGACCGACTTCGAAGCGGTCATGGCGGTCAACGTCCGGGGGGTGTTCTTGGGGATCAAGACCTGCTTGCCCCTCATGAAGCGGCAAGGTGGCGGGTCCATCGTGAACATTTCGTCGATCTGCGGTCTGGTCGGGCACAAGTACACGAATGAAACGTACACCACGTCCAAAGGGGCAGTGACCTTGCTGACAAAGAGCGTGGCGGTCCGGCACGCCCAGGACAACATCCGATGCAACTCGATTCATCCCGGGACGGTGGACACGCCCATGGTTCAGGAGTTGTTCAAAGATCCGGAGAAGAAGAAAGAACGGCTAGACGAGGTGCCCCTTGGCCGTTTGGCCACCGCCCAGGACGTGGCAAGTGCGGCCGTCTTCCTTGCCTCCGACGAGGCGGCCTTCATCACGGGCGTGGCCTTGCCCGTCGACGGGGGGATGACCGCGTATTGAGTGGCTCGCCGCAGAAGTCTCTCGCGCTCGCAACCTGCTGAATGGGATCAATCCGCAAACGCAACCTACCGGGCTTCTCCGTCCCTCCTCGTATTGTCATGCCGAGCTAACAATTCCGATCCTTGGCTTTTGTGCTCCGCCAAAGCGTGGATAATGGATACAATATCCACCATGCCGAGGTGATCGGATGCCAGAGAAATACCGAACCATGCAGGAGATCGCGTATGATGCGATTCGCGACGGCATCCTCACCGGTCGCCACGCACCCGGGCAGCGGCTTATCGCAGACGATCTGGCCAGGGAGCTGGGTGTCAGCCGGATGCCTGTCCGTGAGGCGCTCCACCGGCTCGAGGTCGCAGGATTGGTCGCGATCACGCCCCACCGCGGGGCCGTGGTGAGCGAGCTGTCGGAGAACGAATGCGTGGAGATTTACCACATCCGCGCCGTACTCGAGGGCTTGGCAACCCGATTGGCAACGCCCCATCTATCGGAGAGCGATCACGCGCGGCTCGCCGCGCTGCTTGAAACAATGGAGGCGGGGGTCAAGACCGAGGACCCGGAGCGCGTCCTGACGGTCAACCGGGAATTCCACACCCTCATCTGGAGCGCGGCCGGCGCCCCGCGGCTCCGCGAGTTGCTGGAAAACCTGTACGACACCAGTCAGCGGCTCCGCAACGTCAGCCTCCTCATCCCCGGCAGACTGGAGCAGATCACTCAAGAGCATAGGTTGATCGCCGAAGCGCTGGCGCGGAGAGACCCGGTTGCCGCGGAACGGCATGCGAACGAGCACTACGAGGGCACCGCGCGACGGCTGTTGTCGTCAATCGATAAACGACGCGAACACCCACAGGAGTGAACCATGTCGTTCCATGCCTGGCACGACGTCGGGCGCGACCTCGAGCCCAGCGTGTCGCTTCCCGCGGGAATGTCGCGGCGAAGCATCGTGGGCGATGGCGCGATGCTCTGCCTGCACGAGGCCTTCCCCGATCTCGCCTGCGCACCGCATCAGCACGACGCGGAGCAGTTCAGCATCGTGCTCGCCGGGAAGATGCGGTTCGTAATAGGCGGTGAAGCGCGCGTGCTGGAACCCGGCGAGGTCGCCCACATCCCCGGCGGGGTCCCGCACTCGATCGAAAGCCTGGGCGAGTATGTGCAAGTGCTGGACGTCTTCGTGCCATGCCGGCCGGACATCCTGGCTCGGCTTCAGGAGCTGGCATCCGAGTGAGGTCTGGCTCTCGGCAAAGGAGGTGGGGGACGAATCCGATGAGTTCGCCGTCGCCATCTTGCCCGTCAACCTTTGCGGAAGGAGAACGAAATGACATGGCGTAGGCTTCTCTCGACACTCGCAGTCCTTGTCTTCCTCCTCGCGGTCGGCGGTCCCTCTACCGGGACAGCCGCGGCCTTCCCGACCGAGAACGTCACCATCGAGATCTGGTGGCATGAATACGGGCCCTTTACGGCCTACGTGAAGCAGCTGATCGAGGCCTACAAGAAGCTCCACTCGAACGTGACCATCAACGCCACCATTGCCTCCTCGACCGACATGAACCAGAAGCTGACCGTGGCGCTGGCAGCCGGCACAGGACCCGACATCATGGATGCCGACGCGTCCTACTACGTGGCCTACCACGCCAAGGGCGTCCTCGAGCCGGCAAACCTCGACGTGTTCGGCGTGAAGAGCTACGAGGAATTGGCGAACCGGTATGTGACCGGCGGCCTCGCGTCCGGAACGTTCGACGGCAAGATCTATACGTTGCCCTACCAGGGCAACTCGATGAGTCTCTTCCTCAACAACAAGCTGTTCGCCGAGGCCGGCCTCGACCCGAAGAAGGATGCTCCCAAGACGTGGAGCGATTTGATGGCGCTCTGCCCAAAGCTCAAGAAGGTGGATGGCAAGCGGACCGTCCGGAAGGCCTTTGAGTTCCCCTACCACAGCCCCCGCTGGCAACTCCAGGACCTCCAACCGATGACCGAACAGTTTGGCGGCAAGATCCTGAGTGATGACGGCAAGACCGCCTACCTGAACGGACCGGCGACGGTGAAGGCTCTCACTCTTTGGCGCGATGTCACCAAGGCGTGCGGCGATCCGAAAAACACTAAGAACACGGCAAGCAACCCGAACCAGGACTACGTAGACGGCTTCACCGCCATGTGGATCACCGGGCCCTGGGCAACCCCGCAGGTCCAGGCGTCGCCGATCAAGAACGACTTCACGGTCGTCGGGTTCCCACAGGTGGATCCCGCGAAGCCGCACACCATGGTCTATGGCTGGGCCTGGGGTGTGAACAAGAACCGGCCGGAGCCCAACAAGCTCGTGGCGTGGGATTTCGTGAGGTTCATGCTGTCGAAGCCGGACGAGTGGCTCGCCAAGGCCGGGTTCGTGCAGCCGGTCAAGGGCGTGGCCGAGACCGACGTCGCCCGAAAGTTCCCGTTCTTCGACGTGCACATGAAGGACGTGCAGACGGCGTCCTGGTACGTCCGCTCCGAGAACGTCAACGAGATCGCGCAGGCCGTGGGCCGCGCCGTGGATGCCGTGGTCTATGATGGCGCCGACCCCAAGGCGCAGCTCGACGCGGCGCAAGCGTCCATCGACAAAGTCCTCAAGAAGTAGTACCAGCCGAGTGCGGCCACCCTTGCCAGCGGACTGTTGTGCAGGGGTGGCCGCGGATAGGGAAAATTCTCGTGGGTGCAATCGCCACGGCCGAGCCGCGTGCACCGCGACCGCGATTCCGGCTGAACCTGAGCGCCAAACAGGCCCTTTTCGGCTACGCCATCCTTTTGCCGACGGTGGCGATCCTGGTCATCTTCCGTTTTCTGCCGATGCTGCAGGCGTTCTACTTCAGCCTGCACGAGTACGACCTGATCCGCCCCGCACGCTTCGTGGGCCTCGAGAACTTCATCGACCTTGTGCAGGACCCGCTCTTCCTGAACTCCGCGCGCGTCTCGATCGCATACGTGGTGTTGAGTTGCGTGCCGGTGTGGGTCCTCTCGCTCGCACTGGCGGTGCTGTTCAACCGCGAGATTCGGGCCAAGAACCTCTTCCGCTCCGCCGCGTTCATGCCCGTCGTTATGCCCATGGTCGTAAACGCCGTCGTTTGGACGTTCATGTACCACCAGGACGGCGTCGTGAACACCATTCTTGCATGGTTCGGTGTGGATCCGATCCCCTGGCTGCGGAGCAGCACCTGGGCGCTCTGGGCGGTGATCCTCATCGGGATCTGGCGCGCCACGCCGTATTACATGGTCATCTTTCTCGCCGGCCTGCAGGCAATTCCCAACGAGTACTATGAAGCCGCGAAGATCGACGGCGCGGATGCCTGGACCGAGTTCCGACACATCACGCTGCCGCTCCTCAAACCGACTACGCTCCTGGTGATGGTGATGAGCGTCATCGTTGCCATGAAAGTCTTTGCTGTGCCGCTCATCATGACCGGCGGCGGCCCGGCGGATTCGACTCGCGTCCTGCCGTTATTCATCTACCAGACCGCTTTCGAGTTTTTCAAGATGGGTCGGGCGGCTGCCATGAGCGTGTTCCTCTTCGCCGCGGTGATGGTATTCACACTCTTTCAGATCCGCCTCTTCTCTGGGGGGGAGGATTAGGCATGCGCCGAGCGATGCGACACCGCGGTGCCATCGTCAAGTATCCGCTGCTGCTCGCCGTCACGTTCGTCGGCTTGCTGCCCTACTACTGGATGGTAACGTGCTCGCTCAAGACCAACGCTAACATGTTCCTCGTGCCGCTCCAGTGGATTCCCAATCCGGTGAACTGGAGCGCGTACGGCGAGGCCTGGCGCGCCCAAGACTTCACGCGGTACTTCCTGAACACTGGCTTCGTCGCCATCGCCATTACCGCCGGGAACCTCCTCCTGGCCTCCCTCGCCGGTTACAGTCTGTGCAAGTTCCGCTACTTCGGTCGGGGGGCGCTCTTTCTCATGATCCTCAGCACCATGATGTTGCCCCTCGAAGTCACCATGGTGCCCCTCTTTCTCATCGTCAAGACGCTCCACTGGCCCAACACGTACGAAGGCCTCATCGTGCCGTTTCTGGTGGACGGCTTCGGCGTGTTCCTGATGCGACAGTACCTGAAGAGTATTCCAAACGAACTGATCGAAGCGGCGCGGATTGATGGCGCCTCCGAATTCCGGATCTTCTTCCAGATCATCATCCCGCTCTGCAAACCCGCGCTTGCCGCCCTCGGCGTGTTCACGTTCCGCGAGGCGTGGGACATGTACATTTGGCCGCTCATCATCGTGACGAAGGACTCGTTGCGCACGCTTCCGCTCGGGATCTCACTCTTCATGAGCAGCTTTGGGACGGCCTGGGACCAGCTCATGGCCGTTGCGACGATCGGGACGCTGCCGATGATCTTGCTTTTCTTCTTCCTCCAGCGGTCGTTCATCCAGGGGATCGCGATCAGCGGCCTGAAGGAGTAGGAAGGTAGAGCATCACACCGAGTGGGACGGAAAAAGGAGAAGGTACGATGGCGCAAGCAATCCCTACAAGCATGCGCGCACTGGTTTTGACGGCGCCGGGAGCCTACGAGATCCAGGATGTGCCCGTGCCGCAGCCCGAAGCGGGCGAAGTGCTCTGCGCAGTGGGTGGCGTTGCCATTTGCGGCAGCGATCCGGAGATCGTGCGCGGCGACCTGGCGGGGAGTTGGCCCCCCGCCTATCCGTTCATCCCGGGGCACGAATGGTCGGGCCGGGTCATGGCCGTGGGGTCTGGCGTGGTCGGTCTGCAGGCCGGGGACCCCGTGGCGGGCCAAGCCCACAAGGGCTGCGGTATCTGCGCCCTTTGCCTCGCCGGCCGCTACACGATCTGTGAGAACTATGGCCGCGCCGAGACCGGCCACCGGCACTACGGATTCATCACGCCCGGGGCCTACGCGCAGTATATCGCCGTGTCGGTGAAGAGCGTGAATCGGATGCCGCCGAGCATCAGCTTCCGCGAAGGTGCCCTGGTCGATACGGCCGGCGTCGTGATGCACGGGTTGGAGCTCTCCGGGGTCACCCCGGGCGGAACGGCCGCGGTCATCGGCCCCGGCCCCATCGGGTTGATCGCGATGCGCCTCGCGCGCGCGCTGGGCGCTGCGCGGCTGATCGCGGTTGGGCGTGGAGCCCGGCTGCAGGCGGCTCGCCAATCCGGGGCGAATGTGCTGGTGAACTTCGAGGAGAGCGACCCGGTGAAGGCCGTGCGGGAGGCCACCGGGGGTCGCGGCGTGGATGAGGCCATCGAGTGCTCCGGCGCCGCGGGCACCTTCCGGCAAGCGGTCCAGATGGTGCGGAAGGGCGGACGGGTCGCCCTGGTTGGCGTTCCGACCGACAAGGTCATCGAACCGTTGCCGTACAAGTACATCGTTCACAACGAGATCGCCATCTTCGGTGCCCGGGCGAATCCAAACGTTTCGCACAAGATGATCCCCATGATCGCTTCGGGCCAGTTGAGGGTGGCGGACCTGATCACGCATACCTTCCCGCTCGAGCAATTCTCCAAGGCGCTTGACGTCTTCGTGAACCGTCGCGAGGGCGTGATCAAGGTGGTCGTGGAGCCGAACGGCCGCCTGTAGGCGGCGATGTTGACGGAAAGGCGTCGTGATCAGCGGAGAACCGTGAGGGACAGCCGATGCCGCACGAGATGGTGGTCTACGTCGGGACGTACACCGAGCCGATCCGTTTCGGCACGGGGAAGATTCTGGAGGGAAAGGGCGAGGGGATCTACGTCTATCGGATGGATTTGGCGACGGGCGCTCTCACGCTCCAA
>Ga0335084_10008754_pt1 | contig 10093 bp, 7 predicted proteins | sample Lox_Sample_44_FD_206721 | JGI IMG/M metagenome (GOLD analysis project Ga0335084, IMG submission 206721) | Soil microbial communities from Loxahatchee National Wildlife Refuge, Florida, United States - Lox_Sample_4.4 | ecosystem: Environmental > Terrestrial > Soil > Wetlands | place: USA: Florida... | reverse complement strand
GCCCATCCCGTGCTCCGCGGCAATCTGTTGCAGTCGCGCGACGGCATCGAAGTCGAGATCGGTCCAGTACTTCTCGTTGTACCGGAAGCCCTGCTTGGCCATGCTGAATCGCCGCCCCTCGATCGGCGGCTTGCCCTTTTCATATTTGCCCGAGAGGAAGCCCGCCGCCATGGGACTGAAGGAGGCCACGCCGATCCCCTCCTCGCGGCAGAGCGGCAACAGCTCGTACTCGATGTCGCGCGCCAACAAGTTGAAAGGCGGTTGGATGACGTCCCAGCGGGCGAGGTTGTGCTTGTCGCTCAGCCAGAGCGCCTTGCAGAGCTGGTAGGCGCGGAAGTTGGAGCAGCCGAGGTAGCGCACCTTTCCCTGACGGACCAGGTCGTCCATCGCCCGGAGCGTTTCGTCGAGCGGCGTGCCGTAATCCGGCATGTGCGCGTAGTAGATGTCGAGGTAGTCCGTCCCGAGCCGCGTGAGGATGGCTTCCACGGCTTGGAGGAGATGCTTCCGGGAGAGCCCCATGTCGTTGGGCCCGACCTGATCGCCCGCCGGCCAGGGGTGGAAGGCGCGGGGCCGGGCCAGGTCGATCGGCCCCGGCACGACCTGGTCGCCATACTTCGGGGCCAGGCGCCGCAGATGCCCGGCCTTGGAGGCGATGACGAGCGAGTCGCGGCTCCCGCGGATGGCCTTGGCCAGAATCTCCTCCGTCACGCCGTTGGCGTACATGTCCGCCGTGTCGATGAACGTGACCCCGGCGTCGATCGCCGCCTGGATGATCTTGAGGGATTCTGCCTCTTCGACTTGCCGGCCGAACATCATCGTCCCCAGGCAAAACGCCGATACCCGGAGCCCGGTGCGCCCTACGTTCCGGTATTCCATCCGCCGCCTCCTCTCGTCAGGTGATTCGTCCTCCGCGTTCTCTTGCATCCTCCAGAGCGGTTCTGCACGCTACCAGGCCCTCCGCAGAGGGTCAAGGATTTCCGCGGTCCGAGCCGCGTCGTCTTGGCAGATGTCAGGAATGGTAGGCACACCCGGCGTGATCGCGTCTCGCGCCGATGGGCGGTCGCGTAGAATCATCGGTGGCTGCAGCTACGGAGGCTCCGAATAGACCATCGCGCGCCGCAGCGCCAGAACAGCCCGAGAGGTTGGGACTGCGCGTTGGCAACCGTCACGGGATGATGCGGCAAGCAGGAAGGTTGGCGATGCCCGTCAGCCGCCCGCGATCCGCGGGATCAGGCAGACCTCACTCTCCGGCCGAAGGGGAACCACATACGTGTCCTGATAGATCGTGCCGTCAATGGCGACCGCCATTCCCTCTTCGATCTGCCTGCCCAGACCCGGAAAGCGGCGATCCAGCTCCAGCAGCAGATGGCGGAGGGTGTCGGCCTCGACGGCGATCTCGGTCGCGCCCCCGGCATAGCGGCGCCCCACCTCTCCGCCGAGAATGACGCGTGGCACGGGCGTCAGTTCCTCGCCGCCGTGAGCGCAGCCAGAACCTTGGGCGGCGACATCGGGAGATCGGCCAAGCGGACCCCCACCGCGTCGAAGATCGCGTTCGCGAGTGCCGCCATGGGTGGAACGATCGGCACCTCGCCCACGCCACGAGCTCCGAATGGGTGCCGGGGATTGGGCACTTCGACGATCACGGCGTCGATCATCGGCAGATCGGATGCTACCGGCACCCGATAATCGAGGAACCCTGGATTCTCAAGGCGGCCGCACCCGTCATAGATGTACTCTTCGTTCAAGGCCCAACCGATGCCCTGGGCCACGCCACCCTGGATCTGGCCCTCCACGTAACTCGGGTGAATCGCCCGCCCCACGTCCTGGACGGCAGTATAGCGGACGACGTGGACTTTCCCGGTCTCCGGATCGACCTCGACATCGCAGATATGCGTTGCGAAACCCGGACCCGCACCTTGCGCGTTGATCGACGCCTTGGCGCTGATCGGGCCGCCCGTCCGCCCCGCTTTGAGCGCGAGGGTCGCGAGCGAAAGCGGATCGAACTTCCCGAGGTACGACTCCGTCGGGACGGCCGCGCCATCCTTCCATGCCACGGCGTCCGGGCTGACGTCTAGAATCATCGCCGCCCGCCGCTTCAGCTCGGCGACAACCTCTTCCGCCGCCTGCACCACCGCCATCCCCGTCGCGAACGTGACGCGGCTGCCGCCGGTCAAGAAGCTATACCCGATCGAGCTGGTGTCCCCGACGATGGGACGCACGCGCTCCACCGGGATGCCCAGCACCTCTGCGGCCATCATGGCCAAGGAGGCCCGCGATCCGCCGATGTCCGGGTTGCCCGAGACCACGACAGCGCTCCCGTCCTCGTTGACGTGCACCTCGGCGCTCGATTCGCCGCCGACGTTGAACCAAAATCCGGAGGCGACACCACGCCCCTGGTGGGGTCCGAGGGGAGCGGAGTAGTGGGCGTGCTTCTTGGCCGCGGTCACGGTGTCGATGTAGCCGATCTCGTTGAACACGGGCCCGTACGCAGTCCGCGTGCCCTCCCGGGCGGCGTTCTTCTCCCGCAACGCGAGCGGATCCATGCCCAACGTACGGGCGAGCTCGTCCAGGCAGCTCTCGACGCCAAACGAGGCGATCGGCGCGCCGGGCGCGCGGTAGGCGGCCACCTTGGGCCGGTTGCAGACCACATCGTACCCGGTGATGTGCACGTTGGGCAGATCGTACATGGAAAAGGCCGCCATGCAGCCCGGCTGCACCGGCGACCCCGGGAATGCACCCGCCTGGTACTTGAGGACGGCCTGCGCCGCGGTGATCTTCCCGTCCCGTGTCGCGCCCAACTTCACCTCCACCACGGCGCCCGAGGTCGGTCCCGTCGCCCGGAACACCTCTTCACGGGTCATCACCATCTTCACGGGCCGGCCGGACTTCTTCGCGAGCGCCACCGCCAGGGGCTCGAGGTAGACGAGGGTCTTGCCCCCGAAGCCCCCGCCGATCTCCGCCGGGGTCACACGAATGTTGGCGATCCCCATGCCGAGGAGCTTTGCGCAGTAGGCCCGGACCATGAACTGCCCTTGGCTGCTGCACCAGATCTGACACTGACCGTCGGCGGCCACGGCGGCGACGCAGGCGTGCGGCTCGATGTAGGCCTGGTGCACGGGCTGCGTCGTGTAGCGGCGCTCCACCACGGCCTCGGCGGCCCGCAATCCGGCGGCGATGTCGCCCAGCACGAACTGGAGCCGTTTGGCGATGTTCGAGGGGCGGGTCGGGGCGGGCTCGACGCCCTGGGTGAAGAGATCGTCGTGGAGCAGGGGCGCGCCCGGCGCCATGGCGGCCTCGACATCGATGACGTGCGGGAGCGGCTCGTAGGTGATCTCGATGCGCTCCAGCGCCTCGTCCGCGATGGCGCTGGAGGTCGCGGCAACGGCAGCGACAGCGTGCCCTTCGTACAAGACCTTGTCCCGGGCGAGGCAGTTACGCGACAGGTCGCGGAAGTTGATGGGCCCTTCGCCGACAAACGACTCCTCCGAGGGGATCTCGGGCAAGTCGGCAGCGGTGATCACGGCCTTCACGCCCGGCAGGGCGAGCGCGGGCGCGACGTTGATGGTGCGGATCCGCGCGTGGGCGTGCGGGCTGCGCTTAACCTTTCCGACGAGCATGCCGGGCAGGGAAAAATCGGCCCCGAAGGCCGCACGCCCGGTGACCTTCTCGACGCCATCGGGACGGATGGGTCGCGTCCCGACGACCTTGAAACCATTCGAGTGCCCATGTGATGTCATGCTTTCCTCGCTCCCTCCTGCACATCGGTTGCCGCGGCGAGGACCGCGCGAATGACTTTGTCGTACCCCGTACAGCGGCAGAGGTTGCCCGCCAGCCAGTAGCGGGCCTCGGTTTCGGTCGGCTGAGGATTGCGATCCAGCAAGGCTTTCGCCGCGACCAGGAGGCCAGGGGTGCAGAATCCGCATTGGAGGGCCGCCGCCTCGAGAAAACGCTGCTGCAGCGGATGGAGCCGATCGCCGTGCGCCAGGCCCTCGATGGTGTCGACCTGACGCCCCTCGGCTTCCACCGCCAGCATGAGGCACGAACAGACCAAGCGGCCGTCCACGATGACGCTGCAGGCGCCGCAGTCTCCCGAGCTGCATCCTTCCTTGCTGCCGGTGAGCTGGAGTTCGTCCCGCAAGGCATCGAGGAGGCTGTGCTGCGTCTCGCAGAGGAACTCGACCGGCTCACCGTTGATCGTCGTCGACACATGGTGCTTGCTCATGCCCGGTCCCTCGCACGCTGAAAGGCAATGCTGGCAGCGCGGCGTGCCAGGACGCCGGCCACACGGGTGCGAAACTCGATCGTGCCCCGCTTGTCACTGATCGGCCGGCAGGCACGGCGTACGGCGGCATCGAGCTGGCTCAGCGCGTCGTCCTCCAACCGGCGACCGATGAGAACCGCCGCGGCTTCCGGCACCAGCAGGGCCGTCGGCGCCACGGCGCCCAGCACGATCCGCGCCTCGCGACAAACCCCTTTGGCGTCCAATGTCACGTTGGCTGCGGCACCGACCACGGCGATGTCCATCTCGGTCCGCGGGATGAATCGAAGATAGGCGTCGGCGGCGTACGGCGGGCGCCTGGGGAGGTGAAACTCCACAATGAACTCCCCTCGGCTCAAGGAGGTTTGCCCTGGTCCCGTCGCAATCGCCTCGACGGGCACCTCGCGCAGACCGCCCGGCCCCGCCACCACGCAGGTTGCCTGCGCGGCAATCATGGCCGGGACGCTGTCCGCCGCCGGGGACGCGTTGCAGAGATTGCCGGCCAGCGTGGCGCGGCCTTGCACTTGCGTCGAGCCGATCAGGCGGGTGGCCTCGACGACACCGGGCCAGGCCTTCTGGAGGTCGGGATCCTCGCCGATGACAGCGCACGGCGTGGCAGCCCCAATCGCGTGGCCGCCGCCATGCGCGCGGACGCCGATCAGCCGCGGGATCCTCTTGATGTCCACGATCACTTCGGGCTTGGCGCGACCGGAACGGAGCTGCACCAAGAGATCGGTGCCGCCGGCAAGCACCCGCGCGGCGCCGTTCGCACCGCGCAGTGCGTGGACGGCCTCGTCAACGGAGCGTGGTGCGCTGTACGTGATGGTCGCCATAGTTGGCCCTCATGGATGACTTCGCGGTCCGCGGGGACCTGTGGTCCCCGGCTTCCGTGAAGTGTTTCTGCCCAGCAACGCGGGCCCTCTGTCCTGCGGACCGTGGAGGCGAGCGGCACGTCCGAGAGGCGGATCGGCAGCGCTGCGTCGCTCGCCGGCGAATATGCCGACGACAGCATATCTATATCAGAGTACTTTCGTCTTATAAGTTAGTAGGGAGGAACTGTCAAGAAGGGCTGGTACCGTGTTGGAGCGTGCTGCCAGCGATCGGAAGAGAGTGGGGCACGGCGGCAAGCCTCGATGATCGCCGGTGCTCTCGCCAGAGCGGCGAGGCTCAGGGCGCCTTCAGGCGCGGACGAACGAGCCGAAACGCAGGTCGTTGGAAAGCTCCCACAGGGCGACCCACGGTCTCGCTTTCAGGCCCGATTCCTCGCGGAGGTAATAAGCGCGCTCCGCCTGCGCCCAGGTTTCACCGTGTCGGGCAAGCCGCCTCAGCTTCGCCCGAAATAATCGGCCGTGTCCTGCCGTTCCGATATGGCACATCTCATGGAGCAGGGTGGCGCGAACATCCGGGGAATCGCAAACCCAGATCGTCCGTGCCGCGTCTTCGATGAAACCGTGTTCCGCCTGCTGCGACGGACGCCGGCGGATGCGGTACGTTGGGAGGCGTCCGTCAAAAAAGCGCGCGTTCAGCGCCGCAAACAGCGCGTCCAGCTCGTCTATGCGTTTCATGCCCCCTCCGCTGGAAAATGCCACGCCAGACCGTCTCTCACTCGGGCCATCTGACGGGTCCTTCAGGTCGCCGTGGCGGCGTCTCACCAAGCGTCACCAGGCTTGGCCGCCCACTCGATACCCAGTTCCGCCAGCTTGGCAAACGTCGGCCAGCCGGTTTCCGGATTCCACCCTTCCATCTGATGGTAGAGCCGGAGGGCGCGCTGGAATGTCTCCGGCTCGACGCGCACACCCGCGAGCGGTCCGGTAGTGAACGCTTCGTGGAGCCGCTTGGGGAGCCTATCGTCCTTCGGCGTGAAACCCTCTCGGCAATTGAAGACCCGCGCGAGGGCTTTGGACCGCTCACCCACCTTGATCAGTTCCCAGAGACTGGTGTCCCAGCCGGTGAGGGCGCGCAGGGCGTTCACCACCAGCGTGATCCCGACGGCATTGGCCGGCGCGGAAGCCAGGTGGCAGACCCCTACACAACTGCACAGCGCCCACCAATGGTTGGCGTAGTGGTATGCTCGGACCTTGCGCGGGCTGAGTTCCAGGCGTTTGAGCGGCTCGGCGAGGCCCAGCGGCTCCAGCGCATGGGCGCCCTGTGGATGGAAGCCCTCGTAGGCCGGATCCTGGGGCGCTCGCATATGATCAGCACCGGCAGGGGCGGTGGCGTAAGAAAGAGACAAGGCTTGCTTCCCCCTCGGCTCATGCATGGGAAGTTCCTGTCGCTTGACGGTCAGCGCGAACTCTTCCGCGCCATTACCGATGAACGTCGCCGCCCGGTCCGAGCCCAAAGCCAGGAGGTCCCCGAGGCCTTCCCGCTTGGCGATCTTCTCGGTCATGGCGAGCATGGCCTGGGCATTGCCGAACCGAAGGTCGATGCCATGGGTGTCCTTCGGGGTGAGGATCCCGTTTTCAAAACACTCCATGGCGAACGCGATGGTCATTCCGACAGAGATCGTATCCATCACGTACTCGCCGCAGATCTGGTGGAACTTGGCGATCGCCTTGAGGTCGCCGATTCCGCAAACCGAACCGCTGGAGCCAATGGTCTCGTACTCCGGCCCGCCGTACTTGGCGGTTACCCCCATTTCGGGGACGTTCACATCCCGCTTGCATGCTATGGCGCAAGCGTAACACGTCCCTTCCTCTTCCAATATGGTCTCCGCCATCGTCTGGCCGCTGATCTCCTTTGCGTACTCGAACTGCCCCTCCCGGAAGTTCCGGGTCGGCAGGATGCTGTCAGCACTCATCGCCACCACGTTCCGGGAGGTGCCGTACTTGTGGAGCATGTCGGTGTCCCGGTTGTAGTGCTCGCGGAACCACTTGACGCACGCCTGCAGTCCCTCTTTGTCCTTGGGCTCGACCCGGTCGTGCCCCCGCACGACGATAGCCCGGAGCTTCTTGCTCGCCATGACCGCCCCCAGGCCACTACGCCCGTTGAAGTGCTTCAGCTCGTTCACGATGTTCGCCATGAGGTTGCCCAGTTCCCCGGCGATCCCACACTGGAGCACCCGGGCACGCTTTTCTGTTTCCGCCGTGAGGATATCCTGCACGTCGCCGGAGAGCTTCCCCCAGATATGGGAGGCCTCGCGCAGCTCCATCTTCCCATCAGTGATCCAGAGGTAGACCGGCTTCGGGGACTGGCCGGTGACGACGATCCCATCGAAGCCGGCGTACTTCAGCTCCGGCCCCCACCAGCCTCCAGCTTCACCCTCCCCGTACCCGCCCGTCAGCGGGGATTTCGCGGCCACGCTGAACCGGCTTGTCCCGGACAGCGGAATGCCGTTGAGGGGGCAGGTGGCGAACACCATGGTATTGTCGGGGCCGAGCGGATCGACGCCCGGCCTCAACTCGCGCGTCAGGATGGCGGCCGCCATCGCCGCCCCGCCCATGTACAGGCGATACGTCAACGCGGGGAATTCCTCCACTAGGGTCGTCCCCTCGGTCAGGTTCACTCGAAGATACTTGCCGGTAAATGCTCCCTGCACGGGTCACCTCTCCTCTCGTGTCCTTCCGCCGCTTCTTCCGGGCAACAGCCGGACAACGTGATGCAGCTTTGCGTCACACACGCTACGTCTAGGAGGCCTCCACCCCACACGAGCCGCGATGCCGCGACCCGACCGGCCGCCCTGTTCCGTCGAGGCGCATCCCCCGAGGCGGCATCTTGGGAAACAACAGTCTGCACACCACACGTCGCAGGCAAGCACAACGCTCCGCGGCCGCTGCATTATGCTGGCGGAAGCATATGTTGTCCATGCGCGAATTGTCAAAGGCAGGGGTTTCCATACGTGCTACCCGCGAACGAACGCCCCTGCCCTGCGCGGCCTCGGGCGATCCGTCGGGGGGGAGTTTCCTCTTGACTCTGCTCCGAAGAGCAGATACAGATCATCACCGCAACGCATCTGTCGCCGCGGTCCGTGCGGACGTCCAGCGCGAGGGCCGCGCTTCGTCGTCAACGTCCCGATGGTAGTGGAAGAGTGGGTGCTCCAGCGGGGCAAGGAGATTTCGATGACGCTCTCTGGCTCTGCTCGCTGCTCGCTGTGCGTGACCGCGCTTGCGACCGCCGTCGCGGCGCTGGCGGCATGCTCAGGGTTTTCCGTTGGCGCGGGAGGGTCTCCGATGGTGACGGGCGACGTGTTGCTGATGGCCAGCACCATCGGGCCGATCGACGCCGGGATCGTGGGCGCTTTGGAGGACGCCTACTTCGCCAAGACCGGGGTGTTGGTGCGGCATGCCGGCGCCGGCACCGGCGCGGCGCTGGAGATGACGAAGCGAGGCGGCTTCGACCTGGTGATGGTTCACGCCCGGGCGCTCGAGGACAAGTTCGTCGCGGACGGCTTTGGCGTGGACCGCCGTGACATCATGTACAACGACTTCGTCATCCTGGGGCCGACGGCCGACCCTGCAGGCATACGAGGCGAGCGTTCCGCCGTGGCGGCACTTCGGAAGATCGCCCAGGCCGAGACGCTCTTCGTGACGCGTGGCGACAATTCCGGCACCCACGTCAAGGAAGTCGAGCTGTGGCAAGAAGCCGGCATCAAGCCGGCGGGGGGCTGGTATGCGGTATACGAGAAAGGGGCATCGGGCAATGCACCGACTACCCGCTACGCCGACCAGCGGCAGGCATACGTCTTGATGGATCGGGCCACGTACCTTACGCTGAAGCGGGACATCGGCCTGCAGGTGCTGGTCGAGAAAGATCCAGCGCTGTTGAACTTCATCGCGGTCATCCGGATGAACCCGGTCAAGTTCCCCAAGGCCAACGCCGTCGGCACCCAGGCGTTCGTGGATTGGCTGGTCTCGGACGAGGCGCAGCAGCTGATCAAGGCCTTCGGAGTGACGCAGTACGGGGAATCGTTGTTCTTCCCCAATTCGGACGAGTGGCGTAAGAAGAACCCGGCGTAAACAGGCACCCGGTGTGCGCGGCCCGAGGATCCTGGTCGCGCGGCAGAGGAGGAGTCGAATGGCACGGACGTTCATGGCATGCTCGCGGCGCACCGTCGTTCTTGGCCTCGGCCTGGCCCTGGTGGCTGCGGGGCTGTTGATAGCGGGTCCGGCCTGGGCGGGTCAGGCGGTCATTCTGTCCACCACCACGAGCACACAGGATTCCGGTTTGCTGGACGTTCTGGTCCCGCTCTTCGAGAAGAAGACGGGCTACACGGTAAAGACGATCTCGGTCGGCACTGGCCAGGCCCTGGCCCTGGCGGCGAAGGGCGAGGCGGATGTGTGCCTGGTCCACGCTCCCGACTCGGAGAAGCAGTACGTGGCGGATGGACTGCTTCTCAATCGCCGGCTGGTCATGCACAATGACTTCATCCTCGTCGGCCCCGCCGAGGATCCGGCGAAGATCAAGGGCCTGCCCAGCGCGGTCGAGGCGCTGAAGCGCATCGCCGAGGCCAAAGCCATGTTCGTTTCCCGAGGTGACAACTCGGGCACGCACCAGCTGGAAAAGAAGCTCTGGACCGAAGCCAAGGTCAAGCCGGAGGGCGCTTGGTACCTGCAAGCCGGACAGGGAATGGGTGCCACGCTCACGATCGCCTCGGAGAAGCGTGCCTACACGGTGACCGACCGGGGGACGTTCCTGGCATTCCAGAAGCGGGTCCAGCTCGTGAATCTGGTGGAGCGGGACCGTATCCTGCTCAACATTTACTCGGTGCTGGAGCCGAACGCGGCCAAGTTTCCGCGGGTGAACACGGCGGGCGGCAAGGCCTTCGCCGACTTCATGGTCTCCGCGGAGACGCAGGCGGTCATCAAGACGTTCGGCGTGGACAAATTCGGCGAGCCG
>Ga0335084_10008752_pt1 | contig 10093 bp, 10 predicted proteins | sample Lox_Sample_44_FD_206721 | JGI IMG/M metagenome (GOLD analysis project Ga0335084, IMG submission 206721) | Soil microbial communities from Loxahatchee National Wildlife Refuge, Florida, United States - Lox_Sample_4.4 | ecosystem: Environmental > Terrestrial > Soil > Wetlands | place: USA... | reverse complement strand
GATGAGGCCCGACAGGCCGACGATGTCGGCACCCTCTCGCTGCGCGGTCTCGATGATGGTCTGCGCCGGCACCATCACGCCGAGGTTGAGCACCTCGTAATTGTTGCACTGGAGCACCACCGCGACGATGTTCTTGCCGATGTCGTGCACGTCGCCCTTCACGGTGGCGATGACGATGCGGCCCTTGGCGCGGCCGGCCTGGCCGCTCTTCAGCTTCTCGGCCTCGATATAGGGCACGAGGTGCGCCACCGCCTGCTTCATCACCCGCGCCGACTTCACCACCTGCGGCAGGAACATCTTGCCGGCGCCGAACAGGTCGCCGACCACGTTCATCCCGTCCATCAGCGGCCCCTCGATGACCTCGATCGGCCGTGCGAACTTCTGCCGCGCCTCCTCCGTGTCGGCGATGACGTGGGTCGAGATGCCGTTGACGAGCGCATGGCTCAGGCGCTCCTCGACCGAGCCCTTGCGCCAGGCTTCGTCCTTGGCCGCTTCCTTCGGCCCGCCCTTGACGCGTGCGGCGATCTCGATCAGCCGCTCGGTGGCGTCGGCCCGGCGGTTGAAGAGCACGTCCTCGACGCGCTCGCGCAGCTCGGCATCGAGCTGCTCATAGACGCCGAGCTGGCCGGCGTTGACGATGCCCATCGACATGCCGGCGCGAACCGCGTGGTAGAGGAACGTGGTGTGCATCGCTTCGCGCACCGGGTCATTGCCGCGGAACGAGAACGACAGGTTCGACACGCCGCCGGAGACCTTGACGTGCGGCAGGTTGGCGCGGATCCAGCGCACCGCCTCGAGGTAGTCGAGGCCGTAGGTGGCGTGCTCCTCGAGGCCGGTGGCGACGGCGAAGATGTTCGGATCGAAGACGATATCCTCGGGCGGAAAGCCGGCCTCGCGCGTGAGCAGGTCGTAGGCGCGCCGGCACACCTGCGTGCGCCGCTCGAGCGTATCGGCCTGGCCCTTCTCATCGAACGCCATGACGACGACCGCTGCGCCGTATTGCCGGCAGAGCTGCGCCTGGCGCAGGAATTCCTCCTCACCCTCCTTCATCGAGATCGAGTTGACGATCGCCTTGCCCTGGACGCACTTCAGCCCGGCCTCGATCACGCTCCACTTCGAGCTGTCGATCATCACCGGCACGCGGGCGATGTCGGGCTCGGCGGCGACGAGGTTGAGGAAGGTGCGCATCGCCTGCTCGGAGTCGAGCATCGCCTCGTCCATGTTGACGTCGATGACCTGCGCGCCGTTTTCCACCTGCTGGCGCGCGACGGAAAGCGCCCCGGCGTAGTCGCCGCCGAGGATGAGCCGCGCGAAAGCCTTCGAGCCGGTGACGTTGGTACGCTCGCCGACGTTCACGAACAGCGACCGGTCGTCGACGTTGAAGGCTTCCAGGCCCGAGAGACGCAGCGCGCGCGAGCGCTCGGCGGGCCGGCGCGGCGGCAGTCCGCGGACCGCCTCAGCCATGGCGCGGATGTGCTCGGGCGTCGTGCCGCAGCAGCCGCCGCAGATGTTGAGCCAGCCGTTCTTCCCCCACTCGTGCATGTGGCCGGCCATCGCTTCGGGCGTGTCGTCGTATTCGCCGAAGGCGTTGGGCAGGCCGGCGTTCGGGTGGCAGGAAAAGCCGGTCTCGCTTACGCCGGCGAGCTCCTCGACGTAGGGACGCAGCTCCTTCGCGCCGAGCGCGCAGTTAAGGCCGACGGCGAGCGGGCGCGCGTGCCGCACCGAGTTGTAGAACGCTTCGGCGGTCTGGCCGGAGAGCGTGCGTCCCGACGCATCGGTGATGGTTCCCGAGACGATCAGCGGCAGGCGAACCCCGCGCGCGACGAACGCGCGCTCGATCGCGACCAGCGCCGCCTTCGCGTTGAGGGTATCGAACACCGTTTCCAGCAGCAGCAGGTCGACGCCGCCTTCCAGCAATCCGTCGAGCGCCTCGCCGTAGGCGAGCACCAGGTCGTCGAAGCCGACGGCGCGGAATGCGGGATCGTTGACGTCGGGTGAGATCGAAGCGGTCTTGTTCGTCGGCCCCAGCACCCCGGCGACGAAGCCCGGCGAGGCGGAATTGCGCGCGGCGAACTCGCGCACCGCGTCCCTTGCCAGCCCGGCGGCGGCGCGGTTGAGCTCCCTCGCAAGGCCTTGCATGCCGTAATCGGCGAGAGCGATCGAGGTCGAGTTGAAGGTATTGGTCTCGAGGATGTCGGCGCCGGCACGCAGATACTGCAGATGGATGTCGCGGATCAGCCCCGGCTGCGTGAGCGAAAGCAGGTCGTTGTTGCCGCGCAGCTCGCGCTCCCAGGCGCGAAAGCGCTCGCCGCGATAGTCCTCCTCGGCGAGGCGCGCGCGCTGGATCATGGTGCCCATGGCGCCGTCGAGCAGCAGGATGCGCTCGGAGTAAAGCTGCGCGAGGCTGTTGTTCGGCTTGGAGCTCAAGGATCCGTCGACGAAAAAAAAGCCGTTCAGCTTTCGCAGAAACGGCTTTCTTGGCGCGTCTCTTTAGCGGCATTTATAACGCGCCCGCAAGCTGAACCATCAAATCGGCGCGAGCGTGGGATTCTGCCCATCAATCCCTATGGTGTCAACCGCTTATAATCGTTCGATGGACCATGGTGCCGCGCAGAAAGCGCACAAGGACGAGCCGTTTCCCTCGAAGGTCGCGCGCTTCGCGACGCAAGTGCAGTGGGGCGACTGCGATCCCGCCGGGATCATTTTCTATCCGACCTACTTCCGCTGGATGGATGCGGCGAGCTGGGCGCTGATGGAGACCATCGGCGGCTTCGGCCCGAAGCGCATGCGCGAGGAGCATCTGGCGATGCCGCTGGTATCGGCCGAGTGCCAGTTCGTCGCGCCGGCGCTGCATGGCGATCGCTGCGAGGTCCGCTCGCGCATCGCTCGTTTCGGCGGCGCCTCGTTCGTAGTAGTGCACGAGATCGTGCGCGACGACGGCACGGTGCTCGCCAAAGGAAGCGAGACGCGTGTGTGGGGCCGCTTTGCCAGCGGGCCCGGCACGCCGATGAAGGGGGAGAGAATCCCCGAAGCGCTTAAGGCGCTGTTCCGCGCCTAGCTTCGGCCCATTCGGCGAGCGCCGATGCGGTCATCGCGCCGGCCGCGCCGAACGAGTCGCCCGCGTGGTCCTTCAGCAGGGATTCGAGGTTCTGCCGCATCGCCTGCTCGTTCACTTCGAGGCCCTCGAGCGCGTCCGCCATCGCCGCCGTGCCGCTCGCGCTCGCGCAGACCAGCTCGCGCAGCGTGAACCACTGACTCTGCCACTGCCCCAGGCCGCGCTCGTGCTCGGGCGTGAGCTGAGCGAGCAGCGTCGCCGCCAGCCCGGGCGCTCGCTGCGCCGCTTCGAGCGCGAGCATGGAAAGCACCGGGTTGCGCTTGTGCGGCATGCTCGACGAGCCGCCGCGGCCCGCCGCCGCGGCTTCGGCCGCTTCGCCGACCTCGCGCTGCATGAGCAGCGACACGTCGCGGCCGATCTTGCCCGCCGCGCCGGCGAGAATGGCAAGCTCCGCGCCGAGGCGGGCGAAGCCGTCGCGCGCGCTGTGCCACGGGATCGGGCTCGGCGGCAAGGCTAGTTCCTCGGCAAGCGTTGCCGACACCGCGGCGCCGCGATCGCCCAGCGACGCGAGCGTTCCGCTCGGTCCACCGAACTGCAGCGCGCAGGCGGCGCGCGCGGCCTCGCGCAGGCCCGCCACGCTGCGCGCGACCATGGACAGCCAGACGGCGGCTTTCCAGCCGAACGGGATCGGGAGCGCCGGCTGCAGCAGCGTACGCGCCGCGACCGACGTCTTGGGGTAACGCTGCGCGAGCTTGCTCGCCGCATCGCCGAGCCGCAGCGCGAGCCCGAGGACGTGGGTGCATGCCGGCTTGAGGCAGAGCACCACCGCCGTATCGATGACATCCTGGCTCGTCGCGCCTTCGTGCACGTGCTTCGCGGCGTCGGGCGATGCGGCGGCAACCTGCGCGGTCAGATGCTTGACGAAGGGGATGGCGAGCGTTCCCGAGCGGCCCTCGCGGGCGAGCTGCACGGCGTCGAAACGCGCGGTCTCGCAGGCGCGCGAGATGGCCTGGGCATGGGCGGCGCTCAGCAGGCCGTGGCGGGCAGAGGCCCGCGCGAGCGCGCTTTCGAAGCACACCATCGCCGCGAGCAGCCTTTCGTCGGAGAGGAGCTCGGCGCAGACCTCGTCGGCGAACAGCAGCTCGAGGCTCAGGGGCCGCTCAGTAGTCGAAGAAGACGGTTTCGTCGTCGCCCTGGAGGATGATGTTCCACTCCAGGACCTTGCCTTTCGGCTCGGGAATGAGCGTCGCGCGGCGCTCGGCCGGCACCAGCCCGAGAACGGGATCCTGCTCGTTCGCTTCGGCTTCGTCGGGAAAGTAGATGCGCGTCGCGAGGTGCTTCAGCATGCCGCGCATGAAGACGGAGACTACGAGGTGCGGCGCCTGCAAGCCGCCGTCGGGCCCCGGCACGCGCCCGGGCTTGATGGTCCTGAGGCGAAAAGCGCCCTTGGCGTCGGTCGGAATGCGGCCGAAGCCGCGCCAGCCCTTCTCGAGCGGCTTCTTCTGCGGGTCTTCGGGGTGCGCGTACTTGCCGGCGGCGTTCGCCTGCCAGATCTCGATCAGGCCGTCGTTCACGCCCTTGCCGTCGCCGTCGATGAGGCGGCCCTCGATGGTAACGCGCTCGCCCTTGATGCCGCGCCCGGCGATGTCGCGCGTGACGAGCCAGTTCAGCCCGATGTGCAGGTAAGGACCGACGGTCTGGTTGCCGGTGGCGAAGAGGCTCATGGCATTTTCTCCATCGGCGTTTCTTCGCGGCCGCGCAGCACGATGTCGAAGCGATAGCCCAGGGCTTGCTCGGGGATGGTGCTCTCCCAGTCGAACACCGAGACCATGCGGTTGCGCGCGGCTTCGTTGGCGATGCAGGTGAACATCGGGTCGTAAGGCAGCAGCGGGTCGCCCGGAAAATACATCTGCGTCACCATGCGCGTGAGAAACGCCTGGCCGAAGAGCGAGAAATGGATGTGCGCCGGGCGCCACGCGTTGTAGTGATTGCGCCAGGGATACTCGCCGGGGCGGATGGTGACGAAGCGGTAGCGGCCTTCGGCATCGGTGACGGTGCGCCCGGCGCCGGAGAAATTCGGGTCGATCGGCGCGTTGTGCTGGTCGGTCGGATGCGGATAGCGGCCCGCCGCGTTCGCCTGCCAGACCTCGACCAGCGTGTTCGGCACCGCCCTGCCGTTCTCGTCGAGCACGCGGCCGGTCACGACGATGCGCTCGCCCAGCGGGTCGCCACGGTGCTGGCGCGTGAGATCGTTGTCGCTCGCCTTTACGTCGCCGTAGCCGAAAATCGGTCCCGTGATCTCGGAAATAGTCTGCGGCGGCAGCACGAGCGGCTGCGTCGGGCAGCGTTTCTGCGTCGAGGCGTAAGGCGGATAGTTGTAGTCGGGCTGCGTGCCCGGGTGGTACCTGCGGTAGCCGATGAGCTTTTTCATTCTGCGTCCGGTTGCTTCGAGGGCTGCGCTCGATCGAAGGCCTCGAGCTTCATGCACTCTGCGAAAACGCGCATGGTAACCGGATACGGCGCGAGATCGCATTGGTAGCGCTGGGCGTTGAAAATCTGCGGCACGAGGCAGCAGTCGGCCATCGTGGGAGCGTCCCCATAGCAGAACCGCCCGGCGCCGTGGGCGAGCTCGGCCTCGTACTTGGCGAGGCCGTCCGCCACCCAATGCCGGTACCACGCATTCACTTGCTCCTCGTTCTGTCCCAGCTGCCGCTTTAGATACTGCAGCGTACGCAGGTTGTTTAGCGGATGGATCTCGCAGGCGACGAGGAGGGAAAGAGCGCGCACCCGCGCGCGGCCTTTCGGGTCGCGCGGCAGAAGGGGCGGTTGCGGATGCGTCTCGTCCAGATACTCCATGATCGCGAGCGACTGGGCGAGCTGATCGCCATCGTCGAGGACCAGCGCCGGCGTGAGCGCCTGCGGATTGACTCGCACATAGGCGGGCGAGCGCTGCTCTCCTTTCGGCAGATGCACGAAGCTCGCCTCGTAGGCGAGCCCCTTCAGGTTGAGCGCGATGCGGACGCGGAACGACGCCGAGCTGCGGAAGTAGGTGTAGAGCCTCACAACGCCGGCACGATTCTCACTTTCAGCTCGCCGACCCCGTCGACCCCTGCGTGCAACTCGTCGCCCGGTTTCACCGGGCCGACTCCCGCCGGCGTACCCGAATAAATCAGGTCGCCGGGCTCCAGGGTGTAATACTCCGAGAGGTACGCGATCTGCTCCGGCACCGACCAGATCATGTCCGAGAGGTCGGCCTTCTGGCGCTGCTTGCCGTTGACGTTGAGCCAGATCGCGCCCTTCGATGGATGGCCGATCTTCGCCGCGCTGGCGAGCACGCCGCAGGGCGCACCTTCATCGAAGTCCTTGCCGAAGTCCCAGGGACGGCCGTGGTCCTTGCCGATCTGCTGCAGGTCGCGCCGCGTCATGTCGAATCCGACCGCATAGCCGAAGATGTGCTCGTTCGCTTTTCTCGCCTCGATGCGGCGGCCGCCCTTGCCGATGGCCACCACCATTTCCGTTTCGTAGTGGTAGTTGGACGTTTTCGGCGGGTAGTGCACATCGCCGCCGCGCGGCACGAGCGTGTGCGCCGCTTTCAGGAAGAAAAACGGCTGCTCGCGGCCGTCGCCGCCCATTTCCTTCTGGTGCTCGACGTAGTTGCGGCCGACGCAGAAGATGCGTCGCACGGGAAAGCTGTTGTCGGACCCCGCGACCGGCAGCGCCGGCTGGGGCCAGAGGGGAATCGCGTAAGCCATGCGGACCTCGGGAAAAGGCGGATTCTAGTCCTTCGACTCGAGCTCGCGCTCCAGGATTTCGCGCAGCTTGTAGCGCTGGATCTTGCCGGTAGTGGTGCGCGGCAGCTCGTCGACGGTCCGCACCCACTTCGGCCGCTTGTGCCGCGGCAGCGCGCGCTCGCAGGCCTCCAGCGCGGCGCGCTGCGCGGCGGCAGCATCGCCCCGCGGCGTGACGAAGAGGGCCAGGCGCTCGAGGCCGTCGGCATCGTAGACCGCCACACAGGCGGCTTCGCCGACGGCGGGCTCGCGCGAGGCGGCCTCTTCGAGCTCCGCCGGCTGCACCCACTGCCCCGCCACCTTGATCAGCTCGTCGGAGCGGCCCTGGTGGATGTAGTAGCCCGCCGCGTCGCGGGTGAAGAGATCGCGGCTGCAAAACCAGCCGTCGCGGAATTGCGCGCGGGTCTCTTCAGGCAGGTTCGCGTAGCCGTCGGCCTGGGCGGGGTGGCGCAACCAGAGTACGCCGGGCTCGCCCGGCGCCGGCTCGCCGCCCCGCGCGTCGAGAAGGCGGACCTCGACGCCGGGAAGGGGCTTGCCCGTGCGCGGGCCGTCCGATCCGCCCGGGGACGTCACCATGCAGGCACAGAAGGTTTCCGACATGCCGTAGAGGTTGAGGATCTCGGTGCCGGTCGCCTTGTTCCATTGGGCGCAGAGCTGCGCGGAAAGCCGCTCGCCGCCTGCGACGAAGCGCCGCATCGCGCCGAACGCGGCCAGGCGCTGCGGTGCCTCGGCCAGCAATCGCCGGAAGACCGTGGGCACGCTGAACATCGCCGTCGGCCGGTGCCGCTCGACCAGGGCGACGATCGAATCGGTGTCGGGCCAGTCGGCGCAGAGGATTGCGGTCGCGCCGAGCGCGAGCGGCGCGAGCAGGCCGTGCTCGATGCCATAGGCGAAGAAGAGCCGCGAAGTCGTGAACACCCGGTCGTTCGCGCCGATCCCCAGCTCGCGGAACGAGGCGCCGACGCAAGCAATGCTCCGGTGCCGGTGCACGATCCCCTTGGGGCGGCCGGTCGTGCCGGACGAGTACAGTTCGAGCGCCGGCGTCTCGGCGCTTGCCGGGAATGCCGCCGCCTCCGGCGCGGCCGCGAGCGCCTCGCGCCATTCGCGCGAGCCCACCAGCCGCACGTCGCCGGCGATCGCGCTGCCCTCCGCCGTGAGCGCGTCGTCCACCAGCGCGATCTGCGCCGCGCTGTCGCGAACGATGTGGCGCAGATCGGCGGCGGCGAGCTTGCTGTTCAGCGCAATGGCGACCGCCCCGGCCCACACCGCCCCGAGCCACGCCGCGGCGAACTCGGGCGTGTCGCGCATCATCAGCAGGATGCGGTCACCGGGCTGGACGCCGAGCGCCTGCAATGCGCCGGCGGAGCGCGCCGTGCGGCTCGCGAGCTCGGCGTACGTGAGCGCTTCCTCGCCGCATAGCAGCGCTATCTTGCCGCCGTGGCGCGCGAGCGCCGTGCGACCGAGGAGCTGTTCGGCCGCGTTCATCCGGCGTATTCGGGCGCGACGTGGATCACCAGCTCGCCGATGCCCTGGATGCCGGCGCGGATTTCGTCGCCGGGCTTGACCGGGCCGACGCCTTCGGGGGTGCCGCTGAAGATGAGATCGCCGGGCTGCAGGGTGTAGAAGCTCGTGGCGTACTCGATGAGCCGGGGCACGTCGTAGACCATGCGCCGGGTATTCGACTTCTGCCGCGACTCGCCGTTGACGGTGAGCCACAGATCGAGCGCGCCGGGGTCGGCGATCTCGTCGCGCGTGACCAGCCAGGGACCGAGCACGCTGTAAGTGTCGATCGACTTGCGGAAGCTCGGCAGCTCGGGGCCGCGCAAGGTCATGTCGAGGCCGATCGAGTAGCCGCAGACATAGTCGAGCGCGCGGTCGCGCGACACGCGGTTCGCCTCGCGGCCGATCACCACGGCGAGCTCGACCTCGTGGTCGTTGCGCCGTTCGGCGAAGCGCAGGCGGATCGGCTCGCCCGCACCGACCAGCGAGCTCGGCGCCTTCAGGAACAGGCCCCAATCCGCGATGGTCTTGATCTCGCGCCCGTGGGCGATGCCCTGGTCCTTCTTCGCCTCGTCGATGTGCGCCTGGTAGTTGATGGGTGCATTGACGATCTTGGACGGATTGGCCACCGGCGCCCGCAGCGTCACCTGGTCGAGGCGCCGCCGGGCGGCGCGCGCGCCGAGGGCCTTCGCTCGCTCGAGCACGGCGGGAAGATGCGCGATCAGCGCGTCGCCGTGACGGTACGGCCACTTCTGCGGCGGGATCGCCGCTAGCGCCTCGGTCACGTCGAGCACCGCGTCGCCCTCGACCAGTCCCAGCCTGTCGTCGTCGAATCGGCAAAGTCTCATGGAGTATCGATGCGTCGCACTACGGAGTCGGTACGGATTTGCGCTCGGCATGCCAGCACGATGCCGCGCGCACGTTCTTCGGGACCGAGAACCCGTTCGGAGTGCGCCAGCTCGTCGATCTCGCCGGACAGCAGCCTGCACTTGCAGGTGCCGCAGGTTCCCGTCTGGCAGGAGAATGGGAACGGCACGCCCGCACGCAAGAGCGAGGTGAGAATGGTGTCGCCCGCCTCGACCGGAACCGGCTCGGGGTGGCCTTCCAGGGTGATTTGCATGCAGTACCGGAGCCGCCTACGATGTTACCAGTCTGTTTGGGATCCAAACAAAATGACGCGCGATCGCCCGCTGCGGCCCGGCAGCCTGCCGGCGCTGCTCGGCTACCGGCTGCGCATCGCGCAGCAGGCGGTGTTCCGCGACTTCGCCTCGAGCGTGGGCGAAATCTCGCCCGGGCGCGTCGGCCTGCTGCTGCTGATCGAGGCGAACCCCGGGGTGACGCAAAGCCGGCTCGCACGCGCAGTGCACCTCGACCGCTCCACCATGGTCGGCGTCATCCACGCGCTCGAGGGCGAGGCGCTGGTGGTGCGGCGCCGCGGCGAGGACCGTCGCACCAACGGCTTGTGGCTCACCCCCGGCGGGCGTGCCCTCCTCGCGCGCCTGAAGCGCCGCATTGAATCGCACGAGCGGCGCATCGCGGCGCGCTTGACCGAGGGCGAGCGCGCCCAGCTTATCGATCTTCTCGAGAAGCTTTCCGCCTAGAAAAAAGAAAGGGCGCCGAAGCGCCCTTGTGTTGCCCCCGGAGAATCTGCTCAGTAGTTGTAGGCCTTTTCGCCGTGGTCGGCGAGGTCAAGACCCTCTTCTTGCGCCTCGTCGCTTGCGCGGATGCCTATCGTGAACTTGAGAACCAG
>Ga0335084_10008751_pt1 | contig 10093 bp, 9 predicted proteins | sample Lox_Sample_44_FD_206721 | JGI IMG/M metagenome (GOLD analysis project Ga0335084, IMG submission 206721) | Soil microbial communities from Loxahatchee National Wildlife Refuge, Florida, United States - Lox_Sample_4.4 | ecosystem: Environmental > Terrestrial > Soil > Wetlands | place: USA: Florida... | reverse complement strand
CCGGCCTTGCCGGAATTGGCGATCGGAGTTCCTTGAACTGGGAGATGGCGGAGCAGATCCCTACCGTGGGCGGCTCCGAACGACGGAAACGAACATGGCTCTGCCAGTGCGCGAAGGCCGGGCGGCATTTCGCGATTATCAGACTTGGTATCGGATCACCGGCGATCTCAAGAGTGGCAAGCCGCCTGCCGTCATCCTTCATGGCGGTCCGGGTGCCACTCACAACTACACCGACAGTTTCAAGCTCCTGGCGCAACGTGGCCGCGCGGTCGTGCATTACGACCAGCTCGGTTGCGGGCAATCCACCCACCTGCCGGACAAGGGCGCCGATTTCTGGACCGTGCAGCTCTTTCTCGACGAGCTGGACAATCTCCTGGCGCATCTCGGCATCGCCTCTTCCTACCATGTGATCGGCCAGTCCTGGGGCGGCATGCTGGGCGCCGAGCATGCGGTCCGGCGCCCGAAGGGCATGCGCTCGATCGTGATCGCGGATTCGCCGCCCTCGATGGTTCTGTGGGTGCAGGAGGCCAACAAGCTGCGCGACGCGCTGCCGCGCGAAGTCCAGACGACGCTGCTGAAGCATGAGAAGGCCGGCACCACCGGATCGCCCGAATACACGGCGGCCATGCGGGTCTTTTACGATCGCCATGTCTGCCGGGTGACGCCCTGGCCCGACGAGGTCGCCAAGAGCTTTGCGCAGATCGAAGCCGATCCGACCGTCTATTTCACCATGAACGGGCCCAGCGAGTTCCACGTCGTGGGCACGCTCAAGAACTGGAGCATCATCGACCGGCTCGATCGCATCACGGCGCCGGTGCTGTTGATCTCCGGGCGCCATGACGAGGCGACGCCGGCCGTGGTCCAGCCCTTCAAGGACAGAATCAAGCAGGCGCGATGGGAGATCTTCGAACATTCGAGCCATATGCCGCATGTCGAAGAAACGGAACGTTGCATGAAGGTCGTGGGCGATTTCCTCGACCAGCATGACCGCTGAAGCACAACCAAGCCCGGCCGTTCAACCGGGCAGAAAGGGAGAGCCACCGATGAGCTGGAGCAAATCGACGCTGGGAGGCCTTGCGGTCGCCGGCGCCCTGCTATCCTGGAATGGCGTTGCCGCCGCCGATGAGCCGGCGGCGCCGGGCACGATCCTATCGCCGCAGCAGACCCAGGTCGCGGCCCTGAAGACCGAGCATAAGGGCGGCACGATGCGCCTAGTGGCGCGCTCCGCCCAGGGCACGATCGATCCGCATATCAACTACACGCTGCAATATTGGCAGTTCTATCAGTCGGTTTATGACGGGCTGGTGACCTTCAAGCATGCCGGCGGGGCGGACGGCTTCACCGTCGTGCCGGACCTGGCCGAGGCGATCCCGGCGCCGCAGAACGACGGCAAGACCTATGTCTTCAAGCTGCGCAAGGGTATCAAGTTCTGGGACGGCCGCGATGTGACCGTGAAGGACGTCGTCGCCTCCTTCCAGCGTATCTTCAAGGTCTCGAGCCCGACCTCGGGCACCTTCTATGCCGGCATCGTCGGCGCCGACAAATGCCTGCAGGATCCCGCGACCTGTACGCTCGATGGCGGCGTAGTCGCCGACGAGGCCGCGGGCACTGTCACCATCAACCTCACGGCGCCCGATCCCGAACTCTTCTACAAGCTCTCCGTGCCGCATGCCGTGATCCTGCCGGCCGACACGCCCACCAGCGATCTCGGCACGGTGCCGGCGGTCGGTACCGGTGCTTACATGATCGAGAGCTTCGATCCCAACAAACAGATGAAGATGGTGCGCAACCCCTACTTCAAGGAGTGGAGCGCCGATGCTCAGCCCGACGGTTATCCGGATGTGGTGCTCTACGACTTCGGTCTAACCGATGAAGCAGAGGTGACCGCAGTGCAGAATGGCGAGGCCGACTGGATGTTCGACCAACCGCCGACCGATCGCCTCGGCGAATTGGGGACGAAGTATAAAGATCAGGTCTTCATCAATACGCTGACGGCCTGGTGGTACGCGCCGATGAACGTCAACATCGCGCCCTTCAATAATGTCAAGGCGCGGCAGGCGGTGGCCTACGCGATCGACCGGAAGGCACTGGTGAATTTGTTCGGCGGCCCGGCCCTGGCCGCCCCCGTCTGCCAAGTGTTGCCGCCCGGCTTCCCCGGCCATGTCGACTACTGCCCCTTCACCAAGAACCCGGGTGCCGAATGGTCGGCACCGGACCTCGAGAAGGCGAAGCAACTGGTCAAGGAGTCAGGCACGGCTGGGCAGAAGGTGACAGTGATCGTCGAGGACACGGCCATTTCCAAGAGCATTGGCGTCTATCTGCAGAGCGTGCTCAAGGACATTGGCTATGACGCCAGCGTCAAGCCGCTCTCGCCAAATATCCAATTCACCTACATCCAGAACACCAACAATAACGTCCAGATGAGCGTGTCGCAGTGGTATCAGGATTATCCGGCCGCGTCCGACTTCCTGTATATCCTGTTCGGCTGCGATTCCTTCCATCCGGGCTCGGATTCCTCGATCAACATCGCTGGCTTCTGCGACAAGGCGATCGACGCCAAGATGAAGCAGGCGCTGGCGCTGGCCGTGACCGACCAGGCCGGCGCCGATAAGCTCTGGACCGAGATCGACAAGGAAGTGACCGACGCGGCCCCGGCGGCGGCGCTGTTCACGCCGAAGCATATCGACTTCATCTCGAAGCGCCTCGGCAACTTTATCTTCAACGCGCAGTACTACTGGGTCATCACGCAGTCCTGGGTGCAATAGGACATCGCGTGATCTTAGTAGCGTTCATCCCGGCGGCCGCATCGCATGATGCGGCCGCCGCGGCGACCGCGTGACATGACCGACAGCACCGCACCTATGGGCGGCCTCGCCAGCGGCGAACAAGGCCGCCCGGCGCGCCGCAGCCGCGGCCCCTGGGCCACCGCCTTCCTCAAGCTGTGGCACGACCGGGCGGCGATGGCGGCGTTGGGCGTGGTGTTGCTGGTCGTGCTCGCGTGCATGCTGGCGCCGGTCTATGCCGGGCGGGTCGCTCATACCGATCCGTTCCGCTCCAATCTCGACGGCCAGTTCGAGCGGAATGGCGAGATGGTGCCGGTCATGGAGACCTCGACCGAGGGCCTCGGGCTGGGCTTCACGCCGATCGGCCCGACTTGGGATTTTCAGGCCTTTTTCCTGGGCGCCGACAATCAAGGCCGCGATGTGATGGCCAGGCTGCTTTATGGCGGCCGCAATTCGCTCTGGATCGCGGGTGTCGCCACGGTCATCTGCCTTCTCTTCGCGACCTTGATCGGTCTTGCGGGTGGATATTTCGGCGGACCGACGGACTGGGTCCTGACGCGTCTCTTGGATGTGCTTTGGGCCTTTCCCGTCTATCTGCTCGCGATTTCGCTCTCGATCGTGCTGATCGCCAAGGGGATCGATATCGGCCCGATCTCGATCACGGCGGACAGCCTCTGGCTGCCGATCCTCATCATCGGCATCGTCTACGTGCCTTATGTGGCGCGGCCGATCCGCGGCCAGGTGCTCTCGCTGCGGCAGAGCGAGTTCGTGCTGGCGGCCATCGGCCTGGGCGTGCCGGGCTGGCGCATTCTCATCCGCGACATCCTGCCCAACGTCACGACCACGCTCATCGTCTTCGTGCCGCTGCTGATGGCGCTCAATATGCTGACGGAATCGGCCTTGTCCTTTCTGTCGATCGGTGTCCAGCCGCCCGATGCGAGTTGGGGGACGATCATCCAGGACGGCCAGGCGCTGCTCTACACGCGCCCCATCGTGGCTCTGGCCCCCGGGGTCGCGATCGTTATCACCGTGCTGGCCCTGAACATCCTGGGTGACGGCGTGCGCGACGCGCTCGATCCCCGCGCCAAGCTCCGTCTGAGGTCCGCCTGATGCTGGGGACCGTGGTGCACCGTGTCAGCCAGATGCTGTTCGTCATGTTCGGCATCAGCGTGCTGGTGTTCCTGATCTTCTTCGCGACGCCGGGTTCGGACCCCGCCGCGCGCATCGCCGGCCGCAACGCCTCGCAGGAGACCCTGGCCGCGGTCCGCGCCGATTTCGGTCTCGACCGCCCCTTGCCGGTCCAATATGTCCTGATGATGAAGCGGCTGTTCGTGACCCGCGACCTGACCTCCTTCGTCAATCGTGGCTGGAAGGTGGTGCCGGCGGTGATCGATGTCGCGCCGGTGACGCTCTCGCTCGTGACCGGGGCGGCGGTGCTCTGGGTCATCGGCGGCGTCGTAATCGGATTGCTGGCCGCGGCGACCAAGGGTAGTTGGCTCGATCGCGGTCTGATGATCCTCGGGCTGATCGGCGTCTCGATGCCGGTCTATTGGCTCGGCGAAGTGATGAACCTGCTGACGCAAAGCCGGTTCCATGACAGCTGGGTTTTCTCCTGGGTGCCACCCTTGGGGTACAAGCCGCTGAGCGAGGATCCCGGGGGCTGGTTCCTCACGCTTGTCATTCCTTGGATCACCTTGGCGGTGCTCTATATGGGGCTCTATGGCCGTGTCTTGCGCGCGAGCCTGGTCGAGGCGGGGCAGGAGGATTACATCCGCACCGCCCGTTCAAAGGGGCTGAGCGAGACGCGGATCCTGATCTATCACGCCTTTCGCACCTCGCTGATCACGGTGGTGACCCTGTTCGGGCTCGATTTCGGTGCGCTGGTGGGTGGCGCTGCGCTTTTGACGGAGGTCGTGTTCGGTTTGCAAGGGATCGGCAAGCTCACCTATGACGCGCTGCTCAATCTCGACCTGCCGGTGATCATGGCGACCGTGATCTACGCCTCCTTCTTCGTTGTGCTGGCGAATGCCGTGGTCGATCTGCTTTATGCCTTCCTCGATCCGCGGGTAAGGGCGCGCTGAGGATGGGAGAGGCGATCCTCCGCGTCACCGATTTACGTGTCTCGTTCCGCACCGAACATGGGTTGCTGCGGGCGGTCGATGGCATTTCCTTCGATGTCGGGGAGCGCGAGATTCTGGGCGTGGTGGGGGAGTCCGGCTCAGGCAAGACGATCTCGCTCTTGAGCGTCATCGGCTTGATCAACGATCCCAACGCGGTGATCGAAGGCTCTGTCGTCTATAAGGGACGCGAGCTGATCGGCTTGCCCGCGAAGGCGATGCGCGAGGTCCGGGGCAAAGAGATCGCGATGATCTTCCAGGACCCCATGACGTCGCTGACGCCGGTCTATTCGATCGGCTGGCAGATCGCCGAGCAGATCCTGGCGCATGAGCGGATTTCGCATCGCGCGGCGCGCCAGCGTGCGATCGATCTCCTGGGTGCGATGGGCATTCCCAACCCGGGCGTCACGATCGACCGCTTCCCGCACGAGCTATCGGGCGGCATGCGCCAGCGCGCGGTGATCGCCATGGCGCTCTCCTGCAATCCATCGCTCCTGATCGCGGACGAGCCGACCACGGCGCTCGATGTCACGGTCCAGGCGCAGATCCTCGAGCTGATCCAGAAGCTGCGTCGCGATTTCGGCTCCTCGGTGGTGCTGATCACCCATGACATGGGCGTGGTGGCGGAGGTCGCCGACCGCGTGATGGTCATGTATGCGGGGCGCATCGTCGAGCGCGGATCCAAGCGCGACCTCTTCAAGAACCCCTGGCATCCCTATAGCTGGGGGCTCCTCAATTCGATTCCGCCCATGGCCGGCGCGCGTCCGCGGCGCTTGAATTCGATCGCCGGTGCGCCGCCTTCGCTACTGGATCTGCCGCGGGGTTGCGCCTTCGGGCCGCGCTGCCGCTATCGCTTCGAGGCCTGCGACGAGCGTCCGGCATTGAGGGGAGAGGGGGCTCACCAAGCCGCTTGTTTTCTCTCGGACGAGCAGCGCGCCGCGGCCTTCGACGCGCGCAACCCATCGGTCGCGGGGGCGGAATGAGCGTCGCTGCCAACATGAACGAGCTGCTGCTCAAGGGTGTCGGCATCACCAAGCAGTTCACCGTGGGCAGCCGCTTCGCCCAGGGCGGGCGCAAGACGGTCCATGCGGTGGACGGCGTCTCGCTCGAGATCCGCCAAGGAGAGACGCTGGGGCTGGTGGGGGAGTCGGGCTGCGGGAAATCGACGCTCGGGCGCTGCCTGGTCCGCCTCTACGACATCACCGCCGGCGAGCTCTTCTTCCGCGGCAAGGACATCGCGCGCCTGAGCATCTCGCAGCTTCGGCCATTCCGGCGCCAGATGCAGATGGTGTTCCAGGACCCCTATGCCTCGCTCAATCCGCGCCGACGGGTTGGCGATTTGATCGCCGAACCCTTGCGCGTGCACCGCTACGGCACGCCCAAGGCGATCGACAGCCGGGTGCGGGAGCTGATCGCGCTGGTGGGTCTTATGCCCGATCATCTGCAGCGCTATCCGCATGAGTTCTCGGGCGGGCAGCGCCAGCGCATCGGCATCGCGCGGGCGCTGGCACTGGAGCCGAGCCTGGTCGTCGCCGACGAGCCGGTCTCGGCACTGGACGTCTCGATCCAGGCGCAGATCGTCAATCTGATGGCCGATCTGCAGGAGCGATTGGGCCTCACCTATGTGTTCGTGGCCCATGATCTGAGCGTGGTGCGTCAGGTCTCGACCCGGACGGCCGTCATGTATCTGGGCTCGATCGTCGAGATCGGCGCGACCGAAGCGCTCTATCGCAAGCCGCGCCACCCTTACACCCAGGCCCTGATCTCAGCCGTGCCGGTGCCGGACGTCGATCGGCCGGCGGGTGCCAAGCGGATCGTGCTGACGGGCGACGTGCCGAGCCCGATGAACCCGCCCTCGGGCTGCCGCTTCCATCCGCGCTGCCGCTTCGCCACGGAGCGCTGCCGCAGCGAGCGGCCGGTCTTGCGCGAGATCGAGGCGGGGCGCCAGGTCGCCTGCCACTTCCCGCTGGACTGATCGTGTTCGCTAGATCTCGAGAATGCACCAGACCGGGACATGATCCGACGGCTTCTCCTTGCCGCGCGGACGCTTGTCGATGCCGCAATCGGCGAGGCGGTCGACGGCCTGGGGCGACAGCACCAGATGGTCGATGCGCAAGCCGTGGTCCTTTGACCAGGCGCCGGCCTGATAATCCCAGAAGGTGTAATTGCCTGGCTCGGGATGGCGTGCGGCGATGGCGTCGGTATAGCCCAGATGCAGCAGCTCGCGGTAACGCGCGCGCGATTCCGGCCGGCAGAGAGCGTCGTCACGCCAGCCCTCGGGGTCGTACACGTCGCCATCGGTCGGGCAGACATTGTAGTCGCCGCCCAGCACCAGGATTTCCTCTTCCTTGAGCAGCGCCTTGGCGCGATCGATGAGCCGCGTCATCCAGGCGAGCTTGTAGGCGAATTTCTCGCTCCCCGAGGGGTTGCCGTTGGGCAGATAGATCGACGCCGCCCGTAAGACATGGCGCCTGGATTTCTTGGTTTCGCCCGGGACCTCGATCAGCGCCTCGATATAGCGCGCGGGCTCGTCCTCATTGGCGGCGCCAGGCAGGGCGCGCCGTTCGACCGTCATCGGGTAACGGGACAGGACCGCGACGCCGTTATAGGTCTTCTGCCCGACGGTCTCGACATTGTAGCCGAGATCCTCGAACTCCATGCGCGGGAAGCCGTCATCGAGGCACTTGATCTCCTGCAGCAGCAGCACATCCGGTTTCTCCGTCTTGACCCAGGCCAGGGTCGAGGCGAGATGCGCCTTGATCGAGTTGACGTTCCAGGTGGCGATGCGGGTCATGAGAAATCCCCGGTAAAACGAGTGACCGTTCTACCGCCTCACGCCGGCATTGTCGAAGCGTCAGACCGAGAAGGAGCTGCCGCAGCCGCAGGAGGAGGAGGCGTTCGGGTTCGCGACCTTGAAATAGGCGCCGCCCAGATCCTCGACGAAGTCCACTTCCGCGCCGGCCAGGAGATCGAGGGAGGTCCCGTCGATCACCAGCTTGACCCCGTCGCGTTCGAACACGGCATCGTCATCCAGCAGGTTGTCGTCGAGGGAGAAGCCGTATTGGAAGCCGGCGCAACCGCCGCCGGAGATCGAGAGCCGCAGCATCAGCTTGTCGTTGCCCTCGCTGGCCCTGAGTTGCGCCACGCGCTTGGCGGCGCTGGGGGTCAGATTCACGCTGCGGTCGGGGCTGGGCATATGGGTCATCGACAGGCGGACTCCTCAGGGTTCCTGCGCAGGTCAGCGAATGGAGCGCCCCTAAATCTAGGGAGGAACCAGGATTTGTCAAACGGCGGCACTAGGTTATTGGCCCCAGCCCCTTGGCATTTCAAGGAAAAAGGCGAAATGAGGGCAGTCAGGATCGTTGCCAGGACAGCCCTCAGCGGCTAGTGTCGCCCGCGCCATGCCGGCCGAATCCAGCCCTCTGGCGCCGCGGCAGACCTTGCCCTATGCGCTCAAGCCCTACGCCACCCAGGCCGCCCGAACCCGCGGCCGGCTGGTGCGGGAGCCCGAGAGCCCGACCCGATCGCCCTTCCAGCGCGATCGCGACCGGATCATCCATTCGACTGCGTTCCGGCGCCTCAAGCACAAGACCCAGGTCTTCGTCTATCACGAGGGCGATTACTACCGGACGCGCCTGACCCACAGCATCGAGGTGGCGCAGATCGCGCGCAGCGTCAGCCGCTATTTGGGGCTCGACGAGGATCTGGCGGAAGCGGTGGCGCTCGCCCACGATCTCGGCCATACGCCCTTCGGCCATGCGGGCGAAGAGGCGCTGGACCAGGCGATGGCGCCCTATGGCGGCTTCGACCATAACGCCCAGACCTTCCGCATCCTGACCCGTCTCGAACATCATTATGCCGAGTTCGACGGCCTCAATCTGACCTGGGAATGTCTCGAGGGCGTGGTCAAGCATAACGGCCCGCTGGTCGGCGCCGGCGCCAGCGCCAAGGCGAAAGCGCGGCCGGTGCCGCAGACCATCGCCGAATATTCGGCGCAGGCGCAGGACCTCGAGCTCGATGGCTGGCCGGGCCCCGAGGCCCAGGTCGCAGCCTTGGCAGACGACATCGCCTACAACGCGCATGACATCGATGACGGCCTCAGAGCCGGCCTGTTCGCGGTCGAGGAGCTGACGGGATTGCCCTTGATCGGGCCGGTCCTGGCGCAAGTCCAGCAGCGCTATCCGAAGATCGAGCATGGGCGTCTGGTCCATGAATCGATCCGCCGGCTGATCGACCTCATGGTCAGCGATCTGATCGGCGAGACCGAGCGCCGGCTCGCCGATGCCAAGCCGGGATCGGTCGAGGCGCTGCGCCGGCTGGGGCGGCCGATGGTCGCCTTCTCGAACCCCATGGGCGCGCCTCTTCAGACGCTAAAATCCTTCCTTTTCGAGCATATGTATCGCCATGATCGGGTGACGCGCATGACCGACCGGGCCCGCCGCGTGGTGCGCGATCTGTTCGAGCATTATTTCGGCGATCCGGCCCGGCTCCCGGCGGAATGGGCGGCCCAGTGCGACGGTGTGCGCCGTGACAAGGCGGCGCGGGTCGTGGCCGACTACATCGCGGGCATGACCGACCGGTACGCCCTCCAGGAGCATGAGCGTTTTTTCGGCGTGAGCAGCGAGTAGATGAATCCGCATCAATATATCCGCGACGAGATCGTGAAGGCCCTGGACGGGTTGGTCGGCGAGGGGTTCCTCAAGGAGGGGCTGGACTATTCGCGCGTTTCCGTCGAGCCGCCGCGCGAGGCGCAGCATGGCGACCTCGCGACCAACGCGGCCATGGTTCTGGCCAAGCCGGCCGGCCTCAAGCCGGTCGAGCTGGCGCGCGAGCTGGTTGCGAAAATCGAGCGCCATCCGGAGGTGGTGGAAGCCGACGTGGCGGGCCCGGGCTTCATCAATCTCAGGCTGCGGGACGGATTTTGGCAGGCGCGGATTGCCGACATATTGGCGGCCGGTAGCGACTACGGCAGCTCGAAGATGGGCGCGGGCGTCGCGGTCAATGTCGAGTATGTCTCGGCCAACCCGACCGGTCCGCTCCATATCGCCCATGCGCGCGGTGCGGTAGTCGGCGACGCTCTGGCGTCGCTGCTGGCCAAGTCGGGCCACAAGGTGACGCGCGAATACTACATCAACGATGCCGGCGCCCAGGTCGACGTGCTCGCGCGCTCCACCTATCTGCGCTATCGCGAGG
>Ga0335084_10008750_pt1 | contig 10094 bp, 7 predicted proteins | sample Lox_Sample_44_FD_206721 | JGI IMG/M metagenome (GOLD analysis project Ga0335084, IMG submission 206721) | Soil microbial communities from Loxahatchee National Wildlife Refuge, Florida, United States - Lox_Sample_4.4 | ecosystem: Environmental > Terrestrial > Soil > Wetlands | place: USA: Florida... | reverse complement strand
CGTTATCCGGATCACGTAAATAAGTCGCCGACATATGCACCGGGGGGACGATCGCACGCGTCACGGGCTCATAAGCACCGAACGCCTGGGCGACGAGGGTTTGTGGGCTGAACCGAGGCTTGGTCTGGTCGTCCATGCAGGGCCTTAACGGGAAATGCATCCGAGAGTTCCATCGGTCCGGCTAGCGCCGGGCGAGGGCAATCAACGTTTTTTCATCGGGAGGAAGGGGCTGACCTTGCGAGGCTCGCCAGGTCGGCGCCTTGTCGAAATCGGCCCGCGGCATATCGAGCGCGGCAAGCTGGCGGGCGAGGATGCCCACGACTTCAATAGGGACCGCCACCGGCCGTTTGCCGACGTCCGTGTCCGCCCAGCTCCACCATTTGTTGTACGGGACGATCAGGAAGATCTTGCCGTCGGGCGAACGCACGACTTGGCGCACGAAGCCGATCGTCCAATCGTCGTCGTCGAGCACCGGCAGGCCGATCAGGTCGCCGACCTTGATCGGCTGCGGAAACCGCTTCTGAAACCTCTGCTCGGGCGTCACCTTTTTTTCTTCATTGTTCGCGGGAGGCGCCGCACCCAGCTCGTGCGTGCTGCCGGAAACAGTCGGTGGCTCGGCGGCGCGCAACGGAGCAATGGAAAGGCAGAAGGCCGCGATGGCGAGACCGACCAACGCCCCATAGACTGCGTGACCGGCCAACGCATGACTTACACGAACTCGTGTGTTGCGCGTCATTTCGCCCCTGCTGCACATGTGCGTGCATCAACGTCGGGACCATCCATGACGGACGTGATCGCGGTCAAATCAACTGAACGTCATCGCCGCCGCCTGCATCCCGGCGCGGTCCGCACGATGCATTGGATCAACGCGCTCGCCATGATCATCCTGATCGGCAGCGGCTGGCGCATCTATGACGACGAGGTCATCTTCGGCTGGCTGCACTTTCCGGAATGGGCGGTGATCGGCATCTGGGCGCAATACGGCCTGCAATGGCACTTTTTCGCCATGTGGATTTTGATGTTCAACGGTCTCGCCTATCTCGGCTACGGCCTCACCACCGGCCGCTTCCGCCGCAAGCTGCTGCCGATCCGGCCGGGCGAGGTCGTCGAGCAGGTTCGCGCGGCGCTGCGCTTCAATCTCGCGCATGACGACATCATCCATTACAACGCCGTGCAGAAGTTGCTTTATGTCGGCATCATTTTGGTGATCGTCCTGCAGGTCATCACCGGCTGGGTGATCTGGAAGCCGGTGCAGCTCTCCGAATTGACCTATCTGTTGGGCGGCTTCCAAAGCGCGCGGCTGATCCATTTCTTCGGCATGGTCGCCATCGTCGGCTTCCTCGTCGTCCACGTCGCGCTGGCGCTGATCGTGCCCAAGACCATCGGCGCCATGATCACCGGCGGGCCGCACGAGCCGACCGACGAACCCGCCGCTCCCCTCCCGACGCCCGCCGAATAACGGACCGCTTCCATGCTACGCACGCCCTCGCCTTCCATCTTCCGCCCGAAAGGCGGCATCGATCAGAGCCCGTTGCGCGAGAACAAGAAGCTGGTGCAGGAGATCAACCGGCGCGGCATCCTGCGCGGCGCCGTCAGCCTCGGCGCGTTGACCATGCTGACCGGCTGCGACGTCAGCGAAGTCGGGCCGGTGCAGTCCGCTTTGCGCGCGGTGTCGGCGTTCAACGACGGCGTCCAGGAACTGCTGTTTCGCCCGAACCACCTGGCGCCGACCTACCGGGAAGACCAGGTGGTCAAGCCGCCGCGGTTCAACGCTTATTACGATGTCGAGGACGTCAAGCCGGTGAACGGGCAGACCTGGAAGCTGGAGCTTTCCGGCCGCATCCAGAACAAGACGCCTTGGACGGCCCAGCAGATCTACCAGCTGCCGGAGCAGGAACTCATCGTCAAACACATCTGTGTCGAGGGTTGGGACTATATCGGGCAGTGGTCGGGGCCCAATTTGCGGCAATTTCTCGAGCGCATCGGCGCAGATGTGAAGGCGAGATATGTCGCCTTCCGCTGCGCCGACGACTACACCGAATGTCTCGACATGGCGACGGCGCTGCATCCGCAGACCATCCTGGCGACGAAATACGCCAAGCAGACGATCACCGACCCGTTCGGCTTCCCGCTGCGTTTGCGTACGGCGGTCAAGCTCGGCTTCAAGAATGCGAAATGGGTGACTGGGATCGAGGTCACCAACACCTTTGTCGAAACGTTTTGGTCAAAGCAGGGGTTTAACTGGTACGCCGGCATCTAGCGGCGACGCGTCACCGCCGCGCCAGCGTGATCAACTTGTAGATTCGCCAGGATGCATTGCCCTCCACCAAACGATAATAAGGACTCGCAGCAAAGACGTCGCGGCTCCAGGCGCCGTCCTGTGGCGTCAGCACCGCGACCGTGCATCGATAGCGCGTCGCCAGGTCGGCGACATCGTCGGTATCGCCCTGCCCGGCAAAGACGCGGGTGAATTGCGCTTCGATCAGATCGCGGCGCAGCCGTAGCAGCGGCGCCGTCGGATTGACCAGCGCCGCATTGGCGTAACAAGAGTTGCGGTTGGCGAGCAGCGCCCACGAGATATTCGCCGACCAGGGCGTCAGGTGCTCCAGAAAAAACGGATTGTTGGCCACGCGTTCCGCCGGCGCCGCATGGCGGCGCACCGCCTGCCATAGCGCTGGCGTGCCAGCAAATATTTTCGCCGAGGCATCGGGCGCCACGACCACATTGCCATAGACGATCATCGCGGCATCGGGCACGCCAAGCAGGATCAATACGACCGTCGCTATGGCGAACGGCGACTTCGGCTGTTGCATCAGGCGGGACAGGCCGACCGCCGCGAAGGCGATGAGCAGCAGTACCGCCGGCAGCACCGCGCGCCAGCCGAGATCGTTGTTGTCGCCAAACGTGCTGACCAGCAGCCAGGCGACACCCAGGCTGACGATCAGCAACACGGCAAAGGCCGACAACACGGTCTTGCGCTCGGCCGCGAGCGAGCGATCCCTGAGCAGAAGGAAGAGCGTAACGACGCCGGTCAGATAGAAGGCAGGAAATTCGACCAGCAGAAAGATGAGCCAATAGGCGGGCAAATTGGCCAGCCAGCCGATCGTCGATCCGGTGCTGCCGACCAGCACATCGTACGGCGCGACGGCGACCGGGGTGCCGTCGCCGCGCAGCACGGACATGACGAACTGGTCGTACAGGAACGGTGCGATCAGCAGCAGGGCGATCAAGACGGCACCCGCCACGTACAAAATAATGCGCCAATGTTGCGCTTTCGCGTTCTCGACCAGCAACATGGTGACCGGCGCCGCGGCGAGCGGAAACACGATCCCGCCGATCCAGGTCGAGCTTTCGAAGCACGCCGCCATGGTCAGCGCGAAGGTGAGCAGCGTCAGCAGCCGGGGCCGCTGCGTCAGCTCGACCAGGATAAAGATGGCGAGCACGGCGCAGACCGCCGAGGCCGTGTGCTGTGGCGCCCAGCTCGTCTGAAACAGCCAGCCGGCGAAGCCGGACTGCCAGCCGGTCACTGCTTCGGTCCGGTCGACGCCGAACAGCGCGTAGAGCGGCGGGCGCAGCGAGGCGGTCGCCGCAAGGACGACCACCCAGACGCCTGACCAGGCGCGGCCGCTCAACCAAATGGCAAAGCCGATCATCGCCGCCAGCGAGGCAAAGGCGGTGAACCATGTCAGCGCCGCGTCGGCTTCCCAGCCGGTCACGCCGGCCAAAACGGCCAGTTCGGCCGCGCTAAAGTGCCAGAGGTAGTAGTAAGACAGTCGTGCCGGGCCCGCACCGCCATAGAATGGATTGGCCGGCGGCACGCCGAGCCGCGCCATTTCGTCGACCAATGCGATCTTGGCATGATCGAAGATCGGCGCCGCCAGCGCGACGCCATCGGCGGAGGTTTTCGGCAACACGGCCGCCGCGATAGCCCATGCCAGCAAGGCCGCGCCGAACAGTGCGGCCAGGACGGGGCGGCTGAGTAACTCGTCTTTACTTTGCCGCCATCCGCTCGCGCGCAATGCCGCCAGCGCAGCGATCACCGGCGCCAGGAAGGCGGCGGCCACCGTCAGCCGCGACATGCCGATGGCGAAAAAGAGCGGCAGCGCAACCGCGCTGTGCACAGCCCAGCCGAGCGCGGGGGCCAGCATCAGGGCGAGTGGCCGCGGCGCCAGACGTGCCGCCAGCGGCAGTCCAAGGCAGACATATGGAAGAAGTACAAGCGCGGCGCAGACGAGGACGTTGAGCAGGGAAGCCATCAGGACCTTGGAATGAACGCTCGGCGGGAGAACCGACTGTAGCACGCCGCCGAGTTCTGCATCTCAAGTCTGCTTGAGGTGGAGTTGAACGTTGCGAAACCGGCGCTGGCCGCGCATTGTCGCCGCGGAAATAGGCTAGGGCATCTAAAACATGATCCGGATCGGCGTTATCGGGCTCGGCTGGTGGGGCAAACAGATCGTTACCTGCCTCGCGGACAGCCCGCGCTTCAAGGTCGCCGCCGGCTGCGACATCGACCACAACATGGCGGCCCCGTTCGCTCGCGCGCACGGCTTCGATTTGGTCATGGACTACAGGGAGCTGCTGAAGCGGCCCGACCTCGACGCCATCGCGGTGGTGACTCCGCATCTGCTGCACGAGGAAATGGCGGTCGCCGCCTTCGCCGCCGGCAAGCAGGTGTTCTGCGAGAAGCCGCTGGCGCTCACTACCGCCAGCGCCGAGCGCGTACTCAACGCCTGCGCCAAGGCCAACGGCGTGCTCGGCATCGGCCATGAGCGCCGCTACGAGCCGGCGATGGAGGAGATGCGCCGTTTGTTCGAACAGGGCGCGCTGGGCCGCCTGCTGCATATGGACGCCAATGTAAGCCACAGCAATTTCCGCAAGATGGATTCGTCCAACTGGCGCCGCGATCCCAAGCACGCACCGGCCGGCGCCTGGACCGCGCTTGGCATCCATCTCGGCGACCTGTTCGTCTCGTTGGCCGGCCAACCGGTGCGTGTGGCTGCGCGCACCGCGTCGCAGATTTTCCCCAAGCCGTCCGAGGACTTCGTCTCCGCCGAGATCGATTTCGCTAATGGCGCCCGCGGCCGCATCACTTGTCTGTCCACGCCGCCGTTCTACGGCCGCTTCACGCTGTTCGGCGACCAGGGCTGGGTCGAAGTGCAGGAAGGCGGCAATGTCGACAAAGGCATCCCCTCGAGCTTCGTCCACTGCGATGTCGACGGCGACCGAAAGACGCACAGCTACGACCACGTCAACACGGTGCGGCTGAATTTCGAGGCCTGGGCGGACGCGCTCGAAGGCCGCGCATCCTACCGTTTCACCGCGGACCAACTGATCGCCAATGTCAGCATTCTCGACGCGCTGACCCGCTCGGCCGCCGCCGACGGCAAGCCGATCAACCTCTGAGACCACGGCTGAGTCGAAATCCGGCTGCATTTGCGCTACATGCAAGGCGCATGCAGGACAAGAAGGAACAGGTCGCCCTCTCCTCGATTGCGGCCTCGGCGGGATTGACCGTCGCGAAGGCGCTGGTCGGCTTCGCCACCGGCTCGCTGGCCATCCTGTCGGAAGCCGGCCACTCGCTGATCGATTTGGGCGCGACGATCATGACCTATGCCGCGGTGCGCGTCTCCGGCAAGCCGGCCGACGAACAGCATCATTACGGCCACGGCAAGATCGAAGCGGTATCCGCGCTGGCGGAGACCGCCTTGCTGTTTCTGCTATCGGGCGTCGTGATCTGGGAAGCGGGCAAGCGGCTGTTCGCGCACGAGGGTCGCGTGGTCGAGGCGACGATGTGGGCCTTCGGCGTCATCCTGGTCTCCATCGCGGTCGATTTCGTGCGCTCGCGCGCGCTGTCGCGCACCGCGGCGGAAACCGCCAGCCACGCGCTGGAAGCGGACGCACTGCATTTTTCTTCCGATCTATGGGGCTCGCTGGCCGTCCTGATCGGCCTCATCGGCATCAGACTCGGCCTCTGGTGGGCAGATTCGGCGGCGGCGCTCGCCGTCGCCCTTTTGGTCTGCGTGGCCGGCTGGCGGCTCGGCCGCCGCACCATCGATACGCTGATCGACGTAGCGCCGGCGGGCGTCGTCGGCCAGATCACGGCGATCGCCGCCAAGGTGCCCGGCGTGGTCAAGATCGGGCGGGTGCGCGCGCGCGGCGTCGGCGAAAAAACCTTCATCGATCTTGCCGTGGCGGTGAGCCGCACCATGCCGATCGACCGCGTGACTGCCGTTAAGGACGCGGTCGCTGCCGCCATCCGAAGCCAACTGCCGGGCGCCGAGCCGATGGTGACGACCGACCCGGTGGCGCTCGACAACGAGACGGTACTCGACCGCGTCATGGTGATCGCCCGCAACCGCGCGCTCGCCGTGCATCACGTCACGGTGCACGAATTGAAGGACCGGCTGGCGGTGTCGCTCGACCTCGAAGTCGACGGCAAGATGTCCCTGCAAGCCGCGCATGAGCAGGCCGATCGCCTCGAGCAGGCGATCGCTGCCGAGCTCGGCCCCGGCGTCGAGGTGGAGACCCATATCGAGCCGCTGCAGCCACAGCACGCGCACGGGCGCGAGGCACCGCCCGAACGCGTCAAAGCCATCGGCATCGCGCTGTCAGAACTGGCGGCTGAGGGGCGCACGATTCGCGACGTGCATAATGTGCGGGTGCGCGAAACCGACGAGGGCGAGATCGTCAATTTTCACTGCCGCGTCGATCCGTCGTTGAGCGTGCAAGCGGTCCACGAAAAGGTGGATCTGTTGGAGCGCGCCCTGCGCGCGCGGTCGCCCTCGATCAAGCGCGTGATCGGACACGCCGAACCGACGCGTTGACACGCCGGCGGCCTCGTTCAGGCCGCCCGCAGCTCAGTGCATCACACCGAGGCGCTTGAGGCCGGTCAACACCGCCTGGGCAGTTGGACTCATCCCGTCGGTGTTGCTGATGTGACTGCGGTATTCAAAGACGAACAGACGTATCGCCGACGATAGGTTGCTGTGCTGGCGCTCGGCATCGATGCTGCCGACCAGCTGCGAAAGATGCACACCGAACTTGTGTGCGATCGCGCGCAGCTCGTCCCAGAACGCGTCCTCTAGACTCACGCTGGTCTTGTGACCGCCGACGACAAGGGATCTCTTGATCACTTGCGATTTGAGATGACCTTCAGCGGCTCTTTGTTCACGCATCGTGCGCCTCCGCGTGAGATCGCCGTCTTGTCCATGCTCGCTCTTGTTGGTCTTTGCGCTTTTCTCATCCATTGGGCCCTGCCCCTTCGTTTGGGCCTAACTCCTCCACAGCCACGACATGTGAAATTATCACACAGCTACCCCAGGCTGCGGCTTTCACGTGCACTCATTGTAAATACCACCGCAGCGTTTTCACATGGTGGTAATATTGTGATAGGAAGGTACTATATGCGACATTAGTTGCAGTCGAAACGTTGATACTGCGGAATTATGCTGCATTACGGCAGCAAATCTGGAACTCGAGAAAATTGCAAAATCTTGCGGAAGAATAACTGCGATATTTTTGATTTGATCACGGCTTCAATTTAAATCGCGATGCGCGTCGTGCGAGCAGAGTTCATTGCAAAGCTCTCCCGCCCTTCGCGAGTGGTAGTATAATCCTCAAAAAATTCCGGCTGGTATAATTAAACTGTTTGCAAATTGAGTCGTCTGCATTCAGGGATGTCTTGATCCCTTGCGCTAAATTCTTACCACCTGTTCGACATTATTGACTCGGATCAAGCTGCACATTCATTTCTTGTAGAATTTATTGGCGCACGGATGCCAGCACAGCGAGGCTGTGTTCAATGCGCAAGAGCGCCACGGATTTGGGCGGACGTCGCGAGCGCGCGCCGCGGCCCGCAGACCTGCCCTCCGGTCATGAATTGGCCCGCGGCGACCGTATCCGGCGCGCGATCGCCGCGGCCGCGACCGAGCTGCTGCGCTCGCTTCGTCCCGAGCAATCGATCCCGAAAGTGTTGGAACTCATCGGCACCGCGGCGGGGATCAGCCGCGCCCAGCTCTATGAGAACGAGGCGCGGCCGACCGGGCGCGCCAGGATGGCTCTCCGTTACGAATGGGACGCGCCGGGGATCGAGGCAGCGGCGCAGAGCTTGAGCCGCGCTGGCGCCGACGCCGGCGCGCTCGATAGGGATCAACTGGTTTCCTTCCTCGCCAAAGGCGAGACGCTCGGCTTTCTCGCGCGCGAGGCCGAGGAGCCGTTCCGCGGCGTCCTGCGAGCGATGGACATCAAGTCCCTGCTCATCACGCCGGTTTTCGTCGGCAACAAATGGTGGGGGCAAATCGGCTTCGACGATTGTGAGCGCGAACGCCGCTGGTCGGCCATCGACATCGATACCATCAAGACGCTGGCCGAGCTTATCGGCGCGGCCCTCGGCCTGAGCCACGATCTCGCCGAGTTGTCGGACGCCAGCCGCATTATCGCGAACAGTCCCGCCCTGCTCTACCGGCTGTCGGCAAAGCCGCCCTACTCGCTCATCTATATCTCGCGCAACCTCAGCCGTTACGGCTATGAGGCCGCCGATCTTCTGGCATCGCCCACGCGCTATTTCGATCTGTTTCATCCCGATCAACGATCGGAGGCCGCACTCGATATCGCCCGCATCCTCTCGGGCAAAGTTCCCGAGTTGACCCGTGAACTGCGCCTGAGGAAGTCCGATGGACAATATGTATGGTTGGAGGGCCGCAGCCGTCCGCTGTACGACGACAAACACCAGCTGGTGGCGATCGAAGGCATCCTTATCGATATCGACCAGCGCAAGACCGCGGAAGCCGAGCGCGCGCGCTACCTGCGAGTGGATGCCGATACCGGCCTCGCCAACCGCAAGGGATTTATGGAGCAGCTCGAGCGGGCTTTCGATACTGCCCACAAGGGCGGCCCGGCATTCGCCATCCATTACATCGATCTCGACCGCTTCAAGGACATCAACGACGTCCTCGGTCATTCAAAGGGCGACGAGCTGCTGAAAAAGGTAGCCGAGCGCTTGGTCGCGTTGCGGTTATCCGGGGCGGATTTGATCGCTCGCTTCGGCGGCGATGAATTCGCCATTTTGCAGAGCCGCGTGTCCGAGCCCTCCGAAGCTGGCAACCTATCCGCCCTCGTCCTGCGCGCGCTGGCCGAGCCTTACGATCTTGGGACCGAGCTGCACATCACGGCCAGCGCCGGCATTTCCGTGTTCACGCCGGAGGTGGCGAGCCCCGAGGAGATGATCAAGCAAGCCGATCTGGCCCTCTATCGCGCCAAGGAACTCGGCCGCAACCAGTTCCACTTCCACTCGGAAGCGCTCGACGCGGCAACGATCGAACGAGTCATGCTGGGCGGCGACCTGCGGCGGGGCCTCACGCGGGGCGAACTGGAATTGTACTACCAGCCGCAGGTCGACCTGAAGACGCGGCGGATCGTCGGGCTGGAGGCGCTCGTGCGCTGGCATCATCCCCAGCACGGCCTGCTCCAGCCCAAACGATTCATCCCGATCGCCGAAACGAACGGAACGATCTTGCCGCTCGGGCAATGGATCATCGACGAGGTCTGCCGCCAGATCGTCGAATGGCGCAAGGCGCGCCTGCTGCTGCCGACCGTGTCGGTCAACGTCTCGGCCGAGCAATTCAAGGCCATTCCCGCCTTCGACCGCCAACTCGAAGAAACGCTGCGGCGCTGGAACGTCGAACCACAGGCGATCGAGGTCGAGCTGACCGAGTCGGTGCTGATGGAAACGACACGACAACACGGCGAAGCCATCGACCACATGCACGCGCTCGGCGTCGCAATTGCGATCGACGACTTCGGCACCGGCTACTCGTCGCTCAGCTATCTGCGCGCCTACCGCGTCAACCACATCAAGATCGCGCAGGAGTTCATCAAGGACATCCAGGCCGACACCGGCGATTTCGCCATCGTCCGCGCCGCCATCAGCCTCGGCCGCGAGCTCGGCATCGCCGTGATCGCCGAAGGCGTCGAGACCGAGTCGCAGCTCAAACTGCTTGAGGAGGCCGGTTGCCGTCTCGTGCAGGGCTTTTACTTCAGCCCGCCGGTGCCGGCGGCAAAAGCGGCCGAGCTGTTGCGGCAAGAGACGCTTGCCC
>Ga0335084_10008749_pt1 | contig 10096 bp, 8 predicted proteins | sample Lox_Sample_44_FD_206721 | JGI IMG/M metagenome (GOLD analysis project Ga0335084, IMG submission 206721) | Soil microbial communities from Loxahatchee National Wildlife Refuge, Florida, United States - Lox_Sample_4.4 | ecosystem: Environmental > Terrestrial > Soil > Wetlands | place: USA: Florida... | reverse complement strand
GGTGCTTTTCCACCAGCACGCGCCGGTCGGGCCGCAGCGAATGCACGTAGGCCGCGTACACCTCCGGGACGACCGCGCGGCGCGGATCGTCATCGGCGAGGCGTTGCAGGAGCGGCGGGCGGTCCCGCAGGAGCCAGCCGCCGCCCGGAGCCGGACGCGAGAGCTTGCCCAGGGCGGCCAGGTGATCCCGCCGCCGGGCCTCCTCGATCGAGATCTCGAGGGCGCCGCGGTAGCGGGCCCGCATCGCGTCGACCCGCTCGATGATCGTCTCGATGGGGATGTGGGCGTACCACACCTGCAGGGCCCGCATGCCCGCGTAGCGGCGCATCCAGTAGCGGTACGAGCGGGCGACCGTGCGCGCCATGTCGCGGCAGGTGTCCTCCGGAAACCCGTTCTCACGCGAGGCGACGGCGAAGCTCGCGCCGAGCCGCTTGAGGTCCCATTCCCACGGCCCTCGCAGCGTCTCGTCGAAGTCGTTGAGATCGAAGACCAGGCGGCGTTCCGGGCTGGCGAAGATGCCGAAGTTGGCCAGGTGGGCGTCACCGCACAGCTGCACGCCGATGCCGGTGCGCGGGGTGGCTGCAAGGTCGCCGGCCATCACGGCGGCCGAGCCGCGCAGGAAGGCGAACGGCGACTCGAGCATGCGGCCGATGCGGATCGGCACGAGCTCGGGCAGGCGACCCTCGTTTGATGCCTCGATGACGGCCAGCGGATCGCGGTCGCGCGGGACCGACCACTCGGCATGGCTCCGCCGCGGCACGCGCTTGCGGAGCAGCCGGCCGCGCTCGAGAGCGGCCGCCGCGGGGCTGTCGGCCGGGATGCTCCGATCAGGATCCGGGACGGCGGGGCTCACCCGATCATGATAGGTGCGCGGAACCCGCGGCTTCGGCGGTCGACGCTCGGTGCCGATGAACCTCCGGGACGCCTGCGACTAACCCTCGCCCCACTCGCCGTTGCTTGCGGCCACCGAGGCCGGCTCCCGGTGGCGTCCCGTGAGCAGCGAGAGCCCGCCGCTCACCTCGGTCGCCACGCCGATGATGTGGGGCCGCTGGATGAGGGCGAAGCCGAAGCGCCCCGCCAGGCGGCGGTCGGCCAGCCAGCGTACGCGCACGTTGGTCATGGGCACGAAGTGCGGATCGGTCGAGTCGAGGAAGGCGATCGTCGACGCCTGCTCGTGGATGTAGGCGTAGCCGTAGACGATGTGGGCGGCCGTCGTGATGACCAGGCGGCGGCGCTGCTTCGGGATGTAGAAGTCCTCCGACGGGCCGGGCACGTCCGGGGCCCGCTGGCCGACGATGGCGATGTCGTCGAGGCGGACCCGCAGGTCGGGGAAGGTGATGCGCGTCGGCTCGCCGAGGCGTGAGAGCAGCACGACATCGTGGATGGTGAAGAAGCCTTCCAGCAGGTTGACGTAGTCGGACAGGCGCCGGAAGTGCCCGAGGTCCACGGCACCCTCGGCACGCAGGTGGGTGCCGATCAGCTCGACGCGCGTCTGCACAGTGGGTGTTGCCCCCATGGCGGTGAGCAGCCCATCCGGCGCCCCGTGGCCGTTGCCGTTGGCCCTGGCGAAGCCGTTATCCCCGACGACGCTCGAGCCACTGGCGAACCCGTTGCCATCTCCATGGCCGTTGCCGTCGCCGGTCGCTGCCGTGAGCAGGCTGTCAGGGCCGCCCGTCGCCGCCCCGTCGCCCTGGGGGTGCGGGTCGAGGTCGCGCCATGGATCGTTCGGATCCGGCGCGCCGGCGAACGGTCGCGTCTCGTCCATGCCCGAAGGGTGACGTCCGGGCGCCGAAGCGCCTATCGATCCTTGGTACCGTCGGGGCAGGACTTCGGTCAGCCGCGGGTCGCGGCCCAGTACACCACGAGCACGACGGCGACCAGGACCAACAGCGCGCCGAGGAAGACCAGCGGGATGTTCCAGCCCAGGATGTCGATGCTCATCCGGACACGTCCTCAGGGCGATTCGCCGGCCATGCTAGCGACCGTGCGCAACTCCACGATGCGCCGTCGGGGAAACCCCGCCGCTCGTCAGCCGTTGGCGCCGCCTCCGGAAGGCGTCGCCGAGGGGGTCGCTTCCTCGGTCGGTGACGCCGTGGGGCTGGGCGTGGGTGTCGGCGTGGCGACCGGCTCGGTCGGCGACTCGGGTGCCGCCGGGGAGGTCGGCGCAGTGGTCGGCGCGGTCGGGGCGGCCGGCTTGGGCGAGGCCTGCGACTTGACGATCGGCTGGAGCACGATGACGTGGCTCGCCAGCCAACCGCTGCCCGCCTTCTGGCTGAGCACGTAGACCTCGGCGTCCTTGGGGATGGCGCTGCCCTTCGCGTTGGGCGTGCCGCGGAGGCGGATCCTGGTGTCGCCGTTGAGGGCGACGGTCACGGAGCCGCCGGTGGCCTCGCTCACGGTGAGGCTCGTGTCGGTCGCGGTCGTGGCCTTGCCGTGGTCGAGGGCAAAGGTGACCAGGCCCTTCGCGCGCGTGCTGAGGACCCCTTCGACGTGCACGATGTTTCCGGCGAAGCCCCACATCCCGAAGCCGCCGCCGAACCCGAAGCCGCGGCCGAAGCGGGTCGCCGGTTGAGGCTGCGGATCCAGCTCGTCGATGGAGAAGCCGGCGGCAGCCAGGGCGGCCTCGAAATCGGCACCAGACACGGTCGCGGCCGAGTCGGCCGCGCCGTTGACGGCGGCGGTGCTCGCACCGACAGCGGGGGTGGACCTCGCGCCGAGCGCCAGGCCGGCCGCAGCCGCGAGGAGGAGCACGAGAGCGACGACCACGAAGCCGGCGCGCAATCGGATGGCACGCATGGGATCCACCTGTGAGTTGGTAGCGAGAACGGGCCATCACGATGCACCGCCGAAGGCCGTCCGGCAAGGCGTCCGTGTAAGGGCGGTGTAAACGACCTGCAGCACGCCCGCCAGAACGCGGTGCCGCCCGGCACCGCCCCGGGTGGCCGGCGCGAGGACCTCGTCCGAGGGGGCCCCTTGAGCACACGTCCGCGGTCGCTGTGCTACCGTTCGCCTCGTTCACACCATTTGCTCGGGCTGGATTGTTCGAACATGTCGAATGACCGCTTCGGCCGCCTCGCCGAAGCGTACGAGCAGCTGATGCTGCGAGCCGCCTCGCTCCATGCCAGCGAGTTCGTGGAGCTCGACCTGACCATGTCCCAGGTCAAGGCGCTGTACGTGACGCGCGTGGCCGGGGGGCTGCGCATGTCCGAGCTGGCCGCCCAACTGGGGGTGGGGCTCCCCGCGGCCAGCGCGCTCGTCGAGCGGCTGGTGGAGCAGGGCCTGCTCGCGCGCGAGACCGATCCTCGCGACCGGCGCCTGGTGCACGTGCGCATCACGCCGGCTGGCCACGAGCGTCTGGAGCGCCTGCGCGAGCTCAGCGCCACGCAGCTCCGCAGCCTCCTGGCCGCCCTCAGCCCGTCCGAACTCGATGTGGTCGAGGAGGCCCTGCGCATCCTGACCGCCGCCAGCGATCGTCTGCCTGCCTAGCCACCGGGAGTCGTCGATGTACCGCATCACCCAGGCCGCCCTCGGCCACCGCCCAGTCACGCTGCTCATCGCCGCAGCCCTCTTCGTGGGCGGCATCTTCGCCTGGGGCCAGCTCAAGTCCGAGCTGCTGCCGGACATCGACTTCCCCATCGTGACCGTCATCACGCCGCTTCCCGGCGCAGGCGCGAGCGATGTCCAGGACCAGGTCACCAAGCCGGTCGAGCAGGTCATGGCCACGGTCCCCCGCCTGCGCACGATGCAGTCGAACTCGACCGCCGGCTTCTCCATCGTGGTGGGCACCTTCTCCTACGGCACCGACATCAAGGAGACGACCAGCACGATCCAGCAGGCGCTCGACCGTGCCGGCCTGCCGAGCGGCGCGACACCCTCGGTGACGACGCTCAACATCAACGCCTTCCCGGTCATCCAGGCCACGGTCAGCGCCTCGGGAGGCCAGGACCCGGGCAAGGTGGTGCGGGACGTCATCGCGCCGGAGCTCCAGTCGGTGCCGGGCGTGGCCCGCGTAGACGTGCTCGGTGGCTCGGAGCAGCGCGTCCTCGTGAACCTCGATCCGGCGAAGCTCGCGGCCTCCGGCGTCTCGGTGCAGCAGATCGTGGGGATCCTGCAGGCCAACGACCTGACGATCCCCTCGGGCAACATCGTCAACGACGGAACGGCCCTGCCGGTGACCACCTCGGGCACGTTCAAGAACGTCGACGCGATCCGCAACCTCACGGTCGGCTACCGGACGCCCACCGCCGTCCCGGCGGCGTCTGCGGCCCCCCAGGCCAGCCCGCAGCCGACGCAGCCCATCGCCGTGCTGCCGCAGCCGATCCATCTGGGTGACCTGGGCACGATTGCGCTCGCGCCTGATCCCACGGCCGGCGTCGCACGCACCGACGGCCAGCCGTCGGTCACGCTGGCGGTGGTCAAGGCCAGCGATGCCAACACGGTCGATGTCAGCCACGCCGTGAACGACAAGATCGCCGAGCTGCAGCAGAGCCTCGGCTCGGACGTGAAGATCACGGTCCTCTACGACAGCGCCACCTTCATCGAGGAGTCGATCAGCGGGCTGCAGCGGGAGGGGGGCCTGGGCGCCCTCTTCGCGGTGCTGGTGATCTTCCTGTTCCTGCTCAACGTGCGCAGCACGCTGGTGGCGGCGATCAGCATCCCGCTCAGCGTGCTCACGGCGCTGGTGCTGATGCTGGTCGGCGGCGTGAGCCTGAACATCATGACGCTGGGCGGTCTGGCGGTGGCCGTGGGACGCGTGGTCGACGACGCCATCGTGGTCCTGGAGAACATCTTCCGGCACCACCGCACTCGCGGCGAGCCCATCCAGCAATCCGTGCTCAACGGCACCCGCGAGGTCAGCCAGGCCATCACCAGCTCGACGCTCACGACGGTCGCCGTCTTCCTGCCCATCGGCTTCGTGGGCGGCCTCGTGACGCAGTTCTTCCTGCCCTTCAGCCTGACCGTCACGTTCGCGCTGCTGGCCTCGCTGGGCGTGGCCCTCACGGTCGTGCCGGTCCTTGCCTACTACCTCGTGCCGCACGTCAAGCACACGCCGAAGGCCGAGGCGGCCGCCGTGCGCGACACGCTGGTGCAGCGCCTCTACACGCCCGTCCTGCACACGGCCCTGCGCTTCCGCTGGGTCACCCTGGCACTGGCCGGCGTCCTCTTCGTGGTTTCCATGGCGCTGGTGCCGCTCATCCCCACCGGCTTCCTCAACGCCGGCTCGGACAAGATCCTGCAGGTGGTCCTGACGCCGCCGCCCAGCGCCACCATCGACCGCGTCGCGGCGCGTGCGCTCGACGCCGAGAAGATCGTCGCTGACCAGCCGGGCGTGACCCACTATCAGACGACCATCGCGGGGAGCGGTGACGCATTCCTCAACGCGACCGCGTCCCTGCTGGGGCGAGGGCTCAACTCCGCCACCATCACGGTCCTGCTGGAGCCCACGGTCGATCTCGAACAGGCCAACAAGGAGCTCCTCGCGGACCTGCAACCGGTGGCCACCGACGGCTACAGCGTCAGCGTCAGCCAGGCCGGCTTCTCGGGCGGCAACCGTCTGCAGGTCGTCGTCTCGAGCGACGATCCGGCCGCGCTGGAGGCTGCCAGCACCGCCGTCACCGACGCGGTCGAGTCGGTGCCGGACGTGATCAACGTGCAGAGCGACCTGGCCGTGGCGCGGGACCAGGTCTCGGTCGTCGTGGATCCCTCGAAGGCCATCGCCACGGGCTCGACGACCGCCCAGATCGGGACCGAGATCCGGACCCTCCTGGCCGGCCAGACCGCGATCCAGCCGACGCTCGAGGAGACCGGCGCATCGACCGACGTCTTCGTCCAGGTCGACCCCTCAACCATCAGCTCGCCCGCGGAGCTCGGTCAACTCCCGGTCGGGACGACCGTCAAGCTCCCCCTCGCGCAGGTGGCCACCATCAGCACGATCAGCGCGCCGGCCTCGATCACCCGCGTCGATCAGCAGCCGGCGGCGACCATCAGCGGCGACATCCTCAGCCAGGACACCGGCGGGGTGTCGACACAGGTGCAGCAGAAGATCGACGCGCTGGGTCTGCCCTCCACCGTCTCGGTCAAGCTGACCGGCATCACGCAGCAGCAGAACGAGGGCTTCAGCGGCCTGATCTCCGCCATGGGCTTCTCGATCCTGGTCGTGTACGTGGTGATGGTGCTGGTCTTCGGTAGCCTGCTCGACCCGTTCATCATCCTCTTCAGCCTGCCGCTGGCGACCATCGGCGCCTTCCTGGCACTGCTGGTGACCGACCGCGCACTCGGCATCAGCGCCCTCATCGGCCTGCTGATGCTGATCGGGATCGTGGTCACCAACGCCATCGTGCTGATGGACCTCGTGGAGCAGTTGCGGCGCAAGGGGCTGGGCATCGATGCGGCCCTGATGCAGGCCGGCCGCACGCGCGTGCGGCCCATCCTGATGACCGCCCTGGCCACCATCCTGGCGCTGACGCCGCTGGCGCTGGGACTCAACGAGGGCAGCATCATCGCCAGCGAGCTGGCGACGGTGGTGATCGGGGGGCTGCTCACCTCGACCCTCCTGACGCTCGTCGTGATCCCGGTGATCTACTCCCTGGCACATGGGGGCAAGCGGCGGCTGGAACGGCGGTTCGAGGGCCACAGCGAGGAGGACGACGCGTCGGCCGAATCGCTGCCCGACGAGATCCAGCTCGAGCCGCCGCCGTCCGAGCCGGGCCACGCGCCCGGCCCATCGCCGGCGGGCGCCTGACCGAGTCCCGCGATACGCGAGCCGCCTGGCGGTCTGCGCCGTGGGCCGGTCGCGCCCTTCGCCGTTCGCTACAGTGCGCCGGGCGGCGAGGCTGGCCGCCGACTAGCGGAGGGATGCGTGAGCGCGATCATCTCGATCTTCCTGTTCCTGCACGTGATGGGCGCAATCGTCGCCTTCGGCCCCACGTTCACCTTCTCGCTCATCGCTGGATTGTCAGGACGGTACCCGCAGCACGGCCCGTTCGGCATCGCGCTCTCGGAGCTCATCGAGAAGCGGATCGTGCTGCCGATGGCCGTCGTGCAGGGCATCACCGGCCTGGTGCTCGTGGCGGCCGTGCCGTTCCCGATCCTGGACACGCACTGGCTCGCCCTGGGCATCGCGTTGTACCTGATCGAATTGGCCTTCGCCTTCTGGGTCCAGCGTCCGAACCTCGACCGCATGGTGGCGATCACGGCGCCCGCGCTGGCGGGCGGCGGGCCAGGAGCGGGGGGCGGCTCGCCAGCGACCGGCGGTCCGCAGCCGGGAGCGCTGGGGGCGCCCGGAGCCGGAGGTCCGCCGTCCGGTCCGCCAGGCGCCACCGGAGCGCCCGGAGCCGGCGGTCCCCCCGCCGGTCCGCCTCCGGAGCTGGTCGCACTGGGTCGCCGCGTCCGCAACGGCGGCTTCTTCATGACCGTGGTGCTGGTGGCGATCGTCTTCCTGATGGTGGTCAAGCCGACGTTCTGACCGGGAAGCGCCCGCGCGGGACCTCAGCCGCGGTCCAGCGCCTGGAGCATCGGCGCGAGGGCCTCGATCGAGCCGGTCGTGATCGGATCCAGCACCAGCTGCACGTGCGCGATGCCGACACGAGCGTAGCCGCGCAGGGCCTCGGCCAGCACCTCCGGCCTCCCCTCCCAGGGCGGCGTGCCCGCGTCCTCGCCCGATCCCTGGAGGCGGCCCGTGCCGCCGGGCAGGCCCAACAGGACGGTCGCCGTGCGCTCGATGGCGGCTGGATCCCGGCCGGCGACGCGTGCCGCGGCGTCCACGTCCGCAAGGTAGGGCGCCAGCCCCTCGGGGCGGTTGCCGAACCAGTCGTGCCAGGCGTTCCAGGACTGCACGTGCGGGGCGGTGATGGCCAGCATCCGTGCGCCAGCCGAGCCGACCATCAGGGGGATCCCGTCCGGACGGGGCCCGCGCGGCAGCAGCTCGCAGTCGCGCGCACTGTAGAAGTGGCCCTCGAAGTCGATCGCGCCCTCGCGCAGCAGCGTGCGCACGATCGTGAAGGCCTCCTCGAAGCGAGACACGCGCTGGTCGTAGGGGAAGCCGTAGGCGCGGTACTCGGCCTCGTTCCAGCCTGCGCCCAGCCCTAGCACCAGGCGGCCACCGCTGATCTCGTCGATCGTGACGGCCTCCTTGGCCAGGAGCGCCGGGGCGCGGAAGCTCGTCGCCGCGACGAGTGGTCCCAGCTCGACGCGCTTCGTCACTGCGGCGAGCCCCGCCAGGACGGTGAAGGCCTCCCAGGGTCCGCGGGAGGGGCGCTCGGGCCACTGGTAGAGCAGGTGGTCGCCGACCCAGACGGAGTCGAAGCCGACATCCTCCGCGAGGCGCGCCATCGTCGCCAGCTCGGGCCAGGGGACCTCCCGCTCGACCTCCGGTAGCTGGATCCCGACCTTGAGCGGTCGCGTCCCCGCCATCGCCGGGCTCCGCCCTGCCGGCCTCAGCCCTGGTTGTTCGTGTAGACGAGGCTCAGGTTGCCGGCCGGGCCGGTGAGGGTGAGGTCGGAGCCCGAGACCTGCCAGCCCGTCATCGTCTGCAGGGCCGCGAAGTAGGCCGTGTCGATCGCCATCAGGGGCGCCGCGCAGGCCATCTGGGTCGAGACCAGCTTGCCGAAGACGATGCTCTGCCCGGACACCGTGTAGCTGCCGCTGTAGCTGTTGCACGCGCCCTGGCCGCTGACCTTCCCGTCGCTGGTGAGGGTGAGGTCGATGCGGCCCTGGGTGGGCACGCTGAACTGACCGCCCACGACGTTGCTGAGGGTCCAGGTCCCGGCGACGGCGGACGAGCCGCCACAGGCGGCGAGCGAGGCGATGAGCAGGCCGATCACGGCGAGACGGGTCGGCGTCGGCAAGCGGGCCAGCACGGGGAACCTCCGAGGGCGGACTGGACGGCGGCAGTATGTCACGAGGTGGTTCCGCTGGGCGCCGAGCGACGGTTAGGATAGCCGCCGTGATCGACCAAACGACCCGGCGTCAGGTCGCGGTCTTGGCCGGCTTCGGCGTGCTCCTCTCCCTGTTCCTGATCCTCGCCAGGGGAGCCGTGGGGCCGTTCATCGTGGCCCTCCTGCTGGCCTACTTCATGACCCCGGTGGTCGACGCGCTGGAGCGGCGGCGAGTGCCCCGCTGGGCGGGGATCCTGCTGATCTACCTCGTCATCGTGGTCGTGGCCGTGGCCGTCCTCGCCTACGCCATCCCGCGGATCGTCAACGGCGCCGCGGCCCTCGGTGTCGCCGGTCATGACCTGCTGTTGCGGGTGCCGGACCTCCTGGAATCGATGGGCGTACCGCCCGACCTCGTCGATGCCGCCCGGGAGGCGATCGACTCGCTCCTGGCCGCCCTCGGCGACATCACCCAGGGCAGCCTGGTGGGCCCCGCGATCGGCCTGCTCTCGAGCGTCTTCGGGGCGGTCCTCTCGTTCGCCTTCGCGCCCTTCTTCATCTTCTACCTGGTGATCGACACGCGCTCCCTGGTGGCGGCCTTCGATCGGAGCATCCCGCCCGCCTGGCGGCCCGACGTGTGGGCCGTCATTCGCATCGCCGACCATGCCTTCAAGCAGTGGCTTAAGGCGACGCTCATCCAGGGCCTGATCATGGGGACGCTGTCCGGGCTGGCGATGTTCGGGCTCTCGCTCTTCTTCGGACCCGTCTTCCGCGGCACCGCGCTGGTGATCGCCGTGATCGCCGGGTTGTCTGAGTTCATCCCCCTCATCGGCCCGATCTTCCCGCTCGTGGGCGCCACGCTCGTCGGCCTGACCGTCAGCCCGCCGGCGGCGATCGCCACGTTCATCGTCTTCTTCATCCTGCAGCAGCTCGAGGCGAACGTGGTCGCGCCGCGCGTCGAGGGCCAGGCGCTGGCGCTGCATCCGGCGCTGATCATCGCGGCGCTGATCCTTGGAGCGGCCGCGGCCGGCCTCGCCGGGGCGCTGCTGGCGACGGTGGTGACCTCCACCGTCCTGATCATCACGCGCTACCTCTTCCGGCGGGCGAGCGGCCTCATCGACCCGCCACCACCTCCGCCGATGCCCGCCCAAGTGCCGCTTGACGCCGGCCCCGTGCCGGGCATCCCGCGCGTCCAAGCGCCTGTGCCCGTACCCGCAGACGTC
>Ga0335084_10008747_pt1 | contig 10099 bp, 9 predicted proteins | sample Lox_Sample_44_FD_206721 | JGI IMG/M metagenome (GOLD analysis project Ga0335084, IMG submission 206721) | Soil microbial communities from Loxahatchee National Wildlife Refuge, Florida, United States - Lox_Sample_4.4 | ecosystem: Environmental > Terrestrial > Soil > Wetlands | place: USA: Florida... | reverse complement strand
GCCGCGCCGGCGAGTTCCCGGCCGACATTCCGGACAACGTCCGTGTCGTCCGATCGGACACGCCGATTGCGGAGGTCGAGCGCGTGCGCGCGGGCACGTACTTCCTCGTGCTGACGCACAGCCATGCTCTCGACCTCGAGCTCGTCGAAACGATCCTGAAGCGCGGCGATTTCGCTTACTGCGGCATGATCGGGTCGCAGACCAAGCGCCGCACGTTCGAGAACGGACTCGCCAAGCACGGCGTTCCGCCCGAGCGGCTCGCGCGCCTGACGTGCCCGATCGGCATACCGGGGATCAAGGGGAAGGAACCGGGCACTATCGCGGTGGCGGTGGCGGCGCAGCTCCTCGAGCATCGCGAACGCACTGCGGTCGGTGCCGAAAAGGAGCGAGCCGCGCGGGCCTGACCCGCGGACCCGTGATGCCAGAGGCAACGGGTTTTCTAGTTTTGGGGAGCACGAAGGGCTGTGGCCCCTCGTGTCGTCACGACCAGGGGAAAGCATGAACACCGCCGCGACCGGCACGGTACCGCGCCTCCGCCTGACCGGCATCCGCAAGGCGTATCCGTCGGTGGTCGCGAACGACGGCGTCGACCTCACGGTGATGCCGGGCGAGATTCACGCCGTGCTCGGCGAGAACGGCGCCGGTAAGTCGACGCTGATGAAGATCATCTACGGCGTCGTGAAACCCGACGCGGGCGAGATCCGGTGGGAAGACCGTCCGGTCGAGATCGCCAATCCGCACGCGGCCCGCGCCCTCGGCATCGCGATGGTCTTCCAGCATTTCTCGCTCTTCGACACGCTGACCGCGGCGGAAAACGTCTGGCTCGGCCTCGACCGTGCGCAGTCGCTCGCCGAAGTCACTGCCGGTATCCGCGCCAAGGCCGCGGAGTACGGCCTCGAAGTCGATCCGGAGCGGCCGGTCCACACGCTCTCGGTCGGAGAGCGGCAACGGGTGGAGATCGTACGCGCGCTCCTCGCGGAGCCGCGCCTGCTGATCCTGGACGAGCCGACGTCGGTGCTCACGCCGCAGGCGGTCGAGAAGCTGTTCGTCACCCTGCGGCTACTCGCCGAGCGCGGGTGCAGCATCCTCTACATCAGCCACAAGCTCGACGAGATCCGGGCGCTCTGCCATACGTGCACCGTCCTTCGCGGCGGCCGCGTGACCGGCGTCGCCGACCCGCGCGGCGAGACCTCGGCGGGGCTGTCGCGGCTGATGATCGGAGCCGAGCCGCCGAAGCTCCAGCATCGGCCGGTCGAGCGCGGGCCGGTCGCCCTCGAGACCCGCGCGCTTTCGCTCGAGCGGCAGGACCAGTTCGGCGTCACCCTCGGGGCGATCGACCTGCAGGTTCACGCCGGCGAAGTCGTCGGGATCGCCGGTGTTTCCGGCAACGGTCAGCAGGAGCTCCTCGCTGCCCTCTCCGGCGAGGACCGCCGGGCGCGTCCGGGCAGCGTCATGCTCCTCGGCGTCGACGTCGCTCGGGCCTCCGCCGGCCGGCGCCGCAGGCAAGGGCTGCACTTCGTCCCCGAGGAACGCCTCGGACGCGCCGCCGTGCCGACGATGGGGCTTGCCCACAACCTGCTCCTTACCCGGCGCGAGCCGGTGCGCGCGGGCGGCTGGCTCGACCTCCGACGCATGTCGGCGATGGCGCAGGCGATCATCGAGCGCTACAACGTGAAGGCGGGCGGGCCGGCGTCCGTGGCCCGCAGCCTGTCGGGGGGGAACCTGCAGAAATACATCGTAGGGCGGGAGATCGATGCGAAGCCGAAGGTGCTGATCGTCGCGCAGCCTACCTGGGGAGTGGACGTTGGCGCATCCGCACAGATCCGGGCGGCGCTGCTCGCATTGCGGGACGCGGGCTGTGCGGTGCTGGTGGTGAGCGAGGAGCTCGACGAGCTCTTCGAGATCTCCGACCGGTTGTACGTGATCGCGCGCGGGCGGCTCTCGCCGCCGATCGGCACGTCGACCGCCACGCCGGAGCGGATCGGGCAGTGGATGAGCGGCTTGTGGGCCGAGGCGCCGGGCGCCGCGCCGATGCCGGGAGAGGTCGCGCATGCTCCGGCTTGAGCCACGGCCACAGCCGTCGCGGGCGATGTCGATCGCCTCGCCGGTGATCGCGCTCGCCCTGACCATCCTCATTGCCGGCGTGCTGTTCGTCGTGCTCGGCAAGGATCCGGTCCGCGGACTGAGCATGTTCTTCGTCGAGCCGCTGCGGAACGTGCGCGGCCTCACCGAGGTCGCGCTGAAGGCGACGCCGCTCGTCCTCTGCGCGCTCGGGCTCGCCGTCTGCTACCGGGCGAACGTCTGGAACATCGGCGCCGAGGGCCAGTTCCTGCTCGGCGCGATCGCCGCCGGCGGCGTCGCGCTCTACGTCACGACGCAGGGTATCGCCGCCCCGCAGTGGGCGATGACGCCGGTCGTCCTCGTCGCGGGCATGCTCGGCGGGATGGCGTGGGCGTCGATCACCGCGCTCGCTCGCGACCGTTTCAACGCGAACGAGATCCTGGTGAGCCTGATGCTCGTGTACGTCGCGCAGCAGCTCCTCAACTATCTCGTGTTCGGGCCGTGGAAGGATCCACAGGGCTTCAACTTCCCGCAGACGAAGACGTTCGTGGCCGCGACCCTCCTGCCGAACCTGGTGCCGCAGTCCCGCCTGCATATCGGCTTCGCGATCATGCTCGTCCTCGTGGCGGGGTTCTGGGTCTTCATGTTCCGCTCCTGGCGGGGCTTCCAGCTGCAGGTCGGCGGCCTCGCGCCGGACGCGGCGCGCTACGCCGGGTTCTCGGGGCGGACGGCGCTGTGGACGGCGCTCCTCGTCTCGGGCGGCATGGCAGGGCTCGCCGGCGCAATGGAGGCGGCGGGACCATTGCGGCAGCTCACACCCCACGTGTCCACCGGATACGGCTTCACCGCGATCATCGTCTGCTTCGTCGGACGGCTGCATCCGGTGGGATGCCTCTTCGCCGGCGTGCTCCTGTCGATGCTCCTGATCGGCGGCGAGCTCGGGCAGTCGCGGCTCGGGCTGCCGAACGCCTTGACCGGAGTGTTCCAGGGGCTGCTGCTCTTTCTGCTGCTCGCCTGCGACACGCTCATCCACTACCGCGTGCGCTGGGTTCGCCAGCATCCGACGGCGGTCGCGTCATGAGCGGCGAGATCGCACTTCTCATTGCCGCCACCATCGCCTCCGGGACACCGCTCGCGCTTGCCGGTCTCGGGCTCCTCGTCAACGAGAAGGCGGGGGTGCTCAATCTCGGCGCCGAGGGGATGATGCTCGTGGCGGCGATCGCCGGCTTTGCCGCCGCGTTCCACTCCGGCAGCCAGTGGCTCGCGTTCGCCGCCGGCGCGGGCGCCGGGATGATCCTCGCCGCCGGCTTCGGCGTGCTGGTGATCTGGCTCGGCACCAACCAGTACGCGACCGGGCTCGCACTCAGCCTGTTCGGCTTCGGGTTCTCGGCGTTCGTCGGCGTCCAGTACGTCGGGAAGAAGCTCGGTGAGCACGTCTCCTTCGCGGTGCCGTTTCTCGCCGACATCCCGTTCCTCGGGCCGGCGCTCTTCCGCCAGCATCCGCTCGCCTACGTCGCGATGCTGCTCGCGGCGCTGCTCGCGTGGTTCCTGTACCGGAGCCGGCAGGGCCTCGTGCTGCGCGCGATCGGCGAGTCGCCCGACTCGGCCCATTCGCTCGGCTACGGCGTGCGCTGGATCCGGCTCGCGGCGGTGGTCGCGGGCGGTGCGCTTTGCGGCGTCGCGGGGGCGTTCCTGTCGGTGGTCTACGCGCCCCTCTGGGTCGAGGGCCTCACCGCGGGGCGCGGCTGGATCGCGCTCGCGCTGACGCCGTTCGCGACCTGGCGCCCGGCGCGGGTGCTCCTCGGCGCCTACCTGTTCGGCGGCGTGACGATGCTGCAATTCCAGCTGCAGGCCGCCGGCGTGCAGATCTCGAGCCAGTTCTTGTCGATGCTGCCGTACCTCGCGACCATCGTCGTGCTGGTGCTGATCTCGCGCAATCCGGCCTGGATTCGCATTAACATGCCGGCCTCGCTCGGCAAGCCGTTCCATCCGTCCGCCTGACGGCGCTCACCCGCTCACAAGGAGAAATCATGTTCAGCCCTGCGAAGCGTTCCTGGTTGAAGGTCGCGCTGGTCGCCGCGGTGGCCGCGCTCGCGGCGTGCGGCAAGGAGGAGGCGCCGCCCAAGCAGGAGGCCAAGGCGCCGGAGGCGAAGGCGGCGGCGCCGGCCGAACCGTTCAAGGCGGCGTGGATGTACGTCGGGCCGGTCGGCGACGCCGGCTGGACGTACGCGCACGACCTCGCGCGGAAGAGCGTCGAAGGCGAGTTCGGCGGCAAGGTGAAGACGACGTTCGTCGAGAAGGTGCCCGAGGGGGCCGATGCGGAGCGGGTCATCCGCGACCTCGCCGCGCAGGGGAACAAGATCATCTTCGCGACCTCGTTCGGCTTCATGGAGCCGATGCTCAAGGTCGCGTCCGAGTTCCCCGACGTGAAGTTCGAGCACGCGACCGGCTACAAGACCGCGCCGAACATGCGGATCTACGACGCGAAGTTCTACGAGGACGCGTACCTCGCCGGGGTGATCGCCGGATCGATGAGCAGGACGGGCACGCTCGGATTCGTCGCCTCGTTCCCGATCCCGGAGGTGCTGCGCAACATCAACGCGTTCACGCTCGGCGCGCAGAGCGTCAACCCCAAGATCAAGACCCGCGTCGTGTGGGTCAACAGCTGGTTCGACCCGCCGAAGGAGAGCGAGGCGGCGCAGTCGCTGATCAACGGCGGCGCCGACGTGCTGCTGCAGAACACCGACTCGACCGCGGTGCTGCAGACGGCGGAGAAGAACGGCAAGTTCGCGTTCGGCTGGGACAGCGACATGAGCGCGGTCGCGCCGAAGGCGCATCTCGGCTCGGCGATCGTCGACTGGAGCAACTACTACAAGAAGGCGGTGAAGGAGGCGATGGACGGCACCTGGAAGACCGAGCGTACCGTCTGGGGCGTGAAGGAAGGCCAGAACGACCTGGCGAAGATCGCGGACGCGGTGCCGGAGGAAGGAAAGAAGAAGGTCGCCGCGGTGAAGGACGCGATGAAGGCCGGGGCGTTCGAGGTGTTCACCGGACCGATCGTCGACAACGCCGGCAAGGAGCGCCTGCCGAAGGACGCCAAGGCCGACCAGGACTGGAAGGACAAGGTCGACTTCTACGTGCAGGGCGTGGAGGGCCAGATCCCGTCGGCGAAGTAGCGAGGCGGGGACCGGGATCCGACTCCCGGGAGCGGGACGCGGGGGGGGGGGGCGCTCGCTGCGAGCGGTAGGGCGGCCTAGCCCTTCGGCCGCAGGTCGATGACCCGCTTCGCCTTGCCCTGGGAGCGCTCGACCTTGCCGGGCTCGACGACCTTCACCCGCGTCGAGACGCCGATGAGCGACTTGATGTTGTGCTCGAGCGTCTTCGCCTCGGCCGTGCGGTCGGCCTCGTCTAGCGGCGCGGCGAGGTCGACGCGCGCCTCCACGATGACGTCGAGCTCGTCGAGCCGTCCCTCGCGCCGCACCTCGAGCACGTAGTGCGGCGAGAGCCGTGGCTGCTTGGTGATCAGCTCCTCGATCTGGGTCGGAAACACGTTCACCCCGCGGATGATCAGCATGTCGTCGCTGCGGCCGGTGATCCGGCCCATGCGGCGCATCGTCCGCGCCGTCCCGGGGAGGAGGGCGGTGAGGTCGCGCGTCCGGTAGCGGATGACCGGCAGCGCCTCCTTGGTGAGCGAGGTGAACACGAGCTCGCCGGACTGACCGTCGGGCATGACTTCTCCGGTGGCGGGGTCGATGATCTCGGGGAAGAAGTGATCCTCCCAGACGGTCAATCCGTCTTTCGTCTCGATGCATTCCTGGGCGACGCCGGGTCCCATCACCTCGGAGAGCCCGTAGATATCGACGGCGGTGAGCCCCATGCGGCGCTCGATCTCCTCGCGCATGCCCTCGGTCCAGGGCTCGGCGCCGAAGATGCCAACGCGGAGCGACGAGCGCTTCGCGTCGAGTCCCTGCCGCTCGAACTCATCGGCAATCGCCAGCATGTACGACGGCGTCACCATGATGATGTCGGGCCTGAAGTCGTTGATGAGCTGGACCTGCCGCTCGGTCATCCCGCCGCCGAGCGGGATCACGCAGGCGCCGAGCGCTTCGCCGCCGTAGTGCGCGCCGAGGCCGCCGGTGAAGAGACCGTAGCCGTACGCGACGTGGATCTTGTCGGTCGAGCGCCCGCCGGCGGCGCGGATCGAGCGTGCCATCACGAGCGACCAGGTATGAATGTCGCCCTTCGTGTACCCGACGACTGTCGGCTTGCCGGTGGTGCCGCTCGAGGCGTGGACGCGGACGATCTTCTCCATCGGCACCGCGAACATCCCGAAGGGGTAGTTCTCCCGGAGATCCTGCTTCGTCGTAAACGGGAACTTCGCGAGGTCCTCCAGGCGCGTGAGATCGTCGGGCCGCACCCCGTGGGCGTCGAATTTCTTCCGGTAGTGCGGAACCGAGTCGTACGCGTGGCGCACGGTCCACTTCAGCCGCTCGAGCTGGAGGTGCCGCAGCTCGTCGACGCTCGCCTTCTCGATGTGCTCGAGGTGATCGTGTGCGCTCATGGCGTCCTCCGGATCAGGCCGCCTGGGGCGGCGTGAGGATGTGGGCTCCGAGACGGAAGGACTTCCCGCGGAAGAGGGCGATCGTCCGCCCGTCCTGGTTCGTCACGGTGATGTCGTAGACACCGGTGCGTCCGCTCGAATGCTGCTCGCGCCCTTCGGCGGTCAGCACGTCACCGAGCCTGCCCGGGGCGAGGAATTCGATCGTTGCGCCCTGGGCGACGGTGACGTGATTGTGGCTGTTACAGGCGAACGCGAACGTGCTGTCGGCCAGCGTGAAGATCAGGCCGCCGTGGGCGAGGTCGTGGCCGTTCACCATGTCGGCGCGAACCTTCATCTTCATCCGGGCGTACCCCGGACGGATCTCCTCGAGCGCGATCCCGAGCGTCCGCGAAGCGGCGTCGCGGGCGTAGAGCTCGCGACCGATCGCCTCCGCCTGCGCTTGCGGATCGGCGTGGGCAGTCATCGACCGGAGAACTTCGGGGCCCGTTTCTCGAGAAAGGCCTGGACACCTTCGCGGTAGTCGGCGGTCTTGCCGAGCTCGCGCTGGAGGTCGCGCTCGAGATCGAGCTGGGCGTCGAGCGTGCTCGTCGCGGATGCGTAGATCGCGCGCTTGATGTCCGCAAATCCCCTCGTCGGCCCGGCGCCGAGCTCTCTTGCGAGCGTGCGCGCTTCGTCCATCAGTTTGGCGTCGTCGACGCACTTCCAGATGAGCCCCCAGCGTTCCGCGTCCTCGGCGGAGAGTCTGTCGCCGAGCAGGGCGAGCCCCATCGCGCGCGCGGTGCCGACCAGGCGCGGGAGGAAGTAGGTCCCTCCGCAGTCTGGGACGAGGCCTATCTTGCAGAACGCCTGCACGAAGCTCGCGGACCGTGCCGCGATGACGATATCGGCTGAGAGGGCAAGATTGGCGCCGGCCCCTGCGGCGACGCCGTTGACCGCGGAGATGACTGGCTTGGGTAGCTCGCGAAGCGTGCGGATGAGCGGGTTATAGAACGTGCTCAGCGCATAGCCCAGATCCACCGGCGCCGCGTCCGCTTTGACCGCGCGGTCGGAGAGGTCCTGGCCGGCACAGAAACCGCGGCCGGCGCCGGTGAGGAGCACCGCCCGGACCTCGTCGCGGCGCTTGATCTCCGACACGGCCTCGCGGAGACGCTCGTGCATCTCGACGTTGAAGCTGTTGAGGCGCTCTGGCCGGTTGAGCGTTACAACGGCGTAGCCGTCCTGCGCTTCAAAGAGGATCGAGGGCTGGGTCATGCGCGCTCCGGGCGTGGTGCGGGCGCCGAAGACGCCGTTCGGATCAGGCGCGGCGCGGGGCCGGGCAAGGATACCCGAAACGGGTTCAGGCCCCCATCAGGAACGGGGCGCGGTCCTGCTTGCGGGACCCGTTGGTCGTCGAGCCGCTTCAGGCGCGCGCGGAGCGAACCCTGGCAGCGACGGGGAATCTCAGGTTCGCGGCTTCCGCCGGGCGACAGCGACTCCTGCGAGCGCTATCCCGAGAAGCGCGAGGCTGCCCGGCTCGGGCACCGGGGTGTTGCCGTCGTCGGCGAAGGTGCGGAAGGCTGCGTCGAAATTGCGGAATTGCGCGTCGTCGTTTATGAAGAACTGTCCGAAGGGATACGGGCCGTTGACGGAACCGCCAATGGCGAAGTCGGGGTTAGAGGACTTGAAGACGAGGTAATAAGTGTTCGCCGGGTCGACGAGGACCGGCTTCCAGAACACCTCCACGAAATCACCCGGCATTGCCCCGAGCCGGCTTGCGGATGCGAGCGGCTGACTACCAACGTTCTTCTGGATGTCGAGCGGGTTGACGCTGCTCAATGCGGGTAACGCATCCCATAGCTCGATCGTGATCTCGGCCGCGCCGGTAATGGTTTTGTCAGAGAGTTCGACACCCGCGCCCGAGACGTTGCTGTGCTTCTGCATGAACGACTGCGCCAGGCTCGAGTTCCCTCCAAAGAACGCGAGCAGGGCCGATCCATCTGTCTGTTCTTGGTCAACCACCGGCGTCGCGCCGACAATCGAGGCTACGCAGATGAGAGCCGCTCCAAGACTAAAGCGCGTTAACGACGGGCTCGACATGCTCCACCATCGACGACCATTCTTGAATGACCGTCCAGCGCAGGTTTCGTGCCTGTGTGCTTTTTCACAGCAGAGCCTTGTGGTTACGACAGCCCTGAAGGTTTTGCCTTAATCCAGTGCAGCGAAGATCGAGTCAACTTCTGGCGTCTACCTGAGAAACGGCCCGTGCATCGTGTCGCGCCTCGCCGGAAGGCTGAGCACGATCCAGGCCCGAGGCGGCCGAATTGTTACAGGGAGGTCAAGAGCGGCGCCTCTCGCGCCGTCGGCTTCTCGAGCACTGCCATGAGCGCGACGAGCGCCAGAAGATCGGCCCGGTTGTGATCGGCAACGCGCGCGAGCTGGCTCGTATCGCCGCGCTCGAGCCAGCGGCGCCAGGCGGCCGGGGCTTCCGCACCTGGCAGATCGTCGGGGCGTTCCAGCCGAAGCGCTCGCGCCTCGGCGGTCCGCAGTCGACAATCGGGCCAACCGGCGTGTAACAGCCGTCGCGTGACGTGCAGGAGGTCGAGGTGCGCCAGTCCGTCGGTTAAGAGATCCGTTCCGGCGAGGCGGGCCCGGGTCTTGAGTAGCGGCAGATCGAACGACTTGCCGTTGAAGGTAACGAGCACACCGGCAAGCGCCATCCGCTCGCGCACTCTCTCGACGAGTGCGCCCTCGGCGGCAAAGCCCGCCAATATCCACTGCACGACCCGCAGCGCGCCGCTTTCCAGCCACGCGAGGCCGACCATGAACGCTAACGTCCCGGTCCCGCCCGCCAATCCTGTCGTCTCGGTATCCAGGCAGAGAATCGCCTCCGGAGCGACTGGCGTGGCGAACTTGCCGAGCGACTTTGCCACCTCAGCGAGCACGCGCCCGTTCGCGACCGTGATCTCGCCGTGGCGAAGCGGCAAGGGGTAGGTTCGCACGAGCTCGATCAGGCCCGGCGCAGCGATCTTCCCTCGCAGGGACGCAGCGAGCGACTCGGCGGTCGTAGCGGGGCGGGCCGAACCCGACACTCGGAGCCGCTCCAGCCGCTGCCCGAGCGACGGACCCGCCGATGGAAGCGCGGGCAGCGCCTGCGCTTTCTCGCGCAGTTGCCGGAGCCGGACCTGCAGATCGATCATCAGTGTGCGGTCGGCCCGCCGCGGCCGCTGGTTCCGAACAAGCCGAGCACGCTAAGCGCCGCCTGCTTCGGCGTGAGCCCTTTCCCGGTCTCGGGAGCGAGCACGGGACCCACGCAAGCCGGGCAGCCGAGCGTGCAGGCGCATCCTGCGACCAGTTCGATCGAGCGCCCGATCGCCTGTTCGCGGAGATCGTAGAGCGGCGCGGTGATCCCGATTCCACCGGGGTAGTTGTCGTAAAGGTAGAGCGTCGGCCGGAACGGCTGCGCCGCTGCCTCGAGATCGATCGGCGCACCGTCGAGCG
>Ga0335084_10008746_pt1 | contig 10100 bp, 9 predicted proteins | sample Lox_Sample_44_FD_206721 | JGI IMG/M metagenome (GOLD analysis project Ga0335084, IMG submission 206721) | Soil microbial communities from Loxahatchee National Wildlife Refuge, Florida, United States - Lox_Sample_4.4 | ecosystem: Environmental > Terrestrial > Soil > Wetlands | place: USA: Florida... | reverse complement strand
TCCACCTTCGGCCCGAGGCCGTCATCATCCTCGGCGGCGCCAATGACCTGTGGTGGGATCTCGACATTGGACCGATCCAGGCCAACCTGTTCGCTATGGCCTGCCAGGCCCGTTTTCACGGCATAACGCCCGTGCTGGGGCTGCCGCTTCCGTTGCATGGCGAACGCGCCCGCACCCAGGACATGCTCCCGCCGGCCGCCGGCTGGGAGGTCTGCTGCCGTAAGCTCTCGGCTCTGGTGGACGCTCTCCGATCCGCTTCCCGCGCGTGCTCGCTGGCCTGTCTGGATTTTCACAGCCTCTTCCTCGACCCCCGGGGAGGCGTACGGGATGAGCTCTACCTCGGCAATGGACTGCACCCGAACGCCGCAGGCCACCTCCGGATGGCCGATGCCGCCGTGGATCTGCTCCGGACACTGCCCTTGCCGATCGCCGAAGAGTAGACCCTCTTTTTAATCCTACTTGACTGAGCGGGATTTATTCTATACGCTTGGCTATAGCCGAAAACTTGAGCCGCGCCGCTCGCCCGGCAGACGGTCGTTGGCTCCGCATGCAAGCCTTCGGCGGATAAAGTGGGGAGAGGATGTCATGAAACTATCCACCCGCAGCAGATACGGTACGCGGTTGATTCTGGACATGGCTCGCAACCATGGGAAGACCCCCATCCAACTGGGGGAGATCGCCAGACGCCAGAACATTTCGCTGAAGTACCTGGAACAAATCATTCGTCCGCTCAAACGGGCCAATTATATTAAGAGCTTCCGCGGAGCTAAGGGCGGCCACATGCTGAACAAACCTCCTGAACAGATCACGGTCGGAGAAGTGGTGGCGCTTCTAGAGGGAGGGGCATTTCTCACCTTCTGCTCCAATAATCCCAAGTCATGCAGCCGCTCGGATAGCTGCCCCACTCGCCTCGTGTGGATCGAGGCATCCCAGGCCCTGTTTGCCCGGCTGAACCAAATCACCTTCGCGGACCTTCTCGCCATCGGCAAGGATTCGGCTGCAGGGCTGTGCCCCCCTGCCAGCTGAGCATTCAAGGTGTTGGCTGCGCCGCATCGCGGACACGATGAAAGACATCATCGGCCGCCGCGTCGATTTTTTCGCATTTGCCGTCCGCGCCAAGGTTTACCATCCGCCTCAGCCGCACGCGACTCCCCGGCCCCGCCAGTTGTTGAGTCAACGACCGCCCGCACAGCGTGCGGCTTCAAAACAAAAAAACAAGGTGGATGCCTTTCGGCACCCACCCCGTTAGGAGGAGAGAGTATATCACCTTACGTTTGGTTTAAAAGTCCTGGACAGACCTAAAAGGAGGTGCAAAACGGCCTGCCCAGGACATGACCATCTTGGTGCGCAGATGATCATTTCTTTTAAACCAATAATATAGATTCGGCAACGGGTAAAACGTTACAAAATACTGATGAGACACCGATCCGCCGTCGATGACCGCTATCGGTCCCTTCTCCAGAAAGCCGTCCGCCGCGGCCATCCCGAGCTGGTCTACACGGCCAGCGCGCTCATCGAAGAACTGGGCGTTCATTCGAAGACCTGGTTTGAGAAGCGGGCCGCTTTCATCGTATTCGGCGAGTGCTGGCCCCTCGGCGCGGAGATGGTCTTCACCAAACGCTTTTACAGCAAGGTCGCCGCACTCATCCGGGTCACTCAGGCGCGCAAAATGCGGGACGCGACCGGCCTTGGATTCCTGGCCTACGCCCTGGCCCAGCAAGATCTGACCGTTCTGGATCAGACGGCCGACGACCGGGCCGTCAAGCTGGTCGCCAAAGCCATCCGCCATCCCGCGGATTTCTGGGAATGGGTCTCTACCCAGAGAATCGATTCCCAGCGCCAGGCCATGGTCACCCATGCCAAGCGCTGCGGGGAAGGCGGCCGGCCCCACGACCAGGCGGTGGCCCAGGCGGCGGCCTATCTGGCGGTGAGCGCGCCGCTGCCGGAACCGACCGGCGCACCGGCGGCCGACACCCCATTTCCGTACTGGATGGTGTTCGACCGCCATACCTCCGCCGGCCAGCGGGCGCTGCGGGATGTGGCCCGCGACCTTCACGTTCCCCTGCCCCAGCTCGAGTGGTGCTTCTATTTCTTCGAAGGCGCCGTCGCCAATGCCGAGGCGGCTTCTCCGTGGTGGCGTCGCTACTGTCAATGGCACTTTGAGCGGATCGACCTGCGTGAGTCCGAAGCCCATCTGCTGTGGGAGCCGGCGAAAGCCCAGATCGCCGATGCGCTGGCCGAAGACAGCCACTGCCTGCAAACCGAAATCTATCGGTGGAAACTATCGAGCCTGGAACGCGTCGAGGCGCTGAAACGCGAGGTCGAATGGTTCGCCCATCACGCCAAGGACGTGCCCCGGGACCAGTCGAAACTCTTCTAACAGGATCTTGAAAAACTGCGTCTCAGGTCGTGATCCGGCGTTGCGCGGCTTTTGTAAATGCTCATGCGCCTCAGGCGGACTGCGCTTTCCAAAACGCCGCGCCTGGGCTGACAGCCTAAAACCAGTCTTTCAACACCCTGATCGAAAAGGAGTCCTCATGTCGAACATTGTCGATGAACCGGAAGCCTATTTCAGGCAGTTTTCCCGCAAGGACGATCCGCTGCTGCAGGACCTGGAGGCGGAGGCCGAGGCGGAAGGAATTCCGATTGTGGGACCTGTGGTCGGAGAGCTGCTTTGTGTCCTCGCGCGCGCCAACAACGCGCAAGCGATCCTGGAGTTGGGTACCGCCACGGGCTATTCCGCCATCTTTCTCGCCCGGGCCTGTGCTTTGAACGGAGGTACGCTGACGACGCTGGAGATTGATCCGGCTTTCGCTGCGCGGGCACGCAAGAACCTGGAACGCGCGGGCCTCGGTCGGCAGACGACCGTGATCTGTGACGATGCGCTCTCCCGCCTGTCCCGGATCCAGGGTCCTTGCGACCTGGTTTTCATGGATATCGGGAAGGCGGATTACGCCCGCGCCCTGCCCGAGTGCTATCGACTGCTGCGGCCAGGCGGGCTGTTGGTGGCGGACAATGTCGCCTTCCCGGACGCGAATGACTTCAACCGCGCCATTTTTAAGGATGCCGGCTGGCAACCGGTCGCGCTGTTCGCATTTCTGCCTGGGCACTCCCCGGAAAGAGACGCCCTGTGCCTGGCGCTGCGCTGTTAGAAGCGGTTGCATAACCCCGTCTGACGCCCGATGACTGCGTTGCAGACCTCTCGAAATGCTCACATACTTCCGTGTATGCTCCGCTTTCGAATCGGTCTGCGCCTTGCCCTCAGCCGTGATCCGCGGTTTTGCCATCGCTTCTCTGCAGCACCGCCAACCGGCATACACATGCTTGTGGGAGAATGGCCATGCCAACGAATGGATTTCAGCTCGAAGATGAATGGCCCCCCTTGAATGGGCCCTGGCTGATCGCCGGGTTCAAGGGCTGGGGCAACGCCTTGAATGTCGCTGCAGGTACGATCGATTACCTGGCCCAGCAGCTCGGAGCCCAAAAAATCGGCACAATTGACCCCGACGCGTTTTATCGCTACGACGAAATCCGGCCCGTGGTCAGGATAGAGACCGGCGACCTGAAAAGCCTAGAGTTCCCCGGCGGAGCCCTGTATGCCGGCCGGACCGGTTCGGGCAGCCACGACTTGATCCTGCTCAAGGCCGATGAGCCCCACCTGCGCTGGCGCCAGTTCGCCGACGCTCTTTTTGAAACCGCCGCCCGCCTGGGTGCCGATACGGTCATCAGCCTTGGCAGCATGTTCGACACCGTGCTGCACACGGACCGCCTCGTATCCGGGGTCGCTTCGACGGCGGCCTTGGCGGAGGCCTTGCAGGCGCAAGCCATCGCCCCCATTACCTATCAGGGCCCGAGCGCGATTCACTCGACGCTCTTGATGGAGGGCCGCCGGCGTGGCATCGGCTGCATCAGCCTGTGGTGCCACTGCCCCTATTATCTCCAGGGAGCGACACACTTCGGGCTCATGTCCCATCTGGTCGGCCTGTTGACGAAGCTGAGCGGGGTTCCGCTGGAAACAGAGGAGCTGGAGTCCTCTTGGCGTAAGCTTAACGCGCACATTCAGGAGCTCCTGGAGAAGAACGAAGAGCTTCAGAAAATCGTCAGCAACCTGAGGAAGGAAAAATTGCACGGCACCTGGAGTGCCCTCAAGCCGCCGGCCGGATCGGCGGGCAAGGTGATTAACTTAAAGGATTTTTTAGAGCCCAAGTAAGAAAGGCGCCGGCGCTAGCAGCTTTTGGTCAGGCGTCGCAGGCTATTTGCGCGGGGGCTGCCCGGATTCTTTGGGAAGCATCTCCTCTGCAGCTGGCGGCGTCCTGCCGGGCTTGGCGGCGCCCTTGGGGGCCTCGGGCTGTGGCATCGGCTTTTGTCCCGGCCTATCGGGCGGCTTCCAAGGGGGCTTCACGAGCGGCTGGCCCGGTTTGCGAGGATCTTTGTAGTAAAGGCTGTTGTTGAAACGGTAATAGTTCCGATACAGGTCGGGATTGCCGGGCCGTCCATAGTAATAGCGACCGCCGTAATATCCCCCGCAGTAACCGTACTGCAGGTAATAATCATCGTTACAGTCGTCATACGCCCCTTCCCGGGCCTGCTGTTCCAGTTGCTGCGCCTCCTGCATGCGGCGATTGGCTTCCTGCAGCTGCAGCTGGGCTTCACGTTCGCGCACGGAAATTTCAGCTTTGCGCTCCTCCACCTCAAGCTTCTGCCGCTCGAGCCGCAGGCGACGTTCCTCCTCGATCCGCTGGCGGTCAGCCTGCGCATCGTAGGGTTCTTCCTCGATCTTCTCAAGGACGGCCGTACCTTCCGGAGGGGGTTGATTACTGAAATGTATCACGCCGTTGGCGTCCTTCCAGCGGTAGATATCGGCGCTCGCCGCTGCCGGCAGCATGATCAGGAGCGCCATCAGTCCCCCGATGATCGCGTGCTGTTTCATAAGATGCCCCTGATGGGAGATAGTCGGAATTTAAGATAGCAATTGATTAGACGCTGTAAATATGGGTTCGGTTTACTCCGCGATCCTAAATTCTCAGCCCTGTGCCGCCTCGCTCCCGATAATTTTCTCCCAAGCCTCCTCCGCCGTATCCACATAGGTGAACAGGTGGAGGTCTTCCGGCGCGATGGTACCCTCATCCACCAGGGTCTGGAAATGGACCACGCGCTCCCAGAACTCCCTTCCAAACAGCAGGACCGGTATGTTGCGGATCTTGCCGGTCTGGATCAGCGTCAGGGTCTCAAAAAGCTCGTCCAGCGTGCCGAAACCACCCGGAAAGGCGATCAGGGACTTGGCTCGCATGATCAGGTGCATCTTGCGAATCGCAAAATAGTGAAACTGGAAGTTCAGCTCGGGAGTGATATAAGGATTCGGCAACTGTTCGTGGGGCAGGACAATGTTCATGCCGATGTTGAGCGCTCCGGCATCCTGTGCGCCGCGATTGGCGGCCTCCATGATGCCCGCCCCGCCGCCGGTCATCACCACGAAGCGATGGTTGTCGGAATGGGCGCCGATCAGGCGCCCCAGCTTGCGCGCCTCCTCGTAGTATCGACTGTTGGCCACCCGGCGTTCGGCGACGCGGACCTTGCGCTGAAGCATGGGGTCGGCGGCATCGCGCTGCAGCTCGGCCTCCGCCGCCTCCAACCCCTTCACGGCGGCCTGGGGTTCCGGAATCCGGGCGCTTCCGAAAACGACGATCGTGGACTCGATGAGATGCTCCTGCAGGATCAGTTCGGGCTTGAGCAGTTCGAGCTGGAGGCGCACGGGCCGCAGCTCGTCTCTGAGAAGAAAATCCGGGTCCTGGAAGGCCAGCCGGTAGCTGGGGGACTGGCAATGGGGAGCCCGTACCGCTTGGCCGGCGATCCGGGCGGCTTCATGGGCTGAGGGGTAGATCCGTCTGCGGGGCGTATGTGCCGTCATGCCGTCCCTCCATTCCTGTGACGCTTGTGCAGCGAGGCGAAGGTCTATCAACCAGACCGACTCTACCAGAGCCCGTCCGGTCGGCGCAACAGGAACAGGGGGCAATGCGCGGCAGTGAGAGCGGTGAGCCTTTCAACGTTCAGACACTAGGCAACGGTGTCCAGCAGGTGACCCAGCATTTCATCCTGGGCCTGCATGGTTTTCAGGTTGGCCCTGAACCCGTAGACGGTCGTGATGAGCTCGGGGATTTCCTCTTCAAGAGCCACGTTGGAACTCTCCCGAGCAGCGGACCCGCCCGCCCGCAGCGGCTCCAACGGGATCCCCGGGGTGTTGATGCGCTGCTCACGGACCTCGACCTCGCCATGACGGCCTTCCTCAAACACCGCCTCAGATTTCTTGTAGCCGTCGGTGTTGACGTTGGCAATGTTGCCGGCGGTGATGCCCATCTTCTGGCCGAAGGCCTGCAGGGCCGAGAGGGTGGCATTGAGCGACGGTACCATGGCGGCCTCCTTTGCGGGACGTCAAAATGAAAAACTTCCCACGATGCCGTTTTTCCTGACGGTGCAGTCCTCCAATCGTTTGAGTTGTGAGAGCCCGTCGGGGAAGATGCACGCGCATCTGAGAAGTTCAAATCGAAGACATTTCAACATTCATGCCAAAAATTCATGCTGGGTAGATTATGCATGTTTTCCGTTGGTTACAGTCACAGCATCGATTTCGAAGAGAGCCGGAAGTGACAATTTTCGTCAATATTACAGCTCAAAATTGTCATCCGATTGAATCCCGGCGGCCGAGATGGTAACTTTCCCCTAAGTTGAACGATTCGGTACTGATTTTTTGGGGCAAGGCCCGGAGGGCTACTCGATAAAATCGCTCAATTTAGGTTTCCATAAATGAAATTTGAATTTGCCACTGCCACCCGCATCGTCTTCGGAGTCGGTGCGGCAACCGGTATCGGGCAGGAGGCCGCGGCCCTGGGCCGACGGGCGTTTGTGCTGACCGGGGCACGCTCGGAGCGTGCCCTGCCGCTGTTGCGCCGGCTTGAAAACCACCACGTCATGCACACGGAGTTCCGGGTCGAGGAGGAGCCGACCACCGCCCGGGTAATGGATGCCGTCCGCGAGGCGGACACGCACGGCTGCGATCTGGTGATCGGCATCGGCGGCGGGAGTGTGCTGGATGCGGGCAAGGCGGTCGCCGCCTTGCTTGCCAACGGGGGTGATCTCATCCAATACCTGGAGGTGATCGGCGAGGGCCGACCGCTCCAGCGGCCTTCCACTCCCTACATTGCCGTGCCCACCACGGCCGGCACCGGCGCCGAGGTCACCCGCAATGCCGTCCTGGAATCCCCCTCCCACAAAGTCAAGGTCAGCATGCGAAGTCCCTTCATGCTCCCGCGGCTGGCGCTGGTCGACCCTGAGATGACCTACTCGATGCCGCCAGGCCTTACTGCCGCCACTGGCCTCGACGCCCTGACCCAGATCCTGGAAGCCTTTGTCAGCCGAAACGCCAATCCGGTGACCGACGGAATCTGCCGCGAAGGCCTCCGGCGCGCCGCCCGCTCTCTGGTCCGGGCCTTTGAAAACGGCCAGGATCAGCAGGCGCGGGAGGACATGAGCCTGGCCAGCCTTTGCGGTGGGCTGGCCCTGGCCAACGCCAAACTGGGCGCGGTGCACGGCATCGCCGGCCCATTCGGCGGCACGTTCAGGGCCCCGCATGGAGCGGTCTGCGGCAGGCTTTTGCCTTTCGTAGTGGCCGTCACGATCGGCGCGCTTCGAGCGCGCGATCCCGGCTCCTTCGCCATCGAAAGGTTCCAGGAGGCGGCTCGGATCTTCACCGAGGATTCCGGGGCCACCGCCGAGGACGGGGCCGCCTGGCTCCGGGCCCTTTGCGACCGGCTGGGAATTCCGGCGCTGTCCACCTATGGGTTTTCCGCCGAGCAATCGACGGATCTTATCGCCAAATCCATGCGCTCCAGCAGCATGGCCGGCCATCCGATCGCTCTGACGGCGCCTGAGCTGGAAATAATCCTGAAGCGTGCAAAATGACAAAACCCGCGTCCACCCGGATCCCCGCAACGTGCTGTTTTACGCCTAGGCGTGCCCGGGGTGCGCGCCGAGTTTCTGGAAGAAGGCCTCGCGTTGGCCGCGGAAGCCGTGACGAGCTTCGGAGGAGGGCGGTTGGAAGCGTTGCAGGTGAATGGGTGAACGGCCCGTGTCCCCCGGAGGGTGAACCAGGTCTCGATCGACCCGCCCGTACCGATCGAACCGGTCCAGTCGGAAAAAAAGTGGTCGACACACCAGTCCGGGTGCAACCCTTTCCTCCTGCAGGCGCAGGGATTATAGTGTGACCATGAAAAAGAGGTCCACCTGGCACAGGCGCCTTATGGCCGCCGTTGCGGCTTGGGCGTGTTTGGCAGCGGGCGTCAGAAGCGCCCAGGCGGCCGAGACCGGGCTCATCCGGCTGGTGAAAAAAATCCAGCCGGCGGTGGCGACTGTCATTGCCTACGACATCGAGCGCAACATCGAGAACATCGGCACCGGGTTCTTCATCGACCCGAAAGGCCATCTCGTCACCAACTTCCATGTGCTGGCCGGCCGTTACGCGGCCGATGTCCGCACCGCCGAAGGCAAGTCCTACCGGGTGAAAGCCGTGGTCGCCGAGAACAAGGCCGCCGACCTGGTGAAACTGGAAGTGGACATCCCCCCGGCAGAGGTGTCCTGGATCCCCATGGAAGACCGGGTGCCGGACATCGGCGAACGCGTGGTCGTAGTCGGAAGCCCCATGGGTCTCGAGCAGACGGTGAGCGAGGGCATCGTATCCTCGCTGCGCGAGATCCCCCCGGTCGGCACCGTTTTTCAGATGTCCGCTCCCATTTCGCCGGGTTCCAGCGGCAGCCCCGTGGCCAGCATGAAGGGCCAGGTGATCGGGATCGCTACGTTCCAGTTCGTCCAGGGTCAAAATCTGAATTTCGCCGTGGCGGCCGGTCAGATCCTGCTATTGCACAAATTCGACTCGGCCAAGACACTTTCGGAGTGGACCTTCGAGCACCTGGGAAGCAAGCCCAAAGTGGCCGAAGAGCTCTGCCAGAAGGGGTTCAGCCTATCGATCAACGGCGAGAACCGCAAGGCCCTGGAGCATTTTAAGAAAGCCACCGAAGCCGACCCATGGGACCCGGCGGCCTGGAGCGGGCTCGGCTCCTGTTACGCGGGCCTCAACGACCCGGAGGATGCCATCGCCGCTTACCAGCAGGCCATCGCGGCCAACCCGCGGGATGAATCCTCTCATTTCCATCTCGGCACCTACTATGACAAGCTGGGCCGCCTTGAGGAGGCGATCGCCGCCTACCGGGAGGCGATCGACCTCAGCCCGCAGTTCGAGGCCGCTTATTTCAACCTCGGTTTGGTTTTGTCGCGCCTCGGCCGCTTCGACGAAGGCCGGCAGGCCTTTGAAACCGTCACCCGCATCAACCCCGAGGCGGCACCGGCCTATTACAACGCCGGCATCGCTTACAGCCAGATGGGCTGGTTCGAGGACGCGGTCAGGGCCCAAAAGAACGTCATCCGCCTGAAGCCGGATTTCGCGCCGGCTTATTTTGCCATGGGCGAGGCCCTCTACCGGCTGGGACGGGAATCCGAGGGTATCGGCGCTTACAAAGAGGCCATCCACGCGGATCCGGACTTTGCGCCGGCCCACTTTGCCATGGGATCCGCCATGTTGGCAAAGGGAGACAAGAGCGGCGCCCTGGAGCAGTTCAAAATTCTGAAAAAGCTTGACTCCGACATGGCTGACAACCTGTTCAGACGGATCTATCCGAACGATGAACCCGCCAAACCGCCTAAGAGAAATTCCAAACAGCCGAAACCATAAGTGCTTCGGCTGCAGCCCGGTGAACCCCTCTGGGCTGCGGATGCAGTTCCTCACCGATGGGCAGGCCGTGTACTCGCGGCTGAGAGTGCCGGAGCACCTGTGCGGCTGGAGCAACATCGTGCACGGCGGCGTGCTCAGCACCATTCTGGACGAGATCATGAGCTGGTCGGCCATCCATCTGCTGAAACGCATCGCGCTGACCCGGACCATGACCGTGGAGTTCATCAAACCGGCCCAAGTGGGGAGCGAACTGGAAGCTCAGGCCCGCGTGCAGGGGACCAACGGCCAAAACGACGCCAGCACGGAAGGCGTCATCTATGAC
>Ga0335084_10008744_pt1 | contig 10100 bp, 7 predicted proteins | sample Lox_Sample_44_FD_206721 | JGI IMG/M metagenome (GOLD analysis project Ga0335084, IMG submission 206721) | Soil microbial communities from Loxahatchee National Wildlife Refuge, Florida, United States - Lox_Sample_4.4 | ecosystem: Environmental > Terrestrial > Soil > Wetlands | place: USA: Florida... | reverse complement strand
GGCATCTTGCGCAGTCTCTTGCCCGTCGCGGCGAAGATTGCATTGGCCACGGCCGGAACGATGGCCGAGGTTCCGGCCTCGCCCATCCCCCCGGGCGGCTCCGCGCTGTTCATGATGTAAACCTCGATTGCCGGCGCCTCGTTCATCCGCAACATCAGGTAATCGTGGAAATTGCTTTGCTCGACGCGGCCGCCCTTCAGCGTGATCTCCCCATGGAGCGCGGCCGTGATGCCGAAGACGATCGCGCCCTGAATTTGTGCCTTTACGGTATCGGGATTAACGACCGTGCCGCAATCCACCGCGCAGACGACGCGCCGGACGCGAACCAGGCCGTCTTTCGCCACCTCGACTTCGGCGACCTGCGCCATGTAGGTCGCGAAGACGAACTGCAGTGATATGCCACGGCCGGCGCCTGAGGGAAGGGGCTGCCCCCAGCCGGCCTTTTCCGCGGCGAACGCGACGACGGCCTTAGCGCGCGGTGCCTTGTCGAGGAGCGCGAGTCGATAGGCGACGGGATCCTGCTTCGCGGCGACCGCCAGCTCGTCGATGAAGCCTTCGGTCACAAAGACGTTGTGAGACGGCCCGACACTGCGCCAGAACGCAGTCGGAATGCCCGGGGGTTCCACCCGCAGGTACTCGACGCGCAGATTCGGCAGCGCATACGGCAGATCGATCGCGCCTTCTGTCGAATCGGGGTCGAGGCCATTGTTGAACCCGGGCGGGAGCCACCTTGCGATCACCGAGGAACCCGCGAAGCGATGGTTCCAGGCGACCGGCATCCCTTTCGCATCGAGACCGGCGGACAGCCGGTCGAGCCAATAGGGCCGATACATGTCGTGCTGGATGTCTTCCTCGCGGGTCCAGACGACCTTCAACGGACCCTCGACCTGCTTGGCGATCTCGACGGCGCGGACGGCGCCGTCGGCGTCGAGCCGCCGGCCGAAGCCGCCGCCGATGAGATGATTGTGCACAACGACCTTGTCCAAGGGCAGGCCCGCCGTTTTCGCCGCCGCGGCCTGGACGCGCGCCACTGCCTGGCTGCCGATCCAGATCTCGCAGTCGTCCTTGCGAACATGAACCGTGCAGTTCATCGGCTCCATGGTGGCGTGCGCAAGGAACGGCACCTGGTAGATCGCCTCGACCTTGGTAGCTGCGCTCGCCATGCCCTTGTCGACGTCGCCGATGTTCTGCGCGACCGTGCCCGGACCGAGCGTTGCCTGTTCGAGCTCGCGCGCGATGTCCTCGGTGGTCAGCTCGGCGTGCGGCCCGTCGTCCCACTCGATCTTGAGGGCCGCCAGTCCTTTCTTCGCCGCCCCCATATGGTCGGCTACGACAGCAACGCAGTCGTCGAGCCGCACGATCTGCCGCACCCCCTTGACGGCCTTGGCCCCCGTGTCGTCCACGCTCTTGACCCGACCGCCGAAGACGGGCGATTGCGCCAGGGTTGCGATCTTCACGCCGGGTGGCCGGACATCGATGCCGTAGAGGGCCGTTCCGTTGACCTTGCCCGGCGCGTCCAGGCGCTTCGCGGGCGTGCCGATGAGCTTGAAATCCTCGGGCCGCTTGAGCGCCACCTTTTCGGGCACAGACAGGCGGGCTGCATCGGCGGCAAGCTCGCCATACTTGAGCCGTCTGCCCGTCGGCACGTGTAGCACCTGCCCGTCCAGCGCGCGGCAGGATGTCGGATCGACATTCCAGCGCTTTGCCGCCGCCGAGACCAGCATGGTCCTCGCGACCGCACCCGCCTCGCGCAGGGGCTGCCAGGCCCCGCGGATCGCGTTCGAGTTTCCAGTGGCCTGCACGCCCAGCAACGGATTGGCGTAGAGCTTTTCGTTGGGTGGAGCATGCTCCAGTTGCACCTGCTTCAGATCGACCTCCAGTTCCTCGGCGATCAGCATTGGAATGGAGGTGTAGGTGCCCTGGCCCATCTCGACGTAGGGCATGGTCAGCACGATACGTCCATCGCGGCCGATGCGGATGAACGCGTTGGGCGCGAAGCCGCCCGCGTCAGCCGCTTCGGCTTTCGCTCTTGCGAACGGCAGACTGATGCTCAGCAATAGACCTCCGCCCACCGCCGCTCCGGCCTGCAGGAATCTCCGCCGCGAGAGATCTCCGGGCGCTGGCGAAGGATCCGGGTCCGCGACTCGGGAAGCGAGGTGGTCGAGGATCATGGTCATCCTTCCTTTGCGCTCGATCGCGCGGCCTGCTTGATCGCTTGTCGGATTCGGACATAGGTCCCGCAGCGGCAGATGTTGCCGGACATCGCGACATCGATATCGGAATCCGAAGGATGCGGGTTCTTCGCGAGCAGCGCCGAAGCCGACATGATCTGGCCCGATTGACAGTAGCCGCATTGAACGACTTCGAGATCGAGCCAGGCGTGCTGGATCTTCTTTCCGGCGGGCGTCGTTCCGATGGCTTCGATCGTCGTGATGTTCTTTCCCCCCAGAGCGGATACGGCCGTAATGCAAGACCGTGTCGGAGCGCCGTCGACGTGCACGGTGCAGGCGCCGCAGAGCGCCCTGCCGCAGCCGAACTTCGTGCCGGTCATGCCGAGCACGTCGCGCAGCACCCACAGGAGTGGCGTGTCGCCGTCGACGTCGACTTGATGCATTTTTCCGTTGACCTTGATGGCGAAGGCCATAGATGATCTCCGTTTGGCTCGGTCGGGACTGAGAACCGCGGTCAGATACCGGTAGATAATGGCGCGACCGGCCTGCCTCCGTTAAGCTGTTCGATCGATGGGGTGGAATGAAATCTAGTCGTTGCGGGTCGCAGCGGATATAACGGGTTTGTATTAGTGGAATCGCAGCGCGCCTACCACGCGACGTGTACACGAGTAGACTTGTCGCCTTCTGGGCGCTCGGCGAAATCATGGCGGGTAGTCAAGCCACGCCGTTTCGCAAGGACATGTCTGCAGATTTGGCCGATCGCCCGACAACGGGCGCCGAAGTGAGCATCTCCTGGGAGGTCAGAACGTGAAAAAGTGCTATTTGTCTGCGCCGGTGCTGGTTCTCTTCATCGCCGTTTCATCGTTGGTCCCTGCCGCGGCCCAGCACGTTACCGGAGTTCCAGGTTCGCCCGACGCGACGACGACCCTCGACGGCAAGCAGCTGCCGCCGCCGCCCCCGAAGTTCGGTGGCGTGATCAAGGAGGAGGCCAAGGATTCGAAGGCGTGGTGGCCGCCGCGCGTCGTGCCGCCCAAGGGCGCGCCGAACGTGTTGCTGATCATGACCGATGATCAAGGCTACGGAGTGTCGGGTACTTTCGGCGGTGTCATCCCGACTCCGGCGATGGACCGCATCGCCAAGGCCGGCTTGCGGTACACGCAGTTTCATTCCACGGCGCTTTGCTCGCCGACGCGCGCGGCGCTGATCACCGGCCGCAACCACCATTCGGTGGGCTTTGGCGTCATCGGCGAATTGTCCACCGGCTTTCCCGGCTACGACTCCATCATCGGTCCGGAGAACGCCACCGTCGGCGAAATTCTGAAAGAGAACGGATTTGCGACCTCATGGTTCGGCAAGAATCACAATACGCCGGGCTTTCAATACAGCCTCGCGGGCCCCTTCGATCAATGGCCCAGCGGCATGGGCTTCGATTATTTCTACGGCTTCATGGGCGGCGAGACCGACCAGTGGACGCCATATCTTTTCCGCGATCACACTCAGATCACGCCGTGGATCGGCAAACCGGGCTACAACCTCACCACCGATCTGGCCGATGAGGCGATCAAGTACATGAGCGGCCTCAACGCGGCGGCGCCCGACAAGCCGTTCTTCGTCTACTACGTGCCCGGCGGCACCCACTCGCCGCACCAGCCGACCAAGGAATGGATCGACAAGTTCAAGGGCAAGTTCGACATGGGTTGGGAAAAGCTGCGCGAGCAGATCTTCGCCAACCAGAAGCGTCTGGGCGTGATCCCGGCGAGTACTCAACTCACGCCGTGGCCGGACGGGCAGGCCGAGTATGGCGGCGCGAAGCTGCCACGGTGGGACTCGCTTTCGTTGGCGCAGAAGAAAATCTACGCGCGCGAGGCGGAAGTGTTTGCCGCCTACGCAGCCTATACCGACCATGAGATCGGCCGCGTCATTCAGGCAGTCGCGGACATGGGCAAGCTCGACAACACGCTGATCATCTATATCAGCGGCGACAACGGCACGAGCGCCGAGGGAACGCTCGAGGGCACGCCGAACCAGATGACCGCCTACAACGGCATTCTGGATCTCCCCGAGATCGAGCTGCTGCGGTATTACGAATCCTGGGGCTCCGACGCTACGTATCCGCACATGTCAGTCGCATGGTCATGGGCGTTTGATACGCCGTTCAAGTGGACCAAGCAGGTGGCGTCGCACTTCGGCGGCACGCGGCAAGGCATGGTGATCTCGTGGCCCGGCCACATCACGGATCTGGGCGGCATCCGCACCCAGTTTCACCACATGATCGACATCGTGCCGACAATCCTCGAAGCCACGGGAATCAAGGCTCCGACGACAGTCAATGGGATCGCGCAGCGGCCGATCGAGGGCGTGAGCATCGTCTACACGTTCGACAAGGCCAACGCCAATGCGCCGTCGAAGCGCGATACGCAGTATTTCGAGATGGTCGGCAACCGCGCGCTCTACCACGATGGCTGGATGGCGTCGACGACGCCGCCCGCGGCGCCGTGGCTCCTGGCTACGGGCGCGATGCCTCCGGTAGCCGAGTACAAATGGGAGCTCTACGACATCGCGGAAGACTACTCGCAGTACAACGACCTCGCCGCCAAGAATCCCGAGAAGCTGAAAGAGCTGCAGGCGTTGTTCCTGACGGAGGCGGCGAAATACAACGTCCTCCCTCTGGATAATTCTGGCTTCGTGCGTCTGCTCACGCCGCGTCCGAGCGCTGTCGCGGGGCGTACGGTGTTCACCTACGCCGGCGAGAATGCCGGTATCCCCGTGGGCAATGCTCCGAGCATTCTGGACAGGGACTACACGATCACCGCCGAGATCACGATCCCCAAAGCCGGCGCGGAAGGAATGATCGCGACGATGGGCGGCCGCTTCGGCGGCTATGGCCTCTACCTGCTCAAGGGCAAGCCGGTCTTCGTCTACAACCTTCTCAATCTGAAGCGCTACCGCTGGGAAGGTGGCGTCGGTGGGGCCGACTGGCTGGGCGCTTCGCTCAAACCCGGCAAGCACACGATCGCGTTCGATTTCAAGTACGACGGGCCCGGCCCGGGCAAGGGCGGCACGGGCGTCCTCTCGGTGGATGGCAAGGAATTGTCCCGCCAGAAGATCGACCACACGATTCCGCTGCTCATGTCCATCGACGAAACCTTCGACGTCGGGATCGATACCCGCACGCCGGTCGACGACAGCTACAAGCTGCCGTTCCGCTTCACTGGAAAAATCAACAAGCTGACCTTCAACCTCGGGCGTGAGCAGATGACGGCCGAGGAGCGCCAGGAGATGCAGAAGGCGCTTGCGAGGGCGCGAGACTAGAAGCGGAAGGGATCGGCAAAGGGCGCCGCCTCATGCGACGCCCACCGATTCCATTCGAATCGAGCGCGGGCACTATGACGGAGCGACCGCTCGATGCTGCAGTGAGCGAAACGAGCCTCAACAATCAGCAGAAGGTTCTCGCCTTCGCCGCGATCGTTGAAGCCGGAACCGGCCTTGCCTTGACGGTCGCTCCTGCGGTCGTAGTCTTCCTGCTGGTCGGTGCTGAACTGTCCGGCGTCGGAGTGGTGCTGGGTCGATGTTTCGGCATCACGCTCGTCGCGCTGGGACTGGCGTGCTGGCCGAGAGGGCAGCGCGCCGGCGGCTCACCAGCCTTCAGAGGAATGCTTGCTTACAACGTGCTGATCGCGCTGTACCTCGCGTACCTCGGCATGTCCGGACAGGGGCGCGGCTTTCTGCTGTGGCCAGCCGCCGCGCTTCATGCAGCGGTGGCGTTGTTGCTGGCATGGACGTGGCAGGGTGAGCGATGGCAGAAGGCGATTGGCAAGTGAGCCCATCGAAATACGTGCGCGCTTTGTAGAATCCGATCATCGCGCGCCGCCAGAAGCGACCGCTCGATTTCAGAGGAGACGCAGCATGAACCGACTCACCGGCGGTTGCCTGTGCGGCGATGTCCGAATTGTGGCCTCGGGACTCCCATACCGGGTCGGGCTTTGTCACTGTCTCGACTGCCGCAAGCATCATGGATCCCTGTTTCACGCTTCCGCGGTGTTCCCTCGGAGTGCGGTGACGATCGATGGCGAGACCCGCGAGTATGCCGGGCGGTTTTTCTGTCCCCGCTGCGGCTCGTCCGTTTTCGGACGTACCGGCGACGAGATCGAAGTGAACCTGGGATCCCTGGATGCTCCTGACCAACTGATGCCGACCTACGAAAGCTGGATCGTCCGTCGGGAGTCCTGGTTGCCGCCGTTTCCGCTCAAGAGACGATACGAGCGCGATCGTGACGCCACGGGGCGCCTTGAGGGGTAGGGCCGCAGCGTGCACCCAGCCGAGCGCGACGAGCATCGTGGGTCCCAGCGTCCGGGTGGATGAAATCAAGGGCTTGCAAGCGTTTTCCCGTCTTCCCGGTGACTGCGCTCGATCCTCCCCGCGCAGCGGCAAAGTGCGACAATACGCTCCGCAGGACCACCTCTAACTACAATCACCGAGGAGGAGACATGTTCACAGGATTGAAGTGGCTCAGGTTGCCGGCGCTCCTGCTCGCTGCCGCGGCGTCGTTAGCGTTTGCGCAGCAGCCCTTGCTGATCGGTGCTCCGCAGCCGATGACCGGTCCGGACGCGCCGTTCGGCGACAAGTTCCAGAAGGCCTACACGATGGCCGTGGATGAGATCAACGCCAAGGGTGGCGTGAACGGCCGCAAGATCGAGGTGATCATCGAGGATCACCAGGCGAAGAATCCGCTGGCCGCCACCGTGGCCGAGAAGCTGATCACGGAGAAGAAGGTGCTGATCCTCACCGGCGGTCGCGCCTCGGGCCAGGCGGTCGAGATCGCGTCCGTCGCGCAGCGCCTCAAAACGCCGTACCTGGTCGACCATCCCTCGGCGGACATCATCACCTCCAAGGGCATGGAGTGGGTGTTCCGGCAGAATCCCACCGGCTCGATCTATCCGGAGGCGTTCAACAAGTTCATCACCGAAGTGCCTGGTGCGATGCCGAAGTCGGTGGCCGTGGTCTACGACAACACCGTGTTTGGCAAGACCATCGCCAATGCGACGATGCAGTTCCTCAAGTCAAAGAACGTGCCGATCGTCAGCGATGAAGCCTATCCGGTGAATACGCTCGACTTCAAGCCGATCATGACCAAGGTGAAGGCGGCGAACCCTGACATGGTGCTGCTGATCGCGGTGGCGACGACCGACGCAATCCTGATGACGCGGCACGCGAAGGAAATCGGCATTCCTGCTCGAGCCTATGTCGGCTTCGGCGGCGGCTTCGGCGTCGATGACTTCGCCAAGCAGCTCGGCCCGCTCGCGGAGAACGTCTATTCGTCGGCGGCATGGTCGGGCAACCCCAACGACGAGCAGACGAAGAACTTCTACAAGAACTTCCAGGCCAAGTACGGCATCCATCCGCACGAGCACGAGGTCGAGGGCTACTCGGTGATCTATGTCATCGCCGACGCCTTCAAGCGCGCCAAGCTGACCGGCAACCTCGAAGCCGACCGTGACGCGATCCGTGTAGCACTGCTCGCGACCGACATGCAGACCGCGTTCGGCAAGACCAAGTTCGGCAACTGGGCGGGCCCGCTGGGCGACCCGTACACGAACCAGAACATCTACTCGCGCGACCACTCGGTGCTCGCGCAGTGGCGTGGCGGCGAGCTTCTCAACGTCTATCCGAAGGCGAACGCCGAAGTCGCCTACATCTTTCCCGATCCCAGCATCAAGTACTAGCCGCACTTCCCGCTCCCCGTCGCTCGCGCTGCAGGCGAGGACGGGGAGGTTTTGCTCGCCCATCGCGTGGAAACCCTAGTCCAAAGCATCGTCAGCGGTGTGCTGACCGGCTCGCTGTACGCGATGATCGCCGTCGGTCTGACGATCGTCTTCGGCGTCATGCGCATCATCAACATGGCGCATGGCGAGATGGTGATGCTCGGCATGTTCGGCGCCTACTGGGGATACGCGCTGTGGAAGCTCGACCCCTTCGTCTCGGTGCTGCTGTGGGTGCCGCTGATGTTCGTTTTCGGCATGGGCGTGCATCGCTTTCTGCTGCGCAAGATCATCCCGAGCGGCGAGCTGAATACGCTGCTCTACACCGCGGGGCTCTCGCTGCTGATCGCCAACCTGGCGCTGTTCTTCTGGACCGGTGACTACCGCACCATCAACCTCGCCTATGCGTTGAAGCCTGCGCGCCCGTTCGGCATCTCGGTCTCGGTGCCGCTGGCCGTTGCATTCGCCATCGCGATCGCCGTCACAGGCGCGCTGTATCTGTTCCTGTCGCGTACCGATACGGGGCGGGCCATCCGTGCTACCGCGCAGAACCCTGATGCGGCCGCACTGATGGGAGTAAGCGTCGGGCGGATCGACATGATCACCTTCGGACTCGGCACGGCGCTCGCCGGCGCCGCGGGGGTGCTGCTCGCGCCGTCGCTGTATCTGTATCCCACGGTGGGCGAGATCCTGGTGGTCAAGTGCTTCGTGATCGTCGTGCTCGGCGGCCTGGGCTCGGTCCCGGGCGCGATCGCGGGCGGCCTGCTGCTCGGCCTGGTGGAGTCGCTCGGCGCGGTGTATGTCTCCGTCGCCTACAAGGACACCATCGGCTTCGTGCTCTTCCTGCTCGTGCTCCTGTTCCGGCCGACGGGACTGTTCGGCGTCGGACGATCGTGATCAACCGTATCCTCGCCGTCGCCGTCGTCGCGCTGCTGCTCGCGGTGCCTTATCTGGCGACGAATCCTTTCTACCAGCATCTCATGATCATGGTTCTGTTCTGGACGCTGCTCGGCGCCGCCTGGAACCTGCTGGGCGGATTTGCCGGGCAAGTGAGCTTCGGGCACGCGACCTTCCTCGGCGTCGGTGCCTACACCGCGATGCTGCTGTACCTCAAGCTCGGCTGGTCTCCATGGCTGGGCCTGATCCTCGGTGGCCTGATGGGTGCGCTGGTGGCGCTGCCGATCGGGCTCATCTGCTTCCGCCTGCGCGGCCCGTATTTCTCGCTCGCCACCCTCGCCGTCGCCGAGATCGTGAGGCTTGTGGCGCTCAACTGGGAGACACTCACGGCAGGACCGACCGGATTGCTGATTACGCAGCTCCCGGCGATGAGCTGGTTCGGCCAGCCGCTCAACTGGGAAAGCAAGCTGCCGTTCTACTACATCGCCGTCGCGCTCGCCCTCCTGGCGATGGGCATCACCTGGCTCATCTCGCGCTCGCGCCTCGGCGCGTATCTGCTGGCGATCCGCGAGGACATGGACAGCGCCGAAGCGGCCGGAATCGATACGACGCGAACGAAGGTGACCGCGCTAGCGATCTCGGCGTTCATCGCGGGGCTGGCCGGAGGCTTTTACGGTCTGTATTTCCGCTACATCGATCCGGACGTCGTGTTCTCGATCTCGATGTCGGTCGAGATGGTGTTCATCGCGGTGATCGGCGGGATCGCCACGACCGCCGGACCCATCGTCGGCGCCGTGTTCCTGGTCACGGTCGCAGAATTCTTCCGCGAGCGTTTCCAGGTCGGCCATCTGATCTTCTACGGCCTGCTGATGATGATCGTGATCCGCTACATGCCCGAAGGCATCTGGGGCAGGGTGCGCAACTGGTTGCCGGGTGCCAAGGCGCGATCATGACCCTGCTGCGCGTAGCTCACCTCACGAAGGACTTCGGTGGCCTGCGCGCCGTGTCGGATCTGTCGTTCGATCTGGCGGAAGGCGAGCTTCTCGGCCTGATCGGGCCGAACGGGGCGGGGAAGACGACCGCTTTCAATCTGATGGCAGGTTTCATCGCGCCGAGCGCAGGCAGAGTCGAGCTGTCGGGCGAGAACATCGTAGGCTTGAGACCTCACGCCGTGGTCCGCCGCGGCATCGCGCGCACGTTCCAGATCGTCAAGCCGTTCCGCAAGCTGGCCGCGCTCGAAAACGTGACGCTCGCAGCCTTCCTGCATGAGCCC
>Ga0335084_10008743_pt1 | contig 10101 bp, 9 predicted proteins | sample Lox_Sample_44_FD_206721 | JGI IMG/M metagenome (GOLD analysis project Ga0335084, IMG submission 206721) | Soil microbial communities from Loxahatchee National Wildlife Refuge, Florida, United States - Lox_Sample_4.4 | ecosystem: Environmental > Terrestrial > Soil > Wetlands | place: USA: Florida... | reverse complement strand
GTAGGTTCCCGCCAGCATGGCCCGTCCGTCTTCAATCAGACTTCGAAAGTTCTTCAGCGCCGCCACAGCCCGCTGCGGCAAGAGCTGTCGTCGGATTGCTTCCCCGATCGCTCCCCACAGGGAAACTCCGGTCTCGAGCGCGATTTGCTCCACGGTCTCCATGGTGGTTTTGCCAATGCCGCGGACTGGGGTATTGATCACCCGTAGCAGCGCAATCGAGTCGTCCACGTTGTGGATGACCTTCAGGTAGGAAATCATGTCCTTGATTTCTGCCCGCTCGTAGAACGAAAAGCCACCGACGACGTTGTATTTCAGCTGGTACCGCCGCATCGCCTCTTCAAACAGGCGCGACTGGGAGTTGGTGCGGTAGAGGACAGCGGCGCGAGTGTTCTCGCCCTGGTCTACGGCCTCGCGCAGATACTTTGAAATATAGTCAGCTGCGAACAGCGCTTCGTTCTCGCCATCCGGCGCCTCGTAGTAGCCGATCTTGGTTCCGCCTTGGCGTGAGGTCCAGAGATTCTTGCCCTTGCGCTTGATATTGTTGGCGACTACCGCCGACGCTCCCTGCAGGATGTTCTGTGTCGAGCGGTAGTTCTGCTCCAGGCGGACGATCTTGGCCTCGGGGAAGTCCTGTTCGAACTCCAGAATGTTGCGGATGTCCGCGCCCCGCCACGAATAGATCGACTGATCTTCGTCGCCGACCGCGCACACGTTGTGGCGGCTCCCCGCCAGAAGCCGCATCAGCTCATACTGGGGGCGATTCGTGTCCTGATACTCATCCACCAGGATGTACTGAAATCGCCGGTTGTAGTAGTCGCGAACGGGCGCCACGGCCTTCAGCAGGCGCACTGCTTCGAGCAATAGGTCGTCGAAGTCCAGTGCGTTGGCTTTGGCCAATTCTTTCTTGTACTCGGCATAAATCTGCGCCACGCGCTCGGTCTTGGGATCGGCCGACTGCAGATACACTTCCTGCGGATCAAGCATGTGGTTCTTGGCCCAGGAAATATGGGCGAGGACTGCGCGTGGCGTAGTCTGCTTGTCGTCGATGCCGAGGCGCTTCATGACTGACTTCACCAGTTGTTGCTGGTCAGTTTCGCCGTAGATGACGAACTGTTTGGAGAGGCCGATGGGTGGAACGCCGGCTTTCGATGCGGGAATTCTGAGGGCTTCGATGTCCTTCCGCAGTACCCGAACGCAGAATGAGTGAAACGTCGAAATCACTGGTTTGGCGATTGACAAGCCGCCGACCAGTTTCTCCACGCGTTCGCTCATCTCCGCCGCAGCTTTGTTGGTGAAGGTCATGGCCAGTATGGATTCCGGCATCGCGCCCAGGTTCTCGATCAGGTGGGCGATGCGGTAGGTGATGACGCGCGTCTTGCCGCTGCCCGCGCCCGCAAGAATGAGCACCGGGCCGTCGGTGGTTTCCACGGCCTCACGCTGCTGCGGATTGAGTTGGGAGAGAAAAGACAAAGTTTTGAATTTCCAATTTCCGATTGCCGATTAGAACCTGCCTGTGCAATTGGCAATGTGAGTCGTTTTCACCAGTATGGCACAGGGGCGGACTGCTGTTCCCATCTTGGGATTGCAAGCCGATCTGTAGTGACGGCTGACCATGACTTGGGGCCTCGTCTTAATGTAGAGTCCTTGCGGGCCCGTGGTGTAATGGGAACACAGCACCCTGCGACGGTCGCTGATGCGGGTTCGAGTCCCGTCGGGTCCACGCTCAAATTCTTGAGCGGAGGTTCTGTGGGAAGCGAAAGCAGGGATCGCTTTCCTACAAAAGTAACTTGACTGCCAAATGGAGCAGCCTATACTGAGAGAGTCGCAGGGTGCTGTGAGTACCCAAGAATCGTTGGCCCCGAGAAATCGGGGCCGTTGTTTTTTCCGCGAGTCTACCGCCACCCAGGTGGATTTTCGATTTCCAATTCCTGATAAAGCAGCCTGTGTGCAATTGCGAATTAGAAATTGGCAATTGAAAATCGGCAATCATCCTGTTTTCACTATCCTTGCCGTCTTGCACTCCTCGCACGGACACCAATCGCGCAAGAATTGCCAGGAATATATTCCCAGCTCGTGACCGTCGTTCCAATGAAACTTGATGGCGTACTTGCCTACGCCTTCGACCGACGTCGGTTTTGGGGTTGCCTTGAACATCGGTAGCGCTCCCGGCGCGGCTTTCGGCACTTCCCCGGGTTTCCGGCCGGTTTTGCCTCGTTCCTCGTCACACAGAGCGCAGGGACAAGCGTCGCGCAGGTACGGAAACGGGTAATGTGACCGGTGGCCATCCTTCCACTCGATGTCCACACCCGTGCCCGTAGTGATGTTCACCTTGACGGACTTGGGGTCAGCGGAAGGCATTGTTCTCAGTATCGCACGAAAAAAATAGCAGGTCCCTTGACTGCGCAGAACGACTCGCACGGCGAGCCGCGCCGCTCGAGATGGCACGGGTTGGGGGACATAGCAGCGCCGTACCCAACTTGTAATGGCCGAGGCTCGCCCCGGCATGCTATAACCCATAAGCCCCCCGCCTCAGTCATAATTGTTTGCATGGCAAGTCCAGCAGAGATCACGGCGGAAATGCCGCCGCAAGTGCATTCCGCCGCTGACGCGCAGCGTCTGGGCGTGCCAATTGCGGACCAGCACGGGCGGATCACGTCCGCCGACGGAACCGGCCTGTTCTATCGCTACTGGCCCGCTGCCGACCCCGGAACCAGGCACGCCGTCATCGTGCTGCACGGCATTGGCTACCACAGCGGCCCCTACAAAGTGATTGCTGATGCCCTGAATCCCCGCGGAATTGATGTCTATGGCCTCGACGCCCGCGGCCATGGGCTCTCCTGCGGACCGCGTGGTTATGTGGGCACTCCGGCCCAGGTCGAAGCCGATGTCGCCGCCATGGTCCTGCTCGCCAAACGGCAGCGGCCCTCGACCAGAGTCTTCCTGCTAGGCGACAGCATGGGCTGTAACTACGCTCTCGACTACGCCAAGGACAACGGCAGTCAACTGGCGGGGCTGGTTCTGCTGGCGCCGGCGTTCTATGTGGACAGCAGCCAGATTGTCAGCATGGAGAGTGGATTACTGATGCCGTATTTCCTGTTTGCCCACAGGAGACCGGTGATTGATCTGCTCGGCAGAAGACTCGAGGACAGCACCCGCGATCCCCAATGGATTGCTGCCCGCCGCACCGACCCTTTGGCCTACAAGAAGGTCAGTTTTGGGTATCTGCTGGACATCCAGCGGCTCATCACAGGCTGGAAACGGAAAATTGCGCCGCGAGTAAGCGTGCCGCTCCTGATGATCAAAGGCGCAGAAGATCGAGTCGTCAGCCAGAGAGGTTGTGAGAGCTTTGAACGGCTCTCTGCCTCAACCGACAAACGCTTCAAGATCTACCCCAGCGTACCGCACACGACACTGTGGGACCCGAAGACGCCGGAAATCCTGCAACTAGTTGGGAAATGGTTGCTGACCCACTGAGCCCGGCCGGGTTGCCGAAACCACTTCAACTCCGGTAAAATTTATAGTTTGCGTAGCGAGTTCTGATCTCACCTGGAGCAGTCATGGCACAAGTTTGTGATGTCTGCGGCAAGAAGCCGCAATTCGGAAATACCATCAGCCACGCCCACAACGTGTCCCGGAGGCGCTGGAACGTTAACCTGCGCCCCGTGCGGGCCAAAGTAAAGGGCGCCACCAAGCGGATCCGCGTCTGCACCTCCTGCCTGCGCAGCGGCAAAGTGGTCAAGGCGTAAGAAGAAATCACAACCGCAGCGGACGCTGAGTACGCTGAGAACTTCTGTTTCTGATCGAACTGAAATAACTCCGCGTCCGCTGAGTCCCCTGCGGTCTTCATTTGCGGTTACTGTACGCCCAGCAGCTCGATGTCGAAGATCAGTGTCGAGTTCGGCGGGATCACCGGCGGGTGCCCCTCCATTCCATACGCCAGCGGAGAGGGAATTCGCAGCTGCCGCTTGCCGCCAACTTTCATGCCCGGAACGCCTTCACCCCACCCCTTAATGACCTGGTCCAGGCTGAACGAGATCGGTTGCCCGCGGTCCACCGAGCTGTCGAACTTTGTGCCGTTGGTCAGCCATCCTGTGTAATGGACTTTGATTGTCTGATGGGGCTGGGCGGTAGCGCCGGTTCCCACTTTGAGGTCCCAGTACTGCAGTCCGTCGGGGAGCTTGGTGCCCGGCCCCGTAACTTTGGTGGGAGCGGCATTGCCGGGCTTGCCCGAACTATCCTTGGCCACAACGGTGGCAGCCGTGAGAGCGAGAATTGCAACAAGAAACGTGAGTCTTAGCATCAATTTCTCTCCGATTTTCAATTGTCAAATCTCCAATTGCCGATTGAAACCAAACTCCTGAAGCTTAAATCGAGCAATCCAAAATTGGCAATTCTACGCCAGCGCGATCACGTCAATTTCGACCAGCACGTCCTTGGGCAGCCGCGCCACCTCGACGGTTGACCTCGCCGGCGGGGCCGAACTGAAGTACCGGCCATAAACCTCGTTCATGGCCGTGAAGTCGCCCATGTTCTTTAGAAAAACGCCGCACCGGACCACCTTCTCCAACCCGGTTCCCGCCGCCTTCAGGATCGCCGACAGGTTCTTTAGCACGCGGTCGGTCTGGGCCGCCACATCGCCGTTCACGACCTGCTGGGTGGCTGGATCGATCGCGACCTGCCCCGAGATGAACACAAATCCATTGGCCCGGATGGCTTGGGAATACGGCCCAATCGCCTGCGGGGCATCTTTGGTCGAAATCACATCACGCATGAAGCCTCCCCGAATCGTAACGCCGCTGATCAACGCCGATGAACGCTGATCTCAAATGCAAATGCCTCTAGGTTTTTGCCAACGACGTGTGACCAACGACGGCTACTAGATTTTCTGCAATCTCTGCACGTCGTGCACGCCAGGAATCTTTCTCACCCCGGTAATAATGTTCTCCAGGTGCTTCAGGTCGATGATATCGAGAATTACATCGATATTTCCCTGCCCGTTGGAAGTGCGCGCCTCGACGTTGCGAATGTTGGTCTTCGTATCGCTGATCACAGAAGTGATCTGCTTCAGCATGCCGAAGCGGTCATCGCAGAAGACGGTGATCTTGACCGGATAGGAGCCCGCCACCGAATCATCCTGCGCCCACTCGACGTCGATACGGCGCTCCGGTTCGTACAGAAGATTCACCACATTGGGGCAGTTCAGAGCGTGCACGGCGACCCCTTTTCCGCGCGTCACGTAACCGACCACCGCTTCACCGCGAATCGGGTTACAACACCGGGCGCGATATACCAGCAGATCGCCCTGGCCCTTGACCCGGATGGCATTATTGTTGCTGTCGCTCCCGAACACCCGGCGCACCACGCTGGCCAGCCCGCCGGATTTGGCTGTCTCTTTGCCGGGCTCCACTGTTTCGGCAGTGGAAGGCGCCAGCCGCGCCAGTATCTGCCGGGCAGAATATTTCCCGTATCCGATTCCCGCCATCAGGTCGTCGGGCTGGCCCAGGCCGTAGTCGGAAGCAATCTTGCGCAGTTCTTCCTCCTTGATTTCCTTGAGAGCCACCCGGTACTTGCGCGCTTCTTTTTCGATCAGCTTGCGGCCGATTTCGATGGCCCGCTCGCGCTGGTGGAGATTGAGCCAGTGTTTGATCTTGTTGCGGGCGCGCGATGACTTGACCACGCCCAGCCAATCCCGGCTGGGTTTGTGACCCGGTTGGGTGAGGATCTCCACGATGTCGCCGCTGTGTAATCTGTGGCGCAACGGCACCATGCGTCCGTTCACTTTCGCCCCCACGCAGCTGTGGCCGACTTCGGTGTGAATGGTGTAGGCGAAATCAATCGGGGTAGAGTCCCGCGGCAGGACCACGACCTTGCCCTTCGGAGTGAAGGTGTAAACCTCCTCGGGATAGAGATCAATCTTGAGTGTAGAAAGGAACTCGCTGGGGTCGGAAACGTCGCGCTGCCACTCCACCACTTGCCGTAGCCACGCCAGGCGCTGCTCGTCTTGCGCCGAGACCGGTCCGTCCTTGTACTTCCAATGGGCGGCGATGCCTTCCTCCGCCATACGGTGCATTTCTTCGGTGCGGATTTGCAGCTCGAACGGCGTGCCGTCTTCGGTGATCACGGAGGTGTGCAGCGACTGATAAAAGTTCGGCCGGGGCATGGCAATGAAATCTTTGATTCGTCCCGGCACCGGACGCCACACGTTGTGCACGATCCCCAGCACCGCGTAGCAGTCTTGCACCGACTGCGTGATCACCCGCATGGCATAGAGGTCGTACACCTGGTCGACACTAATCTTCTGCCGCACCAGCTTCTTGTGGATACTGAACAAGCGCTTGATCCGGCTTTCCACTCGGGCCGTGATGCCCGCTTCCTTCAGCTTGTCGCGCAGGACATGCTCCACACGGGCCAGAAATTGCTCGCCCTGCTTGCGGCGGGCCTCCACGGCGCCGTGCATTTGCTGGTAGGTGATGGGATCCATGTAGCGAAATCCCAGGTCTTCGAGTTCACCGCGAATCTTTCCCATACCCAGCCGGTGGGCGATCGGCCCGTAGATTTCCAGCGTCTCCTTGGCGATCTTCTGCTGGCGCTCGGGATCGAGATGCTCGAGCGTTCGCATGTTGTGCAGGCGGTCGGCTAGCTTGATGAGTACGACGCGGATGTCGTCCACCATGGCCAGCATCATCTTGCGCAGGTTCTCCGCCTGCTGCTCTTCACGGGTAGCAAAGTCGATCTGGCTGATCTTGGTGACGCCCTCGACGATGTGGGCCACTTGCTCCCCAAACTCCTTGCGGATATCGACAATTGTGACCGAGGTGTCTTCGACGGAGTCGTGCAGCAGACCAGCGGCGACCGCCACTGGGTCCATCTTCATTTCCGCCAGAACCAATGCCACTCCAAGGGGATGAACAAGATATGGCTCACCCGAGGCGCGGGTCTGACCCTGGTGATGTTTTTGGGAGAATTCGTAGGCTTTCCGGACCAGTTCCAGATTGTCACTGGCACGGTTGGCGCGCATGGTGCGCAGCAGTTCACGGAATTTGGTGACCGTGAGGGCCGTGGTCGCGATCTGTTCGCGCAACGTCGCCATGATGGATTATAACGCGGTAGATACTGCTGGACCTGGAGTGAAGCAGCGCTCTAGCTTTGATTATAGCGACTCCTACTCGCGCCGGAGCCGGACGCAAACTCGCCTGCAACTGATTCGCGGGGCGCAGGTTATGCTTGGGCCATTCGACGTATGCCTCGAGTAATTTGCTGCCCTGAGGAGGCCAAAGTAGGCTCTCTCAATGGATTGCAAACCTACTCGACGCCCCTCCTGCACCGGACTGGCCACAGTGCTATTGGCCCTAATGATTGTGCCCAGCGTTAACGCCCAGCAGTCGGGAAATCCAATCACCTCGGGCGACCAGCTTCCGGTACCCGGCAAGCCCGTTCCGGCTGATCACTTCCAGTTGTCGGAGCATAACGTCGAGTGGATGTTGAAGCAGCAACCGCAGACCCAGATGGAGTTCCTCCTGTCCTCGGCCATCAATCATGACCATGGTTCGACGGACTGGATCGAGAAGTTGGTGGAAGGTTGGCGCGGCCAATTGAAGCCAACCCAAAAATGGCAAGACCTGCAGGACACGGCGCTGTACTCCAACGACTTGCGGGTACGAGCCGCGGCCATCGAGATCAATCTGGCTGTCTACAATCTGGCACCAACCGACGAGACCGCGGATCGACTTATCCGCTCGGGTGAAACCCACGCCGGCAACCGTCCCTTTGCCGCTTGGGAACTGGGGATGCTCGCCAATCGCGGCGTGCAGCCGGAACGAATTCACCAGTTGCTCGTGACCTACATTCACGAGCCGGACGAGAAAACACGCTTCTGGGCAGTCGAGGGACTGGCCCACCTTGGCACAGACGACACCATTAAGGACTTCCTGGACGTTTTGCGCAGCGACGCCTCCATGGACGTGCGAGAACGCGCCGGTTGCAGCCTGGCAAAGTCGGGAATGTTGACCCGGGAGCAAAGAATGAAAGCGGTCCCCGGATTGATCGACCTTGCCGATGACAATTCGCTCAATGCCGTCACTCGGACTTGGGTGTTCCAGGCACTGCGCGAAATCAGCAATCAGCCTCTGCCGAATGACTCCAAAGCCTGGAGAAGCTGGTACGAGAAGTACGGCGCCTCCAGAACCCAGAAGTTCCGCCAGGGTGAGAAGTGGTCCGTGCTGGGCAATAGCTAGGAACCCAACAGCTCTGGAGAGACGCAGCTTGCGGGGTCTCTCGCCACCATATTGTCATTCACCTCAGCTTAGCCGGGAGACGTTGCAAGCCACGTCTCTACAAAATGGATTGACTCTCCAGATTTTGCCGGATCTCAGTGAACTGATAGATTTGGTGCCTGTGAAGTCCACGACGGGCAAAGTTCTTGTCAGCGGATCGTCAGGTCTGATTGGGAGTGCCCTGCTGCCCGCGCTAAAGGCCAACGGCTGGCAAGCAACCCGCCTGGTTCGGGGCGTTTCATCGGGAAACGGTGCGATCACCTGGGACCCCACCAAACCATTGGCCCCGGAAGTGGTCTCCGGCTTCGACGCCGTCATTCACCTCGCCGGAGAATCGATTGTGGGCCGCTGGACGGAAGCCAAGAAGCTCCGCATCCTGGAGAGCCGGGTGCGACCGACGCGTCACCTCGCCCAAGCCTTGGCCAGCGCTCGGCAACCTCCACGAGTTCTGGTCTGTGCCTCGGCTGTCGGCTATTACGGGAGCCGGGGCGACGAGGTTCTCAGGGAAGACAGTCCGTCCGGACAGGGGTTCGCTGCCGAACTCTGTCGGCAATGGGAGGCCGCCTCACGGCCCGCCACCGATGCCGGAGTTCGGGTGGTGCAAACGCGTTTCGGAGTTGTTCTGAGCTCAGCAGGAGGCGCGCTGCGTAAGATGCTGCCGCCTTTTCGTCTGGGTTTAGGCGGAAACATGGGCGACGGACGCCAGTGGTGGCCCTGGATCGACCTAAATGACGTGGTGGGCGCAATCCTTCACGTGGTCGCGAATGACTCCGTCCATGGACCGGTGAATGTAGCTTCCCCCAACCCGATGAGAAACGCCGACTTCACCAAGACTCTCGCTGCTGTTTTGTCACGCCCGGCAATCTTTCCGATGCCGGCCTTCGTGGCGCGGCTGGCCTTCGGCGAAATGGCGGATGACTTGCTTCTTGCCAGCCAACGGGTGCAACCGGCGAAGCTCCTCGGCAGCGGGTACGTATTCCAGCATCCTGATCTGCAGCAGTCTCTGCGGGTCATTCTTGGGAAATGACCCAAAACGTCATTGCATATGCGTCCTGCCAGCGGCGACAGGTGAAATTGCGATTTTGCGATGTTGCTCCCCCACTCCGCTTTGAATTACACTCCGCTGCCATGCGATATCTGCAGCTCTGCTGATCGCTCTCACTCTAGTCACGGCACAAGCGCCTCCTGCCAAGCCATCCGCGCCATCCCCTGCAATTTTGCCGTCCAGCGGCAGATGCAGGCCTTGCGTACGGCCGAACTCAATTACGACGCCAAGTCCGCGGCCAAGCTCCTTGCGGACGGCTTTCTGTTGACCAGCACGGATGGCAATCTCTATACGAAGGAAGAATTCCTGCAGCTTATCGGGGATAAGAGCAATCCTCTTGAGCTCTGCGAATACGGCGAGATGGAAGTCCGAACTTATGACACCACCGCAGTGGTTTTCGCACAAGTGCATGAGAAGGGCTTCCTCGGTGGGAAACCTTACGAACTCAATGGCCGCCCTACCTTCACCTGGGTGAAACAAGAAGGCGCCTGGGTCTGCGTTGCCGCCCATGATTGAGCGCATCGAAAGTGGATTGTTTCGTGCACCTACGGGACTATCCATGAGGTAGCTTCCGTTTCCCGCCAATGTGACCAGGATCACAGACGCAATGTTCGCAGCGTGAGAAGTTCAATCGTAGGGTTGTTGTTCCATGAGGAACAAGTCCATCGCGTGGGCATTGCTGCTGGTCGCATCGGCTTGGGTGTATTCCCCGGTGCAGGCTTGGGGTGCGTTACGAGGTCGGGTGCATCCGGCGTCAGTTTCGAGCGACTCATCGGCCCACCA
>Ga0335084_10008742_pt1 | contig 10101 bp, 5 predicted proteins | sample Lox_Sample_44_FD_206721 | JGI IMG/M metagenome (GOLD analysis project Ga0335084, IMG submission 206721) | Soil microbial communities from Loxahatchee National Wildlife Refuge, Florida, United States - Lox_Sample_4.4 | ecosystem: Environmental > Terrestrial > Soil > Wetlands | place: USA: Florida... | reverse complement strand
CCGCCGCACGCGGGCGCGGTGTCGTCATTCAAGCGACGTCCTGCAAAGGTGCTATGACAGACGCAACAGCTGTCCAGCACGGCACCTTGTCGCACAAAAGACATATTGCGCCCTGCGGCAGGAGTGCTATCGTCTGCCCAGGCCGCGCCTGGACCGTGGCGGCACCGACAATCGAGGAGACTCACCCATGCCCAAGGTCTATTTCGGCACCAAGGACGAACCGGCATTCGATCTGGAACAGAGCAACGATCTGATCGCGGTTCGCACCCGCAGCGGGCGCTCCCTGGCGCGCTCCGCCGGGCCCGTGCCTACACCACAGTCGGAGGAGCTGGACGATAGCGTGCTGGTGGCCGCCTACCCGGAAGCCGGAGTCGAGGTATACCGCGTGCCGGTGGGCCGCGGCGTGCGCTCGCTCGACGAGCGCAAGAAAGGGCTGCGCACGCACTCGGACGTCCGCTTCGCCGGAGGCGTGCTGGTCGACCCCAGCTCGCGCGAGCCGGTGCTCTACACCGAGAATCTGTTCGTCAAGTTCAAGGACACCGCCGACCCCGACGAGTGCGTTGCGGTCCTGCGCGACGCCGGGCTGCTGATCAAGGAGCAGGTGTCCTATGCCACCAATGCCTACTTCGTCGAGGCACCGGAAGGCACCGGACAGGAGGTCTTCGACATCGCTGCGGCGTTGCTCAAGCGCGACGACGTCGAGTACTGCCATCCCGAGCTGATCCGCCCGCGCGCCCGCAAGGCCATCTTCAGCCAGCAGTGGCACCTGAAGAAGACCACCGTGGGCGGCGTCACGGTCGACGCGCACGCCAGCGTCGAGGCCGCGCACGAGATCACGCGCGGCGAGGGCGTGACCATCGCGATCATCGACGACGGCGTGGATATCGACCACCAGGAGTTTGCCAGCGCGGGCAAGATCGTAGCGCCGCGCGACGCCACGCTGTTGAGCAACGATCCACGGCCCAAGGATCCGTGGGGCACCGGGCCGGAAGACGGTGAGAATCACGGCACCGCGTGCGCCGGAGTCGCATGCGGCGACGGCTCGCTCGGCGCCTCCGGGGTCGCACCCAAAGCCAGGCTCATCCCCATCCGCCTGGCCTCCGGCCTGGGTTCGCAGCGCGAGGCGGACGCCTTCAAGTGGGCCGCCGATAACGGCGCCGACGTGATCTCGTGCAGCTGGGGGCCGGCCGATGGACGCTGGTGGAAGCTGGACGATCCGGTGCACAACAAGGTCGCGCCGCTGCCCGCCAGCACGCGCATGGCGATCGACTATGCGGTCACCAACGGCCGCGGCGGCAAAGGCTGCGTGGTGCTGTTCGCCGCCGGCAACGGCAACGAATCGGTAGACAACGACGGTTACGCCAGCTACGCGAACGTGATCGCGGTCGCCGCCAGCAATGACCAGGGCAAGCGCAGCGTCTACAGCGATTACGGCAAGGCGGTGTGGTGCTCGTTCCCGAGCAGCGACTTCGGCTACGCACCGTTCAACCAGCCGGAACCGCTCACCCCCGGGATCTGGACCACGGACCGGCACGGCAACAGCGGCTACAACACGGGCAAGGCGGCGGACGGCGACGCTGCCGGCAACTTCACCAACAGCTTCGGCGGCACCTCGAGCGCCTGCCCCGGCGCGGCGGGGGTGGCCGCCCTGGTCCTGTCGGTCAATCCCAACCTGAAGGCGCAGGAAGTGAGGGCGCTGCTCAAGCAGGCCTGCGACAAGATCGATCCGCAGGGCGGCGCCTATGACACGTCCGGTCACAGCGCCAAGTACGGCTACGGCCGGCTCAACGCGCGCACCGCCGTCGAGCTGGCCAAGCCGCAACCGGTGAATGCCGTCACCGTCAGGCGCACGTTCAATGCTCCGATTCCGGATCTGCAGACCGTGTCGTTCGACTTGACGGTGGCCGACGACACGCCGGTCGAGGCACTGACGGTCGCGGTGGACTTGAAGCACACGTACATCAGCGATCTGATCCTCACGCTGGTGCCGCCTGCCGGGACCGGAGTGGGTCAGGTGGTGCTCCACAACCGTACCGGCGGAGCGACCAAGAATCTGCGCAAAACCTACGATGCGGCGAACACCGCGCGGCTGGCAGCCTTCGCGGGTAAAGGGTGCAAGGGCACGTGGACGCTGCGGATCCGCGACGCGGCCGCGCAAGACTCCGGCACCCTGGTGTCGTTCTCGCTCGGCCTGACGTTCGCGCACCCGGACCGCGCTCCGCGGCCCGCGCCGCGCCCGAAAATCGTCAAGAAGACCGTGAAGAAGAAGCGCAAGTAAGCCAATCTGCCCGTGGCCGCCGGAGTGCTGGGGTCCGGCGGCGTATCGGGCGACTCCTGGTGACGACAGCTGCAAGCGACTAGCGCGGTAGTGGCGCCGTCACGCTGGCGATTGCGGCCGCGAAGTCACATTACTGTTGCCCAGTTGCGAACATTGCGCCGATACTGCGCGCTGTGAGTCAGCACCTTGATCCTGACATCAGCACGGGCACCGCCGAGCATCCTCGCACGCTCGGCTGGGGTGCCACCACCGCGCTGGCGATGGGCGGGAGCAACCAGAGCCTGTTTCTGATCACGGCGCTGTTCGCCGGCCAGGGCGAGATCCCGGGGCAAGGCAGCGCGGCGGTGCCGCTGCTGATCATCGGCCTGTTTCTGGCGTGGGCCGCCGCCCCGGGCTGGACCGAGCTGGTGCTCATGTATCCGAAGCGCGTCGGCGGCATCGCCGCCACCTGCGCTGAAGCGTTCCGCCCTTACAACCCGGTGCTGGCCAACCTCACCGGCGTCTGCTACTGGTGGGGATGGGTTCCCACCTGCGGCCTGACGGCGATCTTCTCGGCAGCCGCGATCCACGAATGGATTCTCCCCAACGTGTCCGTGCCGGTGATCTCGTGCACGCTCGTGCTGGCCTTCGCGGCCGTCAATCTGTGCGGCGTGAAGTGGGCGGGCAGATTGGCGATCCCCATTGCCACCGCATCTGCAGTGCTGGCGTTCATCTCGGGCCTGGCACCCGTCATCACGGGCCAGGTGGATTGGAAGCAAGCCTCGACGTTTCATCTGACGACGCCGTTCGAGGGGTGGTTCGGCGACGTGACCGGCTTCATGGCGGGGCTCTACCTCATCGGCTTTGCCGCCCCTGCGTTCGAGGCGGCCGCCTGCCACGTCGGCGAGACCATCAACCCCAACAGGAACGTGCCGCGCGCGATGCTCGCGAGCGCGTTCATGGCTTCCATCTACTTCATCCTGCTGCCGGTGGTGTGGCTGGGCGTGCTGGGTCCCGAACAGTTAGGCGAAGACCTCATGCTGGTGCTGGGCCCGACCTTCGCGCCGGTGTTCGGCAGCTTCGCCAAGGCCGCCGCGATCTGGTTCATGATGTTCAACATGTTTCACGGCACGCTGCAGCCGCTCGCCGGCGCGGCGCGCACCATGTCGCAGCTCGCGGAGGACGGGCTGCTGCCGCGCACGCTCGAGCGCCGTTCGCGCTTCGACGTGCCCTGGGTGGCGACGTGTCTCACCGCCGGCATGGCGATCCTGTTCCTCCTGATGGGCGACCCGATCTGGCTGGTGGCGGCGGCCAACTTCACCTACCTCATCGGCATTTGCCTGCCCAATATCGCGGTGTGGCTGCTGCGGCGAAATCACCCGGAGGCCGAGCGCCCCTACCGCGCGCCACGCGGGATGATCGTCCTCGGCCTGGTTGCGGCGGCGATCTGGACCGTCTCCGCGATACTTGGCTTCCAGCAGTTCGGCATGAAGACCGTGCTGGTCGGCGTGCTGTTCGCCTACTCAGGCTCGGTGCTGTACGCCTGGCGCAGGTTCAGCGACCGCCGCCGCGCGGGCCTGCCCGGCGTGGCCAACACGCTGCACATCAAGCTCACCGGGGCCATGCTGCTGGTCCTCGCTTTCGACGGCGCCGGCTACCTGCTCGCAGTCACCAGCTTGCCCGATCAGAGCAGCGCGCTGGTGAGCGTGCTGGAGGACATTTTCGTGGCGGTGGCGATGCTCAGCATCAGCGTGGGCCTGGTGCTGCCTGGCATCCTCGCCCATGCCATGGTGCAGGTGTCGCAGGCCGCCACCGCCATGGCGAGGGGCGCCATGGCGAGCTTCTCGAATGCACTGCTGGCGCTGGGGCGCGGCGACCTCGACGCCGCCCACGCACGTGTGGAGGTGCAGCCGGTGACGGTGCACTCGGGCGACGAGGTCGGCGAAATGGCGAAGAGCGTCAACACGCTGCAGGAGGAGATCGCCAACGCCGCCACCAGCCTCGCCCAGGCACGCGAGGAGTTGCGCCAGGCGCGTCACGACGCGCTCACCGGGCTCATCACGCGCCGCGAATTCGAGCGGCGGCTGGACGCCGCGCTGGCGCGCACGCGCCGCGATCCCATCGACTTCACGCTTCTGTTCCTGGATCTGGACTACTTCAAGGTGGTCAACGACACCTGCGGCCATGCCGCCGGCGACGAGCTGCTGCGCCAGATCACCGGCCTGCTGCGCACCGCGATTCGCAACCGCGACAGCGTGGCGCGTCTGGGCGGCGACGAATTCGCTATCCTTCTGGACAACTGCCCGCCCGAACCAGCCGAGCGTATCGCCCGCGACCTGCTGCAGACGATCCAGGCATTCAGCTTCGCGTGGGAGGAGAAGGTCTTCAAGATCGGCGTCAGCATCGGCCTGGTCGGGTTTCGCGACGGCAGCGCCGGATTGCTGGAGCTGATGCGCGCCGCCGACGACGCCTGCTACGTGGCGAAGAAGAAAGGCCGCAACCGCATTCACGTGTACCAGCCGGCGGACACCGACGTGGCCGCCCGCCAGGGTGAGCTGGACTGGGTGGGGCGGGTGCGCAGGGCGTTGCACGACGGACGGTTCTGCCTGTATGCGCAGGATATGGTCGGGGTCTCCGCCGCCCGCAAAGGCGAGCATCAGCAAGAGCTGCTGGTGCGGATGATCGACGATGATCGCCAGCTCGTCGATCCGATGGAGTTCATCCCCGTTGCCGAGCGCTACAACCTGATGCCTGCGCTGGATCGACTGGTCATTTCAACCGCGCTCGCCGAGATCGGCCGCGTCGTCGCGCAGGAGAGCGTGGTCGCCCGCCATCGCTGGGCCATCAACCTGTCGGGCGCATCCCTCAGCGAAGACGACTTTCTCGCGTTTGTCCGCGCTCAGTTCGACACGTACGGTGTGCCGCACGCGCTGATCTGCTTCGAGATCACGGAGACCGCAGCGATCGCCAACCTCGCCAAAGCCACACAGCTGATGCGCGAGCTCAAAGCGCTGGGATGTGGCTTCTCGCTGGACGATTTCGGCAGCGGCATGTCGTCGTTCGGCTATCTGAAGCGCCTGCCGGTGGATCACCTCAAGATCGACGGCGCATTCGTGCGCGACATCGGCGACGACCCCATCGACCGTGCGATGGTGGAAGCGATCAATAAGGTCGGCCACGTCATGGGCATCACCACCATCGCCGAGTGCGTCGAGACCACGCAGACCCTCGCTATCCTCGAGGAGATCGGCGTCGACTATGCGCAAGGCTTCGCGATCGCCCGTCCACGCGCGTACATCATGCCTGCGCACCTCGACGGCATCATCGGCGCCGACGGCCTGGCCGCAGCGCCTGCGCTGGCGAGAGTCTCTGGCATCTAGGGAGACGCTGATCAACCCTCCATTGTCGTTCCCGCGAAAGCGGGAACCCAGGGCAGTCAAACACTTCTGGATCCCCGCCTGCGCGGGGATGACACTTAAAGGTGATCGGCGCGGGTGAGCGCGCGGGAATGCGATTACACTCTCTGGTCCGCGCGGACCTCGATCCGCCTGCCTACAACCACTCATTCAGGAGGAACACATGCTGCTCGACGTGCGCACCTACACGTGCCGGCCCGGAACGATCAAGAAGCATCTGGCGCTCTATGAGCGCCTCGGCAAGGGACCGCAGACGCGTCACCTCGGCGAGCCCTTCGCGTATCTGATCACCGAGACCGGCAACGTGAACCAGTACATCCACATCTGGGCCTATCAGGATGCCGCGGATCGCGAGCGCCGGCGCGCGGCGATGCAAGCCGACCCCGAGTGGATCGCGTTCACCGAGGAAAGCGCCAAGCTCGGCGCCCTCGAGCATCAGGAGAATCGTTTGATGCGGCCGGTGGACTTCTTCCCGATCAAGCGGTGAGGGTGGACGGCCGGTCCCGTCTTTATCCCATGCATGCCCTCCCTCCTCCTTCAAGGCCTTCAAGGGGAGGTTAGGAGCGGGATGGGGTTCGCACACCCGCCGGCTTACTTTGCTGGATCGTACTGCGCCAGGCAGCTGCGCGCGCTGTCGACCAGCTCCTTGCCACTCAGACCACGCCCGTCGACATCCTTGATCCAGCTCTCGACCAGGGCATGGGCGGGCTCCTGCCAGCGCGCGAGCTCCGTCGCGGGGAGCTCGTCGATCGGGTCGCCGCGATCGGCCGCGGCCTGGCGCGCTGCTGCGGCGGCGGCGGCGAACACGCGACCCAGCCAGGCGGAAGTGTCGGCCCCGCTGTTGGCGGCGATCACCTGGCGCAGGTCGTCCGACAGGCTCTTGTAGGTCGCGGGGTGCATCGCCAGCACGAACACCCCCGAATACAGCCACGGAGCCCTGGCATCGAGCTGTGTGTGGTACTTGACGCGATCGCTGAGCTGCATGGGAGCGAGTGCGTCCCACGGCAGCAGCACGCCATCGACCTTGCCGCTGGACACCGCCGCGCCGATCTCGGCAGGCGCGGTCGTGACCGGTACAGCCCCTAGCGCCGACAGCAAACTATCCGCCGAGGGCGCTGGCGTGGCAATCTTCAGCCCGGCCAGATCTGCAGCCGTGCGGACGCGCTTGCTGACCATGTGCAGTTGCGGGGCGTCGTGCCTTGCCAACGCGAGCAGGCGCACGCCGTCGAACTCCGTGAACGACAAGTCGTTCAGGCGGACATACTCCCACAGCGCCCGGCTGGAACCCTGGGCGCTGTTCGCGGCCAGGGGCAGCTCGAACACTCCGACTGCGGGGAAGCGCTCGGGCGTGTAGCTCACTCCGGTCCAGACGATGTCTGCGACGCCTTCCTTGACTTGATCGTAGAGATCCGGCGCTGCCCCGCCCATTTCGAGCGCGGGGTACAGCTTGAAGTGCAGACGGCCGCCCGATTCGGCCTCGACTTTGTGGATCCAGGGGAGCAGGAACTGGGTCTGAAACGCCGAGTCGGCCGGCAAGCCGTGGTGCACCTTCAAGGTCACACCATGCCCCATCGCAGTGCCGGCCCAGAGCGGGACCGCGAGGCACACGGCGGCGCGCACGATGCGACGCACGCGGCAGGCCGCGTTCTCTGGGCCGCGCGCGAGTGCGCGCCCGTCGCACTCGACCCGTGTGCCCCGATCTGCAAGCGCAGCCATGGCTCGCAAGAAAATCAGCAGGCTAGCCGGCTGTTGAAAATTGCGCATTGGCACTCCGCCCCGACCGCTGAACCAACGTCGAGGCCCGCTCAATCAGGCAGTTGTTGCGCGTGTGCGCCCCGCAAAGAGCCCGCGGGCGCTCGCGAGGCGACTTTTTCAACAGCCTGCTCGGCCAGGTGTTGGGCATGATCTCGACCTTTGCTCTGGGTGTCGGTCAAGAATACCGGGAAACGCGGGCAGCGGCTCCGCGCCCGGCGCTCAGCATCCGTCGGCGCTCTCTCGTGAACGCCCTGCCCGCGCATCGGTCAAAATCGTGGGCTCACCCGGCCCTGGTGGCGGCCGTAACACAAGTGTCGTACGGTGTCCTCCGTGGCAAGGGTATCGGCGCAACAAGTGTTACAGTCCGCCGCTCAATAACAACTGCCCGAGCTCGGGTATCGGCGAAGGCGCTCTGGCATCCACTGCTCTCAATCTCCAGGAGAACCTCAATTGACTACACTCAACGTGAACGGGAAACAGGTCAGCGTCGACGTCGAGCCGGACATGCCGTTGTTGTGGGTCCTGCGCGACGAGCTTGGGCTGACCGGGACGAAGTACGGCTGCGGCATTGCCGCTTGCGGCGCGTGCACGGTGCACGTGGACGGGCAGCCGGTGCGTGCGTGCGTGATGCCGGCGTCGGCCTTGGAAGGCAAGAGCATCACCACGATCGAAGCGCTGTCCAAGGACGGCAGCCACCCGGTACAGAAGGCATGGATCAGCCTGCAGGTGCCGCAGTGCGGCTACTGTCAGAGCGGCATGATCATGGCGGCCGCCGCGCTGCTGCAGGAGAAGCGCAATCCCACCGACGCCGACATCGATGCAGCGATGAGCAATATCTGTCGCTGCGGAACTTACGTGCGGGTGCGTGAAGCCGTCCACGCCGCCGCCAAGTCCATGTAACCGGGAGGCGCCATGACAACATCGTTCAGAAGCGATCGCCGCGACTTCCTGGTCAAGACCGCCGCCCTCTCCGGTGGCCTGGCACTGGGAGTGCGACTCCCCACCTCTGCGCACGCCGCACAGGGCACGCCGCAGATGCCCGAGATCACCCACTGGCTGACGATCCAGCCCGATGAGACTGTGGTGGTGCGCGTGGCCCGCTCGGAGCTGGGTCAAGGCACCTTCACCGGCCTGCCTATGCTCGTCGCCGAAGAGCTCGAGTGCGACTGGAACAACGTGCGCGCCGAGTACGCCGACGTGAACGAGCACGTGCGGCGTGGCCGCATCTGGGGCTCGATGTCCACCGGCGGCAGCCGCGGCATACGCGACTCGCAGGAGTATATGCGCCAGGCCGGCGCGTCCGCCCGGGAAATGCTGATCGCGGCGGCGGCCCAGGCGTGGAGCGTGCCGGCCAGCGAATGCAGCGCCAGGAAGGGTGTGATCACGCACCGACCGACCAATCGCACCACGACTTACGGCAAGGTCGCCGCGGCGGCATCCAATCTGGAGGTGCCGAAGGCGCCCAAGCTCAAGGATCCGAAGGACTGGACCCTGATCGGGACCTCGCCGCCCCGCTTCGACATTCCGGATAAGACCAACGGCAAGCAGCTGTATACCGCGGACGTGCGCCTGCCCGGGCTGCTCTACGCCTCGATCGTCCAATGCCCCGTATTCGGCGGCAAGCTCAAGAGCGTCGACGACGCGCAGGCCAAGGGCATGCGCGGCGTCAAGAAAGTCGTCAAGGGTGAGGACTGGGTGGCCGTGGTCGCGGACAACTGGTGGCGCGCCAACCGCGCTCTGCAGGCGCTCACCGTCGAATGGAACGTGGGCGACAACGGCAACGTCTCCAGCGAATCGATCATGCAGTTCCTGCGCACCGGGATCGAAGCGAAGGAAGCACCTGCTGCGCGCAAGGACGGCGACTTCGCCCAAGCGATCGCTGGGGCCGCGAAGGTGATCGAAGCCGAGTACTACGCGCCCTATCTCAATCACGCGACGATGGAGCCGCAGACGGCCACCGCTCTTTTCGCGAATGGGAAGATGGAAGTCTGGGTCGGCACGCAGAACGGCGAAACCTCGATCGCGGCGGCTGCCGAGAGCACCGGCACGCCGCTCGAGCAGACCATCGTGCACAAGATGCACGCGGGTGGCGGCTTCGGCCGGCGCGGTCCGCACCAGGAGTACACCAAGCAGGCGGCGCTGATTGCGCAGGCGATGCCGGGCACGCCGGTGTCGCTGCAGTGGTCGCGCGAGGAGGACATGCGCCAGGGCCGCTATCGACCTGTCGCACTGGTGAAGCTGCGCGGTGGGCTGGATGCACAAGGGAACTGGATCGCGTGGCACGTGCGTCAGGCCGATCAGTCGATCCTCGTCACCGTGCGGCCTGCGGACATCAAGAACGGCGTCGATCCGATCAATACCCGCTGCTTCTCGGATTCGCCCTACGCGGTGCCCAACTTCACCAACGAGTATGCGATGCGCAACACGCACGTGCCGCCTGGTTTCTGGCGCGCCGTGGCGCATACCAACAACCCCTTCTTCCGCGAGTGTTTCATCGACGAGCTGGCGCATGCCGCCGGCAAGGACCCGTACCAGTTCCGCCGCCCTTTGCTCCAGGGCAAGAGGGACCTCGCGGTGCTCGACGCGGTTGCCAAGGCCGCCGATTGGGGCAATCCTCCGCCAAAGGGAACCTTCCGTGGCATCGCAGTCGTGGATTCCTACGGCAGCTACACC
>Ga0335084_10008741_pt1 | contig 10101 bp, 7 predicted proteins | sample Lox_Sample_44_FD_206721 | JGI IMG/M metagenome (GOLD analysis project Ga0335084, IMG submission 206721) | Soil microbial communities from Loxahatchee National Wildlife Refuge, Florida, United States - Lox_Sample_4.4 | ecosystem: Environmental > Terrestrial > Soil > Wetlands | place: USA: Florida... | reverse complement strand
TCGACGCGGTCGGCCGCGCGCAATACGGCGTCTTGCTCAACGACAACGGCGGCATCGTCGACGACCTGATCGTCTATCGCCGCGCGAACGGTTGGCGCGCGGTCGTCAACGCCGCGACGCGCGCGAAATGCCTGCGGTGGTTCGAACAGCACGCGAAAGGGTACGACGTGAAGATCGACCAGCGCGCCGACCTCGCGATGATCGCGATCCAAGGCCCGCACGCGATCGCGAAGTTCGAGCGGGTGAGCGGGATTGCCGGCGCCGCCGCGATGAAGCCGTTCAACATGCTCGAACGCGGCGACTGGATGGTCGCGCGCACCGGCTACACCGGCGAAGAGGGCGTCGAAGTGATGTTGCCGGCCGCCGACGGCATCGAGCTATGGGCGCAGCTGGTGCAGAGCGGCGTCGCGCCATGCGGCCTCGCCGCGCGCGACACGCTGCGCCTCGAAGCGGGCCTGAATCTGTACGGCCAAGACATGGACGACACCAACGACCCGCTCGAGTCGAACCTCGCGTGGACCGTCGCGTGGGAACCGGTGGAGCGAAAATTCGTCGGCCGCGCCGCGCTCGAAACGAAGCGCGCCGGCGGCGTGAATCGCAAGCTCACCGGCCTCGTGCTCGAAGTGAAAGGCGTCATCCGGCACGGCCAACGCATCGTCACCGACGCCGGCGACGGCGAAGTCACCAGCGGTATTTTCTCGCCGACCTTGGGGTACAGTATCGCGCTCGCGCGTTTGCCCAAGGCGGCAAAAGGTCGGGCGCAAGTCGACATCCGCGGCAAGCTTCTACCCTGTCGGATCGTACGCCCGCCGTTCGTGCGCAACGGCAAACAAGTATTCGAATGATCACGGGGAGCGACCGATGAGCGAGACACCGATCGAGCTGAAATACGCCAAGACGCACGAGTGGGCGCGGCTCGAAGACGACGGCACCGTCACCGTCGGCATCACCGACCACGCGCAGACGGCGCTCGGTGACGTCGTGTACGTCGAACTGCCGGAACTCGACGTCGTGCTCGACGCCGGCGAAGAAGCCGGCGTCGTCGAATCGGTGAAGGCCGCCTCCGACATCTACGCGCCGATCGGCGGCACGATCATCGCGGTGAACTCGGTGCTCGAAGATGCGCCGGAAACGGTGAACCAAGACCCGTACGGCGAAGGTTGGTTCTACAAACTGCGTCCGAACGACGTCGGCGAGCTCGACGAATTGCTCGACGCCGACGGCTACGCCGAAGTCGCGGAGAGCGACGAGCACTGACGCTTCGAGAGCCGCTTCGATGGGCTGGGACAAAGTCGTACAGTCGTCGCAATAACAACGGATCCGTGAGGGGGAAGGCGACATGGAAATGACCTGGGACACCGACGCCGTCCGCAACTTTCTGAGCACCACGGTGCTCGATGTCGCGATCAAGATCGTCGCGGCGATCGTCTTCTGGGTCGTCGGCCGTTGGATCATCCATTGGGTGGTGTCGCTGCTGCGCGCGGGCCTTTCCCGCAACGCCGTCGACCCGACCCTCTCGCAGTACCTCGGTTCGATCGTCGCCGTCGTGCTCAACGTCACGTTGGCGCTCGGCATCCTCGGCTATTTCGGCATCCAGACGACGTCGTTCGCCGCGCTGCTCGCGGGCGCGGGTCTCGCGATCGGCGCGGCGTGGAGCGGCATGCTCGGCAACTTCGCGGCCGGCGCGTTCATGCTGGTGCTCCGGCCGTTCAAGGTCGGCGACTTCGTGACGATCGGCGGCGTGACCGGCACCGTGCACGAGCTCGGCCTCTTCGGCACGACCCTGATCACGCCGGACAGCATCATGAGCACGGTCGGCAACGGCAAGATCTTCGCCGACACGATCCAGAACTTCTCCGCGCTGCCGGTGCGGCGCGTCGATCGCACGGCCCAGCTCGCGGCCGGCGTCGACGTGCACGACGCGATCGAACGCTTCAGTGCGGCGGTTGCGCAGATTCCGAACGTCGCGGCGTCACCGCCGCCCGAAGTGAATCTGCTCGACCTGAACCTGGTCGGTCCGGTGATCTCGGTGCGGCCGTATACGCACACCGATCACTACTGGCAGGTGTACTTCGATACCAACGAGGCGATCGTGCGCGTCGCGAAGGAAGCCGGTTGGCCCGCGCCGACGCCGACGCAGAACATGCGGCAGTTGATGGCGTCGACGAAGCCCTGATCGAAAGGGGCGGCCGAGGATCGATACGCTACGGACCGAGCGTGTAACCGCGATTCGTCAAACAGGTGGAGTACGTCGCCTTCGACGCCGCGTCGGCCGATTGCGTTGCCGCCGCCGATTGTTGTTCCGCCTGCTGCTCTTGGTTCGCGCGCTGTTCGCGCCGTGATTGGCGCTGTTTCGCGCCGCCGACCACGGCGCCTGCCGCCGCGGCATCTTTGGCTTGGTTCTGCCGATACTCCTCCTTCACGTCGCTATCGACGTTGTCGTAGCGATTGGATTGCACGCCGGCCGCAGCCGCACCCGCCGCGGCTCCGACGGCGGCACCGCGCACGCGACCGCCTTTCTGCGTGTCGGTGTCGGTCGTCGACGCAGCCGCCGATTGTTGCGCCGACGCGAGCGCCTGGTCGTACGCCGTCTTCGCTTGCGCCTGGCAGTCGGCGACGTCCTTCTGGATTTGCTCCGGCGTCTGTCCTTTGGTCGGAACGACGGTGTCGGCATGGGCGGCGAACGCGATCGCGAGCGACGCGCTCGCGGCACACCGGATCAGGATGTTCGTCATGATGAATCTCCGATGTGGAGTCCGGGTTCAATGTACATGGGCCGCTTACGATTTTCCGGCGGCGCTACGGTAGAGTACGCGCTCGCGGGCCGACCCCGCACATGTCGAACTCAAATCGGACCCTCAATGCCGTTCATTCCGCATACCGACAGCGACGTCACCGCCATGCTCGACGCCATCGGCGTCGACTCGATCGAAGCCCTCTTCGACGAAATCCCGAAAAATCTGCGCGCCGGCGAACTGAGACACGTTCCGCCCGGCCTCTCCGAAATGGAGATGCTGCAAGTCTTGAGCGAACGCGCGAAGCACGACGAGACCGGCCCGTGTTTCTTAGGCGCCGGTAGCTACGACCACCACATTCCCGCTGCGGTGTGGGACATCGTGCAGCGCGGCGAATTCATGACCGCGTACACGCCGTATCAAGCCGAAGCGAGCCAAGGCACGCTGCAGCTCATCTACGAATACCAGTCGATGATCGCGTCGCTCACCGGCATGGACGTGTCGAACGCCTCCGTCTACGACGGCGGCTCCGGCCTCGCCGAGGCGGTGCTGATGGCGGTGCGCGCCAACAAGAAAGCGAAGTCGCGCCGCGTGCTCGCCGCCGAGACCGTGCACCCGCTGCACCGCCGCGCCGCGCATGACATCGTGAAGAACCAGCGCATCGTCGTCGACACGCTGCCGATGGTGCCCGACGGCCGCATCGACCTCGACGCGCTCGAAACGCAGAGCGCGGACCCGCCGGTCGCACTCGTCGTGCAGCAGCCGAACGTGTTCGGTTTGCTCGAAGACGTCGACGCGATCGGCGACTGGGCCGCGGCGAACAATGTGCTCTTGATCGCGGTGGTGAATCCGCTGTCGCTCGCGCTCTTGAAGCCGCCGTCGGAGTGGGGCGCAGTCGGCGCGCACATCGTCTGCGGCGACGGCCAGCCGTTCGGCATTCCGATGGCGTCCGGCGGTCCGTCGTTCGGCTTCATGTGTTGCAGGCAAGAGCTCGTGCGACAGATGCCGGGCCGCATCATCGGCAAGACGGTCGATCTCGACGGCAAGCCCGGCTTCACGCTGACCCTGCAAGCGCGCGAACAACACATCCGCCGCGCGAAAGCGACGTCGAACATCTGCACGAACCAAGGCCTGCTCGTCACCGCCGGCACGATCTACATGGCCATCCTCGGCGCCGAAGGCCTGCGCCGCGTCGCGATCGCGTGCCACGAGAACACGACGAAGCTGATGAAGGCGCTGACGTCCGTGAATGGCGTGAAGGAGAAATTCCACGGCGCGTTCTTCCACGAACGCGTCATCCAAGTGCCCGGCGACGCGCGCGCGGTCGTCGATGCGCTCGCGACGAAGCACGTGATCGGCGGACTCGCGCTCGGCGACTACTATCCGGACCTCGCCGACTGCATCGTCGTGTGCGCGACCGAGAAGCGCACGACCGCCGACATCGAACGCTATCGCGTCGCGCTCGGCGACGTGCTGCATCACATTGCGCAGGGCAAAGATCCGCAGAAGCACGCTGCGCAATCCAAGGGAGCGCGCGCATGACCAAGCTCACGTCGCCCGCAAAGACCATCTTCGAGCGCTCGCAACCCGGGCGCATCGCGCCCGCGCAATCGCCCGACACCACCGAAACTCCCAACGACATTCCGAAGGCGCTGCTGCGGAAATCCCCGCCGGTGCTGCCGGAAGTCTCCGAACTGCAAGCCGTGCGCCACTACACGAACCTGTCGCGCAAGAACTTCTCGATCGACACGCAGTTCTACCCGCTCGGTTCTTGCACGATGAAGTACAACCCGCGCGGTGCGCATCGCGCCGCCAGCTTACCGGGCTTCCTCGCGCGCCATCCGCTCGCCCCCGAGTCCGCCAGTCAGGGATATCTGGCGTGCCTGTATGACCTGCAGGAAATCCTCAAAGACGTCACCGGCATGAAGGCCGTGTCGCTGACGCCGATGGCCGGCGCGCAAGGCGAATTCGCGGGCGTCGCGATGATTCGCGCGTACCACGAAAGCCGTAAGGACGACGCGCGCACCGAGATCCTGATTCCGAACGCCGCGCACGGCACCAACCCCGCGACCGCGTCGATGTGCGGCTACGCGGTGCGCGAGGTGCCGGTGAAAGCCGACGGCGACGTCGACGTCGAAGCGCTGCGCGCCGCGGTCGGCCCGCACACCGCGGGCTTGATGATGACGAACCCGTCCACGTGCGGCGTGTTCGACCGGCAGATCGCCGAGATCGCGAAGATCGTGCACGGCTCCGGCGGCTTGCTGTACTACGACGGCGCGAACCTGAACGCGATCCTCGGCAAGGTGAAGCCCGGCGACATGGGCTTCGACGTGCTGCACATGAACCTGCACAAGACGTTCGCGACCCCGCACGGCGGCGGCGGCCCCGGCGCCGGTCCGGTCGGCGTCGGCGAACGACTCGTGCCGTTCCTGCCGGTGCCGATGGCCGGCAAGGACGGCACGCGCTATCGCTGGCTGACCGAAGCCGATCGCCCGCAGAGCATCGGCCGCTTGTCCACGTTCATGGGCAACGCCGGCATCCTCGTGCGCGCGCTCGCGTACGCGTTGATGCTCGGGCGTGAAGGGATGCACCGCGTCGGTGAATACGCGACGCTGAACGCGAACTACATGGCCGCGCGGTTGGCGAAGGAAGGCATTCAGCTCGCATATCCGAAGCGGCGCGCGGGGCACGAATTCATTGTCACGTTCAGCAAGCAGGCGAAGACGATCGGTGTGACGGCGATGGATATCGCGAAGCGGCTGCTCGACTACGGGTATCACTCGCCGACGACGTACTTTCCGTTGCTGGTGCCTGAGTGTTTTCTGATCGAGCCGACAGAGACGGAGGCGAAGGAGGAGTTGGACGGGTTCGTCGAGGCGCTGGTTGCGATATTGCAAGAGGCGGAGAAGGAGCCGGAACTCGTGAAGGGGGCGCCCCATACCATGCCTGTTAGAAGGCTGGATGATGTGAAGGCGGCGCGGGATTTGGATTTGCGGTGGAAACAACACGGGCGCTGAGATTCGTCGTCAAAGAAGCTGGGAGTCGTGGTCGCGAATCGAGTCGAAATTCAACCGGATCTACTACGATGGGCTCGTGAACGAGCGGGCCTCACAGTAGATGTGCTTCTGCAACGTTTTCCTAGGTTACGGGCTTGGGAGGAGGGCAGCGCATCTCCAACGATCAAGCAGCTAGAGCATTTCGCAAACGCGACCCACACGCCTGTTGGATTTCTGTTCCTCAAGCAGAGGCCGGAGGAATCCGTTCCAATCCCAGACTACCGAACAGTGCGAGACGCTGTAGTTCATCGGCCGAGTCCCGATCTGCTGGACATGATCTACATCTGTCAGCAGCGCCAGGATTGGTATCGGGATCATCTGCGCAGTGCTAGCCACGAAACGCTCCAATTTGTCGGGTCTGCGCGCGTGGCGGACGATGTAATCGATTCGGCCGCCAGGATTCGACACGCCGTAGGGCTTGACCTTGAGGAACGGGGACGCTTGCCGACATGGACGGACGCCTTGCGTCGACTCATCGACCAAGTGGACGCGCTTGGCGTGTTGGTCATGGTCAGCGGAGTCGTCGGCAGCAACACAAGACGCAAACTGAGTCCTCAGGAGTTCCGTGGATTTGCGCTGGTCGACCAGCTAGCCCCATTGATCTTCATCAATGGCGCGGATTCCAAAGCTGCTCAGATGTTCACAATTGCTCATGAGTTGGCGCACGTTTTCCTAGGTCAGTCGGCCGTTTCGGATAGCCAGGCATTGGAGGTTCCTACGCACCTGACTGAGGGGTGGTGCAATCGTGTTGCTGCCGAGCTTTTGGTCCCACTAGAAGATGTTCGCAAGGAGCACAAGCGAGACGCTGAGTTGGCGATTGAAGTCAGTAGGCTCGCCCGTCGGTACAAGGTCAGCACGTTAGTCGTTTTGCGAAGGCTCTATGACGCTGAGCGAATTGAGCGCGACGTGTTTAGAGAGGCATATGCAGACGAGCTAGATCGAATTCGCGAGGCGACTTCGAAGGGATCAGGGGGGAACTTTTATTTGACACTTGGAGCTCGTTCAAGCAAGCGATTTGCACGCGCTTTGGTAGGGAGTGCCTTGGAGGGGCACACGCCATTCACCGAGGCTTTTCGATTACTGGGATTCAAAAAAATGTCCACGTTCAATGAAGTGGCGAGAACCCTCGGTGTGCGCGGTTAGATGTCCTACCTGCTCGACGCAAATGTGTTCATCGCAGCAAAGAACCTGCACTACGGATTCGACTTCTGTCCGGCATTCTGGGATTGGATTGTTCAAGAGCACCAAAATGGAAAGGTGTTCAGCGTGGAGAAGGTGGGGGACGAAATTCTCGCTGTCGGTGACGAATTGTCAGAGTGGGCTAAGGCTCGCGGGTCGTCATTCTTCTTGGTTCCGCAACCGATAGTCGTTCCCTCCCTTGCGGCAGTTAGTAGTTGGGCGAACTCACAACAATACGAAATGGCGGCGGTAAGTACTTTCCTGCAAGTAGCCGACTATTACCTGGTATCGCAAGCTCATGCGGACGGCCACGTGGTCGTAACCCATGAGGTGCCAGCGGCGTCGAGACGAAAGATCAAAATACCGGACGTGTGCATAGGCATGCGCATCAAGTTCATGTCGCCATTTGAGATGTTGCGACTTGAGCGAGCGCGATTCGTTTTGTGAGACGTTCAAAGATTGGTCGCCCGAGGCACCACCCATGGCCAAACTAATCTCACGCCACGCGCGCACGAATCCGCAACGCGCCGCGCTGATCGACGAACGCGGCGAAATGTCGTGGGCAACACTCGACGATCGCGTGAACCGCCTGATCAACGCGCTCGGCGCACTCGGGCTCGGCGTCGGCGACCACGTCGCGATCTACGCCGGCAATCGTCGCGAGTACTACGAGCTGATGGCCGCGTGCGCGCACACCGGAATCATGTTCGTGCCGGTGAACTGGCACTTCACCGCCGAGGAACTCGCGTACGTGATCGGCAACTCGGAGTCGAAGGTGCTGTTCGCCGCAGAGCCGTTCTTGCAGACCGCGGCCGCGGCCGTCGCGCGCGGCGAGACGCCGACGCTGCGCCGCTGCATCGCGATCGGCGGATCGATCGCCGGCTTCGACGACTACGAGGCGCTGCTCGCCGGCTCGTCCAACGAGGCGGTCGAGGGGAAGTTTCTGGGCGGCCCGATGTTCTACACGTCCGGCACCACCGGACGGCCGAAAGGCGTGCGCAGCGCGTCGCGCGGCGGGCCGCCGCCGCTCGAGATGATCGAGACGATGGGCGCCGGGCTCACCGCGATGCTGTCGATCCCGGCCGACGGCGTCACGCTCATCTGCGGGCCGGTGTATCACTCGGCGCAGTGGGCGTTCTCGTTCTTGCCGATGATCGCGGGCAGCACCGTCGTGATGCGGCACCGCTTCGACGCGGCTGAAGTGCTCGCACTGATCGACCGCCATCGCGTCACGAACGTGCATCTCGTGCCGACGCAGTTCCACCGGTTGCTGAGTGTCGACGATGCATCAAAGGCGCGCTTCTCGGGTGAGAGCCTCGTTGCGGTGTGGCACGGTGCCGCGCCGTGCCCGCCCGACGTGAAGCGCCGCATGCTCGAATGGTGGGGCGACGTGGTGTTCGAGTACTACGGCTCGACGGAAGGCTCGATCGTGACGACCGCGTCGCCGCAGGAATGGCGCGAGCGCCCCGGTACCGTCGGCAAGCCGACGCCGATGGTCGAGCTGCACATCGTCGCCGACGACGGCACGACGGCGACGCCGGGCGTGTCGGGGCAGATCTACGTGCGCAACAAGATGGGCACGGACTTCGAGTACCACAAAGAGCCCGGCAAGACCGCCGACGTGCACCTCGAACCGGGGCTCTTCACGTTCGGCGATGTCGGCTACGTCGACGCAGACGGCTATCTGTTCATGAGCGATCGCAAGATCGACATGATCATTTCCGGCGGCGTGAACATCTATCCGGCCGAGATCGAGGCGGTGCTGACGACGCACCCGGCCGTTGCAGACGCCGCCGTGTTCGGCATTCCGAACGACGAGTTCGGCGAAGAGGTGAAGGCCGCGATCGAAGTACGCCCCGGCATCCTCGCGGACGACGCGCTCGCGGCCGCTCTCATTGCGCACTGTCGCGAACATCTCGCGGGCTACAAGGCGCCGCGCTCGATCGACTTCGTCGACGCAATGCCGCGGCACGAGACCGGCAAGCTCTACAAGCGGTTGCTGCGCGATCGCTACTGGGCCGGCACCGGGCGGCGGATCTGACGATTCGACGGAGCGCTACCTGCCGAAGCGCTACCTGCCGAAGCGTAGTGGCGTGAGCCTGTAAACCGCGCGTTCCTCGCGAACGTTTTCCGCGGAAGATCGCGGATGTGTTCCAAGGCGCGGCCCATCTTCCGCGGAAGATGGCGGACCGGCACCGTCGCAAACTCCGTCTTCCGCGGAAGACGCCCCAACCTCCACCGGCCGACCGTCGGGCCGCACGAAATACCATCGCCCGTCTCGGTGCCGTCGAATCGTGAAGCCGCCTTCGTGCACCAGCGTGTGATGCGCCGTGCACAGCAGCAGCAGGTTTTCGAGATTCGTCTCGCCGCCGTCGGCCCAGTGCTGCACGTGATGCGCGTCGAGATAGCGCGTGTGGTGACAGCCCGGGAACGTGCACGAGCGATCGCGCGCGAACACGGCCTTCTTCAACGCGCCGGACACGAGTCGCTGCTTGCGGCCGACGTCGAGCGGGCGGCCCGTTTCGTCTTCGACGATCGGGGTCACCGCGCCGTCGCAGCACAGACGCTTCACGGTCGGCAGCGGCAGGTCGCTCTCGCCGCCGTGGCCGGACAGTGCATCGGCGTCCACGTGCACTATCACTTGGAAGTTGTCGCCCGCGGCGCCGTGGCCGGTGCGTCCGGCCAGCGCGTCGCGCGCCATCTGTAGCAATGCATCGGCGCCTTTCGCGAACAGCGAACGCGTCGGGTCGTCGGGCAATGTTCGGCCGACATACTCGAGCGCGTTGAGCACCAGTTCGAGATCGGCGCGCGGCAATTCGACGTGCAATGTGCCGCTGCCGTCTTCGCGAATCGTGCGCGACAGCGAACGCATTTCGTGCAGCCGGCGCGCGTCGTCCGCGGAGGCCGCGCCGTCGCCGTTGCGCAAGCGTCGGCAATACGCCTCGACCTGCGCTGCGGTCGATTCGAGCGCGAATCGGAGCAACGCTTCCTCGTTGCGCGCGGTCGCGACGCGACTCACCGCACGCACTTTCGAGTACGACAGATCGCCGCGTTCGAACGCGGCGTCGATGCGCGGCAGCGTCCACAATGCCTTCGCGACGCGCACTTTCTCCTGTGCGGTCACGCGCGAG
>Ga0335084_10008739_pt1 | contig 10102 bp, 9 predicted proteins | sample Lox_Sample_44_FD_206721 | JGI IMG/M metagenome (GOLD analysis project Ga0335084, IMG submission 206721) | Soil microbial communities from Loxahatchee National Wildlife Refuge, Florida, United States - Lox_Sample_4.4 | ecosystem: Environmental > Terrestrial > Soil > Wetlands | place: USA: Florida... | reverse complement strand
GAGGCGATGGTCTTCTGGATGGATTCCGCCGCCGCGGCGGGGTTCTTTGCGTCGCGGATCGGCCGGCCTACCACGATGTAGTCCGCCCCGTTGCGGAACGCCTGCGCGACGTCTACGACGCGCTTCTGGTCGCCGGCGTCGCCGCCCTCGGGCCGGATGCCGGGCGTGACGACGAGGAGCCTGTCGCCAAACGCCTTCTTGATGCCGGGCGCTTCGAGCCCCGAAGCGATCACGCCGTCGCAGCCGGATTCGGCCGCGCCGCGCGCGCGCGCGAGCACGAGCTCGTCCATGCTGCCGCCGTAGCCCATCGATTTCAGGTCCGCCGGGCCCATACTGGTGAGCACCGTGACGGCGAGGATCTTCACGTCGCCCTTTTCCCTCGCCGCCGCCTCCATGATGGCGCGGTCGCCGTGCACCGTGAGAAAGCCGACGCCGCGGCCGCGCAGGTTGGCAACCGCGCGCCGCACCGTCTCGGGAATGTCGAAGAGCTTCAGGTCGCAGAACACGCGGTTGCCGCGCTTCACCAGCCAGTCGAGCAGTTCGTAATAGGCGCCGGTGGTGGCGAGCTCGAGGCCGATCTTGTAGTGGCAGACGGCGAGGCCAAGCTTTTCCACCAGCGCGCGCGCATCGGCCGCCGTGGGCACGTCGAGGGCGGCGATCAGGCGCTGCTGCCGGGGAATCACACTCATGGCGGGGCGCTATGATACAGGCATGGCAGAGATCCTTGTCCTCTACTACAGCGCCGGCGGTTCGGTGCGGCGCATGGCCGAGCTGATCGCCGAGGGCGCCGAGCGCGTGCCCGGCGCCACGGCTCGCCTGCGCACGGTGCCGAAGTACGTGGTCGAGACGGAGCGGGCCGTGCCCGCGCCAGCGGTCCCGGCAGATGGCGCGCCTTACGCCGAGAACCGCGACCTCGAGGAATGCGCGGGCCTCGCGCTCGGCAGCCCCACGCGCTTCGGCAACATGGCGGCGCCGATGAAGGCCTTCATCGACGGCACCGGATCGCTCTGGCAGAAGGGATCGCTGATCGGCAAGCCGGCCTGCGTGTTCACCTCCACCGCCTCGCTGCACGGCGGCCAGGAAACGACGCTCCTTTCGATGATGCTGCCGCTCCTGCACCACGGCATGCTGATCGTGGGCCTGCCTTATTCGAACGCCGAGCTGAATGCCACGCGCACCGGCGGCACGCCCTACGGCGCGAGCCATTTCGCCGCCGTCGCCGACGACCAGCCGGTCAGCGAGGCCGAGCGCGCGCTGTGCGTAGCGCAGGGCAAGCGGCTCGCGGAGATCGCGTTGAAGCTCGGCAATGGAAGGTAAGCTCGTCACGCACCGGGGCGGCTGCCACTGCGGGCGCGTCCGGTTCGAGGTCCAGGCGCCCGCTGAGATCGAAGTCGGCCAGTGCAACTGTTCGATGTGCTCGAAGACCGCGCAGCAGCACCTGGTGGTGAAGAAAGAGCAGTTCCGCCTCGTCTCGGGCGAGGATGCGCTCACGGAGTACCGCTTCAACACCGGCAAGGCGCGGCACCTGTTCTGCAAGTACTGCGGCATCAAATCCTTCTACTACCCGCGCTCGCATCCGGACGGCGTCAGCGTCAATGCGCGCTGCCTCGACGAGGGCACGTTCCGCATCGCGGGCGTGCGCGAGATCGACGGCAGGAACTGGGAGAAACACTACCCCGCGGGCCGTGGCGAGTACGAGTAGGACGCTGCGCGCGGCGTGGGCGCTGCGGCTCGCCGCCTCGGCCTCGCTCGTGGCGCTGATCGCGCTCTGCCTCGCCTGGGAACTGTGGCTCGCGCCGCTGCGGCCCGGCGGCTCCACCCTCGCGCTGAAGGCGCTGCCGCTCGTGCTGCCGCTGACGGGAATCTTCGCGGGCGTCCGGCGGACCTACCAGTGGTCCTCGATGCTGGTGCTCGCGTACCTCGCCGAAGGCGCGGTGCGCGCCTGGAGCGAGCTCGGCGCGTCGCAGCTGCTGGCCGGCCTCGAGATCGCCCTGAGCCTGACTTTTTTCGCCGCCGCGGTAAGCTACGCGCATGCAACGCAGGCTCGCCGCGATCCTTAGCGCCGACGTCGCCGGCTACAGCCGGCTGATGGGCGAAGACGAGGTCGCCACCGTGCGCACGCTCTCGGAATACCGGGGCCTCATCGCCGGCATCTTCGCGGCGCGGCACGGCCGCGTGGTCGACATGCCGGGCGACAACATCCTCGCCGAATTCGGCAGCGCGGTGGACGCCGTGGAGGCGGCGCTCGCGATGCAGGCCGAACTGGGCGCGCGCAACGCGGCGCTGCCGGAGAACCGGCGCATGGCTTTCCGCATCGGCGTCAACCTCGGCGACCTGGTGGTCGAGGGCGACCGCATCTACGGCGACGGTGTCAACATCGCCGCGCGCGTGGAGGCGCTCGCCCCGCCGGGCGGCATCTGCGTTTCGGCCAAGGTGCACGACGAAGTGCGCCGCAAGCTCGACCTCGCCTTCGAGGACCTCGGCGAGCATGCGTTGAAGAACATCGCCGCGTCGGTGCGGGTCTATCGCATCGCGACCGGCGGCGCGCCGGCGGCCAGGACCGCGGGCAACGGGCGGCACGCGAAACCCTCCATCATCGTGCTGCCGTTCACCAACATGAGCGGCGCCGCGGAGCAGGATTACTTCGCCGACGGCCTGACCGAGGACATCCTCACGGACCTCTCGCGCTTCCGCGACCTGTTCGTCATCTCGCGCAACACCTCCTTCAAGTACAAGGGCCAGGCCGTGGACGTGAAGAAGGTCGCGCGCGAGATCGGCGTGCAGTACGTCGTCGAGGGCAGCGTGCGCAAGGCGGGCAACCGCGTGCGCGTCACGGTGCAGCTCATCGACGCCGAATCCGACCACCACATCTGGGCCGAGCGCTACGACCGCGACCTGGAAGACATCTTCGCCCTGCAGGACGAGGTCACGCGCGCGATCGTCGCCGTCCTGCCCGGCCGGGTGGAGGCCGCCTCGCGCGACCGCGCCGAGCGCAAGCTGCCGGCGAACATGGCCGCCTACGAATGCGTCCTCGAAGCAAAGGTCCTGCACCACCGCTCCAACCGGGAGGACAACGCCAAGGCCGTGCGCCTGATCGAACGCGCCATCGAGCTCGATCCGAACTACGCGCACGCGCACGCCTGGAACGCCTGCATCCTCGGCCAGCAGTGGGGCTACGGCTGGTGCGCGGACCGCGCCGAGACCGAGAACGTGATCGAGCGCGAGCTCGAGGTCGCGCTGGCGCAGGACCAGAACGACAGCGACGTGCACCGCATCCTCGCGGCGGTCGCCGTGGTGCGCAACAACCTGGACAAGGCCGTGTTCCACCAGCAGCGCGCGCTGGCGCTGAACCCGAACGACGACCTGATCGTGGTGCAGCAGGGCGAGATCCTCACCTGGCTCGGCAAGGGGGAGGAAGGCATCGAGTGGATCCGCAAGGCGATGCGCCTGAATCCCTATCACCCGGAGCGCTTCTGGTTCCACCTCGCGCGCGCGCAGTTCGTCGCGAGGCGCTACGCCGAGGCGATCGAGTCCCTCAAGCGCATCGGCGCGCCGGACGGCTTGCACCATGCGCTGCTCGCGGCCTGCCATGCGCAGCTGGGCGTCGCCGCGCAGGCGGCAGCGCACGTCGCCGAAGCCCTGAAGCGCATCCGCGGCTTCAGCGTGTCCATGCACTGCCTGCCGGTGCTGCACTACCGGCAGGACTCCGACCTCGAGCACCACCGCGAGGCGCTGCTGAAAGCCGGATTTTCCGCCTGAGGCGGAGGCGTCCCTAGAGCTGGTGCTGCGGGTTGACGCGCTCCATCCGGCTGGAAATCCTGTTGAGCGCGCTGATGTAGGCCTTGGCAGAGGCGACGACGATGTCGGTGTCCGCGCCGACGCCGTTGACGATGCGCCCGCCCTTGGACAGGCGCACGGTCACTTCGCCCTGGCTCTCGGTGCCCTGCGTGACCGCGTTCACCGAAAAGAGCAGCAGCTCCGCGCCGCTCTTCGCCACGCTCTCGATCGCCTTGAAGGTGGCATCCACCGGGCCGTCGCCCTTGGCTTCCGAATTTATTTTCTTGTTCCTGTGAAGCAGAACAACAGAGGCATGCGGCTTGTCGGTCGTGCTGCTGCCCTGGCTCATCGACACCAGGCCCCACTCCTCTTCCGCCGCGGCGCCCGCTTCCTGCGTGACCAGCGCCTGCAGGTCCTCGTCGAAGATCTCCGCTTTCTTGTCGGCGAGGTCCTTGAAGCGCTGGAAGGCCTTGTTGTAGCCGTCCTCGCTGTCCAGCTCGATGCCGAGCTCCCTCAGGCGCTGCTTGAACGCGGTGCGGCCCGAGAGCTTGCCGAGCACGATCTTGTTGGTGCTCCAGCCCACGTCTTCGGCGGTCATGATCTCGTAGGTCTCGCGCGCCTTGATGACGCCGTCCTGGTGGATGCCCGAGGCGTGCGCGAAGGCGTTCGCGCCGACCACCGCCTTGTTCGGCTGCACGACGAAGCCGGTGATCTGCGAGACGAGGCGCGAGGCCGGAACGATTTCCCTGGTGTTGATTCCCGTTTCCAGGCCGAAGAAATCCTTGCGCGTGCGGATGGCCATGACCACCTCCTCCAGCGAGGTGTTGCCCGCGCGCTCGCCCAGACCGTTCACCGTGCACTCGATCTGGCGCGCGCCGCCGATGCGCACCGCGGCGAGCGAATTCGCCACCGCCATGCCCAGGTCGTTGTGGCAGTGCACGCTCCAGACCGCCTTGTCCGAATTCGGGATTCTTTTCCTGAGATCCAGGATCATTTCCCCGAACTGCTCGGGGACGGCATAGCCTACGGTGTCGGGGATATTGATCGTGGTAGCGCCCTCCTTGATCACCGCCTCGATCACGCGGCAGAGGAAGTCCGGCTCGGAGCGGCTCGCGTCCTCGGGCGAGAATTCCACGTCGGGGCAGGCCTTCTTCGCGTAGCGCACCGCGAGCTTCGCCTGCTCGAACACCTGGTCGGGCGTCATGCGCAGCTTCTTCGCCATGTGCAGCGGGCTTGTGGCGAGGAAAGTGTGGATGCGCCAGGGGCCTTTCGCGCCCTTCAGCGCGTCGATGCCGCGCTGGACGTCCTTGTCATTGGCGCGGCACAGGCCCGCCACGATACTGTCCTTGATCACCTTGGCGATGGCGCTCACCGCCTCGAAGTCGCCGTTGGAGGATGCGGGGAAGCCGGCTTCGATCACGTCCACCTTCAGGCGCTCCAGCTGCCGAGCGATGCGCAGCTTCTCGTCCTTGGTCATGGAGGCGCCGGGCGACTGCTCGCCGTCGCGCAAGGTGGTGTCGAAAATGATCAATTTTTCCGTGCTCATAGCCGCTCCTTGGGGTGGATGCGCGCTGTTTACGCGCATTTTCCTTGCCGCCTTGGTGGGGCGGTCAGGGGGTACTGCCGAATTGGAGGATTATTTTGTGCGCGCGGGGCGCAGCAGCAGGCCAGCCAGGAGAAGCAGGCTGGTGGCGGTCGCAATGAGAAGGGCGACGGCGGTATTCATACGGGCACTATAGCGGCAAGCCGGCGGGCGCGCAACCGGCGCCCTGCCTGGGCCCTACTCCGCCTTGATGACCCCGCAGGCGATGCGCGCGCCGGCGTTGCCGGTCGGCTGGGTCTTGTAGTCGTCCGGGTCGGCGTGGACGATGAGTCCGCGGCCTACGATGCTCGCGGCGCCGGGCCCTACCGTGATGCCCTCGACCATGACGTCGAGCGTGGCGCGCCCACCCTTGTCCGCCTTCAGCGCCGGCAGGTCGCCCGCATGGCCGCTGCCCGGATGCGCGTGCGGCTTGCCGAAGGGGTTGAAATGTCCCTTGGTGCTCATGCCGTCGCCCGAGCTGCAGTCGCCGACTTCGTGGATGTGGAAGCCGTGCTCCTGGCCGGGCTTGAGGTGGCTTACGTTCGCCAGCAGGTGGACCTTGTCGCCGACCTGCTCGAAGGTGGCTTCGCCGAGGGTCTTGCTGCCCTTGGTCGGCTGCAGCTGCGCCGTCGCGCGCAGCGGTTCGGTCGGGGAGCTCGCGCAAGCCGAGAGTGCGGCAATGGCCACGATGGCATAGACGGATTTCATGGTCTCCTCCTCGAAGCTGGACGCCCGCCAATCTACTCGATTCCATTCACCCGTCAATGCTGCATTGCGCTCGGGCGCTTCTTCGCTTGACGCTGGGAAGGCCGTTGGGATACGTTGCCTCGCAGGTCTCGCAAGAAGACCGGCGGCAGGGAGCCCGCGATGCGTAGTCACCTTCTGAGGAGGAGGCCTATGAATCACGAAATTTTGCAGCGACGTTCCGCGCCAATCGCGACCGCACTGATGCTGGGGCTATTGGCGGCGCTCGGCGCGTCCCCCTACAAGGCCGCGCTGGCGCAGGATGCGCCGCGCAAGGTCGTGCTGCGCTTTGCCGCGGACTTTACGCCGCCGCCGCACCCGGCCGGCATGGCCCTCGCGTACTTCCACGATCGCCTGCCCCAGGTCATCCCGGGCAGCGAGGCGCGGATCTACTACGCCGGCGCCCTCTACACGATTCCCGAAGCTTTCGAGGCGATGCGCCAGGGCAACCTCGAGATGGCCTGGATGCAGATGGGCAAGGCCGCGCCGGTCGATCCCTGGATGATGACGGTGGTCGGGCCGGGCAACATGACCACGGTCGGCGCGGTCGACCAGCTCGAGAAGACCAAGACCTACCAGATGCTCGTCGACCGGCTGGCGAAGAACCAGGCGATCAAGGTGTTCGGCGCCGGGCAGATGAGCTTCGGCATGGGCATCGGCGGCAAGAAGCGCTACCTGAGCCCGGCGGACTACGCGGGCCGCAAGCTGCGCAGCATGGGGCCTGTGGAGAACGCCTCGCTTGGCGCCTGGAAGGCGAATCCGGTGGTGATGGCGTTCGGCGAAGTGCCGACGGCGCTGGAATCGGGCGTCATCGACGGATTGATGACCAGCATCGGCGGCTGGAACTCGGTACGCGAACAGGCGCCGTATTACACGACGGGCGGCGCCGGCGTCTTCACGGGCGACTACTACATGGTGGCGGCGAGCCGCCGCTGGTGGGACCGGCTGACCCCGGCCACTCAGAAAGCCATCGATGGTCTCGTAGCCGAGACCATCAAGGTGCAGAAGGAGTACAACTGGTGCGTCGACCGGCTGACCTACGATAAATACGGGACGAAGGATCCGTCCAAGCCGGGCGTGTACTGGCTGACGCCGCAGGAAGCCGCGGCGATGACCAGCGCGGTCGGCGACGCGTCGAACCAGTACGTGAAAACCAAGGTGCCGCCGGAGGCGCGGCCCTGGGTGGACACCTTCGCCAAGGAAGCCCGGGAGCTCTCCAGGCAGAATCCGCCGGGCTCGTCCTGGATCGAGAAGATCGACTGCTCGAAGTACGCGTCGAAGATCCAGATCAAGTAGCGCGCCGCACCGAAGACGCCGCGCGTGGAGAAAGCATACGCACTCTGGCGCGCGTTCCAGGAGCGGTTCCTCGCGCGCGCGTCCGCGCTCGTCATGCTCGCGTGCACGCTGCTCGCGCTGCTCGAGGTGGCGCGGCGCTACGTCCTCGGCCAGTCCTTCGAGTGGCAGCAGGACACCGTCACGCTCTTCATCCTCGCCTCGGTCTTCCTCTACTTCGGCATTGCGCAGCGGCGCGGCGCGCACCTGAACGTCAACCTGCTGACCGGCGCGCTGGAGGCCCTCGGGCCGGGCGCGCGGCGCGCCGCGGAGGTCATCAAGGTCCTCGCCACCGCCTTCTCCTTCCTCTTCATCTCGACCGTGGTGTGGTGGGGCATCCCGGAGATCCGGGAGAGCCTGGAATACGGCAGCCGCAGCGAGAGCCTCGCCCTGCCGATGTGGCCGTTCCTCGTGACGCTGCTCGTCAGCTTCGCGTTCATGGCGGTGTCGCTGTTCTTCCAGGTCTGGCGCGGCGTGCAGGGCCTGCGCGGCATCAAGGTGCTCGAGGAGCCCGACGAAAGCGCGTTGCACTGAGCCGCTGAGCGGCAGGCGGAGGGAGCGGGGAAATGGCAATCGTCGGCATCGTCGTGTTCGTGCTGCTCCTGCTGAGCGTGCCGATCGGCATCGCGCTCAGCGCCTCGGCCGCGGCCTACATCCTGACCGACCCGCTGCTCGGGCCCGAAGTCGTCTTCCGCGCGTTCTTCAACTTCATCAACCGCTACGCGCTCATGGCGATCCCGCTGTTCATCTTCTCCGGCTACCTGATGGAGCGCACCGGCCTGATCGCGCAGCTGTTCCGCTTCGCCGACGCGCTGGTCGGCTGGCTGCCGGGCGGCTTCGGCATCGCCACGGTGCTCGCCTGCGTCCTGTTCGCGGCGATTTCCGGCTCGAGCGTCGCGATGGCCGCGGCGATGAGCGTCATCGCGGTGCCCGAGATGATCAAGCGCGGCTATCCGCCCTGGGTGGCGGCGGGCCTGGTCGCCACCAGCGGCGGCATCGCGATCCTCATTCCGCCCAGCATTCCCCTGGTCCTGTACGGCGTGGTGACCGAGACCTCGGTGGTGCGCCTGTTCTTCGCCGGCGTGATTCCGGGCCTGCTGCTCGCGCTCGCCAACATCGCCACGATCATCGTGCTCGCGAAGTGGATCAAGCTGCCGCGCGGCAGGTTCGACGCGAGCCGCATCTGGCCGGCGACGCTCGCCGCGCTGCCCGGCTTCGGCATGCCGGTGATCATCCTCGGCGGCCTCTACGGCGGCGTGTTCACGCCCACGGAGGCGGCCGCCGTCGCCTGCGGCTACGCCATGGTCTACGGGCTCATCACCCGGCGCGTCGAATTCCTGCGCGAGCTGGTGCCGGTCACCCAGCGCTCGCTCGGCCTGACCGCGGTGATCCTGTTCCTGGTCGGCAGCGTGGGCGTATTCCAGTTCCTGGCGGCCAACCTCTACTGGCCGCAAACCATCGCCAAGACCATCACCGCCATGGGGCTGACGCCGCTCGGCTTCATCGCCGCCTTCATCGTCGTCGAAATGATCCTCGGCTGCTTCGTCGACGGCGTGGCGATGATTCTGCTCACGGTGCCGGTCGCCTTTCCCGTCGCCATGGCGCTCAAGGTCGACCCGGTGCACCTCGCCATCATCCTGACGCTGACGGTCGAGATGAGCCTCGTCACGCCTCCGGTGGGGCTCAACCTGTTCGCGGTGAGCGGCGTGTCGAAAATCCCGGTGTCCGAGGTCGTCAAGGGCTCCGTGCCCTTCTTCCTCACCGACGCCCTGGTGCTGCTGGCGGCGACGTTCTTCCCGGCGCTGTCGACCTGGCTGCCGAACCTGCTGGTGGTGAACGTCTTCAAGTAGCCGTGCGACCCGTCGCGCGCTGCGCGATGCCCATCAGCTTGTAGGTCAGGAGCGCAGCGGCGAAATCGTAGGCGTGAAAACCCGCGATCGGCGCGAACTCCATCACGTCGAAGCCGATGAGGCGCCGCTGGCGCGCCACCGATTCGAAGAGGCCCAGCGTCTGGTACCAGCCGAGACCCCCGGGAACCGGCGTGCCGGTCGCGGGCAGCACAGACGGGTCGATGCCGTCGACGTCGAGCGTGAAAAACACGTTTTTCGGGAATTTCGAGGGAAGCCTGATTGCGCTTTTTCCCTTGGGAACGATGTCTGAAGCGTCAAAGGCCTTTACGCCATATCGCTTTCTTGCATCCCTTTCTTCTTCACAGAACGCCCGTATTCCCAGTTGCACCAACGGAATGCCCGCCTCCACGACGCGCCGCATGACGCTTGCGTGGCTGTACTTGTCGCCCTCGTAGGCGTCGCGCAGGTCGGCGTGAGCGTCGATCTGCACTACGCCGAAGTCCTTCACGCCGGCATCCAGGTAGCCCTTGATCACGCCCCAGGTGACGGTATGTTCTCCGCCCAACACCACGGGAAGTTTCTTCATCTTCAGGATGCGCGACACAGCAAGCGCAATTTCATTCAAGACCGCTTCCGGCCTGGCGGAACAATCGATCGCGGGCCAGGTGTAGATGCCTTCCGCCCCGGGATCGCTCGCGCCGTCCCAGCGCTCGAGCTGGTTGGAAGCCTCGAGGATCGCGGCCGGGCCTTTCGCGGTCCCGTGACCGTAGGAAACGGTCTTCTCGTAAGGCACCGGGAGAACATGGAAGAGGGCCTT
>Ga0335084_10008736_pt1 | contig 10103 bp, 9 predicted proteins | sample Lox_Sample_44_FD_206721 | JGI IMG/M metagenome (GOLD analysis project Ga0335084, IMG submission 206721) | Soil microbial communities from Loxahatchee National Wildlife Refuge, Florida, United States - Lox_Sample_4.4 | ecosystem: Environmental > Terrestrial > Soil > Wetlands | place: USA: Florida... | reverse complement strand
AGCACGGACAGCATCTCCTTGGCCTTGCCTTCGGCATCGAGCACCATGTGGCTGACCTCGATGCTGTCGAACTTGGGGGAGTGGAGCTTGAAGTACGACTGCACCGCCTGCTCGCTGCAGACCTGCGCCATCATCTTTTCCTGGTACAGGCTGTCGGTGATGAACGCCTCGAACTCGTCGAGGCTGACCCGCATCGCGTCGAGGTACTTGTTGGTGTCGGCTGCGCGGTGCAGGCCGCGCACGCGCCGGAACTGATCGGCGCGCTCCTGGATCTCCTGCTCGGTCACGCGGATGCCCTGCTTCTTCGCAGCGAGCACCGTCAGACGGTCTCTGACGATCTGCTCGATCAGCCCCTCGTACTGGCCGCTCAGCTTCAACGTTTGCAGGAACGCGTCCACGCTGATGGTGTCGGCGTCAATCTTCAGCAGCGTTGTCATGTCATGGTTCCTTGGCGTTGAGCTCGATGGGTCTGCGGCATCAGCCGCCGATCTGACGAAAGGGATCCAGCGCGATGTCGACCAGCCGACGCTCGCGCACCACGACTTCGGCCATCGCCGTCATGCCGTAGCGCAGCGGATATTTCTTGTCGGCGACCAGGTAGTGGTCGCGCGCCAGCGTCACCCGGCCCTCGTAGACCGGCTGCTTGGTCTGCGCCGATTGCTTGGTGGCCGGCGAGATGTACTCGAGCCGGCCGTCGATCAGGCCGTACCGCTGGTACGGAAACGCGCTGAACTTGAGCTTGACCGGCAGCCCCTCGCGCAGGAAGGCGCGATCCTGCTCGTTGATCTCGATTCGCAGCACGGCGCGCGCGTTGCTGGGCGCGATGCCGCCGAGCGGCGTGTTGGCCCGCACCTTGTCGCCCGGCTGCGTCGAGGTCACGTCGGTGACGATGCCCGACACCGGCGCGACGATCTGCAGGAAGTTGTCCTTGTCGATGTTCTCGAAGCGGATGCGGGTCGCGGTGTCGGCCAGCAGGCGCGCGGTCTGCAGCTTCAGCCGCAGCTTCTCCTCTGCGGTGCTGAGCTCGGTGGTGGCCGCCTCGTAGTCGAGCCGAATCTTCTTCAACGCCTCGCCGCTGCTCTCCACCTGGGCGCGGGCCTGCGTCAACTCCTGGGCCTGCCGGGCCGACAGTTCGCTCAACCGCGACTGCGCGACGCGATAGGCGTTGTCGGCGGCCAGCAGCGAGTTGCGCTTGGCCTCCACCTGCAGCTGCGACACCCCGCCGCCGCCGGTTGCCGCGAACACCTGCTGGAACTTCTCCGCCTCGATGCGTGCCGCGTCGCGTGCGCGTCGCGCCTCCTCGAGGTTGGTGCGCGCCTCGTCGACCTGCGCCTTCTGCGCCTCGGCGATCTTGGTCGTGCCGAGCGCGAGCCGCCTCTCGTGCTGCTGCTCCTCGAGTTCCATCGCCTGTCGCAGGGTCGCTGCCTTGCGTTCGAGCAAGGCCTTGGTCTCCGGAAACTGGCGCCACTCGCGCTCCGCCTCCTCGAGCTTGAGCTGCGCTTGCTGGGCGTTGGTCGCCGCCTCGATCGCTCCGCGGGCGTTCAGCCTGGCCAGGACGTCGCCTTTGGACACCGGCTGGCCCTCGGCGACGTAGAGGTTCGCCAACTCGCCATCGACCGGCGCATAGAAGCGCCGCAAGTCGGAATCGGGCTGCAGCGCCCCTGGCGCGGTCACGATCACGTCGGCATGGCCGATGAAGGACCACGCCAACCCGGCCAGCACGAGTGCGATCGTCGTGTAGATGAGGGCATGCAGGATGCGCCATGGCTCGCCGGTGAGAATGGCGATGCCCTCGGAAGTGTGGTCGCTGAGGGCCTGGCTCAGCGGCACGACGCGGTGGACTCGGGTCACGTTGCGGCCTCCAGCAGCGCCAGCTTGGTCTTCAGGAGCTCGGGCTCGAGCACGTTGCGCAGGTCCTCCAGCGCGGCGCGCTGCTGCTCGACCTCGCCGCGGATGTCGTCGCGGCTCGACACGAACGACGCCGGCGCGGCGACGTCGACCAACCGATAGATCGCCAGGGCGTGCTGCGCCTGGCGGGCCGCGTCGGAGAGCAATCGGGCGCGGCGGCTGAACGACGGCGAGACCGTCGTCTCGACGCGCTGGCGCGCTTCGATGGCGCCGTTGGCGCGGTACTCCTGCCAGCTCGCCCGTGCCTGCTGCATCGACTGGTTCGCCCGCGCGAGCGCCACGTCCCGCAGCGCCTGCACGTCCGACTGGGTTGCGCGCAGAAAATGGACGTCCTGATCCGGATCGAGCGCGGCGCGGAAGGCGAGCAGGGGTTCGGCGAACCCCGCCGACTTGCGCAGCGGCGCAAGCGCGGCAAACTGGGCCATCACGCGCTGGCGGCGTTGAGCCTCCAGGTTGATCGCGTCGGCCCACGGTCCGGCGGCGATCGTCAGCAGGCCGGTCACGCCGTCGCCGGTGTTGCCTTGCTTCCAGGCCGCGGTGGCCGCGGCATATTGCTGCAGCAGTTGAGGCGACGGCAGCCGCTGGCCGGCCGACAGCGCGCGGTAGGCTTCCTGGAACGGCGGCGTCGAGAAGTGCGCCGCCAGCAGCAGCGCGAACAGGCGCGCGGACCTGCGGTTGCGGGCCTCGTTGCGGAACTCGACGTACTGCGCCAGGTCCTGCCGCACGCTGTCGAGCCCGCCCAGCCCGGGGTATTTCTCGGCGGCTTCCTTCAACACGGGCTCCAGCGCCTGCGGCTCGTCGCGACCGAGCTCCGCGGCGATCGCGGCCTTCAAGCGGTCGATGGCGGTCAGGTACACCGTGGCGTCGCTCTGCAGCTTGCGCAGCTGCGTCAGCGCTTCGGCGTACGACTCGCTGAATTCCGGCACGTACGACTCGATGCGGGCCAGCGCGCGCTGGTGCTCCCCGGTGTTGTCGTTCCAGCGATCGATCAGCGCTGCAATGCGCTGCTCGTCGGCGTAGATGCGGAACGGCGCTTCCGGGCCGCCACGGGTCACGACCAGCTGCTTCAGGTTGCCCAGCCACTCGAGCTCGCCGATCAGCGGACGCAGGTCGGGATTGCCGGTGCCGAGGTCCGACATGCGGGCGAGCGCGGCGCGGGCACCCTCGAAGTCCTGCGCGCGCAGCTTATCGAGCCAAACCGGTACGTTGGCCTTGAGCAGGGTCTCGGTCGCCACCGCACGGATGTCGGCATCGTCCGGGTGCTCGAGCAAGCGCTGATTGGCGAGCGCCGCCGCCTGCGCGTAGTCGCCGCGCTCGATGGCGTCTTTCAGGGCGCGCTCCGCATGGCCCCAGAAGGAGAGGGCGACCGTCAGCGCGGCCAGCGCCGCCGCCGCGGCCGCCAGCTTCCACCAGCCGCGCCGGTCGCCCTCATGGTCGAAGATCAGCGCAGCGACTTCGGACAGCAGGACGGCCGAACGACTGCGGGCCACCCTCTTGGCCGGTTGAGGAGCAGGTTCGACGGCGCCGGCGGCTGCTGCCGTCGACCCGTCGGTCTGTGCCTTCTGCTCGCGCGGGTCGTCGGCGCAGAAGATCTCGAGGAACGACGTCGGCGCCGCAACGAAGGTCGTCTTGTCGCCAGCCGCGGGCTCGTCGACAGCCTTGCGTGCCGCGTGAGCGTCCGGTCGAGACTCCGTCACGGCCGCCGCGGCCGCCGCGATCACCGCACCATCCTGGATGCCGACGCGGTAGGTGAAATGCTCGCCGCCGAACGCGACCAGCACCCCGTCTTCCAGCCGCACCGGCTGCCCCTGCAGCCGAACGCCGTCGACGAAGGTGCCATTGGTGCTGTCGAGGTCCTCGATGTACGCGCCGCCGTCCTTTCGGAAGATGTGCGCGTGGCGGCGCGACAGGAAGCTCACCTGTCGCGCGTTGTCGCCGTGATGGCGGGCGAATGCAGGATCACTCTTGCCGACGACGAGCGGGAAGCGCGTGACGACGATCGGCTCGAGGCCCGAGCCGCTGGACACCGGAGCGAGCGTCAGCGCGAATGCCTCGTGCGCAACCGTCGCCGCGCGCGGCGTCAACTGCACGCGGTAGGCCAGCACGCCGCCAAAGCAGATCTCGTCGCCGTCGTTGAGTCGCCATCGGGCCTGGCTCAGGCCACGGCGGTTGACGGTCGTCCCGTTGCGACTGCCGAGATCGGCGATGTAGACCGCACCGTCTTCACAATGGATGCGCGCGTGCCGGCGCGACAGCATCGCCAGGACGTCGTGCGGAAACGACGCGAACGGCTGCTCGGTTCGTCCGATCACGGACACGCCGCGGATGCGGATGTCCCCCAGGTCGGGCCGCGACAGCGGCTGCAGCACGACGTCGACGCTGTGATCGGGGTCGATGGCCGCCACGGCATCGATCCTCACAGGGTCAGGCGCCAGACCCGTCGGCGAGCCTTCAGTTGCGTGCATTCGCAACTTCGATCGGGGCCCAGCCGCCACCGAGCGCCTTGTACAGCGTGACCGTGTCGGACAACACCTGCTGGTGGCTCGTCAGCAAGGCCTGTTGCGCCTCCAGCAGCGTGCGCTCGTTCTCGAAGACGTCGAGCTGCGAGATCATCCCGGCCTTGAGCTGGGCGTCGGTCTGCGTGGCCACCACCGCCAGCTGATCGACCCGCGCCTGCAGTTCATCCATCTGGTTGCGATGGGCCACCAGGTTGACGAGCGCGCTTTCCACCTCTTCATAGGCCGCGACCACCGTGCGCCGGTAGTCGTTCTCCGCCAGCTTGGCTTGCGCCTCGCTGCTCTTGATCCGCGCCTTGATGCCCGGGTTGAACAGCGGCAGGTTGATGCTCGGCAACAAGCCGAAGGTGAACGTTCTCATCAGCTCGTTGATCGAGAACGCCGAAGTGCCGGCTCGCGCATTCATGCTGACCGACGGCAACTGTGCCAGCTTGGCCTGTCCGACCAGGTCGTACGTCTCGAGCACCCGGTATTCGGCCGCAACGACGTCGGGCCTGCGCGTCAACAGGTCGAGCGGGAGCCCCGTTGGTACCGTCGGAACCTGCACCCGTGCCTGCAGGCGGCCGCGCGGGACCTTGAGATCCCCCGCGGGCACGCCGACCAGGGTGGCCAGGGCGTTCTCGGACACCGTGCGCGCCCGACGCAACTCGAGCAGCGCGGTCGCCAGGCGGTTGTTCTCCGCGCGCTGGCGCAGCACCTGCGTTGCAGGCACCAGGCCTGCGCTCTGCATCGTCTCGTAGATGATCAGGATCTGCTTGTTTCTTGCCAGCGCCTGCTGCTGCTGCTCGATCTGCTCGTCGAGCATCAGGATCTGGAAGTACGTGGTCGAGACGGTGGCAACGAGCGTCAGGTAGCCGGCGCGCCAGTCGGCCTCGGTGGCACGGAACTCCGCCGTCTGCGCCTGAACGCCCTTGCTGACCGCGCCCCAGATGTCGATATCCCAGCTGACCTGCGTGCCCGAGCTGTACTGCTTGAGATAGTTCTGCCTCGTGCTCTTTTCCAAGCTGACGCCGGCGCCGATGTCAACGGTCGGCAGTGCGCCGGCGCGGGCCTCGGCGATCTGAGCGCTGGCCACGTCGATGCGCGACGCGAGCACCTTCAGGTCGAAATTGCCCGCCACCGCGCGCGTCACCAGCGAATCGAGAGTGGAGTCGCGGAACTCCTGCCACCACAGCGGCGAGATCGTCGCCGCAGCCGACACCGGCGCCTCGGGCGGCTGCGACCACGAAGCCTTCGTGGGTGCGTCGGGCCGCTTGTAGTCGGGCATGTGGACATCCGCGCAACTGCACAGCAGGCCCACACAGAGGCCAGAGAGCGCGATCGTTGACTTCATTGCGTCCCCCTGCTCAAGGATCGGAGCCGCGACCGGAGATCTGAATCAGGATCGGCGCTCGTTGCCCCTAGTCCTGCTGCAGAGCCACAGCGTTGGTTGCCGACGTCAGTTGCCACCGCCGGCGCAACGGTTCGCTTGAACTAGGGGGTGCGAGTCCTTCAGTGCGCACGTCTTGCGTCGCTGCCCGCGCTCGGGGCCAATCATCGATACGATGTCGGCGTCGGACTCGACGGTCGATCGTGACCGCGGCGCCGCAGTTTGTGAGGCCCTCCGGCAGTGCGGCTCACTCCAACTGCGGGCGCCCCCAGCTAGCGAACGTGCCGGATTGGAACGATGCACGCACCGGCATCCAATGCAACCCAGCGATGCGGACGTCTCACAGACCGTGTCGCATCAACTCAATCCATTCAAGGAGCGCTCACCATGTTTCCCCAATCGATCACCATCGGCAACAACCTCTACACCGGCGCCGGCAACGACAACGTGCACATTTCGAAGGCCAGCGGCCTGGCCGGGCTGCTCGGGCTGTACGAGGTCAACGTCAACGGCCAAACGCAGTACATGACCAAGCAGCAACTCGAGAACACCAACTTCCACCTCGGGTCGGGCAACGACACGCTGATCGTCGACAGCAACGTCACCGCCAACATCCACGCCGATGGTGGGTCGGGCAACGACCTACTGGTCGGCGGCAGCGGCAACGACGACCTGCACGGCGGCACCGGCAACGACGCCATCTTCGGCCGTGGCGGCAACGACCACGTGTCCGGCGAAGACGGCAACGACCTCGTCTCCGGCGGTGCCGGCAACGACGTCGTGCACGGCGGCAACGGCAACGACTACATCAACGGTGGCGACGGCAACGACTGGCTCGAAGGCAATCGCGGCAACGACCACATCGACGGCGGGCGCGGCAACGACGTGCTGATCGGCGGGCCGGGCTGGGACACGCTGCACGGCGGGCCCGGCTTCGACTGGAAGCTGTACTGATCGTTGCGCGCAGCGCAACTGCGCGGATCGAGCGGCCCGGGCCGCTTGTCGGGCACCAGCAGGTACTCGGCAGGCGGTCCGGGTCGTTTCACTTGTGCGCCTGGCGCTCAGGGTGCGCCAGTCCCGACGGTGTGACCGACCGCCGGCGGTTCGCGTGACGATGCAACTCGCGGGCACCGACGAATCGAGGCGTCGATGGCGTGCGTCCGGAGTTCGCTCGGGCGCCAATCGGCCAGCGATGCGTCTCGCGGCGTCAGCGCAGCGCGTGCGCGGGCTGCCAGATTCGAGCGGAGAGGGTGCCGGCGGCCGCCTGCGGAAGGGCGGCGAGGAAGCGCGCGCTGGCGTCGAAGGCGCTAGCGCCCGCCGCCCAGGCAACGGCCAGCTCGCGCAGGGCATGGCGCGTCTGGCGCGTCAGCGCACCGGCGATCGGGTCATCCACGTCGGCCAGCAGCTTCTCGCAATAGAGCCTTCGCGCCTCTTCGCTGGAGGCGATCAACTCCATCAGGGCACGCGCCGCGCCGTGAAACTGCTCGGCCGACATCGCCCGCTCGGGCTCTGCCTGCGCGTGCCAGGCGCAGAGATATTCCAGTGGCCCGAGGCTGCGCATGTGTCCGAAACCGGGATGCGCAGGCGCCTGTGCGCCCCAGGCACCCCGGCGACCGCTGGGCAGCCGGCCGGTGCGCAGCGCATGAACCAACGCCGTGGATACCGCTGCACAGGCGGCATGGTCGCCGCACCGGCCGATGGTCCAAAGCATGCGCAGGAAGGCAGGGTAGAGCTCGTCGCCGAGCCGTTCGCAGACCGTGGCCAGCAGGGCCACGCGGTCTTCGTCGTGGGACAGATCGATGCAGCCCTCGACCAGAGCCTGGGCGGCCTGCGCCCAGCGCGGCTCGCCCTGAAGGGTGGTCACGAGGCCCGCTCCCCGCGTTCAGGTCGTCAGGTCGCGCTCGCCGAGCAGGTGCATCAGCACACGTTCGCTGTGCTGCTCGACGCTCAACCCGCGGGCCGCGACCGACACATCGCCGGCGATCGTAGCCTCGACGCCGCCGGGCTCGAACCACGACGACGAGCCACGCGCGTCCGTAGTCCAGACGGGTAGTGTGGTCGGTACGCGCTGTGTCGCGACTGTGGAGAGGTCCAGCGGGCTCATGGTGACGGTGAGACTTTGAATCTGGATCAGATTAACGCGCTGGAACGGCCACGCCTAGTGCGGCCGTTCCCAGCTAGGGGCGCTACTACTGTTCGCCACCGTCAGTCGCATCATCCGGGGCGAGCCCCGGATCCAGGGCCGGTGGGCCGGCCGATGGCGCGTGAGCCGACCTTGGCTTGCGCGATTCGTTGCGCAGCACGTCCTGATCGCGCTCGTCTTGTGCGATCTGGTCGAAGAAGAAGTTCTCGCGCTGCGACCACGCCGGTACGGCGACCCAGCGCAGCCCCTTGTAGACCAGTTGCATCGCCGGCAGGGTGGAGCCACTGGCGTCGTCGCACGCAGGCGACGCGTCCTCGCCGCCGGCAACGTCCGTGGTCGCGTTACTGGGGGCAGCGGTGTCTGCGACAGGCGGAACCGGCTCCCACTCGTAGACCGGCAGGGCCTGCAGCCACATGATGCTGTCGTAGGGCAATAGGTTTGGCATGGCGGTCTCCGGAGGCTTCGACCCGCGGTGGGCCGGTTGCACGAGGGCTCTGTAAGGAGGCGAAATGAGACGGAAGACGAAGCGGGGCCGCAACGAACGACGTGCGGCCCCGCGACCCGACCCGTTGAGGATCGGGGATCAGCCCTTGCGAGCCATCGTCGACATGCCTTCGCCGATCGACTTCAGCACGTTGCTGAAGGCGTTCTGCAGCATGCCGAACATCTGGCCTTCGGCTTGCATCTGCGACTGGAGCTCCGAGGCTTGTTGAGCCTGGTCGCCGTTGCCGCCTTGCAGGCTGTTGATCTGGTCGCTCAGGTCGGCCAGCTTCTTCGCGTGCTCGCCGGCCACCTTGCCCATGGCCTTGGCCATCGCCACCAGCCAGCTGCCGCCGCCCTTCTTGCCGGCCTTGCCGGAGCACTCGTCGTCGTCACCAGCCATGATCTGCTTGGTGAAGTCGACGATCGACTTGGTGATGTCTTCGCCGAGGTGTTTGATCGCGTCGCCGAACTTGTCCTTGGCGTAGTCCTGGCAGGCGTGGTCGGTGCCGCCCTGGTTCAGCTGGCCGAGCACTTGCTGGACGATGTTCTTGACGATGTCTTGCAGGAAGTTGGGCATGCCGGCTTCCTTGCACAGCTGGGAGGCGGCCTGCTGGACGGCCTGTCCGGCAACTTGCTGCACCAGGCCGCCGACGGCCTGGGCGATCGCCAGCGGGGGGAACGCGATGCTCGCGGCGGTGGTGGCAACGTTGGCCACCGCGCTGGCGGCCGAGCTGACGAAATTGCCGATGTCAGAGAAGAGGGACATGACTAGCTCCTTGGGTGTGGGCTGAAACGATGTGTGGTTGCGTTCGCCCTGGGGTTGCAAAAGGACTCGAGGTATCTCTTAACCGCACCACTCCAGCAAACCGGTTCGATGCGAACTGACTTGCCAGCGACGTGGTTGCCTCACTCAGTTGCACCCAGCGCCGCGGACGTTTGAATTAAATGCGTGTCGGTGCGAACAGGACAGTCGGCACGTTCGGCAGCTAGGCGCGGCCGAAGCTGGGGCCGCCCCCAATTGGGAACGTCGCTAAGGGACCTCAGGCGCGAGGTGCGTCCGCGGGTGCGGACCCGGCGCGATCGACGCCTGCCGCCGGCTGCGCGGCAGGCCAGTGCGCGATCGTGCTGATGCTCCCGGCGGTGACGCCGAGCATCCATCGTGCGCCGCGGTGCTCGACGATGACCACGCGCTCCTTGGCACCCACCGGCAGCGCACGCACGAAGCGCAGCGCATCGTCGCTCGCTGCCACACCGGGCTTGGCGCGTGGTTGCAGCCGGTCGCGCAGCAGGCGCAAGGCCACCCAGGCGATGCCGATCACCACGGCCAACGCCAGCAGCATGCTGGCGAAACTCAGTGCGAACGATTCCACGGCGGCTCCTCGGCGTAGTGGGTGAGGTCCTCGCCGGGCGCCTGCAGGCGCCGGCGCGGCGCCGCAGCGGCTTGCGGCATCTCGTTGCTGCGCTGCGCCTCGACCTCGGCACGCACCTCGCGCGCCCACAGGATCACCTCGGCGATGATGTCGAACAGGTCCGCCGGAATGACTTCGCCGACCTCGGCGCGCTTGAGCAGGTCGCGCGCCAGCGGGATGTTGCGCACGATCGGCACGCCGGCCTCCTCGGCGGCGGGGGGCCGGGCACCCCCCCCCGCGGGCCCCCCCCCGGCGGCCCAGGGGGGGCCCCCGGG
>Ga0335084_10008735_pt1 | contig 10103 bp, 9 predicted proteins | sample Lox_Sample_44_FD_206721 | JGI IMG/M metagenome (GOLD analysis project Ga0335084, IMG submission 206721) | Soil microbial communities from Loxahatchee National Wildlife Refuge, Florida, United States - Lox_Sample_4.4 | ecosystem: Environmental > Terrestrial > Soil > Wetlands | place: USA: Florida... | reverse complement strand
CTCCTCGCGTTTGCCTGGCGCGTCCATGTAGAACAGCACCACCGGAAACGGCGCGCCCTCCTCCGGGTGGACGACGAAGGTGTTCATCGCACCGTCGGCGGTGGCGATGTCGATGTGGTGCTCGATCATGGGGCGGTCTCCTCGGCGGCGGCGTGTGTTGACCGCGTGTTGTTGCGTCGCTCGGATCAGCGCGCGCCCTGACGGCTCTTGACCCAGGCCTGGTAGCGCGCCTTGTTGTCCTCGTTGGGCGGATACAACCCCGGCAGCGCAGCGCCTGCGTCCACTTGACTCATGATCCAGCCTTCGAGCTGCTCCTGCTCGACCGCCGCCGCGATCACCTCGTCGAGCATCGCCTGCGGAATCAGCACCGCCCCGTCCTGATCGACGCTGATCACGTCGTTCGGGAACACGGCGACGCCGCCGCAGTCGATCGGCTCCTGCCAGCCGACGAAGGTCAACCCGGCCACCGACGGCGGCGCCGCGGTGCCCTGGCACCACACCGGCAAGCCGGTGCCGAGCACGCCGGCGGCGTCGCGCACCACGCCGTCGGTCACCAGCGCCGCCACGCCGCGGCGGCGCATGCGCGCGACCAGGATGTCGCCGAAGATGCCGGCGTCGGTGGTGCCCAGCGCGCCGACCACCGCGATGCAGCCGCCCGGCATCGCTTCGATCGCGGCGCGCGTCGAGATCGGGTTGGCCCACGACGCCGGCGTGGCCAGGTCTTCGCGCGCCGGAACGAAGCGCAGCGTGAAGGCGCGGCCGATCAGCCGTGGCTGCCCCGGCGCCAGCGGCCGGGTGCCGCGCAGCCAGACGTTGCGCAGCCCGTGCTTGAGCAGCACGGTCGTCAGCGTCGCGGTCGACACGCCGGCCAGGGCCTGCACGACGCCGGCGTCAAGAGGAATGGCTGGCACCGACATGGTGGCGCTCCCGAAGCGGTTCGAAAAGCCGCCATTGTGCGGTCGACGGGCGCGGCGGCGACGCCGCTGCGCAGCCCCGGTTGGCCGGCGTGGCTAGCGTCGCGACGCCAGGATCTTCGCGGCCTCTTTCTTGCCCATGGTCCTGAGCGACGCGATTGCCGGCAGGTGTCGGGCACGCGGCCGCGCCTTGCCGTCTTCCCACTTGTAGACCGACTGCCCGGATGCGCCGAGCAGGATGCCGCAGTCGTGCGCCGACAAGCCGAGGCGCTGGCGGTGCGACTTCAAGCCCTTGGCGCTGAAGCGGAACGTGGCCATTTCTCCGACGTCGGCCTCGGCGCGGACCGGCGGCCTGCCGCTGCGTTTGCTCAGGCTGCGCAGCTGTTGCTCGAGCGATTGCGCGCGGCGTTTCAACGCCGCGATTTGCGAGCGGTAGGCGCTGACCGCCTTTTTGAGTTGCAGGGTTTCGGCGCGAATCTCCTTGCGGGCAACGCGCGCGATTTCGCTTTTTAGGATGGAGGCGATGTTCGGCATGGGGCGCATTGTGCCTTGGCCGCGCAGCGCACCCGGAACAGGACCGCCTGGCGTTGCAGTTCTTACGGGGCGCATCGACGCCGTGCACGCAGCCGCCCGTTCTTTGACCGCCCCCCGGCGCCGTGATACGGTTCGCCCCGCGTTGGCGCCGCCGACCCGCGACCGCACACCCGTGATCACCTCGATTCAGCCCGCGATGCCGCATGCCGCGCTGGCCTACGCCGGCCGACCGGTCGACGCCCCCGCGCGCGTGATCGTCACGGTCGATACGGTCGGCTATCGGGTGCCCAGGACGGGGTTCGTCGGGCGCGTGCACAGCACCTTTGCACAGGCGTGCAACATCGACTGCGGCGACACCTTGCTGACGCTGGCGGGCGGCGGGGCCGGCAACGGTCCGACGCTGCTGCGCCTGGCCACTTCGCCGCGCGATCTGCGCCGCGTGTTCGACGTCGGCGAGCCGGTGCGCGCCGAACGCGCCACGCTGCACAGTGCCCGTACCGAGGTCCGATGGGCACATGCCCGGGTGTGGCGACCTGCGCACCGGACGGTGCGTCTGGCGCAGGCCCGGATCGAGGCAAACCTGCGCAGCGCCGCAGATCGTGTGGCTTCGCAACGCGCGCAGCGGCCGAGCGTGGTCGAGCATGCGGCCGCCGCCACGGTGACCGCGCTGCTCCGGGCCTGCCGGCAAAGCGACGGCCGCCGCGCTGCGGAGCACGCCGCGCGCCTCGTCGGCTGGGGCGAGGGCCTGACGCCGGCGGGCGACGACTTCCTCGTCGGCCTGTGTGCCGGCCTTGACGTGCAGATCGGCGACAACGTCGCGCGACGCGCGTGTCGCGACGCGATCGGCTGCGCGATGATCGCGTTGACCCCGCGAACGACGACCATCTCCGCGCACTACCTGCGGCTGGCCGCGGCCGGGCACTTTCAAGAGCGTCTGCTCGCCGCGCGCGATGCATTGTTGAGCAGCGGGTCGCCGCAGCAGCGCGACGAGGCCTTGCGGGCAGCCTGCGCCGTCGGTGCGACGTCGGGGACCGACTGCGTCGCGGGGCTGTTGGCCGGGCTCACGCTGTGGCCCGCCGCTGGCGCGTCCGACGAGGCGGCCTGACCGATGGCCGGCACGCGCTTTCGCGTCTTCGCGAATCTGTACAAGGATTCGGTCACGCTGATGCAGCTGGCGCAGAAGCTGCGCGAGCGCGACGGCATCGAGCAGGCATCGTGCCTGATGGCCACGCCCGCCAACCTGGCGCAACTCGAGCAGGCCGACCTGTCGGTCGACGCCGCCGCGTCGCCCAACGACTTGCTGGTCGTGGTGCGCGGCGATGCCGACGCCTGCGAGGCCGCGCTCGGCGCGGCCGATGCCTTGCTGAAGGACAGCGGCACTGCCGACCGCGGCGGCCAGGCGGCGTTCGCGTTGCCGCTGACGAGCCTCGCGCTCGGCGTTGCGCAGGCCGACGATGCCGACCTGGCACTGATCTCGGTGCCCGGCGACTATGCCGCCGCCGAAGCGATGAAGGCGCTGGCGCTCGGCCTGCACGTGATGCTGTTCTCCGACAACGTGCCGCTGGCCGAGGAGCGCGCCGTCAAGCGTGTGGCGCGCGACAAGGGGCTGCTGGTGATGGGCCCCGACTGCGGCACCGCGATCGTCAACGGCGTGCCGCTGGGTTTCGCCAACGTCGTGCGGCGCGGCGACATCGGCCTCGTCGCGGCGTCGGGCACCGGGCTGCAGGAGGTGACCTGTCGCATCCACCACCTCGGCGGCGGCGTCTCGCAGGCACTGGGCACCGGCGGGCGCGACCTGAAGGAGGAGATCGGCGGCATCACGATGCTTCAGGGCCTGCAGGCGCTGGCCGCCGATGCGGCGACGCGCGTGATCGTGCTGATCTCCAAGCCACCCGCACCGGAGATCGCGCGGCGGATCGAAGCAGCCGCAGCGCAGGCGGGCAAGCCGGTGGTGGTGCATTTCCTCGGCGCGGCGCCGCGGGCGATGCCCGCACCGCTGGTGGCCGCCACGTCGCTTCGACAGGCGGCCGACCTCGCGGTGGCGCTGGCGCGCGGCGACGCAGCGCGTGCCACCGCGGTGGAGCCGCCCGCGGCCGCGCTGGCGACGATCGACGAGCGCTGCGCCGCCATGGCGCCCGGGCAGCATGCGGTGCGCGCGCTGTTCACCGGCGGCACCTTCTGCTACGAGGCGCAGCTCGCCTTCAATGTGCGCGGGTTGCCGTGCCGCTCGAACGCGCCGACCCATGATTCATTGCCGTTCGACGGTCGCTTCGACGGCCACGTGATGCTCGACCTCGGCGACGACGACTACACGCGTGGCCGGCCGCATCCAATGATCGACCCGTCGGTGCGCGACGCGATGGTGCGCGCGCAAGGCGCCGACGCCAGCACGGCGGCGATCCTGTTCGACGTCGTGCTCGGCTACGGCGCGCACGCCGATCCGGCGCAGAGCCTGGCCGCCGCGTTGGCCGATGCGCAGGCGCAGGCGCGCGCCCAGGGACGCACGCTGGCGCTGATCGGTCACGTCTGCGGCACCGAGGGCGACCCGCAGGATCGGGGCGCGCAGGTGCGCATGCTGCGCGAGGTGGGCGCGGTGCTCGCCGACAGCAACATCGAGGCTGCGCTGCTGGCGGCGCATTGCGCGCAGCGCTGCGCGACGCGGCCCGCGCGGGGTTGACGACATGGATTCCCCCAACCTGTTCAAGGATTCGCTGACCGTCGTCAACGTCGGCCTGCAGGGCTTTGCCGACAACGTCGTCGCCGCGGGCGGGCGCTGCATCGCGCTGCAGTGGCAACCGCCTGCGCAGGGCGACCGCGAGGGCGGCTGGGCGCTGGCGCAGTTGCTGAACCATCCGCAGGTCGAACAGGCCAACGCGGTGGCGATGGCGCGTTTTCTCGAGGCGCAGCCGGTGCTGGTCGACATCGCGGCCGCGCGCGATGCGCTGCCCGCGATGCGCGACGGCCGCAAGCTCGTGCTGCACGCCGGCCCGCCGATCGCCTGGAGCGCGATGTGCGGGCCGATGCGCGGCGCCGTGCTCGGCGCCGTCGTGCTCGAGGGCTGGGCCGACACGGTCGCCGCGGCGCAGGGCCTGGTCGATCGCGGCGTGGTGACGCTCGAGCCGTGCCACCACCACGGCGCGGTCGGCCCGATGGCCGGCATCATCAGCCCGTCGATGCCGCTGTTTGTGGTCGAGAACCGTGCCAACGGGCAGCGCAGCCACAGCAACTTCAACGAAGGCCTGGGCAAGGTCCTGCGCTTCGGCGCCAATGGCCCCGAGGTGATCGAGCGGCTGCGAACGATGGCGCGCGTGGTGGCGCCGACGTTGCGCGCGGCGCTCGCCTGCGGCGGGCCGATCGAGCTGAAGCCGCTGATGTCGCAGGCGCTCAACATGGGCGACGAGGTGCACAACCGCAACGCGGCGGCCACCGCGCTGTTCTTCAAGCGCGTCGCCCCGGCGCTGATGCAGGCCGACGTGCCGCGCGCGGACGCAGCGGCGACACTCGCCTTCATCGCCGGCAACGACCACTTCTTCCTCAACCTGTCGATGGCCGCGTGCAAGGCGATGTGCGACGCGGCAGCCGGCGTGCCCGGCAGCTCGCTGGTGACGGTGATGGCGCGCAACGGCGTCAACTTCGGCGTGCGCCTGTCGGGCACCGGCGACCACTGGTTCGAGGCGCCGGCCAACCCGGTCGATGGTCTGTACTTCCCCGGCTATTCGATCGCCGACGCGGCGGCCGACCTCGGCGACTCGGCGATCACCGAGACCGCCGGCGTCGGCGGCTTCGCGATGGCGGCGGCGCCGGCCATCGTCAAGTTCGTCGGCGGCACGCCCACCGACGCGATGCACCACAGCCTGCGCATGCGCGCGATCACGCTCGGCAGCAACCCGTCGTTCACGCTGCCGGCGCTCGACTTCGCCGGCGCGGCGGCCGGCATCGACGCGCGCAAGGTGGTCGACTGCGGCGTGCTGCCGATCATCAACAGCGGCATCGCGCACCGCGAAGCCGGCGTCGGCCAGATCGGCGCCGGTGTCACCACCGCGCCGATGGCGTGCTTCATCGCCGCGGTCAAGGCGCTGGCGCGCGAGATCGTCCCTGCGGAGAACCGGTCATGAGCAAGCCCCTGGCGGTGGTGGCGGTTGGCGGCAACGCGTTGATCCGCGATGCGCAGCACCAGTCGCTGGCCGACCAGTACGACGCGGTGTGCGCCACCGCGACGCACGTGGCGACGATGGTCGCCGCCGGCTGGAACGTGGTGCTCACGCACGGCAACGGGCCGCAGGTGGGATTCATCCTGCGCCGCTCGGAGATCGCCGAGAGCCAGGTGCCGACCGTGCCGGTGCAGTACGCGGTGGGCGATACGCAGGGTGCGATCGGCTTCATGTTCCAGAACGCGTTGGGCAACGCGATGAAGCGCCGGGGCATGCAGGTGCCGACGGTGACGCTGGTCACGCAGACGCTGGTCGACCGCCGCGATCCGGCGTTCGACAGGCCCGACAAGCCGATCGGCTCGTTCCTCAGCGAGGAGGTGGCCAAGCGCCTGGCCGCCGAGCTCGGATGGACCGTGATGCGCGACGGCGACCGCGGCTGGCGCCGCACGATCGCCTCGCCGCAGCCGGTGCGCGTGGTCGAGGCGCCGATCATCGAGCGCCTGGCGCGCGAAGGCGTGCTGATCATCGCCTGCGGCGGCGGCGGCATCGCGGTGGAGCAGTTGCCCGACGGCCAGCTGCGCGGCGTCGAGGCAGTGGTCGACAAGGACCGCGCGTCGGCGTTGCTGGCCATCGAGATGAACGCCGATCTGCTGATGATCCCCACCGGCGTCGACCGCGTGGCGATCCGCTTCGGCCAGCCCGACCAGCAGTGGCTCGACACCCTCACGGTGGCGCAGGCGCAGGCCTATGCGGCCGAGGGCCACTTTGGCGCGGGCAGCATGGGCCCGAAGATCGAGGCGCTGGTCAACTTCGTCAAGGCGCGGCCCAACGGGCGCGGCGTCATCACCAACGCCGAGAACATCGACCGTGCGCTGCGCGGCGAGACCGGCACCTGGATCCTCCGCTGACCCCACGATCGCGACCCTCATGCAGAACAGCACCCTGCTCGCCGTCAACGGCACGCTGATGCGCGGCCTCGAACTCAACCCCAACATGGTCGCGGCGGGCGCCACCTTCGTGCGCGAGGACCACACCGACGCCTGCTACCGCATCTGGTCCATCAACGACCGCCACCCGGCGATGCTGCGCACGCCGGGCCAGGGCACGCGCGTGGCGCTGGAGATCTGGTCGGTGCCGCTGGTCGGGCTGGCCGGCATCCTGCAGAACGAGCCGCCGGGCCTCGCGATCGGCAAGGTGGTGCTGCGCGACGGCTCGATCGTGCTCGGCGTGCTCGGCGAGCCGTTCCTGTGCGAGGGGCAGCGGGAGATCACCGAGTTCGGCGGCTGGCGGGCCTACATCGCAGCGCAGCAAGAGAAGTAGCCGCGCCTGCGCTGCAGCGGCGTCGGCACCACGCGACGAAAAGCTCGCACTGAATGCGTGCGAGGAGCAGAATCGCCCGCGGCTTCAACGGCGGACTGGGAGGCACCGCTGAGGCCGTCGGTGGGCACGCGACTTGCGTCGTGCGCTCCATGCAACAACCAACAACGAGGAGCTGACCATGAGTGCTGGCACCCAACCCGGTGCGGCTCGCCTCTGGGTGGCGGGCGACCTGAATGGCTTCTTCGGGCTGTTCACCAACGTGCTGCTCAACGTCATCGTGCTGACCGGGCTGTGCCTGGGCGTGGTGCAGTTGCCGGCCGACACGGTGTTCGGGCGCATCCTGCCGGCGCTGGGCATCGCGCTGCCGCTGGGCAACCTGTTCTACGCCTACCTGGCCTGGCAGCTGGCCAAGGCCGAGGGGCGCAGCGACGTCACCGCCATGCCCTACGGTCCGAGCGTGCCGCATATGTTCATCGTCGTGTTCCTGATCATGCTGCCGGTGTACCTGCAGACGAAGGACCCGATGCTCGCCTGGCAGGCGGGGCTGGCGTGGTGCTTCATCATCGGCGTGATCGTGCTGCTGGGCGCCTTCGTCGGGCCGCAGATCCGTGCCCTGACGCCGCGCGCGGCGATGCTGGGCACGCTGGCCGGGATCTCGGTCGCGTTCATCTCGATGCGGCCGGCGTTCCAGTTGTGGGAGACGCCGTGGATCGGGCTGGCCTGCTTCGCGATCGTGCTGATCGCCTGGACGGCCAACCTGCGCATGCCCGGCGGCATGCCCGGCGGCCTGGTCGCGGTGATCGTCGGCTCGGTGATCGGCTGGGCCGCGGCGATGCTCGGCTGGAGCGACTACGTCAAGCCGGCGGCGGTCGGCCAGTCGCTGCAGCAGTTCGGGCTGCACCTGCCGTGGTTCTCCGGCGACGTCTGGGCGGGCCTCGCGAAGATCGCGCCGCTGCTGGTGACCGCGATCCCGCTGGGCATCTACAACTTCACCGAGGCGATGAACAACGTCGAGAGCGCGTCGGCCGCCGGCGACAACTACAACCTGCGCAAGATCCTGCTCGCCGATGGCCTGGGCGCGGTCGTAGGCTCGCTTCTCGGCAGCCCGTTCCCGCCCGCGGTCTATATCGGCCACCCAGGCTGGAAGTCGGTCGGCGGGCGCATCGGGTATTCGCTGGCCACCGGGATCGCGATCGCACTGGTGTGCTTCCTCGGCCTGACCGCGTTCCTGCTCGCGCTGATCCCGCTGGTGGCGATCCTGCCGATCCTGCTGTACATCGGCCTGGTGATCGGTGCGCAGGCGTTCCAGGCCTCGCCGGCGAAGCATGCGCCGGCGGTGGTGCTGGCGCTGATCCCGAACATCGCCGAATGGGCGAAGACGCAGGTCGACGGCGCCCTCGGCGCGGCCGGTACGTCGGTGGCGCAGGTCGGGCTGGACAAGCTCGCCGGCACCGGCGTGCTCTACAAGGGGCTGGAGTCGGTCGGCGGTGGCTCGGTGTTGGCCGGCATGGTGCTGGGCGCGATGGCGGTGCAGATCATCGACAACCAGCTCAACCGGGCCGCGGTCTGGGCGTTCGCGGGCGCGGTGCTCGCATGGATCGGCCTGATCCACGGCGCGCAGCTCGGCTGGGCGGTGTCGCCGCTGGTGGCGCTGGGCTACGCGATGTTCGGCGGGGTCTGCCTCGCGCTCGGTCGCTCGCAGGGCAAGCCGGCCGCGGCCTGATCGCTGGAGGGCGCCGCAGCTCGCTGCGGCGCCCTGCACTCACGCGCGCAACGCCGCCAACGCGCGCCTGGAATCGGACACCCAGCCGAAGATGCCGCCCTGCGCCTTGATCATCTCCAGCGCCACGCGCTGGAACTCGGGGAAGTACGAGCCGACGCAGTCGGACAGCACCACGCACTCGTAGCCGCGGTCGTTGGCCTCGCGCACCGTGGTGTTGACGCACACCTCGGTGGTGACGCCGCAGACGATCAGCGAGCGGATGCCGCGGTTGTGCAACACGTGGTCGAGGTCGGTGGCGAAGAACGCGCCCTTGCCCGGCTTGTCGATCACCACTTCGCCGGCCTTGGGGTACAGCTGCGGCACGATGTCGTGGCCCTTCTCGCCGCGCACCAGGATGCGCCCCATCGGACCGGGGTCGCCGATGCGCTTGGCGCCGCGCCCGCGCTCGAGCTTGCTCGGCGGGCAGTCGGCCAGGTCCGGCGCGTGACCCTCGCGGGTGTGGATCACCAGCAGACCCAGCTCGCGTGCCGCATCGAGCATCTTGCGGCACGGCGCGATGGTGGCCTGCAGCGGCGACACGTCGTTGCCCAGCGCCTCGCCGAAGCCGCCGGGTTCGACGAAGTCGCGCTGCATGTCGATCATCAGCAGCGCGGTGGTCTTGGGATCGAACTCGAACTCGTACGGTTCGGCCTGCATCGCGGTCTTGGCCATGGTGCCCTCGCTGAAGCACGATCTGTGCGCGACATCTTAAGCGCCTGCGCCGCCGCCGTCGCCCCTTTCGGCCCCGGCGCAGTGCGCATGGGCACCACTGCTAAGCTGTGGCGCCCCGATCCGAGATGAGCATCGACGCCCCCACGGCCGCCCGCGAACGCACCGGCGAGCGCATCCTCGTGCTGCGCTACCGCTTCATCGGCGACACGCTGCTCACGGTGCCGTTCCTGCGCAACCTGCGGCGCGCCAAGCCCGACGCCCTCATCGTCTGGGTGGTGGCGCCGGGCTCGGCCGACGTCGTGGCCGGCATTCCCTACGTCGACGAGCTGCTGCCATGGGACCCGGTGACGCGCCACGCCGAGAGCCGCGGCACGCACCGCACCTGGCGCGACAAGCTCGCCTTCATCCGCGACCTGCGCCGTCGCCGCTTCGACACGGCCTACGTGCTCAAGCGATCGTTGAGCAGCGCGCTGATCGCCTGGCTCAGCGGCGCGCGACGCCGCGTCGGCTTCGCCACCGAGGGCCGCGGCCTGCTGCTGACCATGCGCGTGCCGTACCGGCACGACCAGCACGAGGTGCAGAATTTTCTCGACGTGCTGCGCGCCGACGGCGTGCCGGTGGTCGACGATCACCTCGAAGCATGGCTCAGCGCCGGCGAACGGCTTTTCGCCAGCACCTTCTTGCAGCAGCACGGTGTCGGGCCGGCGGACCGGCTGATCGCAATCCACCCGTTCGCCACCAACAAGCCGC